>ENA-ORDP01000265-ORDP01000265.1-marine-sediment-metagenome-genome-assembly--contig:-NODE-265-length-35215-cov-10.090330_pt1 | contig 35215 bp, 32 predicted proteins | sample MGYA00248627_ERZ508539 | MGnify/ENA primary metagenome ERZ508539 (study PRJEB26208, sample SAMN05571518) | marine sediment metagenome | biome: deep sea; feature: Hydrothermal vent; material... | reverse complement strand
CTGGTGGATAGTTTTAACTGCCTTCGGGCGTTTGCTGCCGAGCGTATGGGAATCGGCGAGGCATTATTACCGGGTAAACTTGCCATTGTTGAGTCTTGAGCATCAAATCACACAACGACTAAAGGATTTTCAGTCATTTGCCAGATTAATAGCCGATCGAGCATTGTTTACGACAGGTGGGCGCGCCAAGAGGCTGGCGGAAATGGATAAGGTTCGGAATTGACTATCATCCGATAGTGCAATAATGCCAACACGGGATGATGGTAAACCCGCAGCCATGAACCAGGCAATGAGTAGTGATGAAAGACATAAAACCAGCCGCACAAAGGCCTGAAATCCACATTCGTCCGGCACGTGGGATTGGTTTTGGTGATTTTGCCGAAATTTTCCGGAATCGCCGGCTTTTACTCGGCATGGCGCGGCGGCGATTAGACTCGCGCTTCAATAATCTTTATCTGGGGTTTTTCTGGGCCACGGCACGTCCTCTTTTGATGACCCTGGTATTTGTTTTTATCAAGAAACTGTCGGAAGCCAAGATGGGCGGTGGTATTCCCTATCCTGCCTACCTCTTTTCCGGTCTAGTATTGTGGTTTTACCTTGCCGGTTCCATCACTCAAACGGCCGCCGCTCTGGAACGTGATGCTGGTCTGGTGCAGAAAATATATTTTCCACGATTGATTAGTCCCATGTCTCCGATGCTGGCAAATCTCGTAGACCTTATGATAGGCATTATTATCCTTATTCCCATCATGATCTATTTCAAACTATGGCCTGGCTGGGAGATTATCCTTCTGCCACTTGTTCTGGCTCAGATCATGGCCATGATACTAGGTGTAGGACTTGTTTTTGCGGCCTTAAACCTGATCAGTCGGGACTGGAGCCAGCTTCTGGGGCTTATGCTTTACATAGGGCTTTTCATGTCACCGGTAATTTATTCCGTTGAGCGTCTTCCCGCGACTGTGCAACGGGTGTATTTTTTCAATCCTGCCGCTGGAACCCTGATGGCCATGCGGGCCTCACTTTTTGAACCATTAGATTTCCCATGGGGACTGTGGAGCTATTCAGTTGGCTTTTCCCTTGGAGTACTTTTGCTTGGATTGGCCATGTTTCGTCGAGTTGAACATAAATTGCTTGATGAGTTGTAATGAGTAATAAACCGGTAATTGAAATTCGCGGACTATCCAAACGCTATACCCTGGGAGCCAGCGGGGCTAACAGTTGGTCCTTTAAAAATCTTTTGGGGAGAGGGGAGCGGTTGCCGACAGGCTCTCCCGGAAAACCGGACACTGTTGAAAACGCTCAAGATCTTTGGGCGCTCAAGGACATAAATCTAGACATTTATGAGGGCGAACGTATTGGCATTGTCGGCCGTAATGGCGCTGGCAAGTCAACGCTTCTGAAAATTTTGTCACGGGTGATTTATCCGACTGAGGGAGAGGCAGTCATTCGCGGGCGTGTCACTTCTCTTCTTGAGGTTGGAACCGGCTTCAACAGTAATGCCACCGGGCGACAGAACATTTATCTGAATGCTTCGCTGCATGGTTTGACCCACGCTGAAATTGACGCGCGAATTGATGAAATCATTGAGTTTTCTGAGATAAAACGATTTATCAATACGCCGATCAAGCATTATTCAAGCGGCATGCGCGCGCGCCTGGCCTTTTCCGTAGCCGCCCACCTTGACCCCGACATTTTAATGCTCGACGAAGTGCTGTCAGTGGGGGACATGGCGTTTCAGCAAAAATGCCTTGTGCGCATGAAAGAGGTGACCAAAGCTGGCCGAACGCTGATTTTCGTCTCCCATTCCATGGATTCTGTTCAGCGCTTCTGCGACCGGTGCGTATGGATTGATTCCGGGCGTATTCGCGCAAGCGGTTATGTCTCCGATGTAACAGAAAAATATATTTCGGCTACCATGAACCTCCAGTCCTCCTATGTTGCTCACAATAGTGAGGGCGTGCATGAAGACAGCAAACCTGAATCTGAACTGGCTTCAGAACCAGATAAAAGTTTTGGCAATGCGACTGAATCCCAAGTGAATCAAGGGCAAACTCAGTCGGCTGTCACCTCGCAAGAACCTGAAAGCAACAAACCTGATGGTGATTTGGAGTTTCAGTCGGGTCAGGCAACACTGCGTAGTGCATTCATAATTGACAAATGCAAAAAGAAAATAGTTTGTACTGCGATCAATCAAGTTGTTGGTGTGGCCATTCAATTTAAAATCGGACAGCGTGGGATCTACGTACCAAGCATTGCACTTCACAGTCCCTATGGCGAGCTGATATTCTGGTCGGTACCAAGCAAACTGGAATTGGATGATTACAGGAAAAATCCCGGCCTGTATGAAGCGATTGCCTGGATACCCGAAAACTTTCTCAATGTTGGCACCTATGAGGTTTCCATCTCCTTGGTCGATCCATCCAAATCACCTTTTGAAAGATTTTTTTATATCGAAAAAGCGCTGCAACTGCAGGCTATGGAATCCAAAGCGACCGAAAAATCATCTCGGGGTATTTTTCCTCGAGATTTCCCCGGTAGTCTGCGCCCGGCTCTGGATTGGGATATCCATCCAAGAGAATGGGAAAGCAGTAAATGACTTCGAATACTCAGAAGACAGAAACAAAACAAACCGGCTTGCCTCGCTTTTTGAAAGACCGGCGTGTCCAGCTTTCTGTCGACACGTCCGGATATTGCCAGGCTAGATGTGCGCTATGCGTGTGGCCCTACCTGCAACCTTCAAGGCGGATGATGACGCTGGACGAATTTGCATTGGTGCTTGAACGATTTGCCGGATTTGGATTCTCGGAATTTGCCTTCAACAGCATCAACGAGCCGTTTGCGGACGCATTGATAATTCAAAAGATGCAAATGTTAATCGACAGCGATCTGGTTGTTGATAATATGTTTTTCAGCAGTAACTGGCTAATTCCCAAGAGTCACAGGATTGCCGCCTTTATCTCAACCATTGATGCAGCAGTTAAGAGTCCAACCATTGGAGGGGTTTCCCTCAATGCAACAGTCTCAGGAATAGATCAGGCAAGTTATGATAAATTTCAAGCGGGCAGCGCTCTGGAAAACACCGTGGCAAAGTATAAATCCATGGATTTCCTAATTGCGGTTCAGAAAACGGCTGAATTCATAGACGGCCTTTCAAAGGCAGTTCCATTTGGCGCGGTGGTCATGGTACGTATCAAGGCCTATGGTGAGGATTTTGAACAACAATCTTACGAGAAATTCTGGCGGACGACTCTGGACGTTTCCGGAATCGATCAAAAGTGGGTCGCGCGGCATGTCAAGATGATTGTAAATCACGGATTGACAACATTTGGCAGGAATAAAGCCAGGGAACAAATCAGGGGCGCAAAATGCCAGATGAACTGGCTTGACGATATGCTGGTGGTAGGGCCTGACGGCAGCTTGGGGCTTTGTTGTCAGGAAGGCGCACGCAAGGTAAAGATCGGTTCACTTTTGACGCATTCCCTGGACGAAATCGCCCGAAGCGATACTTTTCAAAAGCACCTGGCAATCACACGGGGGGAAAAGCCGCCCGACGCGAAGCATCTGTGTGCAAGTTGTGAATGGTATACATCCGCCTCGTGCTGAATAAAGAAACAGGAAGGCAGGGACGCCGAACATGAGTACGCAATTGTTTAAAAGGGGGTGGGGCGATAATGTCGGAAAATGAGTCAGAAAAAACCGTACCGGGTTTGCCTGGGGAACCGTTCGAGAAAGCCATTGGCGGGGTGGGCTGAGGAGCGGCAAAAGGGGCGCCGCGTTTTTTGTGTTAGCATGACTTCCCTTGAGCGCCAAAACTAACGCATACGACTGAACGAACAGGAAAAACGGCGATCCGCAAAGCCATTCCCGGTGAAGATTCTGGTTGAAAGCCATCCATCGTGTAGCGAAAAAACAGGGATCCGACTATGACGCACGAACTGGTGGAAATTCTGCGGGAGAATCTTGAGATAGCGGCTGGAGTGCACCATCATCTTGGGCGTTCCCATATGAACCTGCACGTTGTTGCTCCCAAGAGTCCCTTGATACGATATTTACGTCTGGATGACCTGTTGTCTTTTCATGTGCATGAAGCAACAACTGGATCGGTTTCCGCGCGAGGCAACTATTGGGTCCCCAGGTTTCCCGGGGTGGTTCGTCCTTTGTTGAATTGGCAAACCAGCAGAGGAGACGAGCAGGAATTAGTCTTTGGAGAGTCAAAGTATGGAGAGTCTTGAAATGGGTACGGGGTTCTCGGCCGATATTTTTGATTCACAGCACTATATTGAAATTAATGAAGCGCGTTGGGATGCGGCCGAGCGGGTAGTTGAGGCATTGAGTGCGGGGGGTGAATTGTCCACCTGTTATGATGTTGGGTGCGGGCCGGGATGGTTTGCAGAGAAGTTGGTTGGGCTTGGGATTGATGTTACTGGAATTGAAGCTAGAAGTGAACTCGTAGACAAGGCACGAAAGCGTGTGCCCGGTGCGACTTTCGTGCAATGTGATCTCGATGTGCCGCTGCTTTCAAGGCATCTCTCTGCTGCAGATTTCGTTTTTTGTTTTGGGTTGCTTTACCACCTGGAAAATCCATTTCGGGCTATACGAAATTTATATCAGCTTACAAGACATTATTGCCTGGTTGAGTCCATAATGATTCCTGGTGATAGTCCTCAGTATTGCCTGGTTCAGGAATCCAGCAATGTCAATCAAGGGATGACCCATTGCGCGTTAATACCTTCATTAGCTGCCATGACCAAGATGCTCTATGCGGCCGGCTTCTCGCATGTTTACAGGTGCCGGCTTCCAGTGGAGCATCCTGATTTTGTGGAGACAGATGTTGTTTACCAGCGCCGTTCGATCCTGCTGGCTGCGCATGGCAGGGTTGAGCTGGAATTCCTTGAGCAGTTGGCAGTTCCGCAAGCCCCAAAGTACTCGTTTCTGAAAAATGTCTGTTGAGTTATTTATTCGCCCGTGGCTGCGATGCAGAGTCTTTAATCGGGGCTGATGTCGATTTTCAAAGCGAAAGCCTGTATTGTCTTATACAGATATTGAACGCACAAAAAGACCGGTAGATGACAGAGATTTCAATTGTGGTCGGGACCTATAACAGGTTCGACCTGCTTAAGAAATGCGTTGACAGCGTTGTTCGTGAGACGAAGCGACCTTTTCATCTTTACGTTACAGATGCGGGTTCTTCGGATGGTACTATTGAGTACCTTAAGTCCATAGAGTCAGACGTAATCAGGCCCGTTTTTGTTGGAAAGAAAATTGGTCAGGCCAGGGCTTACAATGATGTTTTCAAGAATATAACAACCCCTTTCGTTTGTTGGCTTAGTGATGATAACGAGGTCGTCAATGCCGGGTTGGATATAGCGGCCTCAGTGTTGAGCAAAGATGATCGGATCGGGATGGTGGCCCTAAAGGTTCGAGACATACAGGGACCGTTTATAGATGCACCTTACATTGGCGGCGTCTCATCTCTGGGGATATTGAATGTTAACCAGGGTATGCTGCCGACACCGGTTTTGAAGAAAGCAGGCTACTTCAGTGAAGGATTTCGGGATTACGGTATTGATCCCGATCTTACCGCGAAGGTTCTAATGTGTGGCTATGATATAGCGTACACTCGTCACGTTGCAATTCACCATTATCGCTTATGGGAAATGGATAAGACTAGGGATGCGTATTGGGACCTCAGGAAGCGACAAGAATGTTCTGTTGCGCTATATGAGGCAAAGTACGGCAGTGTACTGCGCTTGGGGCCGATGTCGGCAGGGCGAAAAGCGGTTTGGTACGTGATACGCAAGCTGTTGGGCAAGCGCTATAATATCAATGGTCGAAACCGGTTTTTTGGATTGTTGCCAAGAGATTGGCACAATATAGTTTCCAGCAGGTTTGTTAGTTTGCTTGACCCTGTCAGGTCTCGGGGTAAGCCCTACCATCTGCGCCAGTATTCACCTTTATGGCTGCAAATGATGGATTTGCCGACAGATCATGTTGTGGACCGGAAAACCAGCCTGGATATTTCTTAGCGTGTGGTGCAGCTGTCTGAGCTAGTGGCTGGAGCCTTGAGTTCTGACATATGGGTGGTAGATGGGTAGTGCAGCTATTTTCCGCTTTTGTTGTGCCTGGAGGGCCGTTGGTTTTATAGGGAATGTGGTGGAAGAAAGTGAGTAACAGAGCTGCACGTCTTATTGTTCCGGATAATATGCCGGATTGGCGGAAATTGCTTCGCACAAATTCGGCGCTTTGGAACGCTGCCAAATCAAGTGCAGGCAGTGGACCCAAGGTCTTGATTGCCACAAATATTGGTGGGCATGGTCCGGTTGGTGTTATGGAGAGCATGTTAGCAGTTGTGTTGACGTTGCGCGGCTCGCAAGTTTACACCATGCTGTGTGATGGAGTGTTGCCGGGGTGCCTTAAGGCGGAACATAATGATTTGCCTGACCCTGCAGTGATAGCGGATCGAAAGATACCGGATACTCTTTGCAGCGGCTGTATATGGCGCGGCGAGTCTATGGTGCTGCCTTTGGGGCTTGGAGTCGAGACTATAGGGAAAAATACTACAGAGTCCGAGCGCAGGACGGCTTTGCAGATTTCCGAGAAAATCTCACTTGAAGATTTTCCTGATTTTACCTATGAGGGCCTGGCTGTTGGTGAGCATGCCTGGGCCGGTACACTTCGCTATTTTGCACGAGGCGATTTATCAAATGAGCCACTTGGGGAGACAGTGGCGCGCCGTTACCTTGAGGCTTCTATGCTGTCTTTGTTCGCAGTCCGCCGACTGATCGATAAACATAAATTTGATGTTGCGGTATTCCACCATGGCCTCTATGTGCCCCAGGGAATTGTCGGGGAAGTTTGCCGTAAAATGGGTGTGAGGGTCGTCAATTGGTTTGTAACTTATCGTAGGAACACTTTTTTGTTTAGCCATCATGATACCTATCATCATACGCTAATAGACGAATCTCCTGAATGCTGGGAAAACATGGTATGGACGGGAGAGCAGGAGCAGCAAATTACCGACTATTTAAAAAGTCGGTGGTATGGATCCCGCGACTGGATTGCTTTTCACGAAAAGCCGGAACATCCGGATAGTGATTTTAAGGCATTTGCTGTAAATTCAGGTCTGGATTTATCCAAACCTGTTATCGGAATTCTTACAAATGTCGTATGGGATGCTCAGCTCCATTATCCCGCAAATGTATTTTCAGGGATGATTGAATGGGTGTTGGAAACGATTGGCTATTTTAAGAGGCGTTCTGATCTTCAACTGCTAATTCGAATCCATCCTGCGGAATTACGTGGTACCTGTCGTTCAAGGCAGCCTCTAATGGATGAAATCAGGAAAGCTTTTCCGGTGATTCCCTCTAATGTGCATATCATCGAGCCCGAAAGCTCGGTGAGTACTTATGCTGCGATGGAGTACTGTGATTCAGTTATTATCTATGGAACCAAAACAGGCGTAGAATTAACAAGTGTAGGAATTCCTACCATAGTTGCCGGGGAGGCATGGATTCGCAATAAAGGGCTGACTTATGATGCTTATTCGGTAGATTCGTATTTTGAGATACTGGATCAACTACCATTTGGCCGGCGTATGGATGAGCAGGTTTCAACAAGGGCTAGAAAGTTTGCCTATCATTTCTTCTTCCGGCGAATGATTCCGCTTCCGTTTATGATCCCAAACGGGAAGGGTACGCTTTATAGTGTTGGTATTGAAAAACTCGACGAGTTTCTGCCGGGCCAATCCCCGGGTCTCGATATAATATGCGATGGGATTCTAAAGGGGACGCCTTTTATATATCCGGCAGAACGGCTTGGTATCCACGACGCCTAGGTTTGTGCTCAAAATGCTTAGGGGACAAGTCTGTTTGAAAGAGGTCGTGTTTAAGGACCACCTATACAGCAAGGAACAGAGATTATGAGGGGAGCTGCAGTTACTGTCGCACTTAATGGACAAATTAATCCGTTAAACCCTGGTGGAACCGAATCGTCGGTGATGTCCATTGTAAAGCATATCGGGCCGCTCAGTGATAAGATCGATCTCAAGTTTATTTCACTCCCCGCATTTTCTTATACGTTTACGCAGATTATGCAGGAAGGACCGGAGGTGATCGACTGGCCATATCCGATGTCTGCGCCCGTATCGAACGCAGTGAGTTCAGAAAGATGGATAAAGGTTCGCCGTAGGCTGGGGCCTACGAAACTGCTTTTTGACTATCTGGTTTGGCTTTACCGGTATATCAAGGCGCAGAGGCCTTTGCCATCTGCAGCAAAGTGTGATGCGCTGCTTGGTAAGTATAATATTGATGTGGTGCATTTCGGTTGGCCTGGGACATTCCCAACAAATTTGCCATATATATACGAGCCTCACGATCTGCAGCATCGCCATTACCCGGAGTTTTTTTCTAAAGAGGTGCTGCGTTGGCGTGACAAGATTTATGGCCCAGCCTGTCTGGGCGCTGCATTTGTCGTTTGTGGATCGTGGTGGACTAAACGCGATATTATGAAGCAGTACGGTGTTCCGAGTGAGCGTATTGCTGTCATACCCCGCTCATCAGTAAATGCACGTGCCGAAGTGTCTGCGGAGAGAGAATCCGAAATTGTTAAGGAGTATCGTCTGTCGGATAGCTTCGGGCTATATTCGGCGATGACGTTTGCCCATAAGAATCATTTGCGGCTTATTCGTGCAATTCGCTATCTTCGTGATGAAATGGGGATCAGGGTTAACCTGGTGTGTACCGGGCGAGTATTGAAGCCGGTTTGCGATGCACTGGAGGCCGAAGTAAAACAAGCGGGGCTTGGTGACCAGGTGCGATTTTTAGGTTCTGTTCCAGGGGATGTGCTCACCGTAATATATAAACGGGCAGCCATGATGGTGTTTCCTTCATTGTTTGAGGGGTTGTCTCAGTCCTTATTGGAAGGACTGGCGAGTGGATTGCCGATTGTCGGTGCGCATCAATCTTCGATTCCGGAGACCATTGGTGCGGCAGGTATGTTGTTCGATGGAGAGGATGTTAAATCTATTGCACTAACATTGGCTGAGGCAGTCAGGTCGCCTGACAAGCTTGCGAAAATTTCTCAGGTAGCGAAAGAAGAAATGAGGCGCTACGATTGGGAGCGCGCCGCAAAAACGTTTCAGGCGGTATACCGTAGTGCTGCGAAGCAGTCGCTATCGCCTGAGCAGGTGGACCTCCTGGCGCTCGCGACCAGAATGCAGCCATGATTTTGGAAAAATTCTTATCGATACCAAGGCGCCTCCTTGAGGAAGGGGAAAGGCGGCTCATAAAGCAGGATATCGGGCTACAGTCGCGAGTAGGCCGGTTGCGGAATACTGACCATGCTTTTGTCAGCGGTGGTGTCTTCCCGTGTCCCGGTTCACTCGAAGAAGCCGTTCGCCTGACGAGAGACGAGCTAGAGGCAAAGTTGCTGGTGGATGTCTGGCGACAATTTTCTTCCAATGGGGTAATAGGCGAAAGCGTATTGTTAGGCCTCAACGCCAGAATGCTGAACGACAATCCTGACAGGAATCGTGTAACAGTCGGAGAATCAACAGTATTGCGCGGGCTGATTCGTCAGGAGTCACAGGGGGTCATCAATATTGGAAGCCATGTTTACCTTGGTGATTGCTCACTGATTCATGCCACGCGGGAGGTAAGCATCGGCGATGATACGCTGATTGCCCACAACGTAAACATCATTGATAATGATGCACATCCAGTGGACGCCAAGGAGCGCGTGTCCCATTTCAGACATTTGCTTGGTCTTGAGGCGGAAATTCCTTATGAGATCGCTTCGGCCCCTGTTCGTATAGGTGCGCGCTGCTGGTTGGGCTTGAATTCAGTGATACTAAAAGGAGTCGAAATTGGTGACGAGACCATTGTCGGTGCAGGGTCTGTCGTATCAAAGTCTTTACCTCCGGGTGTGCTCGCGGCGGGAAATCCTGCCGTTCCTGTTAAGCAGCTGTAAACACAGTAGTATTTTAATCGCACAGATTAGTATTTTAGATCCGCTTGGTGATTACGCCAACCGTAGTAGGGTTATTGGGCAACAATTGGTTAATTAGAGTAAATATAGATGTTTAAACTATCCAGGCATTTGCACTCGGCAATCAGTCCTACTAACAATAAAATCGCACCACTGGCTGATCCGAAGGGTCCGTTGCCTGCGGATTATCCACTGCCGAAGCCCGAATATTTTGAGCTGACAAATGCCGTTTCTACTGTTTGTTTCGAAAAGCCACGGGATATGCTCGACTGGTATCCGGGACCAATGATAGGTGCTCAAGCAATAGGCCGGAATATCATGTCATCCAGTAAGTATGTTAATCGTGCGGTCGAATTGCTTTCGGTACTGACACCCGATGACTATTCAGATTATATGAGTCGGTATTATCTGGAAGGTAAACGACGGTTTGGTGAGGCTTGGGGGTATGCTGATATTGTAACGACCGTGTTGGGACTGACGGATATGATTAAGCCGAAGCGTTACCTTGAAATTGGCGTGCGCCGTGGACGCAGTGCATGTGCGGTAGTCAGTAGGGCGCTTGACTGTGAATTGGCTCTTTTTGATATGTGGGTTGAAAATTATGCGGGTATGGACAACCCAGGGCCGGAATTTGTACGCGAGGAGCTAAAGCGTGTTGGTCACAAGGGTAAAGTGGAGTTTATAAACGGAAATTCCCATCAGACACTACCTGCCTATTTCCAGAGTAACCCCGATGTGACTTTTGACATGATTACTGTTGATGGTGACCATACAAATGTTGGAGCGGCGCAGGATCTTGCTGATGTTTTACCCAGGGTGTCGATCGGAGGGGTGGTTATTTTTGACGATGTGTGCCACCCGAAACTTCTGGGCCTTGGTGAGGTATGGCGACGACAAGTGGTGGAAGACAGACGTTTCAGCGCGTGGACATACAGTGATGTTGGATATGGCGTCGGGTTTGCTATCCGTAAGATTTGAATTACACAAGGTAAGTTTCAGCGAGCGAAATGAACAGCAACTTATATACCGATAATGCGAGTGGAGCCTTCGTTCCTTTTGAGGTTTTTTTAGATGAATCCCGGGATGCCGAGCTGTCGAAATTAGTTGCAGCGTTATCAGAATTTGGAAAATTTGATTTTGTAGCCGCCAACTTTGCAAGCATAACGCGCTCATTTCTTATGCGCGCCTCTAAAACAGGTGATTCGGACCATGGTGTAGTAAGACTGCGATCCGGTGTTTCTTTTAGGGTGGACCTGTCCGATCATTTTGGCGCCTTTATATATTATGGCTATTTACAGGAATCGCATGATTTAAACGTTTTTTGCCGCATGATTCGAACCGGGGCGCGGGTTGTTGATATCGGAGCTAATTTTGGTCTCTATTCAATTTCTGCGGCCAGGCTGGTCGGAGCCGGTGGGCGGGTATATGCATTTGAGCCGGTTCCTGAGTCGTTTGAGTTACTTCAGCAGAATATAAAGAGCAATAATCTTGAGGACGTGGTTTCTGTGTCCGATTCCTGTATCGCTGCTGATATTGAAAAGGCTGATTTTAACTTGACCGTTGAGCCATCATTTAGCGGACTACACGATACCAGTCGCTCTGTAGTCAGAGAGGTTATCAGCGTAGAGTGTATTCCACTTGATCATCATGCTTTATTACAAGATGGTCCAATCGATCAGATAAAAATTGATGTGGAAGGAGCCGAACTGGATGTTCTTACAGGGGCGGCTGGAATAATAAAACGATCGCCCGATATAGTCATTCAATTTGAGGTAACCTCCAAAAACCTGGAGGGAGATCGTCTGGGAAAACTGATTGATTGGCTTTTGGAGAAGCTGGAAGATGGCTTTATATTGAGAACCGGACTTGACGGCGGGTATTCGGAGAAAGGTATTTCGAATGCGGACCAGATTCTGGATGCAATGGGGGGCAATTTATTCCTTACGCGCAAAGGTAGCGGTGGTGAGCGGCGTTTAATCGATGCGCTGTCAGCCGAACGTACAGAGGATGACCTTAGTCATCAGGATTCTGTTAATGATCGGGAACTCTTGCACATATTGATTGGACGTCTATACCGGGAATTGCATATCACAGAGCTGCTTGAAAGCGAGCGAAATCGTATGCTTGCTGTAGAACGTAAGGATAAAAAAGAATATGAACGTATATTGAGACGACTGGCCAAACTGTTACCGCCGGACAACAGGCCGATAGCAGAGAATTTTAATAGCTACGCCCAGAAACTTGTCGATAGCTTTAATGAATATTTGGCTTCACTAAAGCGATTGGGGAACGAGCGAAAGCCAATATTTACTGTGGAGCGTAAGCATAAGAAAGAATATGAACGTATATTGAGACGACTGGCCAAACTGTTACCGCCGGACGATAGGCCGATAGCAGCTAATTTTGACAGTTATGGGCAGAAACTTGTCGATAGCTTTGGTGAATATTTAGCTACACTAGAACAATCGAGATTGGAAAAAAACAGTAATTAATAAAAAGTACGGAACAGGCCCGGTGTGGATGCCTGCATAAAGATGTATGCAGGCTGAGCTAAATCATGGAAATATCTACGATAAGAGGTGTCGATATTCAAATGCACAAAAAACAGAAAACGGTTTTCGTTACCGGTGCAGAAGGATTTCTGGGTCGTTACACAACGCGCGCTTTTCACAAAGCGGGCTGGTGTGTCGTGGGTCTGGGGCACGCGACATTGCCGGCGGGCGAGCATACGAAGTGGGGTATGGAACATATGTTCCATGGAGATATTTCCCCCATGCTTCTAACCAGCGCCTTTGATGGCTACGGCGCTCCAGACCTTTTGATTCATGCGGCAGGTGCGTCTTCGGTAAGACAGGCTGCTTCAAATCCCTATGCGGAACTGGCACTCACCGTCGGTTCAACCGCAGCTGTTGCTGATTTTATCCGACAGTACGCATCTGGCTGTACATTGATTTATATTTCGAGTGCGGCGGTGTACGGTTGTGAGTGGCGCGAAGCGATCCCAATTTCGGCCGCCACCAATCCTATATCCGTTTACGGATTGCATAAACATATGTCGGAGCAACTTATACTCGGAGCAGGCGCAATTTACGGTTTGCAACATAAGATCGTTAGATATTTCTCCCTTTATGGTCCTGGCCAGTCGAAACAGCTGCTGTGGGATGTTTTGCGTCGTGTGAATAATGGAGAACAACCGCTTGAGCTGGGTGGTAATGGAGAAGAGACGAGGGACTTCCTGTACGTGAAAGATGCAGCCAATCTATTGATTGCCTTAGCACATGCCGGCAACGATGTTCCTACGATAGTAAATGGTGGAACGGGGACGGCTACTACAATAAGCGAGATGGTGAAACTTCTGCTCCTGGAGCAGGGAGGGGGCACTGACTTCTATTTTACAGGGCAAGTCCGACATGGTGACCCTCGAGATCTTGTTGCCGATATTTCGTGTTTACAATCGTTACCGTTATACTCACCGGCCTGGTCGTTGCAAGCTGGTGTGCGTGCCTATGTCGACTGGGTTAAGCAAAGAATTTACAATGATACGATTGTCGGGGCTTATGATGTGAAGCTAGGCAGTCTCAGGCTCAATACGGAGCAGGGAGGGACCATATGATAACTCGTGCCGTTCCAAAACCCAGGACACAATCATTTGAAGGTTCGCTCGAATTCAAGTGGCTGAACATCGACTATGATTTCCAGACACTGATTGATATTGGTTGTAATAATGGAGAGTTCGGGAGCTTCTTGCGCGGCTATTTAGATATCGCGCACGTGTTGGCTTTTGAACCCCTGGAAAGACATGGGGCTCACCTTGAAAGTATGGGTTTTGACCTCTTTCCGGTGGCCTTGGGTGATCGGAATGGTTCGACCTCGTTCACTGTGAATAAGCACGATGCGTCGTCTTCTATTTTGCCTATGTCCGACTTAATGAGATCGCAATTCCCTGAACTTCAGGAGACCACGCCGATTGAGGTTGAAATCCGTAAACTGGACGACGTGTTACGTGATAGAGATATTGGAGACGATGTTTTAATTAAAATTGATGCGCAAGGCGTTGAAGATGCAATAATTCGCGGTGGCTACGAAACATTTTCACGCGCTAAAGCAGTTATTATTGAAATGTCTTTTGTACCGATGTATGAAGATCAAGCGTTGTTCAATGAGGTTCATTCATTGCTTGCAGATTGTGGGCATAAATTTTCGGGCATAAAAAATCAAATATGCTCAGTGCGTGAACGCCGGCCGCTATTTGCTCATTGTGTTTATCAGCGCTGAAGTCAGCCGGAAATGTCTGGCTAAGAATAGCGTATTTTGAAGGGAAGTTGACATATGAAACGTGAAATGATTGTTGATGGTGTTTCCATTAACGACGATAGTGAATGCTGGGTGATAGCTGAAATCGGGCATAATCATCAAGGTGATGTCGAGCAGTGCAAAGAACTGTTTAAAGTCGCGAAAGCCAGTGGTGCTAATGCGGTAAAGCTGCAGAAGCGCAACAACAGTTCGCTGTTTACCCGGGAAATGTACAAAAGCCGGTACAATAGCTATAACGCTTTCGGAGAAACTTATGGCGAGCACAGGGAGTTTCTTGAGTTCGGGCGTGAGCAGTACCTTGAGCTTCAGGAGTATGCCCAGGATCTGGGGATAACATTTTTCGCCACACCGTTTGATGTGCAAAGCGCAGACTTTCTGGAATCGCTCGACATGCCGATCTATAAGATAGCATCTGGCGACCTTACCAATACTCCCTTGATCAAGCATGTTGCAAGTTTTGGGAAACCACTCATTATGAGTACCGGTGGCGGAACGATGGATGAAGTTTGCCGCGCTTATCGGGTCGCTCGCGATCATACGGACCAGGTAGCGATTTTACAGTGTACGGCAGGTTATCCCCCTAGCTGGGAAGAGGTCAATCTCCGTGTCATATCGGCATTCCGGGATGAGTTCGACGATGCCACCGTTGGGTTGTCATCGCATGACAGTGGAATTGCGATGGGCTTGGCTGCCTTTATTTTAGGCGCACGGATTATTGAAAAGCACTTTACACTTAATCGTGCCATGAAAGGCACGGACCATGCGTTTTCTCTTGAACACTCTGGTATGGAAAAGTTGGTTAGAGATCTCCGGCGCGCGCGAGTTGCACTTGGCGATGGTGTGAAACGAAAGTATGCAAGTGAAGAGAAGCCACTCTATAAGATGGCCAAGAAACTTGTTGTGGCGCGAGATCTTCCGGAAGGACATGTGCTGAGCGAGTCTGATTTGGCAATAAGGTCCCCTAATGATGGTCTTCCCCCGTATGAAATTTATAATATAGTCGGCAAGCAACTCAATCGAAATATGGCTGAGGAGGAGGCTGTTTCCTTCACTGATCTTTCCGACGTATGAAATCATGAAGGAAGACTTTTTTCCTGTACTGGATGCTGAATTAGTCAACGAAATCAGCGCAGTTCGCCTGGTGGCGTTCGATTTTGACGGTGTATTTACGGATAACCTGGTTCTTGTAAATGAAGATGGTAGCGAAAGTGTACGTTGTTCTCGTAGCGATGGTTTGGGATTACGCAAGCTCGATGAAGCAGGCGTTGCGTACTGCATTGTCTCTACGGAGACTAACCCCGTTGTCGCCAGAAGGGCGGAAAAACTCGGGGCCGATTGCTACCACGGATGCGCAGATAAGCTTGCCACGCTAAATGAGTTATTGGCGCAGCATGCGCTTGCTCCTGAGCAGGCAATGTATGTTGGTAACGACATTAATGACCTGCCTTGTCTTACATCGGGTGTTCTGTCGGTGGCAGTAAGCGATGCTTACCCTGAAGTCCTTGACGTAGCTCGTTACCGAACCCGACGCCCGGGTGGGTATGGTGCGGTGCGGGAAATTTGTGACCTCGTTTACAGAATAAAAACTTGTGGCTAGAAGTTAGATTCAGGGTGGTATTCCATTGATGGGTGTTGAGTTATTCAGACTGGACGGCAAGGTTGTTGTCGTGACCGGAGGGCTGGGACAGCTTGGAGTCCAGTTTGTCGGCGCCATTCGATCCGCAGGCGCGCGCGTTGCAATTCTGGATATTGCAGTCAATACGGATACAATCAAGTCAGCTTACGGAGATGATGCTCAAGCTTCAGAGCTGATGTTCTTGAAGTGCGATATTACCTCACGTGTGTCTATTAAGAATGCCTTGTCAGAAATCACGGATACGTGGGGGACTCCGCACGGACTGGTGAATAATGCAGCATTAGATTCACCGCCTAATGCCTCGGCAGAGGAAAACGGGCCTTTCGAAACGTTTCCTGAGTCGTCCTGGGATAAAGTGATGGAGGTGAATTCCAAAGGGGTATTTTTGCTCTGTCAGGTTATTGGTGGGGCAATGGCGAAAGAAGCACGAGGCTCAATTATCAATATTAGCTCTATTTACGGCGTGGTTTCCCCGAACCAGGCATTGTACGAATACCGGCGCAACGCAGGCGAGCAGTTCTTTAAGCCTGTGGCATATTCTGCATCCAAGTCTTCCCTTTTAAATCTAACTCGCTACTTATCGACATACTGGGGGAGAGAGAATGTTCGCGTGAACACTTTGATTCTGGGTGGTGTTTTTAATCATCAGGACGAGGAGTTTTTAGAGGGCTATCAAGCTCGTGTTCCCCTGGCTCGTATGGCGAATGAGTCTGAATATAACGGTGCGGCGATATTTCTACTATCTGAAGCGTCTTCTTATATGACGGGTGCCGATCTTGTTCTGGATGGTGGCTGGACAGCTTGGTAAAGAGGACAATGGTACACATGAGGCTATTCCCTGAAGTTATTCCCAATTGGATTGCGGGAGTAGAGGTATTTTCAGAAAGCGGGAATACCATAGATAAATGCTCACCGCATAGTGGTGAGGTGATATCCAGGATCACTCGATCGACTTCAGTAGATGTCCTGAATGCAATTAAAGCAGCAAAAGCCTCGCAGACAGAGTGGGCTGAGGTTCCGCCGGTACAGCGTGGATATCTACTACACCAGATATGTAATCGGATGGAAGAGCAACAAGCAACCATTGCTAAAATTGTAGCAAAGGAAACGGGCAAGTCTTATCAGGAGGCCTATGGTGAGACCGGTGGTGCAATTTCCCTGGGGCGTTTCTTTGCAGGAGAGGGGCAGCGCCTTTATGGTAGAACTACGACAAGCGGTCAAGTCGATAAGTACGCGATGACAGTGCGCCAGCCTTGCGGGGTGGCGGGATTAATTGTGGCAGCAAATACTCCGATTGCGAATGTGGCCTGGAAGGTTTTTCCGGCTTTAATTTGCGGTAACAGCGTAGTGTTAAAGGTGCCGGAAGACGCGCCCGCAGTTGGCTGGGTTTTTGCGAAGATACTCCACGAAGCCGGTTTACCCAAAGGTGTCTGTAATGTAGTACAGGGCCTGGGGATAGAGGCCGGTGCTCCTATCGTTGAGAGCGCTGATGTCGATATAGTGAGTTTTACGGGTTCCACAGAGATCGGTCGCTGGATTGCCAAGACAGGTAGTGCGAGGCTCGCCAGAATCTCTTTAGAACTTGGTGGTAAAAATCCTTTGGTGGTTTGCGACGATGCTGACCTGGAGCACGCCGTTAAGTGGGTCTGCCTTTCGGCATTCAGCAATGCCGGACAACGATGTGCTGCCGGCAGTCGCATAATCGTGTTCGACGGTATTTATGATCGATTCCGGCAAATGCTTGTCAAAGCGGTTAGCAGGCTTCGACTGGGACCTGCCGATGAAGATGATCTGGGGCCGGTGATAAACCGGCGCCAACTAGACTCAATGCTTGCTGCCATTGAGACGGCGAAACTACAAGGTGCGAATGTGTTGATCGGGGGAAGGCGCCTGAGTGAGGAGGAGTATGCGAGTGGCTATTATATGGCGCCAACAGTTATTGACAATATTGGACGGGAACTGGAGATTTCCAGGGCAGAGTTGTTTGGACCTATTGCACAGTTGTACAGGGTTGACGGCTTTGAAGATGCGTTAAACCTGGCAAATGATTCTCCCTATGGACTGACTGCCTGTATCCACACGAAAAATTTTGACAGGGCCTCTCATTTTGTTCAAAAAGTTCGCGCGGGTGTTGCGGTAGTTAATGCGGGAACCTATGGCAGCGAACCTCATATGCCTTTTGGTGGTTATGGCATGTCTGGAAATGGTAGTCGTGAGCCAGGAACAGAGGCTTTGGACGTCTATAGTGAATTGAAGGATATATACCTTAATGTTGACCGTGGTCGCTTATAAAGTAGAGTGCAGATGAAGGCTGATAAACCTCGTGTGGTTGCTTTGATACCTGCGAGGTCCGGCTCAAAACGAGTGGCTGGCAAGAATGTCCGCCGTCTTGCGGGGCACCCGCTGATGGCATATACCATAGCTGCTGCCCGGGCCAGCGGTGTATTTGATGCCATTATACTTTCCACGGATGCCGAGGATTACGCGAGTATCGGGAGATATTACGGCGCAGAGGTTCCCTTCCTTCGACCCGGGGAATTCGCTGGCTCTCAGTCTCCCGATATTGAATGGGTGGAGTGTACGCTTAAATATTTATCGAACGAGGGCCGGGAATTCGACTGTTTCAGTATATTGCGACCGACAAGCCCGTTCCGGCAGGCGGAGACGATTCAGGCGGCCTGGAAGGCGTTTTCAAATGAGCAGGGCGTTGATTCACTGAGGGCGGTTGAAAAATGTACACAACACCCTGGGAAAATGTGGGTGGTCAATGGTAAAAGAATGACACCGTTACTGCCGTTGGGATCTGAGACGGTACCCTGGCATTCCAGCCAGTATGACGCATTGCCTACCGTATATGTGCAAAATGCGAGTCTGGAGATTGCATGGACTCGTGTGCTGAGAGAAGGACGAACGATTGCCGGAACGGTTCTTATTCCTTTTGAAACCTCAGGTCTTGAGGGATTCGATATTAATACGGTGGAAGATTGGTGGCGCGCAGAATTTCTGATCGAGGCTGGAGATGCTGTTTTGCCATCGGTCTCTATAAAATCATATGAAGCGAATTGAGTATATATGCCGAACGTTTCTGTGATCGAGTCTACAGCTTCTGTGAGTTATCCGCCCCTTAATGCCTGGGGCAAACAGTGCGGTTACTTTTACCAGCGAATGTGATCGTTTCCCGGTTTTTATATCGTGCATGCCAATGTGGCAGCAACCTGATCCTGAATCACGTAACAGCTGCGGTCCTTACAGGCGTCAAACTCGGTTCGAGTTATGGATGTCGATAAACCTGAATTAAACGAATAATGTTATGGGAGCTTATTAATGGGTGATCAGATTGGCACTTCAGTGGAAGGGCAACTGTATCTAGTTCCGGCCGATGAGTTTAAGCGGGTATTGGCACTTGATATAGAGAGGTCCGTATCTGTAGCAGTATTTGCAAATATGGCGCGTTTAAATGCCCTATATATGATCGCAGTGGCGGGTTCAGGTCATATCGGAAGTAGCTTCAGCAGTATGGATATTGTGTCCTGGTTGCTTTTAGAGGAACTTGAGCGAGCCGGGAATAAGAAAGGTCGGGTCAAGGATGTCTATTTTTCATCTAAAGGGCATGATGCGCCGGGATACTATGCTGCATTAATCGGTGCAGGTCTTATGAGTTATGACTACGTAAACCGGTTGCGGCGTTTAGGTGGCTTACCAGGTCACCCGGATATTCATACAGAGTGCATGGAAACCAATACCGGCTCACTGGGTATGGGAATCTCTAAAGCGAAGGGTATGGTTACGGCAAATCGTTTGCTGGGGCAGTCAGGACGTGTCTTTGTTATGACGGGGGATGGCGAGTTACAGGAAGGACAGTTTTGGGAGTCTCTGGTATCTGCGGTCAATGGCAGGTTCGAAGAAATAACCGTTATTGTCGACCATAACAAATTACAATCCGACACTTTCGTATCACAGGTTAGCGATCTAGGTGATTTGGAGGGCAAATTGAGCGCTTTTGGGTGGCATGTTGAACGTGTCGATGGCCATGATCTCTCAGCTTTAGAGAGGACTTTTCGGCGTCTGAATGGGGTTACGGGCAAGCCCAGGATTATTATTGCGGATACGGTCAAGGGGCGCGGTGTGTCGTTTATGGAGCACACGGCCATGGAATCAGATGCCGAAATGTACAGGTTCCATAGTGGTGCACCCGATGCAGAGTCATATGTCCGCGCAGCGCAAGAGCTTATTGATACTATCAATTCGCAGTTGGTGTCCCTGGGGGAACCGGGAATCAGCCTGGATGTTGTGGAGAAAGCCGGTGGTACATCGCAGTGTGATGATGCTCAGTATCTAATTAAAGCCTATTCCAGAGCGCTGGTAACGCAAGCTGGTGCACATCCTGAATTAGTGGCATTAGATGCCGATCTGGTGTTAGACACCGGCCTCATACCGTTCCGAGAAAAGTTTCCCAAACGTTTTATTGAGTGCGGTATCGCTGAACAGGATATGGTTTCTCAGGCCGGTGGAATGGCGCTAAAGGGATTGCTCCCTGTGGTGCACTCTTTCGCATGTTTTCTTTCGGCGCGCCCTAATGAGCAGATCTATAATAACGCTACTGAATATTCCAAGATTATTTATGTCGGTAGTCTGGCTGGAGTCCTTCCCGGCGGGCCGGGACACTCACACCAGGCTGTTCGCGATATTGCAACGTTGGCCGGCGTTCCTGGTTTAACTCTGGTCGAGCCATGCACTGAACAGGAAGTCGATGAGATAATGGACTGGTGCGTGAACTGCAATGCTAACAGTTCGTATATTCGCCTGGTTTCTTTGCCCTGGAAGATTCCGTTTACATTGCCAGGCGATTATAAAGTCGCTGAAGGTCGTGGAGCGGTGTTAACTGAGGGCAATGATGTGATTTTGATATCCTCTGGCCCTGTAATGTTAGGAGAAGCATACAGGGCCGCTGAAATATTGGCCGAATCAGATGTAGGTGTTAAAGTGATTAATCTTCCCTGGCTGAATAAAATTGACGACAGCTGGTTATTGGAACAGCTTCGTGAATGCAAGGCGCTGTTTACGCTTGATAACCACTATCGTGTCGGTGGTCAGGGAGATGTCATTGTTTCAGCTCTGGCACGGGCCGGTGGCATAAATGGCCTGGTAGTTCGGCAACTTGGTATAGAAGAAGTCCCTGTATGTGGTACCAATGAAGAAGTGTTAAAAGCTCACAACCTGGATGCACAGAGTTTGGCAAACCTTATAAAGGTAACGATGAGCCAAGGGGTTAGCTAGGAGCTTTATGTATATGACCCGCTTTAACTAACCGGAAATCAGTTGTTCTGTATGATTAAAAACCGTCTAAAGGGGATGTTAGAGGGGTGCCGCTGGTTAGAGCCGTTGCATATGGCATATATCGGGTGGCGCGCGCGTCACGGTGGCCACGTAGATTGGTCGCATTTGATTGGCACAGAGTCACCGGAATGGCAAAGGGATTTACAGCAGGCTCGTATCGGAGAAAAAAAATTTCTGATTGCAACGAGTATAGGAGGTCATCTCCCATCGGCCACGATTGAAAGTATGCTGGGCGTAGCGCTAACGCTCAGGCACGTAGAAGCAGAGTTCTTGCTCTGCGATGGAGTGCTGCCTGCCTGCATGTCATGTGAAGTTCGCTGGCATGCGGATATCGAGAAATTTGCCAGAACAGGTCCGGGTGAGGTGCGTTGTCGGCACTGCTTTTCTCCGGCCAAAGCCATGCTGGATTCGCCAGGATTGGTGACCCATTCGTATTCTACCTACCTGGATAGTGAGAGTCGCCGGCGTGCCAGGGAAATTGCCGGAAATGCCGATGTAAAGGAGTTGGCGTCGCTAACAATAGACGGTATCCCGGTAGGAGAGCATGCGCTGGCAGGAGCGCTACGTTTTTTTGCCAGGGGTGATCTGGAGTCGGACTCTGCTTGCGGAGCGGTAGCTCGACGCTATCTTGAAGCAGCCCTGCTGACACTGTATGCGGTTCGGAACCTCCTGACCGGTGCTGGCTATGACTGTGTAGTACTGCACCATGGGATTTATGTTCCCCAGGGAATTGTGGCAGAGGTGGCTCGCAGTATGGGTATTAGAGTTGTGACCTGGCACCCCGCCTATCGGAAGCGATGCTTTATATTCAGCCATAATACTACCTATCATCATGCTCTGATGTCAGAGTCTAACGATCAGTGGCAGGATATCTCCTGGGATGACGAACGCGACCAGCAGATAGCCGACTATCTGAAATCCCGGTGGCAAGGAAACCGTGACTGGATATCATTTCAACATGCTTCTAAATTTGGTGGTGATGAGATCGCGCGGGAACTAGGTGTGGATCTATCTCGGCCATGTATAGGTTTGCTGACCAACGTTTATTGGGATGCCCAGCTCCACTATCCTGCAAATGCGTTTCCAAACATGCTTGATTGGTTGTTAAAAACAATCAGCTATTTTATTAAGCGGCCTGATATACAACTGCTCATTCGTATACACCCGGCAGAAATATACGGGACTGTACCGTCACGGCAATGCATGGCAGACGAGATTCACAGAGCGTTCCCACGTTCGTCTGGTAATATATATATAATTGAGCCAGAAAGTAGTTTAAGCACGTATGCTGTTATGGCTCTATGTGATTCCGTTCTGATTTACGGTACAAAAACAGGGGTCGAACTCAGTAGCATGGGGATTCCTGTTATAGTAGCCGGTGAGGCCTGGATACGAGGGAAAGGTATTTCCCTGGATTCAAATGACGAAAACCATTACTTTGAGTTGTTGGATGGGCTTCCTTTGGAAGAGAGATTGTCTGCTGCTAAAGTGAAGCGTGCTAGAAAGTATGCGTATCATTTCTTTTTCAGGCGTATGATTCCTCTCGAATTCATGTGTCCGACCAAAGGCTGGCCCATGTATCGTATTGGGATACTCGGCCTGCAAGCGCTACGGCCGGGTGCGTCACATGGATTGGATATTATTTGCAATGGAATACTGAATGGAACGCCTTTCGTCTATTCGGCTGAGAAGTATGCGTCTGTACCGCTGTGAGCGAGCCTGAGGAAAAGCCTATATGTGCAGTCAACTTTCTGTATGTGCGCCCTGGCTACATCGGTGGCACTGTTCGTTATGTGCTTGAGCTGCTAGCGGAATTCGCCGAGTCGAATGATTTTGACTGGCATATTTTTGCGCAGAAAGGGGCTTTCCCCAAAGATGATCCCAGGTTTTCACGTCTAAAGATTCACGAGACAGGAAAATTCAGAAATCTTCTTTGTCGTGTGATCTATGAGCAGTTGTTTCTCCCCTCCATAGCAAGAAAATATCATGTGGACCTGCTGTTTTCCCCCGGTTTCGTCGCTCCGTTGTGGGGGGGGTATATAAGGGTAGTGACAATCCACGATCTCTATTTCAAAAAGTACCCGGCATTTGTGCGTCGGTGGCAGCGAATATACTGGAGTATCATGGTTCCACTAAGCCTACACCGCAGTACTGCTATTATAACCGTATCGGATACCACCAGCCGCGATCTGTGTTTGTACTACCCATGGATTTCGCGGAAAGTCGAGCGGATCTATTTGGGATCTGTTTATGGTAAGGCTGTTGCCTCCCGGCAACTGTTGCCTTTCGAAGCAAAAGCCAAGGAACAATTTTGTCTTGTAGTAGGAAATTTGACTCCAAATAAGAACATTAAAGTTATTGTCGAAGCGATGGCAATGCTGAATGAAGCAGGACCAGGTTGCGGACTTAAGGTTGTCGGAAGTGACTTGTTTGGCGAATTGTCCGACTATCTTTCTGAAGCTGAAAGATTTACGTTCCCCATAGAGATGCTTTCGGATGTTGATGACGAGTGCCTAAGCGTTTTATACAGAGGGGCTGTTTGTACGATTCAGGCGTCTACTTATGAAGGGTTCGGTCTGCCAGTAATTGAAGCGATGGCTCACGGGTGCCCGGTTATTATCAGCGATGCAGACGTGTTAATGGAAATAGCAGGTGACACAGCACTTCATTTTAAACATGATCGGCCTGATGATCTGGCGGGTCATATAAGGCAGCTGATCGATGCCCCGGAATTGCGCGATAGCCTTATAGCGAAGGGCTATCTTAATGCGAAACGATTTTCCTGGTCTAGAGCGGCAGGAAAAACAACTGTGTTATTCAAGCGGTTGCTTGATAGTGATCGGTTGTAAATCCGGTATCAGCGAGGTTTCCGGGCTATATGGAGAATCCGCTAAACAGGATCGATCTTCGGGAGAACCCCAGCTTGTGAACGGTATACTGTCTATTGTGATAGTCAATTATAACGCCGGGGGAATTCTCGCTGACTGTGTGGCGTCTATTATTTCCACGGGCAATCAAGTTCAGATTATTGTTGTAGACAATGCCTCCTCCGATAGTAGCCTCGATTGCCTTACGTCGAGCATATCCGGTAATGATAAGGTGTCGGTAATAAAAAATGATACCAATCTCGGGTTTTCCGCCGCGTGTAATATTGGTGTTCGATGTGCGGTGGGAGAGTATTTACTGTTTCTTAACCCGGATTGCATCGTTCATCAAGAAGCGTTGTTGATTATGATGGAAGCTTTCGATGAGTCACCCAGTATTGGTATGGTTGGTGGATTGATTTTAAACCCTGACGCAACAGAACAGGCCGGTTGCAGAAGGGCCATACCAACACCCATGCGGGCATTGATGTATGTGACAGGTTTGTCAAGATTAAAAGCATGGAAGGGCTCATATTTTTCAGATTTCAGGTTGAATGATGAAAGCCTTCCGGAGAAAGTGGTGATGGTCGAAGCTATATCAGGAGCCTGCATGATGGTTAGACGGTCAGCCATGGAAGATGTAGGGCTACTGGATGAAGGGTATTTTATGCATTGTGAGGACTTGGACTGGTGCATGCGCTTTCGAAATAAAGGATGGGGCATATTATTTTCTCCATCCGCGCGCGTGACACACTACAAAGGTACATGCAGTGAATCCAGGCCGATATTCGTGGAGTGGAATAAACACAAAGGTATGGTGCGATTCTATTACAAGTATTTTAGGCATCAGTACCCGGTGGCGTTGCTGTGGCTGGTAAGCGCTTGTGTATGGTTACGTTTTGGTTTGAAGACCGCTTACCTTTTCGGGAGTCGTGCACATGGGACGAGTAGTCGGAAACGTGGATAGTCAAGTTACGGGTGTACTTGGTGCGACAGGACTGATAGGGCGGTGTTTTCTGCGTAATGTGTCAGACGGCGGCGATCGCCGTATTGTAGCTTTTACAAGACAGAAAAAACATGCTCATGAAAAATCTGATAATAATTGCGCGGTCCGTTGGCGCACGCTTAATCTGAGCGATGGCTGTCAGGAACCGGTACTACGCGACGATGATATTCAAACTATAGAGCACTGGCTATGCTTTACCCCAATCTGGGTTCTGCCGGATTACTTTTCTATGCTTGTTCGATTTGGGGCTCGCCGTGTGGTAGCAATAAGTTCGACCAGTCGATTAACCAAGGCTTCATCTTCTGATATGTCAGAGCGCCTTCTTGCCAGGCGCTTGATTGAAGCCGAAAACAAGCTTATCGACTGGGCCGGTAAATCCAATATCGAATGGGTTATTTTACGACCAACACTAATTTACGGCTGCGGGGCAGATAAGAATATTTCTGAAGTATCACGCCTCATAGATCGCTTTGGTATGTTGCCTGTCTTTGGAAAAGCACAGGGTTTGCGACAGCCTGTGCATGCAAGTGATGTGGCAGAGGCATGCAGGCTTGCCCTCAGCGCCTCAGCCATCCGCAATAAGTTTTATAACATTTCTGGTGCGGAGATTTTACCCTATCGGGAAATGCTGTCACGCGTGTTTATTGCAATGGGCAGGCAGCCAAAGTTTGTGCGGTTACCACTGGCTGCCTTCAGGATCGTGGTTTGCTTTTTGCATATTTTCCCTCGATTCAGTGGGGTCACTGTAGCAATTGCGGAGAGAATGAACCGGAACATGATTTTTACACATAAGGATGCCAGCCATGATTTCGGGTACTCTCCGCGAGCGTTCGTGCTCGAACCGGAAGACCTGCCTTAAGGGTTGCTCTGTTGTGTCTTGAAGATGCCGCCTTGTGTTGTTCCAATATAGATAGTGGCGGGAGAGTCAGGGTCAATGGCAATGCTTTCAACATCTTTTACGTACAGACCGTCATTTTCCCCTGTCCAGCTCTGACCCTGGTTCACGCTCCGAAAAAATCCGTCTGCTGTCCCGGTATAAACAATTTCGGTCTGTGTCGGATCGATGGCAAGGCATTGAATATTGGTGTTCGTCAGTCCCGAGTTTGTTGGTGCCCATGACTGTGCTGCGTTTTTGGTTTGAAATATGCCGTTGCTTGTTCCGGCGTAAAGAATATCAGGATCTGACGGATCGACCGCAAGCGTGTCGATGGCGAGTGTGGTCAGTCCCGAACTTTTTCGTTGCCACAATGAGCCGCTATCGGTGCTCTTGAAAACACCATCATCTGTGCCCGCGTAGAGTGTTGTCTGTGTTACAGGGTCCACAGCCAGGGTGTGGATCATTGTGTTGGCCAATCCTGCATTTACTTGTGTCCAATTTAGAGCGAAGTCTGTGCTCTTGTACACACCTGAATCAGTCCCGATATAGATTTCTACGCTGGACTGGGAGGGGGCTGCTGATACTATTGCATTTACGGCGGTCTGCTCGTTATTAAAGCCGATTGGAACAAGGTTCTGGTCTATGATCTCGAAGACCTGCGAGCTTCTTCTTGTTCCAACCGCATAGGTAATATATGGCGTCAATGGATTTGTTGCGAAATCCTTAATATCTAAAGGAGAAGTCATCTCGCGACCAGTCCAGGACATTCCGCCGTTTATGCTAATGTGCAAGCCAAGATACTGCCTGTCCGTAGCAGCATAGATGATGGAAGTGTCAGTTGGGTTGATTAACAGACTTTTGACATCGACATTCGTCATGCCGTTATTTCGATCGGTCCAGGTTGTGCCTCCATCTGTGCTTAGATACACACCACCCATGGCGGGGAGACTTACAATGCCTGATGTGAGTTCCCCCTGGCCACCCGCAATAATTGTCGTGGGCGTTACCGGGTCAACTGCTAAACTAAAGACGGACATGAAATCAAGTACTACATTGTCCCAGTTTGCACCGCTATTCACGCTTTTGTAGACCCCTTGGGGAAAAATCATTGATCCACCGGCATAGAGGGTTGTCGGAGTCGTTGGATCAATTTTTATGGTCGTGATGTATTGAGTTCCGAAAGGGCCAATAGAAACCCACGACGTGCCGCCGTCAACACTTTTGAATATACCATCACCACTGGTGCCTGCGTAAACTATGCCGGGAGTGGTGGAATCGACAGCGATTGAGAGAATATAGGTATTGGTGAGTTCCGTTAAAAGAGTAGACCATGATGTGCCACCGTCCGGACTTTTTAGAACTCCGGCTCCACCTGTTGCAACATAGATAATATCGGTGTCTGCCGGATCAATCGTGATCGCGTTGATTTCAGTGTTGGTATTCGGTAGAAGTAATTCGGTCCACGCTCCTGCACTATCAATACTTTTATAGATGCTTTTACCTGTTCCAGCGTAAATAATCGAAGGTGTTGTCGGGTCGATAGTCAAGAGGCGTACATTTGTGTCTGTGAGTCCGTTATTCACTGATAACCAGGTTGCCCCATTATCTATACTCCTGGAAACGCCGATTCCCGATTTTGCTATATATATCGTAGACGGTATTCCGGGAGCAATGGCCACGGCATCAGCTTTTACGATCATTTCCTCGGCGATAACCGGCGACCATGATAATCCGCTGTCAGTTGTCTGGTAGAGCCCACCCGGGGATGCGGCAAAAAAGTTGGCAGTGTTTGAAGGATTCATAGCCAGATCCAAAATCGGTGCGCCAGGTAGGCCTGTGGCAATTGGGGTCCAGGATATTGCCGGTGCATCCACGCCAAGGGGTGCCGACACAGAATCTCCCTTATTATCACATCCGCAAAAAAATAGTGCCGCGACTATTATTAAGGCAATAACAGTCTGCCGTGGTCTATCGCATTTGCAATGATTGATCATGGAGCTGGGCATTTGGCAAGCTTATAGCTTCATTAGCTACACAGTTAAAGAGTGAGAGCCATCGCAAAGTCTTTCCCAATGTTGGACATACTGCGATCTGCAAACCGATTTCGCCAATGGCAAGGGGTACGATAGCGAGTCGTTCTGCCTCTTTCGTACCCTATCCGGGAAAATAACGCTTACATGTGCAATCCAGCAAGTGTAATTGGTTGATCTCTGCTGCATTTTGAGTAGAATTACTCGATATATCTGGTAATTAGTAAACTAAACGTTGGCCATGTTTCAACGCCCAATATTCCAGTATTTGTTTGGTCGACTTACTGAACCATGCCGTTTTATGCAGGTTCCTGCAGGTCCGCGGCAGGTGTGCATTTGGTGAACGCTTCCCCTTGTGCCAGGCAAGGCGGTGTTTGCCGGTGGTGACAGTATTTCCATAGAGATGTTTCTAATGATGGGTCCGCAACAATGGTCAGCCAATTGAGGCTCAAACGTCTCTTCGATATCACATTCGCTGTGATCATGCTGCTGATTTTCGCACCGCCCTTTGCGCTGATAGCGATGGCTATTCGTTTGACGTCACCGGGCCCGGCGATTTACTGGTCCGATAGGGTTGGCACCGATAACAGAATATTTAGAATGCCGAAGTTTAGAACTATGAAGATAGGTACCCCTACAGTTTCGACACACCTGTTATCAGACCCGGACGCCTACGTCACTTCTTTCGGAAAGTTTCTGCGTAAAACAAGCCTTGATGAGTTGCTGCAACTGTGGAGTATCCTGGTGGGCGATATGAGTGTGGTTGGTCCTCGACCAGCCCTGTTTAACCAGGGCGATTTGATTGCGCTGCGTTCTGAAGCCGGTGTCCAGAAGATAACGCCGGGCCTGACCGGGTGGGCGCAGATTAGTGGGCGCGACGAGCTCGCCATTCCTGAAAAAGTGAAACTCGATGTAGAGTATCTGCAGCAGCGATCGTTCTGGTTTGATCTCAAAATCATTTTTCTGACTTTTTCTCGTGTCATTCACCGTCAGGGTGTATCCCACTAAAAAGATACCTTTATAATCTGGGTGTTACCCTATAAACTTTAAATCTAAAGATAATAGCCGGGCACCTATTTTCGACGGAAATCGGGCTACGTGATTAAAGGGAGATTCCAGTATTTGGCATTTTGTGGGTAGATACAAAGCCGATAATCGGGGCAGGATGGCAAGTAAACTAATTAATAACCGCATCTTAGCCATATTCCATGATCTTGCGACGATCCCGGCGGCATGGTTTGGCGCGTATTGGCTGCGATTTAATCTGGGCATAATTCCAGGTGAGTATCTGTCCGCGGCAATTGAAACCCTGGCGGTTGTCGTTGTAGTCCAGGCTATTGCATTCCGCTACTTTGGTCTCTACAGAGGCGTTTGGCGGTTTGCTTCAATGCCCGATCTGATCCGCATTGCGAAAGCGGTACTGGTAGGGATGGCGTTTTCGGCGGTCACGATTTTCCTTGTTACCCGTATGGAAGGCGTTCCCCGTTCGGTCTTTCCACTCTACGGACTGCTGTTGATCGGATTGCTCGGAGGTTCACGCTTTCTGGTTCGCTGGTCCAGGGACCGCGGAATCTATACCGGTGACTGCAAGAAACTGATTATTGTCGGAGCCGGCAAGGCAGGTGAAATGCTGGTCAGGGATTTGCTCCGCAATCGCGAAGAGTGCTACCAGCCGGTTGGGTTCGTGGACGACAATATTGTCAAGCAGGGCGGTGAAATTCACGGCGTCCGCGTTCTCAGCTCCTGTGACGAGATGATTGACCTGGTAGAGCAATTGGAAGTGGACCTGATTGTTCTGGCACTTCCTTCTGCCAAGTCCAAAGATATGCGGCGCCTTGTCGGACTATGCGAAAAAACCGGTGTTCCGTTCCGTACCTTGCCGCCACTGGATCGCCTGATGTCAGGACAAGTAACCGTCAACCAACTGCGCGAAGTGTCAATCGATGATCTGCTCGGGAGGGAGCCCGTGTCGCTTGATTGGGACGCTATCGAGTTGGAGTTGAAAGGTAAGAAGGTACTGGTGACTGGTGCAGGGGGATCGATTGGTTCAGAACTATGCAGGCAAATTGCACGGCTGCGACCAGCGTCTCTTATTCTGCTCGACAGCAGTGAATTTAACCTGTACACCATAGAGATGGAATTGCTAAAGGCTTATCCCAAGCTGAAAATTTCCAGGTGTTTAAATGATGTTGTAGACAAGGCCGCGATGGATCGGGTTTTCAGCAGCGCCATGCCTGATGTGGTTTTCCATGCAGCGGCATACAAGCACGTTCCAATGCTGGAAGACCAGATCCGGGAGGCGGCCAGGAACAATATTCAGGGTACGCGTACCATGGCGGACATCGCTGACCGGTACGCCTGTGAGGCGTTCGTGATGATATCTACGGATAAGGCCGTTAATCCTGCCAACGTGATGGGGACCAGCAAACGGGCGGCTGAGATCTACTGTCAGAACCTGAATCAGCGGTCACAGACCCGGTTTGTCACGGTCCGTTTCGGCAATGTTCTGGGATCGGCCGGTAGCGTGGTCCCGTTGTTCAGGAAGCAGATCGAATCGGGTGGGCCAGTCACCGTAACGCACAGAGAAATAACCAGATATTTCATGACGATATCGGAGGCATCTCAATTAATACTTCAGGCCAGTATCATGGGTAAGGGGGGTGAGATCTTTGTCCTGGATATGGGTGAACCGATCAAAATCAGCTATCTCGCAGAGCAGATGATCCGGCTATCGGGTAAAGTTCCTGGCGAAGACATCGCCATTGTATATACCGGGCTGCGTCCGGGAGAGAAGTTGTACGAGGAACTGTTCCACGAAAAGGAAGCATTGCAGAGTACTGACCATACAAAAATACTGCTGGCCCGGCATCGGAACCTTGAGTGGGAGCGGCTCAACAAGATCATGGATCAACTGCACGCGGCATGTGCCGATTATGATGAGCATGCATTGCGAGTCCTCATGAAAGAACTGGTTCCGGAATGGAGTGCTTATGTTTCTGATGCCGATCCTGATGCCGGTCAGGACGTTGTAATAATCCCAGGCGACGACCCGGATGCTTCGGCGACGGACTCGCCCACAATTCATTAGCCAAAGGTAACGGCATGAGCGGTAAAAAGTTACAGATTAAAAAAGCTGTTTTTCCCGTAGCGGGCCTGGGAACCCGTTTTCTGCCTGCCACCAAGGCGAACCCCAAGGAAATGTTGCCTATAGTGGATAAACCGCTGATCCAGTACGCCGCCGAAGAGGCTGCCGCCGCCGGGGTTGAAGAGCTCATTTTTGTGACAAGTTCCAGCAAGCGGGCTATCGAAGACCATTTTGACAAGAATTATGAAATGGAAAACGAACTGGAGCGCAAGGGAAAAACTGTATTGCTCGACATGGTAAAGAACGTAGTCCCCAGGGGGGTCTCCTGTGTCTACGTACGGCAGCCTGAGGCATTAGGACTTGGACATGCCGTGTTATGTGCGAAGCGGGTCGTTGGTAACGAGCCGTTTGCTGTGATACTTGCCGACGATCTGATTGATGGTGGCGATACACCCTGCCTGGCGCAAATGGCGTCAGTTTTTGAATACAACCGTTGCAGTGTGTTGGGCGTGGAGCAGGTCCCACAGGAAGATACCGGGAAATACGGTATTGTTGAAGTCGATACGATTTCCGACAGACTTCATCGTGTCACCAGCATTGTTGAAAAGCCGGATCCGGCTGTTGCGCCATCGAATCTTGCCGTGGTAGGGCGTTACATCCTGACACCACGAATATTTGATCTGCTGGAGTCGACTCCCCGGGGTGCGGGGGGGGAAATTCAGCTAACCGATGCCATTGCAGCTCTTCTGATAGAAGAACAGGTGTTGGGCTTTCAATTCAAGGGCGATCGCTACGACTGCGGGAGCAAACTGGGTTACCTGAAAGCAACCATCGAGTATGCGCTCCAGCACCACGAACTCGGAGAAGAGTTCCGCCAGTACCTGCGTGATCGATTTGGCAAGAACGGCGATAAAATAGACCGGTTGGTCAGACGCGCCTGATCGATTCGGCAGGTTCCCGGAGTATTTGACAAAGGCACCATTTTGACGTACATTATCATGAACAGGCTCCGCAACGTGGGTGAACAGCATGAGTTCAGCAACGCAGACCAAAGATGACCGCATCAACCTGAGGCTGAAGCATAGCGCCAAGCTGATGCTGGAGCGTGCAGCCGGTTTCCAGGGGCAAACCATCAGTAAATTCGTACTGAGCAGCGCGCTGGCCCGTGCCGAAGAAACCATTCAGGAACAGGAGACTGTTAGCCTTAACAGGAAGGATTCCGAGGCTTTTTTCAACGCCCTGGCCGCTCCTGTTCGCTTTAACAGCAAGCTGCTGGCAACTTTTGAGGAGCATGATCGGCGTGTAACCGGTAAATGACCGACTACCAGAGTCTGGTAATTGGGCCGCTGAGCAGCACACATGACAGATCCAGCTTTCAGTGCGGTGTCGACGCACTGGACGACTATCTCAAAAAGCGAGCCAAACAGGATGTAAAACGCCGAATCAGTCGGGTCTTTGTGGCTGTCGAGCCAGGGGGGTCCCCGGCTACGATTGAGGGTTACTACACGCTAAGCACCCTTTCCATCGAACTAAACCAGCTGCCGGAGGAACTGGCACACAAGCTACCTAAACATCCGATTCCTGCCGCATTGATTGGTCGTTTGGCAGTCAATCAACAGGCTCAGGGAGCGGGAATTGGCAAGATGCTGTTGGTCGATGCTATCAAGCGTACTCTCGCCGTTAGCGATGAAATTGCTATTTATGCCATGGTGGTTGATGCCATTGATGAACAGGCGGAACGTTTCTATCGACTCTTTGGTTTCACACATCTGTGTGTCGGGAGTCGGCGACTGTTCCTGCCACTTCCCATAGTGTAGCGGTTAGACTACCCGGTCTACACTGTCGTATTCTCGCTCAGATGAATTCCTTTCACTCGGTTGGCCGGCTGGGCGCAATTGTGGTGCTGCTTGCCGCCGTATACCAGACACCGGTCGCCGCAGAACCCAGTACCACCGGTCAGACCGGTCTGATCAATATGCCGGATGCGCGTATTGAAAAGGACGGCACACTGCGTTTCGGCACCAGCTATTTTCGTCCTTATCTACCGATCTGGAGCAGTATCACGCTGTTGCCGCGCCTGGAGTTGTCCGGTCGTTATACCATCATTCGGGGCCTGTCCGGTGGTCTGGGCCAGGGTTTTGGCGATCCTGATCGATTCAGCAGGCTGGGCGCAATTGTGGTGCTGGTTTCCGCGTTACTTCTTTCGAGAAATTGCTACGTAAAACAGGGTTGAAATTTGCGACGCACTGAGTAAAATTACTCAATCTATTGAGTAATTCGGATCTGATTGCGAGCCATGTTCCAACGCCCGATATTCCAGCATTTGCTTGATCGTTTCACCGAGCCGCGCCGTTTTATCCAGGTGCTTGCCGGTCCCCGGCAGGTGGGGAAGACAACGCTTGCCCGGCAAGTGATGGAGCAGCTCGTCATACCCTCGCACTATGCGTCGGCGGATGCCCCGTCACCGCAAGGCCCTGTGTGGTTGGAACAACAATGGGAGGTTGCCCGTCTTCAAGCCAGGGAAGATGCGGGAGGTTCCCTGCTGGTGTTGGATGAAGTACAGAAGATTTCCGGTTGGTCAGAGGTTGTAAAACGCCTGTGGGACCAGGACAGCGCGACGGGGTTGGTGTTGCGGGTGATGCTGTTGGGTTCTTCGCCATTATTGGTGCAAAAAGGTCTTGGCGAGAGTCTCGCCGGCCGATTTGAACAGCTGCTTGTTACCCATTGGTCCTTTGCGGAAATGCGTGATGCTTTCGGCTTTTCCCTGGACAAATACCTGTATTTCGGTGGCTATCCGGGTGCGGCATCGCTATGCGCCGATGAGCCGCGCTGGAATCGTTATATCCTTGACTCGCTTGTCGAAACCACTCTCTCACGTGACATCTTATGGATGACCCAGGTGAACAAGCCGGCACTACTGCGGCAGTTGTTTCACCTGGCTTGTTCCTACTCGGGACAGATCCTGTCCTATCAGAAAATGGTTGGACAGTTGCAGGAGGCGGGTAATACCACGACGCTGGCGCACTATCTGCACTTGCTGGCGGGCGCCGGCATGGTAGTGGGACTATCCAAGTATGCGGGTGAGCAGGTGCGGCGGCGGGCATCCAGCCCTAAATTGCAGGTAATGAACATGGCCCTGATGTCGGCATTGTCCGGTTTGTCTTTTCAGGAGGTGCGCCGAAGTCCGGAACACTGGGGGCGGTGGGTGGAGTCTGCGGTGGGCGCACATTTGATAAACGCGTCTCTTGAACATCAGTTTGAATTGTTTTATTGGCGGGATCGTAATCGTGAGGTGGATTTTGTGGTGCGTCACCACGGGCGCTTGATTGCGATTGAAGTCAAAAGTGGGCAGCGCCACGTGGCTTTGCCGGGCATGGAGGCGTTCGTCAAGGCGTTTAATCCCGGCAGGGTCATGCTTGTTGGCGGTGACGGTATTTCCGTAGAAGCGTTTTTGACAATGGATCCGCAACAGTGGTTAGCCGCTTGATGCTAAAGCGGTACAATGGTAGAAGAAACCATTCAGGAGCAGGAGATTATTAGCCTTAACAGGAAGGATTCCGAGGCTTTTTTCAACGCCCTGGACGCTCCTGTTCGCTTCTGTCTTCGATGTGAACTTCGCTCCCTAACAGCGATTCAAGCCTGTTTGCAGCCAAATATGGCAGAAATTATCCGTAGCGCCGTAAAACCCTGGTTTTTCCCTAATATGTCTTATATAGTGTTCATTTATTGCCTATTTGCTCATATTATAAGACTTATTATGAAATCTCATGCGACAGACACCCTGCCCCGTGCCGCCCGGTATGCCCTCGTTAAACTGGGTGAGGATATCGCTGTCGCACGAAAAAAACGTCGAATATCAACTGTCTCAATGTCGGAGCGTGCCTTTATCAGCCGTGGCACACTCTACAAAGTTGAAAAAGGGGATCCCTCGGTCTCAATGGGTATTTATGCCACAGTGCTTAGCCTGCTTGGTTTGGCCGATGGATTGGCTAAAGTGGCGGATCGCCGCGATGACACCCTGGGGCTTGATCTTGAAGAGGACCGGTTGCCCAGGAAAATCGTATCCCCGGGACGCAAGGGGA
>ENA-ORDP01000264-ORDP01000264.1-marine-sediment-metagenome-genome-assembly--contig:-NODE-264-length-35241-cov-34.513926_pt1 | contig 35241 bp, 29 predicted proteins | sample MGYA00248627_ERZ508539 | MGnify/ENA primary metagenome ERZ508539 (study PRJEB26208, sample SAMN05571518) | marine sediment metagenome | biome: deep sea; feature: Hydrothermal vent; material... | reverse complement strand
TTTACGCGACGGAAAAAGGTGAAACGCTCAACGGTGTTTATACTTTTGACCTGGCTGCGCAATTAATTTCCGGAACAGTGGCCCCGTAAAGTGAAATATCTGAAATTTATGCATGAATGGTAGTCCTGGGTCAAATCAGGACAAAAAGGAGTTCACCCTTTTTATGCTCTCCCTCCTGATCAGCTACGAACATACACCTTCATTGCAGCTTCCACTGCCACACCTGCTGTAACCGACGCCCCCATATCCGATAACACCGCATCCAGTGCACCCAGACACAGCAACACATTGCGCTGGTTGCTCGCGTATCCCATCAGACCGATACGCCATATCTTGCCGGCCATCGGCCCGAGACCCGCACCGATTTCCAGACTGTATTCATTCAGTAAACGTGCACGTACGCTGGCGTCGTCAACACCGTCAGGAATGGTAACCGAGTTTAATTGTGGCAGCCGGTCCGCTTCGTCGACCACAAACGACAGGCCCAGCGCTTCGATACCGGCACGCAGCGCCACATGGTTATCATTGTGACGCTGCCAGGCATTTTCGACGCCTTCCTCTTCCAGCAGCACCAGTGCTTCGTGCAAACCATACAGGGCATTGATCGGCGCCGTATGATGGTAGGCACGCTTGCCACCACCACCCCAGTAGCCCAGCACCAGGTTCAGATCGAGGAACCAGCTTTGCACTTTGCTTTTACGGCTCTTGATCACTTCGACAGCGCGTTCACTGAAAGTGACGGGTGACAGGCCCGGTGTACAGGAGAGACACTTCTGGCTACCGGAATACACGGCGTCCAGCCCCCACTCCGACACCTTGAGTGGTGAACCAGCCAGCGACGTAACGCAATCGGCAATGATCAGGCAATCGTGCTTATGCGCGATTTCGGCCAGCGTTTTTGCATCCGACAGCGCGCCGGTTGAGGTTTCGGCGTGCACGAAGGCCAGCACCCTGGCGTCCGGATTGGCTTTCAGCGCTTCGTCGACCTTGTTGGTATCGACCGCCTTTCCCCATTCGTCCTCGACCATAATCGGCGTCGCACCACTGCGTTCCACATTCTCCTTCATGCGGCCACCGAACACGCCGTTCCGGCACACCACCACCTTGTCTCCCGGCTCAACCAGATTGACGAAGCAGGTCTCCATACCTGCCGAACCCGGCGCGGAAACCGGCATTGTCAACTCGTGCTCAGTCTGGAAGGCATAGCGCAACAGGCCTTTCATGTCGTCCATCATGCCCACAAACGCCGGGTCCAGATGGCCGATGGTGGGACGTGACATGGCCTCCAGGATGCGCGGATTGACGTCAGACGGGCCCGGACCCATGAGGGTGCGTGCCGGTGGGTGAAAGGATTTACTGGTCATTGTTGCCTGCTCTCTGGAAAAATTTTCGGCAGTTTAACACGCTGTCGGCGGCGCAATTCCCCGACATGCGCTACGGATTGCAGAAGTAGGAGCACCGCCCTTCGGCGCGATTATTGTGGCACGCCATCGCGGCCAATGAGGCCGCTCCTGCAAGCTTCAGATTAAATGCCTTTGAATCGCCAGGAAAGAACCTGTTTTCTTTGCGTGTTAGCGGTTCAATGGGTTAAGGGGTATTACTCTTTTTCGGAAAATCGTAATCTGTCAGCTCACTGACGACTGTACCGGCTTGCGACCAGTGATCTATTTCCAGCCTGACCATTGCAATTGCACAGGTCGGCATATCGCTGATAACAGGGCCACACAGTGTATCCACCAGCCCGGTCATATCCGGATTATGTGCAACCAGCATGACGGCTGTATTGCGTTCGTCCAGCCGCTGCAGAATATCGACCAGGGCGCCGGTGCCGGAACAGTACGCATTCTTTACTGTAACGATATCCGCTTCGGGATAGTGTAACTGCTGTGCGATGCAGCGAGCCGTTGCAAGCGCACGATTGGCGGGACTCGACACAATCAAATCGGGCATTCGCCCGTGTTTTTTCAACCTGGCCCCCATGTCCTGACAGTCACGGCAACCACGCTTGTTCAGCGGTCGGTCAATATCCGCAAGCCCCGGTTCCCCCCAGGAGGATTTTGCATGCCGAACAAGATACAGGGTCTTTTCCACGTCGGCTATTTTACCTGACTGTCCATCAGGTGACACCGGACCAGACGGGTTTCCGACAGGCGCGTCACCTTTGGATAACTTTTTCTGCATTCAGGCCTGGCCTGTCGGCAGCGTGGATGGAAGTGGCAACCTTGCGGTGGATTTGACGGTGATGGCAAATCACCTTCCAGACGAATGACCTTGCGCTCACTCTCACCATCAATGCGCGGAACTGCTGAAAGCAGGGCCTGGGTATAGGGATGTTTTGGATCTTCCAACACCTCATTGACGTCCCCCTCCTCCACAATGCGACCGAGATACATGACGGCTACCCGGTCGGCTATATAGGATACGACAGACAGGTCATGGGTAATAAACAGGAACGAGAGTCCCAGTTCACGCTGCAAATCCTGTAATAGATTGAGAATCTGTGCCTGCACCGAAACATCCAGTGCGCTGGTAGGTTCGTCGCAGATAATAAGTTGTGGATTGACAGCCAGCGCCCGTGCGATACAGATACGCTGGCGCTGGCCGCCGGAGAACTCGTGCGGGTAATGGTGTATGTGTTCGGGCCGCAATCCGACCTGTCGCAACAAATCCTGCGCGCGATGCCGGCGTTGTTGTGCGTTGCTACCGATGCGCTGGGCGATCATCCCCTCCTCAATAATGTCCACGACGCTCATGCGTGGATTCATGGAGGAATACGGATCCTGGAAGATGATCTGGAAATCCGAGCGCCGGCTGCGCAGTGCCTTGCTTGTCAGTCGGGTCAGTTCGACAGACTTAAAACGCACGCTGCCGGCGGTAGTTTTCAGCAGTTGCAGGATACCCTTGCCGACCGTAGTTTTGCCGCAACCGGATTCGCCCACCAGCGCCAGGGTTTGGCCCCCGGCGATCGACATACTGACACCGTCCACCGCACGTACCTGACCGACGACACGCTTGAACAAACCTTTATGAATGGGGAAATGAACCTTCAGTCCATCGACCTCAAGCAACACGTTTTGTGGCGCCGGTGCGGTTCGGGCGGGTTGTGCTGCTGTATCATCCACCACCGTCCGGTCTGTCGGCGCCGAAAGTGTCGGGTCAGCCAGGTGACAACGCACGCCCTGCACCCCAGGCGCCTCACCTTTCTCCGGTGAAGTTTCGAACCAGTCCGGCACCTGACCTCGGCAGATATCCCAGGCACGTTCACAACGATCGGCAAAACGGCAGCCATAAAATGTCTGGTTAAGCAGTGGCACGGTGCCGGGAATAACGGTCAGCCGTTCCTCGCGTTTACTGGCATCTGGAAGCGCGGCAAACAGTTTATGGCTGTAGGGGTGTTGTGCCTGCCCGAAAAAGAGTTTGCGCGGGGCCTGTTCAACCAGCTGACCGGCATACATGACAGCGATGCGATCGGCCATCTCCGAGACTACACCAAGATCGTGTGTGATCAGCAGCACCGCCATACCGTGCTTTTTTTGCAGGTTCCTGATCAGCTCCAGCACCTGTGCCTGGATAGTAACGTCCAGCGCAGTGGTCGGTTCGTCGGCGATCAACAGGTCAGGGTCACCAGCCAGTGCTATAGCGATCATGACGCGCTGCTTCATGCCGCCGGATAACTGGTGCGGGTATTCGCCGTAACGGTGTGCGGCGTCGGGGATACCGACATCGTCCAGCAGTTCCACTACCCGTCGCCGCGCCTGCGCGCCGCGCAGACCCTTGTGTTGCTCAAGGCTTTCCGAGATCTGGTCGCCGATAGTCATCACCGGGTTCAGCGATGTCATCGGCTCCTGGAATATCATGGCGATTCGGCCGCCACGCACCGCACGCATGCCGTTTTCGGGCAGTGACAACAGTTCCTCACCGCTCAGTCGCACGGAGCCACCGACAATTTCGCCGGCAGGTTGCGGCAACAGGCGCAACAGCGCCAGCGCGGTCATGGATTTACCGCAACCTGACTCGCCCAGTAAAGCGAATGTCTCGCCGCGTCTGATCTCAAAACTGACGGCATCCACGGGGCGAATGGCGCTATCCCCGGTGCCGATCCGGACGCTTAGTTCTTTCACCTGTAACAGCGTTTCACTCATGATTTATCGTTGTGCCCGTAAACGTGGATCAAAGGCGTCCCGGACCACATCGGAAAACAGGTTTGCCGCCAGCACCAGGGTAAACATGAAACTGAACGAGGCCAGCAACGACCACCACACCATCGGCTCCCGCGCCATCTCCAGGCGTGCCCGGTTAATCATGTTACCCCAGCTTTGAGTGGTGGGGTCGACACCAACTCCGACATACGACAGCACAGCCTCGGCCAGCACCAGGCCGCTGAAATCGAGGACCACGGCGATCATTACCAGATGCATCAGGTTGGGCAACAGGTGACGCACCAGAATACTGGACTTCGCTACGCCGAAAGCATCAGCGGCCTGTACATAATCCAGCTCACGCAGTTTCAGGGTTTCACCACGCAGCAGACGGCACAGTCCGGTCCAGCTGGTAATGCCTAGAATCAGGACCAGGAACAGCAAGCGAATGTCGGCGCGTTCCGCCATGGTCTCGAACAGCTCGGGGTGGTTGGCTACGTAGACCTGCATCATCATCACCGCTGCGGCAATCAGCAGTACGCCCGGGATCGAGTTGAGTGTGGTATAGATGTACTGGATGACATCGTCCACCCAGCCGCGGAAGTAACCTGCCATCATGCCGAGGAATACCGCAAACGGTAGCATGACCAGGGTCGTCAGGGTCCCGATCACCAGACCGGTACGGATACTTTTTATGGTCTGGTACAACACGTCCTGGCCAACCTTGTCAGTACCAAGAAGATGATAGGCGCCGGACAGGTTGACCACCAACGCAATCAGCAACACGAAAACACCAAGGGTCAACAGGGCGGTACGCCAGGGCACATCGGACGTACCCTTCGCTATAGCGCCCAGCGCTGACATCCACGACTGCCGCCATTTACTGGCCAGGCGCAAACCCAGCATCCCGTAGAGCAATAAAAGAACCGCCACCGCTTCGGCCAGCGCGGTTACTGTACGTCGGGCAATATCTGCACCTTTCTGCGTTGCCGGATCCGTCAGTCCGGCACCACCATATTCAAGGCGCGGGAATATCCTGAGTTTTTCACCATCCGCACCGGTCACCGTTTCCCTGGCATACAGATAGGCTGCAAAAGGCGCAGAGTAGGTTTTTTCATCCTGGGTTCGCATCGGCCCCAGCAGCGTATCGAGCACGCTCAATACATCACCCGAATACTGGACTTCCTGCTGCCCTTCCTGCGTCGGCAGCGCTTTACGGAAGTGTACCGAATCCAGCAGGCCGGTAATCGTGTAAATGCTTAACACCACCAACGATGCAACCGCCATACGACTGCGCACCACTTCCCGCCAGGGCGCGCGCAGGTGTTCCTTGTTGCGCGCAAACCAGGCGAAACCCAGCACCGCGACAAGCAATATAAAGATCAGCGTATCGGTCCACAGAAACACGTGCTGGATCATGACAGTCGGATCCTTGGATCTACCAGTGTGTAGGAAATGTCTGTCAGCAGCAGGCCCAGGATGTATAGCACTGAACCCAGGAACACCATAGCGCGCACAATGGCAAAGTCCTGCGTTTGTATGGCTTCTATGGTGTAACTGCCAAGCCCTGGAATACCAAAGAAGGATTCCATAATCAGACTGCCCATAAACAGCGTGGGGAGTATTACAACAATGCCGGTCAGAATCGGCACCATGGCATTCCTTAGTACATGCCGGAACAGGAGGCGGGCTTCCGGCAGGCCTTTGGCACGGGCAGTACGCACGTAATCGCGATTAACCTCTTCCAGGAAAAAGGTGCGGTACCAGCGACTTCCGGCGCCGATACCTGAAAATACACCGATTGCCACCGGCAACAAAACAAATCGCCAGGCCTGCATACCGGACTCGTAGCCTGAAACAGGAACCAGGTGCAGTAATTTACTGAACAGGTATTGTCCACCGATAATATAAAACAGGCTTGAAACAGACATCAGGACAACGGCCAGCATCACCCCGGAAAGATCCAGGTAGGTGCCGCGGAAAAACGCCAGCAGCATGGAAAAACTGATATTCACTAACAAGCCAATCAGCAGTGTCGGCAGGGCTATGGCGAGACTGGGCCACATGCGCTGGCTGATATCTTCACCGATATCCCTGCCGGCATCTGATGAACCAAAATCGAAGGCAAACAGACGCATGGATTTGTTGTAGAAAATCGTATCCGTTACCTTAGCGACACCACTGGCTTTCCGGTTATACAACAGCGGCTGATCATAGCCGTGTTCCTGTTTCCATTGCTCGATCGCCTCCGGTGTTACACGCTTCGCACCCAGGTGCATACGCGCCACATCGTCCGGTGTATTCACCACAAAGAAAAGGACAAAAGTAAGCAGGTTAACGCCGATAAGGATGGGGATCGCATACAGGGTCCGGCGAATGATGTAGGCAAGCATCAGCTGTTTACCGCCCGGCCCTGCTGTCTTTCATGCCGGCGGTAGCCAATGTAGGCCGGGATCACCGAGACAACCAATAACAGCAGTATCAACCCCAGTGGCCAGACTACAGGATGATTCCAGGCTTCCCGTTGCCGTTCGCGCAACTGTGGATCGATACGCTTGTACTTGAGGGTGTTATTTGCCATCAGATTCGATTTGGCGTTGTGATACCAGTCATGGTAGAGGACAAAATCTTTCGGGTGAAATCCAAATACCCAGGGCGCATCTTTACGCAGGATTTCCACCATACGATTGATCACGGTCTGCCGCCCGGGTCCGTTTTTCATGTTCTTCATTTGTTCGAACAGGCGATCGAATTCCTCGTTTTTGTAGTTGGCCGCATTTTCCCCATTATGCTCAACTTTGCCGTTCTTCCCGTACAGAAGAAAAAGAAAGTTTTCCGGATCCGGGTAGTCCGCATTCCAGCCCCACTGAAAAATCTGCGCGGTACCCTTCAGCATTTTATCCTGAAAACGGTTGTAATCCGTATTGCGGATCTGCAACTGGATATCGAGTTTGGCAAACTGTTTTCGTATCCAGTTCTGCTGCGCCGAGGAATCCGGCGTTCCACCGGTTGTGTCGAAGTAGAGGACCAGTGGCTTCCCGGTCGCTACATTTCTGCCGTTCGGATACCCCGCCTCTGCCAGCAGCCTGCGTGCCTCTGCAATCGGCTTGCGCTGCGGGCCCTGCGCCGTCCAGTCATACAAGTAGGTATTTACACCTTCCCTGCCATCTATAAATCCGAAAATCCCTGGCGGCAGGGGACTCTGCGCGGGTATACCGCGTCCATTGCGGAAAATCGATATGTACTCTTCGTAGTCCATGGCGATCGACAGAGCGCGCCGCAGCAGACGTGCCCGTTTGCTGTCACCACCAACCACCGGGTCGAGCATATTAAAACCCATGTAAAAGATCGACGTGGATACGGCGGTGTTCAGGTGAATACCTTTGTCCCGCATCTCCGGGGTCAGCGCTATGTCACCTCCGGAGCCAATCTGTACGGCCTGATCAAAACTGTCAGAGCTGATGCCGGACACATCGTAATAGCCTTGCAGAAACTTGTTCCAGGTAGGAATCGCCTCCTTTTCCAGGCTGTAGACCACTTTGTCGATAAAAGGCATCCGTTGCCCGGCATCTTCAAGAAATCCTGCCTGCGCATCACCGGGACCACCTTCCCGCGGATACAGCTCACCACGAAAATTCGGGTTGCGTTCCAGCACCATCTGCCGGTTGGGATTATTGACGGTCAGCATATAGGGGCCGGTACCAACGGGATACCAGTCCAGGGTGATGTTGCGCTCTTTCATCCCCGGCTGCGAATAAAACAGGTCGGCTTCCCACGGCAGTGGCGCAAAAAACGGCATCGCCAGCCAGTACTGGAACTGCGGATATTTTCCGCGCACCTTGATGCGATAACGGTAACGATCCAGCACCTGCGCACCGGCCAGCGGGTAATCAGCAAGGTTGAGGTAGCGTGGCTGCGATGCTTCTGTGCCTTCTTCTTCCAGAACCTGCTTCAGCGTCGCTGCATAGTCTTTCAGACCGACAATATACTCCGACATCAGACCGAATATCGGCGAGTTGAGCCGTGGGTGTGCCAGGCGCTTTATCTGGTACACATAATCCGCTGCGACCAGCTCACGACTACCGGTTTCGTGGAAATCAGACAGTGTAGTCACTGAATCCAGATCCTGTTCACGCAATGCGTGATAGAGATACCGGCCCCGTTTGTCTTTGGCAAATGCCGGGTGTGGCTGGTAACGAATGCCTTTCTGAATTTCGATATCATAGACGCTGTAGGCGATTTCCTCTTCGCCGGCGCCGTCCGGCAGGCGTTGGCCCGCTTCATCCAGATAGTACGCTTCGGGCATCCGTGTGGCGGTGAGCGGTTCCAGTTGATAGGGACGTTTGAGAAAATGATATTGCAGCGGCGGCTCGTAAATCTGGCCGTTAAACACCACTTCGTTAGAAGCATAGGAACGCGCCGGGTCCAGGTGGTTTGGACGCGATGCGAATGAAGAATAGAGAATGTTCTGTCCCGCCTGATCGGGCGGATAGGGACTGTTCCAGGGCTGGTCACTACAGGCCACGGTCGCCAGAACCGTCACAATGAACAGCATCCATTTGACAAACGGGATCGAGCGGTTGAACAGCAGGTCCGGCGCACGCATGAGGCTGCATTATAGAGCCCGACCGACCAGTTTCACAGACCCTTCCAGTATGGACGTTTTTCCGGTACCTTACCGCCATCAAATCATTACATTCAGAGGTCAGATGCAGCTATGGGATTTCTAAGCGGCAAACGCGCGCTCATCGTAGGACTCGCCAGCAACCGGTCTATCGCCTGGGGCATTGCCAGGGCCATGCAGCGCGAAGGCGCTGAACTTGCCTTTGCCTACCAGAACGAGAAACTGCGTGACCGGGTGGAAAAAATGGCCGGTGAGTGCGGCACTGAAATCACCGTACCCTGCGATGTCACCAGCGATGAACAGATTGACGCGGTCTTTGACCACCTCGACAACTACTGGGACGGCCTCGATATTATTGTCCATTCAGTGGCCTACGCACCGCGCGCCGAACTGGAAGGCGATTATCTCGAATCCGTCAGCCGCGAGGGTTTCCGTGTTGCCCACGAAATCAGTTCCTACAGCTTTTCCGCGCTGGCGAAGTCGGGCTGCCGCATGATGGAGGGCCGCGACGGGTCGCTGTTGACGCTGAGCTATTACGGCGCCGAAAAGGCCATGCCCAATTACAATGTCATGGGCCTGGCCAAAGCCAGCCTGGAAGCCAATGTGCGCTATATGGCCCAGAGCCTGGGGCCGGACGGGATTCGTGTAAACGCTATCTCTGCCGGTCCGATCAGAACGCTGGCAGCGGCAGGCATCACCAATTTCCGTAAAATGCTGACACTGATGGAAGACACCGCGCCGTTGCGCCGCAATGTCACCATAGAGGAAGTGGGCAACGTGGCAGCCTTCCTGTGTTCGGACCTGGCATCGGGAATCACCGGTGAAGTGACCTATGTGGATGCAGGTTACAACACAACAGGCATGCCGCCGATAGGTTGACGTCCACCTCTGTGGCGGTTCTAGCCTTTAAGAATACCCTGCTCGCCTTCACTTTTCGCGATAATAACCGCACCGCATGAATCACTGAAAACATTCACCGAGGTGCGGAACATATCCAGTATCCGGTCTACCGCCAGTATCAGACCAATTGCTTCTACAGGGAGCCCGATAGTGCTAAGAATTATGGTAATCGCCACCAGGCTCGCAGCAGGAATTCCGGCAACACCGATAGAGGTCAACAGGGCTACCAGCACTACAATGAACTGGGTTGTGAAACTCAGCTCAATACCGTAAGCCTGGGCGATAAATATCGCTGCCACGCACTCATACAGCGCTGTTCCGTCCATGTTCACCGTTGCACCCAGCGGCAACACAAAACTGGAAGTACGGCTGGAAACCCTGGCATTGTCCTGTACGCACTCCATGGTCAGTGGCAGGGTCGCAGAAGAAGATGCTGTCGAGAAAGCCGTCAGCAGGGCCGGCATCATGGCCTTGTAGTGCAGCGTCGGCTTTACCCTGGCCACAAGGGCGAGCAGGAGGGGCAGAGTCACCAGCACATGCACCGCCAGCGCCAGCAGGACAGTCAGGGTAAAGGTGCCCAGTGAAATCGCCAGCTCATCGAGCTGGTCGGGACCAATGCCGGCCACCGTCTTCGCCACCAGGCCAAAAACACCCAGCGGCGCAAATTTCATAACAAAACCGGTAATGCCCATCATGACGTCGGCGATGCCCTGCCAGAAGCGCTGCAGTACATTGCCGTTGTCCTTGTCGATGCGGGTCATGAAATACCCGAACAACAGGCTGAAGAAGATCAACCCCAGCATCTGACCGTCAGCTGCAGCGGCTACAATATTGGGTGGCACCATGCTCAGGAATACGCCGCTCAGATCGGCAACCGATTTCCCTTGCAGCTGGCCCGCAACCTGGTCAGCTGCCTGCAGACTCAGGCCCATCACCGCCCCCGCAGGCTGCCCGTTAATAATGCCCGGATTCAACAGGTTCACGAACAGTAATCCGGTCACAATAGCCAAAAAACTTGTAGTGAGGTAATACAGCAGGGTCTTGCCACCCAACCGCCCCAGGCCATGTGACCCACCGACGCTGGAAACACCGATGATAATAGACGACATGATCAGCGGGACTATTATCATCTTCAACGCATTCAGGAACAGGGTTCCAATGAACGCATAAACCGGATAGAGCACAACACCGAAGAGAGCGCCTTCCATACCGCTCAGGTGCCCGGCAATCACCGCCAGAACAAGCGCAATCAGAATCTGCCAGTGGAGCTTAATGTGCATAGCTGAAGGCACGAGCCGGTTTACGGTTGTTGCTCTTCCGGAATAATGATGGTTGCCTGTGCGCGCAAACCTGCAACCAGGGCTGACTGCGCCAGTGAGCGGCTCATGTTTTCGTAGCCACGCTCAAGTCCAATACGGGTTTTCTCGTCCATAATCGCAGGATCCGCATCACTCACCCGGGTCAACTGCACTACGGCGTAGTCACCATTTCCCAACTGAAACCCCCTGTCGTTACTTGCACCCTCTGCAGGACGCTTCATCCTGAATGCCATACGCGCAACTTCAGGTCTTTGCCCGGGCGCCGCACGGGTTACGCCTTCTGCTTTATGAAAAGTTATAGCGTCCTGATCACTCAGTTGTTCCGGTGTGGCGCCCTGTTCCAGCTTTTTCAGCAGCGCTTCGCCTTTTTCTGCCGCACTCTCGGCCACCAGCTTCTTCTTCAAGGCCGCGATAACTGCTTCCCTTACTGATTCCAGGGGCTGCGGATGGCTCGCCTCATGTTCTTCAACCCGCACCACAATAGCTTCACTGCTGTCAACTTCAATCGGCTCACTATTGTTTCCTGCTTCCAGGACATCGTCACTGAAAGCGGCTGCACGCACTTTGGGATTTTCAGCGATACCGGTACCGGCATCTGCTGTTATCCAGTCAGTGGTCTGCACCTCCATCCCCAGTGCTTCGGCAGCGGCACCCAGTGAATCCGGATTTTCATAACTCAAATCGGTTAACAACTCCAGCTGTTCGTAGAACAGATCGTCCGCGTGATGTTGCTTGAGTTCGTCAGTCAGTTCTGTCCGCACCTGCTCAAGCGAGGGAATCTCACTGCCCTGTATTTCAGCAAGTTTTATGATGTGGAATCCGAACTGCGTTTTAACCGGCTCCGATACATCACCCACTTTCTGGCTGAATACTTTATCTTCAAACTCCGGTAGCATGACACCACGCGCAAAAAATCCCAGATCGCCACCCTGTGCTGCGGAACCGGGATCATCTGAGTACTTCCTGGCGAGTTCCGCAAAATCACCACCTGCACGAATTTGTTTTAAAACATCTTCGGCTTTTACCTTTGCTTTTTGTATTGCATTCTCATCAGCATCTGCGGCAACCTTGATCAGGATGTGGCTGGCTCGTCTCTGCTCCTGGGTAAGAAGCGCCTGCTTTTGTTCCTCGTAATGAGCCAGCAGCTCATCTTCTTCGATTTTCAGATCCTTGCCGAGCTCCGCACCGCTAAGACGCAAATAAGCCAGGCGCACGCGCTCGGGAACAATAAACTCTTTGCTGTGCTGTTTGTAATACGCCTCAATCTGTTCATCACTGACTTTTACAGTTTTCAGAAATGAATCTGACGCCACCACCAGGTAGCTGAAGTCACGCGTCTGTTGCAGCAATTGATAGGACCGTTCCAGCTCTGCACGAGTAACAAATACTGTCCCGGAAAATCCGGCAAGCAACTGCTCCACTTGCATTTCCCGTCTGAGGACCGGTTCGTACCCGCCGGGCGTCCGCTGCTGTTGCGCCAGAAGCTCCCGGTAACGCTGTTCTGAAAATTTTCCGTCAACCTGAAATCCGGGGGTCGCGTGTAGCCTCGCGGCAAGCAGCTGATCACTGATTACGAAGTCTCCGGCTTTCACTGCCTGATATAACAGCTGATCCTGAATCAGCGAATTCAAGGCACGCTGTTTAAGTAAACTTTCATCAATCAGCTGCGGGTTAAAGGCGTCGCCCATCCTTTGTTCCGTCTGCGCACGCAGTTGCTGGTAGGCCCGCTGAAGTTCCTGATCTGTTATTTCAACACCGTTCACGGTTGCGGCATATGCCCGGGAATGGTCCTGCAAATATGAGCCGAGGCCAAACAGGGCAAAGGTGATAATGATCAGGCCAATAATAAACCAGCCTAACCCCCCCATGACCTTTTCGCGCAGTGTCTGCAACATGATGACTTATCCTGTTTCGTACATTATTCAATAAAGCCGCTGCGCCCATTGTACCGTGCGCAAATAAAAAACGGGCGTCCCGCTGGACGCCCGTTCTCTAAGGTGGCGGAGTGGACGGGACTCGAACCCGCGACCCCCGGCGTGACAGGCCGGTATTCTAACCAGCTGAACTACCACTCCAAAACCTTGGTGGGTGCTGAGGGGATCGAACCCCCGACATTCGCCTTGTAAGGGCGACGCTCTCCCAGCTGAGCTAAGCACCCCAGGGAAGCGCGCTAGTTTACGGCATCCTTAAATGCTTTGCCAGCCTTGAAGGCCGGTGCTTTGGAGGCCTTGATCTGAATAGTTTCACCGGTCTGGGGGTTACGGCCGGCGCGGGCGGCGCGCGAACGAACCTCGAAGGTACCAAACCCGACCAGGGTGACAGAATCACCACCGCGGAGAGTTTCGGTGATGGTATCAATCACTGCATCGACTGCCCGGGTTGCATCTGCTTTGGAAAGATCTGTGGAACTGGAGACTGCATCTATTAACTCGGCTTTATTCATAGGAGTGCGACCCTCGATTATTGAATTTAATGTATCTTAAATGTGTGGAAAATAAAGTGTGCGGGGCTGACTAAATAGTAACCAAATCCCAAAATATAAAGGCGATTTGCCCGGAACCCCCGAACCTGTGCCGGGCTTTATACCAAGCAGGCTCGTGATACGTCAAATAAAAAGCCCTCGAACCGGCGTAAAAAATATCAATTGCGCCGGTTCGAGGGCAGATCAGGAATGATTCTAGTGTGTTCTGAGGGTCTTGGTCTTGCCAACCGGCTTGCTCTTTCCCTTTGCTTTTGCTTCCGTTTTACCTTCGCCGGACAGCGGTACAGGGGCATGTTGCAAGGCCAGCTCCAGCACTTCATCAATCCATTTCACGGGCAGTATATCAAGTTTTTCTTTGACGTTTTCAGGAATTTCCGCCAAATCCTTTCGATTCTCCTCCGGGATCAAAACCGTGGTAATCCCTCCGCGGTGCGCAGCCAGCAATTTTTCCTTTAAACCACCTATGGGTAAAATTTCACCACGCAGCGTGATTTCACCGGTCATGGCGACATCAGCGCGCACCGGGATGCGGGTTAAAGCAGACACCAGTGTGGTACACATCCCGACACCTGCGCTGGGTCCATCCTTCGGCGTAGCGCCTTCGGGTACGTGTACATGGATATCGTACTTCTGATAGAAATCCTCTTCGATACCCAGCGCTTCAGCACGGCTGCGTACCACGGTGGTCGCAGCCTGGATGGATTCCTGCATGACTTCACCCAACTGCCCGGTGTGAATCAGGCGTCCTTTACCGGGCACAATCGTCGATTCAATACTGAGCAGTTCCCCACCCACTTCGGTCCATGCCAGGCCGGTTACCTGCCCGATCTGATCATGCTTTTCAGCCCGGCCATAACGGAAGCGTTTCACACCAAGATATTTCTCGAGGTTCGACGGCGATACAGTAAGAGTTTCGCCATCCTTGTTGAGGAGCAGCTCCTTGACCACCTTGCGGCAAATTTTGGCAATCTCTCGCTCCAGATTTCGCACACCCGCCTCACGAGTATAGTAACGAACGATATCGAGAATCGACTCATCGGTTATGCAAAGCTCGCCTTCCTTCAAACCATTATTCCTGATCTGCTTTTCCAGCAGATATCGAGTAGCGATATTAACCTTCTCATCTTCTGTATATCCTGGAATACGAATGACTTCCATACGATCCAGCAGTGGCCCGGGTATATTCAGCGAGTTCGAAGTCGCAACAAACATCACGTCAGAGAGATCAAATTCCACTTCCAGGTAATGGTCACCAAAGGTGCTGTTCTGCTCGGGATCGAGCACTTCCAGCAAAGCCGACGAGGGATCGCCACGGAAGTCCATGGACATCTTGTCGATTTCATCCAGCAGGAACAGCGGATTTTTTACACCGACCTTGGAAAGGTTCTGAATTATCTTTCCCGGCAGTGAACCGATATAGGTACGCCGGTGACCACGAATTTCCGCTTCATCGCGTACGCCACCCAGCGACATGCGCGTGAATTTGCGATTGGTTGCGCGCGCAATAGACCGGCCCAGTGAAGTCTTGCCGACACCTGGAGGTCCGACCAGGCACAGGATCGGCCCCTTCAACTTGCGTACGCGCTGCTGTACGGCGAGGTATTCCAGAATACGCTCCTTGACCTTGTCCAGTCCGTAATGATCTTCATCGAGGACGGTCTCTGCACGCGTGAGGTCATGGCGAATCCTGGTGCGCTTTTTCCATGGCGCATTCACCAGCCAGTCGATGTAGTTACGCACTACCGTCGCTTCGGCAGACATGGGGGACATCATTTTGAGTTTGTTCAACTCTGAATTGGCTTTGGTCTTCGCCTCCTTGCTCATGCCCGCCTTTTCGATTTTTCCCTGCAGCTCATCTGTTTCATTGGGAATGTCATCCATCTCCCCCAGTTCTTTCTGGATGGCTTTCATCTGTTCGTTAAGGTAATACTCGCGCTGGCTCTTTTCCATTTGCTGCTTTACACGGCCGCGGATACGTTTTTCGATTTGCAACACATCAATCTCACCTTCGATGATACCCATCAGGTGTTCGAGGCGTTCAGAGATGTTCTCGATTTCCAGTATGCGTTGTTTTTCATCCAGCTTGAGCACCATGTGAGCAGCGATGGTGTCTGCAAGACGACCTGGCTCGTCAATACCCGACAACGAAGTCAGTATCTCCGGCGGCACCTTGCGATTCAGCTTCACATACTGGTCGAACAGGGTCAGTAATGAGCGCATCAGCACCTCAATCTCGCGCTCACCGGTCTGTTCAACGCTCCCTCTTTGCTCTATCCGCGCCGAGAAAAATTCCTCGGTGGTTTCAAACTGCACAACAGAAGCCCGCTCGGCACCTTCCACCAGAACCTTGACCGTTCCATCAGGCAATTTCAGCAATTGCAGAATTGTCGACAAGGTGCCGATTTCATGAATGTCTTCGACCTGGGGATCATCCACTTCTGCACTTTTTTGCGCGACCAGCAATATCCGCTTGTCATCGTCCATGGCAGCTTCCAGCGCCCGGATCGATTTTTCCCGGCCCACAAACAGGGGTATGACCATATGGGGATAGACCACAACATCGCGCAGAGGCAGGACTGGAACGATAGCCGTTGTGTTGTTGTTTTCTTCTTCAGTGGTGTTTTCGTTCTGCTCCATCTGGGAGTACCTCGTATCCGGTTCTGGTCGAAGAGAGCCTGAAACTCAGGGCACTCTTTGGCTTGATATGGGGATAACCATAAGACATTTCAATGACGGTTTTTATCCCACCTGAAAAACTGCAAGAAGCGAGCCACACACCGCCCCGTACCAACAGGCGCACAGAGCCGGGGACTTGCCCTGAAGTATAGTCGATTTCCTGATATACAAACGTTTACACGGGCACCGTTACAATGCCGGGCGGCGAGTTTGAGTAAACGGAATTGGCGCTATTCGGATGATGCCGCGAGCTGGTCCTGTTCCGAGTCGTACACCAGGTACGGCTCTGATTCACCAGCAATAGCCCGCTCATCCACAACAACTTTCTGGACGCTGTCCAGGGAAGGAATTTCGTACATGGTATCCAGCAGCACATGCTCCATGATGGTGCGCAGTCCTCGCGCACCGGTCTTTCTTTCCATGGCCTTTTTTGCGATGGCCCTGAGGGCTCCTTCACGAAACTCGATTTCCGCGCCTTCCATCTCAAATAACTTCGCATACTGCTTGGTTAGCGCATTTTTGGGCTCAGTCAAAATACTGACCAGGGCATCCTCGTCGAGCTCTTCCAGCGTCGCCACCACCGGGAGGCGACCAACGAACTCGGGAATGAGCCCAAACTTGATCAAGTCCTCGGGTTCCACATCGTAGAGGACCTCGCCTACATTGACTTCCTCGGCCTTGGTTTTGACTTCGGCAGAAAAACCAATGCCACCCTTCTCGGAGCGGCCCTTGATAATTTTTTCCAGGCCCGCAAACGCACCGCCAACAATGAACAGGATATTGGACGTATCCACTTGCAGGAATTCCTGCTGCGGGTGCTTGCGACCACCCTGCGGAGGCACCGATGCCACGGTACCTTCGATGAGTTTCAGCAACGCCTGCTGTACACCCTCACCGGATACATCGCGTGTAATGGAAGGATTATCCGACTTGCGGGAAATCTTGTCGATTTCATCAATGTAGACAATGCCGGTCTGCGCCTTGTCAACATCATAGTCACACTTCTGTAGCAGTTTCTGGATAATGTTCTCAACGTCTTCGCCTACATAACCGGCTTCAGTGAGCGTTGTCGCATCGGCGATGGTGAATGGAACATTAAGCATACGCGCCAGTGTCTCGGCCAGCAGGGTCTTGCCGCACCCGGTTGGACCAATCAGAAGGATATTACTCTTGGATAGCTCCACCTCATCTTTCTTGTGGCCGGCTTCCAGTCGTTTGTAGTGGTTGTAGACTGCAACTGACAATACTTTTTTTGCGTTGGACTGGCCGATGACGTACTCGTCCAGGACTTCATTGACCTCCTGGGGCTTGGGCAATTTGTTGCTGCCGCTGGAAGTTTTTTCCTGCATCTCCTCACGGATGATGTCATTACACAGTTCGACACATTCGTCGCAGATAAACACCGACGGGCCGGCAATCAGCTTACGCACTTCATGCTGGCTCTTCCCGCAGAAAGAGCAGTAAAGCAGCTTTCCGTCGTCGCTTTTTCCGTTTCGATCGTTACTCATTGCTGTCCCCGACTCGCGGTACCTCACTTAGCCCTAACAGCGGCAGATCCGTAATCACCTGAACACTCAGGATGTTACAAATTATAGCCAGCTCCCATTCAACACCGTAGAAACCGGGCTGGCAAGGGTTCCCGGTGGCAATCTACGGTTTTTTAACTTTTTTCCGCCTCTGCGTTCCTGGAAACCAGGATCTCGTCGATCAGACCGAATTCCCTGGCATCCTCTGCGCCAAGGAAATTATCCCGGTCAGTATCCGCCTGAATCTTTTCCAGCGGTTGCCCTGTGTGATTCGCTAGAATGGCATTCAGTCGCTCACGCACCAGGAGAATCTCGCGCGCGTGAATATCTATATCGCTCGCCTGGCCCTGGAAGCCACCCAGCGGCTGGTGAATCATCATACGCGAATGGGGCAGGCAATACCGCTTGCCTTTGGCACCACCCGCCAGCAGCACAGCACCCATACTGGCGGCCTGCCCGATGCACATGGTGCTGACGTCGGCTTTTATAAATTGCATGGTGTCGTAAACAGCCAGACCCGCCGTCACAGAGCCACCGGGTGAATTGATATACAGGTGAATGTCCTTCTCCGGATTCTCGGATTCGAGGAACAGCAACTGGGCAACAATCACGTTGGCCATATAGTCCTCGACCGGACCGACTACAAATACCACGCGCTCCTTGAGCAGTCGTGAATAGATATCGTAGGATCGCTCGCCACGCGCCGTCTGTTCAATGACCATGGGGACCAGGTTCAACGCCTGTACATCCCCTGCCCCATATTTACCATTGCTATCTGACATCTATCGCCTCCTTTTTGTCACAAACTCTGGTCAGGTCTGAATAATTTCTTCAAAAGTTGTGGACTTCTCATTAACCTTTGCCTGACCGGTAACCCACTCAACCACCGTATCTTCCATAATCAGTGTCTGAATACCGGCCAGCATGTCCTGATTGCTGTAGTACCACTGCACCACTTCTTCCGGCTTTTCGTATGACTGCGCCAGGTTTTCGATGGTTTCCCGCACTCTCTCGGGGTCGACCTGCAACTGGTTTCGCTGAATGACCTCCGCAATTAACAACCCGAGCGAAACACGTCTGCGCGCCTCCTGCTCAAACTGGCTGCGGTCGCCCCCTGCATCGGCACCCTCTTCGCCTTTCTTGATCAAGGCATCTATTTCGCTATCGACCAGTGAGGCAGGCACATCAACATTCACTTTTCCCAGCAATGCATCGAATACCTGTTGCTTTACCTTCGACTTGATCGCCGCCTCCAGCTCGCGCTCCATATTCTTTCGAACCTCGGCGCGAAGCTGATCTATGCCTCCGTCAGCAACGCCGAAGGCGCGGGCGAAATCATCGTTGATTTCCGGTAATTCGGCAACAGCCACACTGTGAACGGTGACATCAAATGTTGCGGTTTTGCCGGCCACTTCCGTCGAGGTATAGCCGTCCGGGAATTTGACCTCTATCGTCTTCCTGTCCCCCTCGCTGACACCGACCAACTGCTCTTCGAAACCAGGAATCATGGTATCGCTGCCCAGCTCCAGGGGGACTTTGTGTGCCTCGTTTCCCGCGAAGGGCTGACTGTCCACCATGCCCTTAAAGTCTACTTCCAGGCGGTCGCCCTGCTCAGCTGCACGTTCGACCCTGGTCCAGGTAACGCGCTGTTTGCGAAGCTTTTCAAACATGTTGTCGATGTCACTATCACCCACCTCGGCAGACAGGCGCTCAATAGTGAGATCGCTCATCTCGGGTGGCTCGATGTCCGGATACACCTCAAACGTGGCAACGAATTCCAGCTCCAGGCCAGGCTGATTCCGGGTCTGTTCGATACTGGGATCACCGGCCGGTTTCAGATTCTCCTGCTGTAACGCTTCTTCGTAACTGGTGGCTATCAGCTCACCTGCCGTTTCCTCTCGAATCCGGCTTTCATAGCGCTTCCTGACAACACTCAACGGCACCTTGCCGGGCCTGAATCCATCCAGCCGAACGGTTCGTACCAGCTCCTGCAGCTTTCCCTGAACCTGCTGATCAACCTGATCTGCGGGTATCTGCACCGTCATACGGCGCTCCAATCCGCTGGTGGTTTCAACTGAGACTTGCATGATATTTCCTCAATCTGACTATTAGTAATTCCTGAATTTCCAGCACAATCTTTATTTTAATTCGTTCCAACTACTTGTATTAGCTGATTTTTTGGTGCGAAAGGAGAGACTCGAACTCTCACGGGTTACCCCACAGGAACCTAAATCCGGCGCGTCTACCAATTCCGCCACTTTCGCGATTAACCCCAACCGCCTTTATGGCGAGCCGCAACGTTATCAGACTATTATACGGAAATGGAAAAACGAGCATAACCATGAAAGATATATGGAAATAAAAAACCCGCATCGAACGCGGGCTGAAACATGGTGGGCCGTGTAGGGCTCGAACCTACGACCAAGAGATTAAGAGTCTCCTGCTCTACCAACTGAGCTAACGGCCCCAAACTGGGGCGAGCGATGGGACTCGAACCCACGACGACCGGAATCACAATCCGGGACTCTACCAACTGAGCTACGCCCGCCATTAAAACTGTCTTGCGTGCGGCAATGCCGCCTGACTACATTGGCGCCCCGAAGAGGATTCGAACCCCTGACCCACGGCTTAGAAGGCCGTTGCTCTATCCGACTGAGCTACCGGGGCCGAATATGTTGAAATACAGCCCGTTACTACCCTGTTGACACCAATAATGTGGTCGGGGTAGAGAGATTCGAACTCCCGACATCCTGCTCCCAAAGCAGGCGCGCTACCAGACTGCGCTATACCCCGAAATTTCCTCCGTACCGGGACCGAACTCACACCGACCCTGATTCCAGGGTGGGCCGGGCCGGCGATAATACGTTTACACCTTGATTGCGTCAACGATCCGGAGCGCAAAATTATACCAGATTCAGCAAGCCTCGCTTGTTCGTTCCAGCGCTGCGTGCGAAAATTCGTGCCCCGTTCGCACCAAGCAGATCCAGCACACCATGAGCGCCCGCATCATTGACGGCAAGTCCGTTGCCGCAGCTACCCGACAGCAGGTCAAACAGGGTGTCGACACACGGTTGGCATCCGGAAAATGCGCGCCAGGGCTGGCCGTTATACTGGTCGGTAGCGACCCTGCATCTGAAATCTACGTGCGCAACAAACGTCGCGCCTGCGAGGAATCCGGCCTGTTATCCCGCTCCTGGGATCTCGCTGAAGATACCTCCCAGCAACAATTGCTGGAGCTTATCGATGCCCTGAATAGCGACGCCGAAATTGACGGCATCCTGGTGCAGCTGCCTCTGCCCGCGCATATCAATTCCGAAACGGTTATCGAACGCATCAGTCCGGACAAGGATGTCGACGGTTTTCACCCCTATAATATCGGCTGTCTGGCGTTGCGAATTCCGCAACTCAGACCCTGCACGCCACGCGGCATCCTCACCCTGCTCGACAGCACCGATGAATCCTATTACGGACGGGAAGCTGTGGTAGTGGGCGTGTCCAACCATGTCGGCCGGCCCATGGCGCTGGAACTGCTCATGGCCGGTGCTACTGTCACCTGCTGTCACCGCTTCACAAAAGACCTGGAAGCCCATGTACGTAGCGCCGAAATTCTGGTGGTTGCCGCGGGTAAACCGGGGCTGGTGCCGGGTGAATGGGTGCGGCCAGGTGCTACTGTTATTGATGTCGGGATCCATCGTACCGGGAAGGGACTGATTGGCGATGTGGTGTTTGATACCGCTCGGCAGAGAGCCGGATGGATTACCCCGGTACCCGGCGGCGTGGGCCCCATGACCGTGGCTACACTACTACAGAATACCCTGTACGCAGCGGAAGCGCTGCACGACAGATAGCGTCGATCAATCAATTGCCATTGAACCGCCAAGACGCAAAGATCGCCAAGAAAGAATTTGCTTTTCTTTGGGGTCTTTGCGTCTTGGCGGTTCAACGTTTTTGATCAGAATTCCCCTTATTCGCGCCGCCACAGGGTGCCACCCGCAGCATCTTCGAGTACTACTCCCAGCCCGGTCAGTTGGTCCCTGATACGGTCTGCTTCTTCCCAGTTACGCTCCGTCCGCGCCTGCTCGCGGCGCGCGATCAACGCTTCAATATCAGCATCGCCGGCTCCCTGCGTGTCGACATCCTGCCGGCCACGCAGATAGGACGCCGGGTCCATTTGCAATATCCCCAACCGGCCACCCAGTTCTGACAGCGTATACGCAAGGCGAGCGGCGTTACCGCTATCCTGCTCCCGGGCCCGGTTCAGGGCACGGGCCAGGTCAAACAAAACGGCCAGGGCTTCCGGTGTATTGAAATCATCATTCATGGCCGCCTGGAAGCGCTCTTCGCAGGCAGGCTCCAGATCGGCGTCAGCGCTGGCACTAACGTCACGCAGTGCCGTATACAGGCGCTGCAAGGCGCCGCGCGCCTTATCCAGGTTATCGTCGCTGTAGTTCAGCGGGCTGCGATAGTGACTGGAAAGGATGAAGTAGCGTATCTCTTCTGCCTGGTAGCGTCGCAGAATTTCGCGCACGGTAAAAAAGTTACCCAGCGATTTAGACATTTTCTCTTCATCAACCTGCACGAACCCGTTGTGAATCCAGTAATTGACAAAGTGCTCACCGGTCGCCGCCTCAGACTGGGCGATCTCATTTTCGTGGTGCGGGAACTGCAGATCCATACCACCGCCGTGTATATCAAAATGATTGCCCAGACAGTCGGTGGACATAGCCGAGCATTCGATATGCCAGCCCGGGCGTCCTTCGCCCCAGGGGGATGGCCAGCCGGGCTCTCCCGGTTTGGCGGATTTCCACAGCACGAAATCCAGAGGATCCCGTTTGGCCTGATCGACATCCACACGCGCACCGGAACGCAGTTCCTCAATACGTTTGCCGGATAATTGTCCGTAGCCGTCAAATTTTCCGACCGCATAGAATACATCGCCGTTTTCACCCTGGTAGGCATAGCCGTTGTCCATCAGCCGCCCGATCATGCCCAGAATATGGTCCATCGACTCTGTTGCGCGCGGTTCGAAATCAGGCCGCAGCACACCCAGCGCCTCCGCATCTTCGTGCATGGCCGTGATAAACCGTTCGGTCAGATCCGCAATGTTCTCGCCGTTCTCCTGCGCCCGGGCAATGATTTTGTCATCGATATCGGTAATATTCCGCACGTATGTCACGTCATACCCCAGGCTGCGCAGGTGCCGGACAATCACGTCAAATACCACCAGTACCCGTGCGTGCCCCAGGTGGCACAGGTCGTACACGGTCATGCCGCACACATACATGCGCACTTTGCCGGGCTGGATCGGCACAAATTCCTCTTTTTTTCGGGTGAGGCTGTTAAACAGCTTCAACATGGACACTGGCTCCATTGGTATATCCGGTCGGATCGGCTGCAGGAATGGCGCGCATGGTAACAAAAATTACCCTGTCCGGCGGGAAGCAGCCCAGTACCGATGGAAATCCCGGGCGGGTCAGGTATATGATACGGCGCTGGCGAAAAGGAGCCCGGGATCCACATGAAAATTCTCAATCGATTTATTTTTACAACGTTGCTCTGTGTTTTACCTTTTACTTCCGGAGCAGCTGAACCCACCGCAACAGGAGATTCCACTGTGACCGTGCGTATGCTGACCAACAAAGGCACCATTGTTCTTGAGCTGGATGCCGAGAAGGCCCCCGCAACCGTAGCCAACTTTGTGGAATACGCCAGGGCGGGTTTCTATGACGGCACCATTTTTCATCGCGTCATTCCGCGCTTCATGATCCAGGGCGGTGGGTTTGAACCCGGCATGGTCCAGAAAACCGCCAAAGACCCCATCAAGAATGAAGCCGATAACGGCCTCAAAAATGACCTGGGCACCATCGCCATGGCACGCACATCCGACCCAAACTCGGCCACGGCACAATTCTTCATCAATACCAAAAATAACAACTTCCTGAATCATACCGCGCCAACACCGCAAGGTTGGGGTTACACTGTTTTTGGCAAAGTCGTTGAAGGTCTGGATGTGGTGCAGGATATCGAGAAGGTTTCGACCGGCACACACGGTGGTCACCAGGACGTCCCTGACGAGGATGTCATTATCGAAAAGGTCACAGTCGAAGATTAAACCATTGGCTCCCTCCCCCTATTGGGGAGGGAGTCGATAGGCAGGTGAACCCTCTTGGCAACGCTGTTCATCTCTGACCTGCATCTGCACCCCTCGCGCCCGGCAATCATCGCCTGCTTTCTGAAATTTATAGAGCAACAACAAGGCCGGGCGGATGCCCTGTACATCCTGGGCGACCTGTTCGAATCCTGGATCGGTGACGATCATCCGGAGCCCGCCTATCACGCCGTCAAGCTGGCGCTCGGCGGCTGCTGCGATGCGGGAACACCGGTCTACCTGATGCACGGTAACCGGGATTTCATGCTCGGTGACGCCTTTACAGGTGAAACCGGTTGTATCCTGCTGTCTGACCCGACGTGCATTGATCTGCATGGCACGCCGACACTGCTGATGCACGGTGACTCGCTGTGCGTCGACGACCACGAGTATCAGCAGATTCGCGCCCGGGTGCGCGACCCGGCCTGGCAACAACAGGCGCGCGTCCTTCCCGTTGACCAGCGTTTGCAGATCGCAGCCCAGGCCCGGGAACTCAGCGCACAATCGAACCAGGGGAAAGCGGAGGATATTATGGATGTCAACCAGGACGAAGTTGTGCGCGTTATCGAACAGCACCAGGTGGAATTGCTCATCCATGGACACACCCACCGTCCAGGCAGGCATGCTATCAGGATCGGTAACCGGGAAACCACCCGAATTGTCCTGGGAGACTGGTACGATAAAGGCAGTGTGCTGATTACCGACACACAGGGCCGGCGTCTGCAAACACTGAGCTGTCAGGGTGCGCCCTGCTGACCACCTGCCCGGATAGTTTCAAACCCCTCCGGCAGTTCAAACAAATGTTCATCCAGCCCGACCCCGATCTGAAAATTAATCAATTCGCGTCGCTTACCCTTACCATCCCACTCCAGTAACGGCACACCCTGCTGCAGGTAAAAATCCCCGGCATAGATATAGCGGGACAGAAAACAGGGTGTCTGGTATTCGCTGGGCGTATTAGCCAGAGTACGCTTCTGCTGAATCGCCAGTGACCGGGCAAATTCCTGGAACGCTGCGCGTGCCGGACCCGGGAAACCGGGTATCACAACCGCTGAATCGCACAGCTCACCCCCTGCGTTAAGCTCGACGGTGACCGGCACCTTGCCGGCAATACGGGGAAACTCTGAATCGACATGCTGCTTTATACTGATATCCAGACGTCGTGGCGTCTTGGGCGTTTTCCCTTGCCCGTCGATGCTTAACACAGTCCGGACTTCCGGGTCTACGCTGTAGATTTGCCGGGTGCTTCGATTAAACAGGGCAAAGCCAACTTCACCGTCGCCCTCGTCGGAGCGCATAAAATTCTCGGTAACGAGGTAACGCACTTTGTAAGGCTCAATACCCGGCTCCTGTTCCAGGTACCAGAGTACGCTGCCCGTCACCTCGGCATGGACCGCTCCGGTGGTGAGCAACAGCAAACTAAAGATACTGAACCGCCGGTTCACGAACACCCTCCGAACCGGACTTGCGCTACTTTTCATGAGTCACCCTGTTTCCTGCCGCGAATGCTTCCAGATAACCCATTTCAACTTTGCTGAAACCTGCCTTTTCCCTGGCCGCATAGTGAAAAGGCCGTTTCACCTGACCGCGCATATATTCCTGTACCAGCCCGGCAAAAGTAACATCGGGGTCAAGGTCCCGCTCATTACACAGAAAACGAAACCAGCGTGTTCCTGTTTCCACGTGCCCGATCTCGTCGCGCAGGATAATTTCCAGTACAGCAACTGTAGACCCGTCACCCGCCTGTTCCAGGCGCTCCGTAAGTTCGCACTTTACCTCGGGGTCGGCACATTCAAGGCATTGCCAGGCACACGCGAACAGATTGTCGCCGACCAGTATCGCTACACTTTCAGGCATAATATTTCTTCAAAATACACGTTCGTTCCACAATTATAAAATCCCAAATCACAATTTTATCTGAATATATTACATTAAGTTATGGACTCTATTTAATATAGCCTGTTACCCAGGAAGAGATCCTGGTTTTGACACCGGCATCGGGTTGGGTGCATGCTCGATCCACCGCAGTCGAGGTATTCAGGAAAATGGGCGAACAACAACATGTCCTTGAAGTCTACGAACCCTATGAGTACAAAGGCCAGAACCCGCTGACGGTTGCAGGCGTTGCGGTGCTGAAGGGACCTATGCGTGACAACTATTATCTGCTGCGCCTCGATACACCGGTAGAATTTAACCACGAAATGATTGAATTGCTACTGGTCCTGCCCCACTACACCGAGGACAAGATCGACCGGGCACTAACCAGTACCTGTACTGTGAATATTTCCCGTGTCCCCTCCAACTCCGACATCGCAGATAAAACCGATGTGGGTTTCGAGGATTTCCAGCGCTGGGGGGTCGGTAAAATCAGCCTGCTGGCCACGTAATAAACGCAGCGGGTCCCCCTAAAGTCCGCGCGCCAGATCCGCGCGCAGATCATCGACGGATTCCAGACCGACCGCCACCCGAACCAGTCCATCGGATATTCCTGCTTCCTCACGTTGCTGCGGTGTGAGACGACCGTGCGTGGTTGTCGCCGGGTGCGTTATGGTCGTTTTTGTGTCACCCAGATTTGCCGTTATGGAACAGATGCGGGTTGCGTCTATCAATTTCCAGGCAGCTTCCTGACCACCCTTCAGATCAAATGCGACAATACCGCCGAAACCGGACTGCTGCCGGGTCGCCAGTTCATGCTGGGGGTGGGATGCCAGTCCGGGATAATACACTCGGCTAACGGCAGGCTGATCCTGGAGCCAGTCCGCCAACAGCTGTGCCGACACACAATGTGCCTGCATGCGGATCGACAGCGTCTCCAGGCCCTTCAGGAACACCCAGGCATTGAACGGGCTCATGGTTGGCCCGCAGGTGCGCAGGAAACCGTACACGCCTTCGCCAACAACATCTTCGCGTCCAACCACTGCGCCACCCATACAGCGGCCCTGTCCATCCAGATACTTGGTCGCCGAATGGATGACGATATCGGCGCCAAGCGACAGCGGGCGTTGCAGTGCCGGGGTACAAAAACAATTATCCACCACCAGCAAGCACTTGTGGGTGTGGGCCAGGTCAGCCAGTGCGGCAATATCGGCCACTTCAGTCAATGGATTCGAGGGCGTTTCCAGAAACAGCAGTCGGGTCTCCGGCCGTATGGCGCCTTCCCAACCCGACAGGTCATCCTGGGCGACAAAGGTTGTCTCAATACCGAACTTGTGCAGAAAATTAGTGAACAGCAAGGTCGTGCTGCCAAAAATACTGCGCGAGGACACCACATGATCACCGGACTGCAACAGGCCCGCGCAGGTCGCGTAGATGGCCGACATGCCGGAGGCGGTCGCCACACAACGCTCACCGCCTTCCAGAGCCGCCAGGCGCTGTTCGAAAGTTCGCACGGTGGGATTGGTAAAACGTGAATAGATGTTCCCCGGCCGCTCTCCGGAAAAACGTGCGGCTGCATCTGCCGCACTCTCGAAGACATAACTGGAGGTCGGAAAAATCGGTTCTGCGTGCTCGCACTCGGCCGTGCGCTGCTGCCCGGCACGAACCGCCAGCGTTTCAAAACCGGGCAATGTATCTTTTGTGTCGGGCATAACCCTCTCCTGTCGAATTCTCAGGGACGGGCAATAAAAAACCCGCCTTCGGCCAATAACGAAAGCAGGTGCCATCGCTTTAGCCGCATTTTTTACGCGCCCGCAAGCTGAATCTCAAATCGGCGCAGCACAAGAGTAGACAAAACCGACAGGCCCGGTCAAGCGTTATTGTGCATCCCGATCACTTCATCCTCGGACAGGCGCCGTTTTTTCTTGGCGGAATCACTGCGTATTTTCTCCAGATGAGAGAGATAATCGCCGGTCACCTCACCCGTTATGTACTCACCGGTAAACACCGAACAGTCAAACGACCTTATTTCAGAATTACCCTTTTGCACGGCATCGATCAGGTCTTCCAGATCCTGGAATATCAGCCAGTCAGCGCCGATAACATCGGCAATCTGTTCAACGCTTCTATTGTGCGCGATCAGCTCTTCCCGGGTCGGCATATCGATACCGTAGACGTTGGGATAGCGCACCGGGGGTGCTGCCGAGGCAAAATAGACGCTCTTGGCACCGGCATCGCGCGCCATCTGGATAATCTGCTGGGACGTGGTTCCGCGTACAATGGAATCATCCACCAACATAACGTTCTTGCCGCGGAATTCCAGATCAATGGCATTCAGTTTCTGGCGCACGGACTTCTTGCGTTCCTGCTGGCCCGGCATGATAAACGTTCGCCCGATATAGCGGTTCTTGATAAAACCCTCGCGATACTTGACCCCCAGGCTGTTGGCCAGTTGCAGGGCCGCGGTACGACTGGTGTCGGGAATCGGTATGACGACATCAATATCGTGTTGCGGACGCTCGCGCAGGATTTTTTCAGCCAGCGATTCACCCATGCGCAAGCGCGCCTTGTACACCGATACATCGTCGATAATCGAATCCGGGCGCGCCAGGTATACGTGCTCGAAAATACAGGGTGCATAGCCCGGATTTTCAGCACATTGACGTTTCGCCATGTTGCCATTCTTGCCCAGGAAAACGGCTTCGCCGGGACGCACGTCGCCTGCCAGCTCAAAACCCAGCTGGTCCAGCGCGACACTCTCTGATGCCACCATGAATTCGACGCCCTTGTCTGTTTCGCGACAGCCGTAGACCAGTGGCCGGATGCCATAGGGGTCGCGAAACGCCACCACCCCGAAACCGGTAATCATGGCAACTGCTGCATAAGCACCATGACAGCGGCGGTGCACTGCCGACACCGCAGTAAAAACATCGTCCTCGTTGAGGCGTAACTTGCCACAGCGCTGCAATTCATGCGCCAGGACATTCAGCAGCACCTCGGAATCCGAGTCGGTGTTGAGATGGCGCAGATCCTCACGAAACAGGTTCTGCTTCAATTCTTCCGCATTGGTCAGGTTGCCGTTATGTGCCAGTGTAATACCGTAAGGGGAATTCACGTAAAAAGGCTGGGCTTCGGCGGAACTCTCGCAACCGGCGGTCGGGTAGCGCACGTGTCCGATACCCATATTACCGCGCAGGGTGAGCATGTGACGCGTATGAAACACATCGCGTACCAGGCCATTGTCCTTGCGCAGCCACAATTTGCTACCTTCGCAGGTTATAATCCCGGCCGCATCCTGTCCGCGGTGTTGCAATACCGTTAGCGCGTCATAGATCGACTGGTTAACTGCGTCGTAAGAAACAATACCGACAATGCCACACACTAGTTTTAAACCTCGGCGTCAAAAACGTTCGTTGAAACTCAGAAACGGATACGCTCCGCAATATCGGCCGGCAAAAAACTGCGCAGCCACAACGCTATATCCTGAAAATATCCCAGCAGTATCGACTCCTGCCACCAGGGATCCTGGGGCACGCTCGTCAGGCCGGCCAGCATGACCAGCACAGCAACAACCACTATCCCGCGGGCAATGCCGAATATCATGCCCAGTATGCGGTCAGTGGATGTCAACCCGCTCCTGGAGACCAGCTGTCCCGCCAGGTAGCCCACCAGCCCTCCGACCATCAAGGTACCGATGAAAAGCAATCCAAATGCGACGACATTGCGAATCGTCGGTGTATCAATCCAGTCCCGCATCACTCTGGCAAGGTCATAGAAAAACAGCATGCCGATCCACAGTGCCGCGATCCAGCTAAGCAGGGAAAGCGCTTCCTTCATGAACCCGCGCCACAGGCTCAACAAAGCCGAAACGGCGACAATGACCAGTAGAATATAGTCTACCCAGATCACCCGACAACCCTGCTGTGGCGCCGGGCGCGCCGCCTGTCGAAACAATGCATCTGCTTATTTTACTCGAAGATGAGTGATCATGGCGACCGGTATTCAGGGGTAGGAAAGCACACGCCCTTTGAGGGTAAGCTTGTCCTGTATCTGTTTTTGGCTGTGCTGCGCTTCTACCCGTTTCAGGAACGGACCGACACGCACCCTGTAGCGTGATTTCCCCTCGATCCTGACCTTCTCCACCTGGGTTGCAAAACCACTCTTGCGTAGCTTGTCGCGCAGGCGCAAGGCATTTTTCTCGCTGGAAAAACTGCCCATCTGCACCACCCAGCTGCTCAGAGGGCCGGGCTTCGCCGGTTTATTTCGGGATTCAGGCTTTACTGCTACCGGTTCGGGTTCCGGCTCGGGCTCGACAACCGGCTGAGCGGATTCGCCTGCCGCGTCTGACCCGGATACCGGCGGCAGGTCGGTCAGAACGGTGGATATTTCCGGCTCCACCGGTATGGCGTCGGGTGCCGGAAATGATTCGAGTGGTGGACTGATCGCCCGATCTTCAGGTACCGGCAATGCTGCCATCTCCGGCACCAGCGTCCGGTCGGGGCCTTCCAGAATCATGGGCACAAAGATAACGCCCAGGGCAACCAATACAATGGCGCCGATCAGGCGCTGCTTTAACGGGGTATCCATCTTGATCGTTATCCAAACCCGGGCCGCAACGCGGTCCATTCAGCTACGGTGTAAAAAGAGCCACAGACCAACACACGATCACCGGACTCCGCTTTGTGTTTTAACAACTCCATCGCATCCGCAACAGACTGGCAGGTACTTATGCGTGCATCACCGACTACCGGCTCAATCTTTGCCCGCAATTGCTCAGCCGAACCGGCGCGCCCAATTGCCAGTCCCACCGGGTACCAGCAGGACACCTGTGGATCAAGGGCGCGCGCGTAGGACGCTGTATCCTTGTCCCGCATCATACCGAGCACCGCATGTGTCCCACCCGCCAGCGGTATATTTCTGAGCGCATCCGCTAACGCCAGCGCCGCCTGCGCATTATGTGACACATCCAGCACCTGTTCCACCCTGCCCGTCAGCCGCTGCACGCGCCCCGCCAGCTTGACCCATTTCAGGCCGGCCCGAACGGATTTCTCAGTCACCGGTAACCGCGCTTCGAGCATCTCCAGGAGCATGAGAACGGCAGCGGCATTGGCCAGCTGATGCGCTCCGGGCAATGCAGGTCGCGGTAAATCACGATAATGGCTATGCCCACCCTGCCAGTGCCAGCCCCGAGCGGTCTCCCGGATGCTGAAATCCTGCCCGAGTACCTGCAAACCGGTGCCGATTCTGTCTGCCTCGGTGCGCAGGCTGTGCGGGGGATCGGTGTCTCCGCACACCGCGGGACACGCAGCGCGCATAATACCGGCTTTTTCCCGGGCAATGGATTCCCGGTCTGCGCCCAGCCATTCGGTATGGTCGATACCGATACTGGTCATCATGGCCGCATCCGCATCAACAATATTCACGGCGTCCAGCCGCCCACCCAGCCCGACTTCCAGCAGCGCTACGTCCAGCGCTTCGCGACTCATGATATCCAGCGCCGCCAGCGTGCCAAATTCAAAATAGGTCAGTGAATCCTCACCACGCGCCTGATCAATACGAGTGAAGGCTTCGCACAAAGCCTGGTCTGAAACCTCTTCACCACACAGGCGAAGTCTTTCGTTGTAGCGCAACAGGTGCGGTGAGGTATAACACCCGACCCGGTAACCGGCCCTTGACAGGATAGCCTCCAGCATGGCGACTGAAGACCCTTTACCGTTGGTTCCTGCCACCGAAATAACCAGTGGTGCCGGGCTGCGGCACTGTAAATGGTCCGCAACACGGCCTACCCGACCCAGCCCCAGGTCAATCGCGGACGGGTGCAGCGTCTCCTGCCAGTCCAGCCAGTGTTGCAGTGTTGCAAAGCGCGGGGGTTCAGTCATGTATCCGGTCTTCGTCCACAAGCGAAGATATTTTTGGTAACAATAAGCTAGGAAAACTCTGATTAATTCGTTTTCCGTCATTCTGGCGTATGCCAGAATCCAGTGGGTTCAATGAGTTGGATACCGGCTTTCGCCGGTATGACGAATTAATCAGAGTTTCCCTAGAACTTTGCGATCTTTGCGAGAGCTATTCTTTAGTGGGTGGACACTACCCAGCATCAGCAAAACTCGCGCACGGGTCACAGCGTTATTCGAGCGGCGCGTGATGCGTCAGGATCGCCAGCAGGGACGCAATACGTTCACGCATTTCACGCCGGTCGACGATCAGGTCAATGGCGCCGTGCTCAAGCAGGAACTCGCTGCGCTGGAAGCCCTCCGGCAGGGTTTCATGCACCGTCTGTTCGATAACACGCGGGCCTGCAAAACCGACCAGTGCTTTGGGTTCGCCGATATTGATGTCGCCGAGCATCCCCAGACTGGCGGATACACCGCCCATAGTGGGGTCAGTCAGCACTGATATAAAAGGAATACCGGCCCTGGAAAGACGTGCCAGCGCTGCGCTGGTCTTCGCCATCTGCATCAGCGACAACAGCGCTTCCTGCATGCGTGCACCACCACTGGCGGTAAAACACACCAACGGAATATTGTGGTCAAGACTGGAGTTAACCGCGCGCACAAAACGTTCGCCGACCACAGAACCCATGGAACCGCCCATGAAACCAAATTCGAAAGCGGCAGCCACCAGCGGAATACCATCAACCTGTCCGCGCATCACGACCAGTGCATCGTCCTCACTGGTGGCTTTCTGTGCCAGCTTTAAACGATCGATATATTTCTTGCTGTCCTTGAACTTCAGCGGATCGATCGGCTGCACATCCGCGCCGATCTCCTCGCGCGGTTCTTCATCCAGAAAGAGATCCAGACGTCGACGGGCGCCGATGCGGATATGATAACCACACTTGGGACAGACATCCTGATTGCGCTCCAGTTCGGCACGGTAAAGCACCGCATCACAGGAAGTACACTTGCTCCACAAACCTTCGGGGACGGTTCGTTTGTCCTTGTTTTCGGTTCTGATGCGCGACGGCATCAATTTCTCAAACCAGCTCATTAGTACGGTTCCTGAATGTCAGACCTGATCCATTGCCGCCCGCATCTCTGCGATAATCTGCGGTGCCTCAAGCGCTATCCGACCGGGCTGGTCAGCCAGCGCAGCGATACGATTAACCAGCGCACTGCCCACCACCACGGCGTCAGCAAACCCGGCAATTTGCGCCGCTGTATCAGCATCGCGAATACCGAAGCCGACACCCACCGGTAACCCGGTATTGTGGCGAATCCGCTCAAGCTTGTCGGCTACCGACTGAACATCCAGGTGACTGGCACCGGTAACACCCTTGAAGGATACATAGTAAAGGAAACCGCCCCCGTTTTCCGTCATCAGGCGAATACGCTCATCGTCGCTGTTGGGCGCTGCCAGAAAAATCGGGTCCAGCTGCTCTGTCTTCAGACAGGCAACCAGCTCGCCGGCTTCCTCCGGCGGCAAGTCAACGGTCAGCACACCATCCACTCCGGCCGAATGGGCCGCACTGGCAAAGGTGTCATACCCCATCGCTTCCACCGGATTGAGATAACCCATCAGTACCACCGGCGTCTCATTGTCCTGTTCCCGAAAACCGCGCACCATATCGAGCACCTGGTGCAGGTTGACATGATGCGCCAGCGCCCGCTCGCAGGCGGCCTGGATCACCGGGCCATCGGCCATGGGATCCGAAAACGGGACACCCAGTTCCAGCACATCAGCACCGGCTTCCACCAGCGCGTGCAACAGCGGTACCGTCACCGACGGTTGTGGATCACCGGCAGTAATGTAAGGAATAAGCGCTTTACGTCCGCGCTCGCGCAAGGACTCAAAGCGTGCGGTAATACGACTCATACCTGGATACCTTCCAGTGCAGCAACGGTATGGATATCCTTGTCGCCACGACCCGAGAGATTCACGATCAGCAATTTATCTTTATCCATTTCAGGCGCCAGTTGCATAGCGTAAGCCAGTGCATGGCTGGATTCCAGCGCCGGCATAATACCTTCAATACGGGTCAGGGAATGGAACGCTTTCAGCGCCTGCTCATCCGTTGCGGCCACATACTGCGCCCGGCCGTTGTCCTTCAGCCAGGCGTGCTCCGGCCCTACGCCCGGATAGTCGAGTCCCGCCGACACCGAATGGGTTTCGATAATCTGGCCATCCTTATCTTCCATCAGGTAGGTTCGGTTACCGTGCAGAACGCCCGGACGACCTGCACACAGGGGCGCAGCGTGTTTCCCGCTTTCGATCCCGTGACCACCGCCCTCGACGCCATACATGGCAACACCGGTATCCTCCAGGAAGGGATAGAACAGCCCGATGGCATTGGAACCACCACCCACACAGGCGATCAGCCCGTCCGGCAATCGGCCCGCCTGCTCCAGTATCTGTGCGCGCGCTTCACGGCCAATGATGGTCTGGAAATCACGCACCATAACCGGGTAGGGATGAGGTCCGGCTACAGTACCGATAATGTAGAAGGTGTCGTCGACATTGGTTACCCAGTCACGCATCGCCTCATTGAGCGCGTCCTTCAACGTTTTGGAACCCGACTCAACGGCGACCACTTCGGCACCCAGCAAGCGCATGCGGTAAACGTTGATGGTCTGGCGTTTGATATCCTCGGAACCCATGTACACGACACATTCAAGGCCCAGGCGTGCCGCAACAGTTGCCGTCGCCACACCGTGCTGCCCGGCACCTGTTTCCGCGATCAGGCGTTTCTTGCCCAGACGTTTGGCAAGTAATGCCTGACCGACCGTGTTATTAATCTTGTGCGCGCCAGTATGGTTGAGGTCTTCCCGTTTCAGATAGACCTGTGCCCCACCCAGCTGCTGACTCCAGCGTTCCGCGTGGTACAGCGGTGAGGGCCGACCGACAAAATGCGCCAGATCACGATCCAGTTCAGCCTGGAAATCTGCATCCTGACGACACGCTTCATAGGCCAGACGCAACTCTTCCAGCGGCCCCATCAGGGTCTCCGCGACAAAGCGACCGCCATACGGCCCAAAATGCCCGCCGGCATCCGGCAACCCGGTTAACGGCACCGACTCACCGGTTCGCTTTGCTTGCGTCACCACGTTCTACTCCTCGCATAAATGCCTGTATCTTTTCGGTCGACTTGACGCCCTTCTCAAGCTCCACACCACTGCTGACATCAACGGCAAAAGGCCGGGTCCGGGCAACCGCTTCACCTACAGACTCTGGTGTCAGGCCACCGGCCAGTATCAGTGGCCTGTCGGTACTGGCCGGCACCTCTGCCCAGTCAAAGGCGATACCGCCTCCGCCATGGGTATCCGGCTGCCAGGCATCCAGCAAAAACCCGCTGGCCTCCGGGTGCGACTGTATAACAGATTGTAAATCCAGGCCGGGCTGCATACCTATGACCTTGATATAGGGCCGGCTGAAACCTGTACACTGTTCGGCGCTTTCGCTGCCGTGGAACTGCAGCACATCCACTGGCACTGCACTCAACACCTTTTCCACCTGTTCACGCTGCGCATCGACGAACAACGCCACCACGCTGATAAAAAGCGGTAACGCGCGACAAATTTCCTGTGCCCGGGACAACTCCACACAACGCAGGCT
>ENA-ORDP01000263-ORDP01000263.1-marine-sediment-metagenome-genome-assembly--contig:-NODE-263-length-35385-cov-3.206114_pt1 | contig 35385 bp, 29 predicted proteins | sample MGYA00248627_ERZ508539 | MGnify/ENA primary metagenome ERZ508539 (study PRJEB26208, sample SAMN05571518) | marine sediment metagenome | biome: deep sea; feature: Hydrothermal vent; material... | reverse complement strand
ACTAACCCATATGAATTATTTCTTTTGCTCCATAAGCTTTTCCTGTAGCCACAAATTAATAAGTGTATCCGCTGAAACCCCTCTTTTTCGTGCCATACTTTGGATCTCATCGGATAAGACTTTGTCTAAGGAATAGTAGGTAAGTTCTGATTTTAGAGACAGTTCAAAATCCACCTCCCGAGTTTTGTCCCAAACTTCAGACAGATCGTGACGATCCCAATAGTCTCCTATTTCCTTATAAGTTTTCCCTTTAGATATATTTTTACTTTTGTTCATACCGTCTCCTTTCAGCAGGAGTCATGTCTCGTGCTGATAAAATCAATATATGCTTATCTTTCTTATACACAAAGAAAACAATGAGATAACGTCCCCCCAGGGTTTGTCCTAAAGCGGCATAAACATCTTCCCCTTGATGATGTCCTTTTTCAACAAAACGAAAATGGGGGTTGTTGCTTAGAATTTCACCCACTTCACTTTGCTGGACATGATGTTTCCAGATCAGTTTTTCAATAATCTCATCAAGCCAAATCAGTCCTTCTATTAACAACTTTCATACCTTCTTAAAAGTATATCACACACTTTGGCAAAAGCTTTTTAATCTTCTCTTTTTCCCTTTCACTCAGCTTATTATTCCTTAGATTAAGCCTTTTCAGCATCTTAAGATAGCCTATCTCTTTGGGTAGAGCCTTAAGCTGGTTTTGCCATAAGTTAAGCTCCTTCAAATTCTTGAGCTTTCCAATCTCTTTGGGGAGTGTTTTGAGTTCTTGATACCTTAAATCAAGGGTATAAACCTTAAAAGGCTCTTTGAGTGCTTCTTCTAAGCTGTTATAGGTTTTAGCTTTCTTTAAATCCTGATCACTGAGTGAGTTATTCTGTGAATAGGCTGAAATCATCAGCCCAAATGCTAAAATTGTGAAGAGTATGAGTTTTTTCATAGTAAATCTCTCATCGCCTTAAGTTTTCCCTTTAAATATAGCTAAAATGAAACTATTGGAGAATAAAAATGATGGGAAGAATGGACAGGTGAGTTGTCACGTTTCACTTGGTTTTACTAAATCTCCATCTGGAGAAGACTAAAAGCTTTGACCATATCCTTCAGGATTATATAACCTTTTCCTATATAGTGGCTTTGAATCGTTCTAACAATGTGTGGATCCGTGCTTAAGATCTTTACTGAGCCAGAGGGTATATCGATATACTCAGTTTGGAAGAGGAATAAGTGGTTTAGGATGTCTTCAGTAACACTTTCACTCACCACATCAAATAGATTTATGAGGATCTTTCTTGTCTCAATAGACTGTTCAGCAATTTTAGGGATCAGCTCTCTATTCATAGCCTTTAGGGAATCCTCAGTCAGATAGCCTCCCAGTTTGATAACAATGACAGTGCCATCCAGAATAATCGAGTAATCCAACCCTTCAGACCTGCCAAAGTCAAAGTTCGTACCATCCTCCATTTCCTCAATCTCAAAGCCCAAGTCCTCAAGAGGTATAATGACTTCAGGTTCCTGCTCAACATCTTCTGAGACAACAGGTTCCAATGGAGTTTCCTCAACGTCCAATTCAAGTTCATCGTCCTGAGAAGGGAAATCAAAGTCCTCAGAAGTTTGTTCTTTTTCAGGAGGCTCACTCACCCTATAAAAGGTTTCACTCGTTTGTTCTATCTGTTCTGAGAGCTGTTCTAATATATCCACCTTCGCTTTTGTCGTCTTAGACTGGGATTTAGCTGTCTTCAATTCCTTTGTTTCTTTTTCTGATTGATGGAGAAGGTCATAGATCAGTTGAGCCAGGTTCTTGAGATTTAATTTATCCTTTTCAATATAATCAATGATCCCCATGTGATTGGCCGTTTCAATGATTTTAGGATTATTGATATGGGAAATCATTATAAAGTAAATCTTCTTTTTGATGTGTTGATGTATCTTTTCAAAAATAAGAAAACCATTGACTTTGGGAGGATTGACTTCCAGGAGGACGATATCAGGCAAATGCTTTTTAGTGAGGAGAACCCCTTCCAGCCCGTCTTTAGCGATGATCATCCTGTAACCCAGATCCCCTAAAAAGTTCTTGAGTCGAAGTCTTACAGAAATATCCGGGTCGATAATGAGGATCCTTTTCCCTTTTTTTACAGGGATCTCGGACAAGCCAAATGGAGATAGATTTCCGGTCTCACTGAGTAGAGCAAGTTTTTCACGGAGTGAGGAAGCCATAGACCTGATAACAGCATCTAAATGGCGGGTTGTATTATACATAAAGTCAATCTTCTCAAAAAAGACATCTTCATTCAACTCATTAAAATGAACGCCCTGTAACGTGCCAATATAATCAATGAGAGTAGAAACTGGGGATTTAATCTTCTCAATACTGTAATCAATAAAGTCATCGATGGGTCCAGGAGGTTCTTTCTCTTCTTCCACAGGCTGATTTTCTTCAAAGTAATTCTGCATAGACGTGTCTTTAAAGAACTCAAGGAGTGCAAAAGAGCCATCCTCCAGCTTCAAGAGGGAGAAAATAATCATCTTTCTTTGGCCATCTTTAAATTGAGTGAAGACCACATGATTTTTAAGAGCGTCAACAGTCAGCTTATTAGCTTCAATGGGACAGTCTTTACACATCTTCGAGGACCTGTTATAGGCCATGAAACACTTTCTACCTGAGAGGGGGTCGTCAAAGTCGTACTCCAGATCGTGGGACACAAATTGCAGGTGATAATTAAGGTCTACTACACCAAATTGGCCTTCCATCTGACGCAAGAGATCTCCTGAAAGGGCTTTAGGCTCTTCACTTGCCTGATAGATCGTAACACTGTGGGTATTCATGGTATCAAAGACCTGAAAGACCTTGAGAAATAGACCTACAGTACTTTCATTCTTCTTTTTAAAGCGAATGTAGTCCTCAACCTTTTCTTGAGTCACTTTTTCAAGCTTTTCCTTGTCCTCTTCGGCAGTGAAATGGATAACGGACTCTTTCATCATTTCAGCCGGACTAAATTGAAGGAGTTGGGCCAGGTTGGGACTCACCTGAATGATCTCTGACTCTTCGTTTTCCACAAAGATGTAATCATAAACATTTTCAAGGAGTTCTTTAAGACGTTCTCCCAGGTTTTTCCCACCATCCTTGGAGCTGCTGATGGAGGATTCTATATCATTAGGTTGTTGAGCCAGGATGGTCTCTGACTTGCGGATCATGGTGTGGAGATTGTAATTCTCTAAAAGTAGGGTGACAGTGTATAGAATTTCTTCAATGGAGTGAATGTCTGTCTCACTAAAGTGTTCTTCATTAAAGCTAAAGATGTCCAGTGTACCAACAGGGCTTTCGTCGATGATTATAGGGAAGAGAATAGTGGTTTTTAGGCCTGTCCGCTTAAAGAGGACATTTTCGGGGTAGGGATCATTCAGGATGTTGTTCTGGAGAGGAGTTTTACTCTCCAGAACTTTTTCAGAGGCTGAACCTTTCAGATCATAGATTTCACCGCAATCCAACAGGATGGCTTCTTCATTGGTCATAAGGGCGATGATGAGAAGTTGATTTTGATATTTTAGGGTCACAGTAAGACGATCAAAGTCAAGCCGCTCTTCGCACAACTGAACCAAATGATCAAAGGGTTCTTTAAAATGGGAATCTTTAACCTTGTGGTTTGTGTCATTCATAAATTTATGTTTAGTCCGGGTAAAATGGATTTAGTACCCGCCCACTAGTTCGGCTTTTTGCCCTGTAGATTTTATTCTTTAGCCCTCTTATTTAGCAAAATACTTAAAATTAATTTTATCTAAAATTATCCTGCAATGTGTCGAACACCCAATTAGTCTTATGGGAGGAAACTTATGGGCTTCTTTAAACTTATACCACTGGATCAAGTCGATTTTACTAATCATAAATATATCTTTAGAAGGAACTTAACCAAGAATGGTCTTAAAAAGAGCATAGAAAATGAGGGCCTTCTCCATCCTATCCTCCTTCAGAAAGTGAATGAAAATAAGTATATCATTGTATCCGGTTATAGGAGGGCCTTAGCCTGTCAAGAGCTGAATATGAATCAGGTGAATGGGTATATCTTTGATCAGGATGAGTTTTCTGAAGGTAATTTCCTGAGGATAGCCATTGCCGAAAATACAAAGAGAAAGGATCTGGAGCCTGTTGAAATTGCTCACGCCTTGTTGAGACTGCAAGAGAGTCTTAAATTGACTACAAAACAATTGGCGGAACAATTTGGTGACGTTTTCGGCATTGGGTCAAGTGCCAGGAAGATAGAGAATTATCTCAAGCTGAATCTATTAGAAGATAAGTTAAAGGATAAGATCAATTCAGGACAAATAAAAGCGGATATAGCCCTTAAAGTGGCTCAAATCGATGATTCAGCCGATCGCGAGGAGATGGAGCACTTTGTCCTTGAAAACGAAGGAATCACCAAAAACCATCTTCAGCAGATTATTGAGAATGCTAAAAAGCTGAAAATCGATAATGAGATGGGCTCCTTCAGGGAAGTCTTTCAGAAAAAAGGACTGACACAGGCTATACAAAATAAAGAATTGCCCAATCGCATACAATCCTTTGTCCACCAGCTGAATCGGGAGGCTAATCCTGAGAAAAGTCGTCTGGCTGATGTAATTCAAAAGAAGATAGATGCTATTTATGCACTCACTCAAGCAAAACCCACTGAGTTCAAGGGGAAAATGTTAATCAAAAAGAAGAAAGTGGATCGATCAGGTGTTGATATAAGTCTCACAATCGATAGCAGCGAAGAGCTTATGGCTATTATAAGACTCTTCCAGGGTGAAGGTGGTGAATTATTGAAAGACGTTATTGAACCTGATCTTCAGAGAATAAATGAAGAGGAAAGCTTATTTACTAGCTGATATGGAAATAAATTACAACTTTAATAAAAAGAATGTTATATTACTAGGAATAGTGAGGATCCGGGAAATTAGGTATCTTGTTAATTAAATGACTTTTTTTCAACAACTTAAAAAAGAGCATCTACTTATTATAGGTTTTGGGTACCGGACAGGCCTGTCCACAGCTAATTATCTGATTAGCAAAGGAATAAAGGTCTCCATAAGCGATTCAAAGAGTGAAAAAGACTTAAAGCCACTCAAAGATCAGTTAACAGGCCCCATACACCAGTTCTACTATGGGAAGCAGTCCTCAAGTCAGTTGAGTGAGATTGATCGGGTGATCCTGAGTCCTGGAGTGCCCAGAGCAATACCCCTCATTCAGGAAGCCCTAAGGCGTGGCATCCCTGTCACAAGTGAGATTGAATTAGCCTTCCTCCTTTGTCATCCAAGAATGGTCATCGGTATAACCGGTACAGATGGTAAAACAACGACTATAACACTTCTTCATAACCTTCTCAAAGAAGAGTTCAAGGTTTTCGTAGGGGGAAACATTGGCATACCCTTCATTTCCTTTGTAGATGATGTGGATGATAGAAGCATTGTTCTCCTTGAACTGAGCAGTTACCAACTAGAGGATATGCCCTTATTTAACTGTCATATAGCCAGTATATTAAACGTCTCTGAAGACCATCTCGACCGCTATGATCACTTTCAGGACTATTTTAAGGCTAAAAGGAATATCTTTAAAAACCAGACGGACAAGGATTATGCCATCCTCAACCTGGACGATCCCCATTATGAGGCAACAGCTCAGGGAGTCAACAGCCAGATATTGGTATTCTCAAAGGACAATACAAAAGCCGATGTTTATATCAAAGACTCAAAGGTACTCTTTAAGGGTAAAGAGCTTGTATCCCTTGTGGACATCAAGCTTAAAGGGGTACACAATCTGGAGAACGTATTAGCCGCTGTAGTAATCGCTAAACTTGCTGGTAGCAGTGACTCAGTCATACAAAAAGCCCTGAACGACTTTAAGGGTCTTCCACACCGTAACGAGCTTATTGATACTGTTGGAGGGGTTGACTACATCAACGATAGCAAAGGAACAACTACTAATTCAGTGATTAAATCTCTGTTGAGTCAAGAAAAACCTGTGATCCTTATGATGGGCGGCCGGGATAAGGGTTTAAACTTCGTTGAACTCAAGCCTCACATTGAAAAAAGAGTTAAAGGCCTGATTTTATTCGGTGAAGCCAAAGAAAAAATCGATAGGGAAATCCAATTTCCTCCGACTTACTTAGTAAATGATCTTGAAGAAGCCTTTCATCGAGCTGTTCAGATGGCAAAAGAAGGTGATAGCGTTTTACTTTCACCGGCTTGCACAAGCTTTGATCAATACATTAGCTACGAAAAGCGTGGAGATCATTTTAGAGAGTTAGTAAAAAGTCTTCATACAAAAGAACCCTATGACAGAGACTCGACAACCCTTTGACATTAAAATATTCACTGTAGTACTGATTCTCATCGGTATAGGAATTGCGTTCATGTATGGAGCCAGCGCTCGCTTTGCAGAGCGTTTGTTTGTGGACAGAAGTTATTTTTTCAATAGACAGGTCATATATGCTGTTTGTTCCTTCCTACTCATCCTCTTTGTTTCAAGAATGAACCCTCGAGTTTTCTTTCGTCTATCCAACCTTCTACTCGTGCTTACCATCGTTTCCCTTGTTTTAGTCCTCATCCCCGGAATTGGTATCGAGAAAAATGGGGCTAGAAGATGGATTCCTCTGGGACTTTTTAACTTTCAACCCTCTGAGATTGCTAAAGTCACCTTACTTATTTTCTTGAGTAAACGTTTAGTGGAAAGGGAAAATGTACGTGACATGTTTACTAAAAGCATTTTACCCAATCTTTTGATGATAGGCCTTATTTTTACACTTGTCTTTGTGGAAGAGGACTTTTCCACATCGGTGGTGATACTCCTATCAGCTCTCAGCCTCCTTTTTGTTGCCGGAGTCCCGTTTCAATACTTTGTCTACCTGGCGGCAACAGGGATCCCCATTGTATTCTTTTTAATTACCTCCTTTGGGCATATGAAGATACGTTTAAGCAGTTATCTGAACAAGATATTCTGGGGGGGCTATGTAAGTTATCAAGAAAAGCAGGCTATCAAGGCAATCGAGAACGCTGGATTCTTTGGGAATGGCCTTGGGATCGGAAGTAACAACGCCCGTATCCCCGAATCCCATACGGACTTTTACTTTATGAATATAGTGGCTGATATTGGCTTAATAGGAGGCCTTTTTACCCTTTTCTTATTTTTCTATCTCTTCTGGAGAGCTTTTAAATTGGCTTACGAACTTCAGGATAAAGGCTACAGTTATTTGGTTTATTCCATCACCATTTTCATTGTCTGGCAGACGATCTTAAACATTGGAGGGGTCCTTGGACTGCTTCCAATCGCTGGATTGCCTCTCGCCCTTCTGAGTTTTGGTGGTAACTCATTAATTAGCACTTCTTTCGGTATAGGTATCATTCTTGCTATATCAAGATTCCATCCGAAAAGGGAAAAAAATGATAATGTATCTTTTTAATGTGACGATACGAAAGGTAAATTTCATGAATTGATTTCTCAGTGAATAATACTTTGATTTCTGTTTCCAAAAGGAATAGAAGGTAGCGATCCAGTTATGCTAAAAAAAAACTTGGGAAAGTACTGTTAACCCTTCTTTTGAGTGGAGTGATTCTTGTTGGAACAGGGATTTATATAAAAAAAATAAACTATTTCAAAGTGAAACACGTGTTTGTAAACAATAACCTTGTAACGGAACGTCAACGTATAGCGATACTTGCAGAGAATATGAATCGAGATCTTTACTTTATTGATCTTGACCGTATCAAAGAGCGTGTTCAATCCATCTATACAGTCCATAATCTCAAGATCATAAAAAAATATCCTGACACGATCAATATCCATATCCATCATTTTAACCTTCTTGGTTACTTGGAAGTATCAGGAAATCATGATACAGATCGATACGGCCTGGATTCGGAGGGTCGCGTGAGCTATCGTTTTTCATCGGCAGACCCTGGAAATCAGGATGCCTATCCAGTTATCAAGAGTTATCTGCCTGAAATATCGCAACTTGATCTCTCCGGTCCCATAGATACAGGTGTTCAGATCGAGAATCTTACCCTCAAATCAGTTATGAAAGCTCTTTCACAAGTCAAATCCATTGATCCCGTTTTTTTCAAAGACATTAGCAGGATCCGATTATATAAAAGATATGAAAAGAATTATCTTAAACTGAAGGGCTTGAAAACGAGATTTTATTTTGGCAAACGTCTATTCATAACCCAGTTGATCAAGATTTTAACCTTAAAAAAAGACCTATCCACCCGGATGACCTTTAAAAAGATAGATTTACGATTTTATGATATTATCGGCAGAAATTAATCAAAAGATGGAATAAACCTATTGGAGAACCGATGGAATACGGTGTGACAGCGGGCTTAGATATAGGAACAACAAAAGTATGCGTTGTGATCTCCCAAAAGGATGTCTATGGAGACATTTTAGTTCTTGGAGTCGGCGTGGCACCGTCCTACGGATTAAGAAAAGGTGTGATTGTTAATATTGACAGCACAACAGAGTCTATCGCAAAGGCGGTTGAGGCGGCGGAAATTATGGCCGGAGTGGACGTAGACGAGTTATACACAGGGATCACGGGCGGGCATATCAAGGGACAGAACAGTCGTGGTGTGATTGCAGTGTCCAGTAGGAATCGTGAAGTAACCTATCGTGAGGTGGACAGGGTGATTGAAGCGGCTCAGGCCATTAATTATCCTACAGATAAGGAAATCATTCATGTGATACCCTGGGAATTCATTGTGGATGAGCAAGACGGGGTTAAGGACCCTGTTGGAATGTCTGGGGTACGTCTTGAAGTGGATGCCCATATCGTGACGGGGGGAGCAACAGCCCTCCAGAACATAACCAAGAGTGTGAATCGTGCAGGATTTAATGTTGAGGACTTCGTCTTAAGTTCATTAGCCTCGGCCGAAGCTGTTCTATCAGAGGATGAGAAAGAAGTGGGTGTGATACTCATCGATATTGGTGGTGGGACAACGGATACCATACTCTTCGTGAATGGAAGTATCCAGTACAGTTCTGTTTTCCCTGTTGGGGGCAAGTATGTGACTAAAGACATATCCGTGGGACTCAAAATACCCGATAATATTGCTGAGAAAGTTAAGCTGGAGCATGGGTTTTGCTCTAAGGAATATATGAAATCTGAGGATGACATTGAAATCCCTGGTGTTGGAGGTCGTGGGTCCAAGGTTGTACCGCAAATGACCCTATGTAATATTATAGAACCAAGAGTAGAAGAGATTCTTGATTTAGTTTATCGGGATCTGGTCAGGAAAAACGCTTTAGAACTGGCATCTGGTGGAATTGTACTCACTGGAGGAACGGCTTCTCTGTTGGGAATTGAGGAAATAGCGGAGCGTATTTTTAATCTGCCTGTCCGTATGGCATTGCCTGATAATGTTATTGGCTTGAGAGACAAGATTGCCTCTCCAATATACTCGACAGCTTTAGGCCTTTCTATTTATGGTCTCAGAGAGGATAGTACGGGAGTCTTTGAAAGTCAGCAGAATAAGAGGGGCATTTTCAGGCGAATGAAAAGCTCTCTAAGTGAGTTTGCCAAAGAGTTTTTCGCTTAGTTTTGCAATAACTCAGGATTGATTTTATCTTGTACTTGATGGTTAGGTCATAATCCATAAGAGATATTTTATAAGAACATTCATAAAAATCAGATTGGGAGGGTATGATGAGTATCGAAATATTTAATGATGAACTAAATCCTACGGTCATAAAGGTGATTGGTATAGGTGGCGGCGGGTGTAATGCTGTGAATCGAATGATCAATTCCAATATACAAAACGTAGAGTTTATTGTTGCCAATACAGACGCTCAGGCTTTAAACTTATCAAAGGCCCTTAAGAAGATTCAGATTGGTAATAAGCTTACAAGAGGGCTGGGAGCAGGGGCCAATCCGGAAGTTGGGGAGAAGGCCGCTATAGAAGATCGCGAAAACATTGCTGAGACCTTGAAAGGATCAGACATGATCTTCATTACGACGGGTATGGGGGGAGGTACGGGAACAGGAGCCGCTCCGATTATTGCTGAGATTGCCAAAGAGACCGATGCCCTTGTCGTGGGTGTGGTGACCAAGCCCTTTCGTTTTGAAGGGAAGCAGCGTATGGAGAAGGCTGAAAAAGGGATTGACCAACTTGTTAATATTGTGGATACTCTTATAACTATTCCCAATCAGAATCTTTTATCCTTTGTGGATAAGAAAACCTCTTTCAAAGACGCTTTTCTATTGGCTGATGACGTGCTTCGCCAGGGTGTTCAGGGAATATCAGATATCATCACGATCCCTGGACTGGTCAATGTGGACTTTGCGGACGTTAAAGCAATTATGAGGGAGGCTGGAAATGCTATAATGGGTATTGGTGTGGGCAAAGGTGAGCATAAGGCAGTAGAAGCAGCAGGTGTAGCCATCTCTAACCCACTCCTGGAAGGAGTTACCATGGAAGGGGCTAAAGGAGTACTGGTCAATGTGACGGGTGGAAATGACTTTTCCCTCCACGAATACGATGAAATTGCCACTCTCATTACAGCAAATAGCGATAAAAATGCCAATATCATCTTTGGGACAATTATTGATAATTCGTTAAACGATGAGGTTCGGGTGACCGTCATTGCCACAGGATTTAGTGACCAAAAGTCTGAAAAAAACCCTAAAAAAGATATTCTTCAGAGCCCTGTAAATATTCACAACAAACAGGATAATGAGAATACATATTTATCACGGGAAGGGTCGACGGTGTCGGAGTTTAGTGCCAAGAGAGCCAAGAAAAGTAATGCTCCTGTTTTATATGATGAGAGCGATTTGGATATTCCGGCATTTCTAAGAAAGAAGGCTGAGTAAAGAGTTTAGGGTTGCGGTCTATCAAAAACCTGGATTTTATAAAAAAACACTTGCATTTCTTATAGCTTTTGCTTATACTAAGTGAATTAATGTTAAAGATAAAAAAGGCCGTGATGTTTCCATCACAGCCTGCCTAATATATAAGGAGAAATTTATGGTTTAAAGGAGAAGTTGACATAACTTCTTCTGATGTACTTTCATAAACACTGGTTTATGAAGTTTATTCCTTATATTTGGAATTTCATGCAAAGATTTTTTTATCCTGTCAAACTTGTCTCTTCTAAAGGGTATTTGTTACTCTTTCTTTTGCTTTTTTTTCGTTGCCAATCGCCTGATCCTGATCTAGTCAATGGGGATCGTTTCTTTCAAAGTAAAAACTATGAAAAAGCCGTTCTGTACTATAAAAAAGTAGTCAATAAAAAAGATCGGTCTAATAAGAATATTCGTACTGAGGCGATTCAACGTCTGGAGCCTTCATTATTCCATGCTGGTCGCATGAATTATCGATCCAAACACTATAAAAAAGCTATCAAGTACCTGGATCATCTGCTAACCTCCTTTTCAAAGGGAGCGTACAAAAACAAGGCACAGAACTTATTGAATCGTTCTTATTTTCTATTGGGTGAGAGGGATTTTAATGAGAATGATTATCATGAAGCCATTAAGTCTTTGAGATTATTACAAAAACAATCTGATCTAAGTGATGAACTGGAAACTAAAGGCAATGATTATTTGGCAAAAAGCCTTTATCACTCAGCTTTAAATCATCTTAATAAGAAAGAATACTGGCTGGCAAGAGAAGGATTTCTGGTGCTAAGATATGATTTCCCTAAATTCCAGTGGATGAACAAAGCTGATCGTCATCTTGAAGAAAGTTTCTACAAAGATGGCCAATCCAAATATGAGCAAAAGGCTTATCGAAACGCCCTTCGCATCTTTGAGAAACTGATTAGCCTCTATCCAAGGGGTATTTACATTGCAAAAGCTAAAGAGTATATTCAGATAATCAATAAGAAGCTTCCAAAAGTTCCTAAGACGAACAGCAAAGCCAAGAAAGAGCTATCCATAAAGAAATCCCTGGAGGACAAAGGTCATGATAAAAATGACCCTTTCAAGAATGATGATATTGTCGCTCTGATCAGGTATTTTAAAAAGGAACAGGCTCGAAACGATGAATACACCAAAAATGTAGTGCTACCAGGTTACTTGAAGAAACATGTCGATCTGAAAAACCTGAAAATCACCAGTTGGAAAAAATCTGATGACCTGAATAACTCTCGTTCTAGATGGTTAGAGTTATTCTTGAAAAACTATAAGTCCAAAAATAAGAAAAAGCCTGTTAGATTTTATCATTTTGCTTATCTTGTTCATACGAATACAATTGGTAACGTTTCCATCTACCTGAAAGAGAAGGATTTTTATGAATTGGATACTAATAAAAAAAAGACCATTAAGAAGTTGGATGTTCGCGGGATAATCTATAAAATTGAGGGAAAGGGTTCTATCAAGATTTTCATAGAATCTTTTTTCCCAGTAAACAAATATTTCATGCGAGTCAGGAGATCACGATTCATACACGTAGAACGAAAATCATAGCCACTTTAGGACCGATTTCAGGGACTGCCGAGATGATCGAAAAGCTGATGGACGTGGGGGTCAACTGCTTTCGCCTCAATTTTTCCCACGGTGACCTATCCAGCCATCAAACTCATATACAGCGTATTAGAGAGATTTCTAAACGGAAAAAGCTGCATGTGGCCATTCTGGCAGACCTTCAGGGGCCTAAAATCCGGATAGGCGAGATTGAAGGAGGATCTATCGATTTGATGGCTGGAGATTTCTTAAGAATTACGACACGACCGATTCTAGGAAATCGTGAGGAAGTGAGTACTACTTATTCGTTTCTCCCTCAGGATGTGAATGTTGGGGATCGTTTCCTCCTTGATGATGGCTTACTAAGCTTTCAGGTTAAATCTATTGATGAGGACAAGGGGGACATAGAATGTGAAGTGATATATGGTGGTACATTAAAGTCTAAGAAAGGAATGAACCTGCCGAACGTTAATATTTCTGCTCCAGCCCTGACAGAAGAGGACAAGAAGAATGCACTATTTGCCATGGAACACGATGTGGATTATTTTGCTTTATCCTTTGTCCGGCAACCCAGCGATATACAGTTATTAAAAGAACTTATCCGCATGCAGTCCAAGTCCATACCGGTGATTGCAAAGATTGAGCGTCGCGAAGCCCTGGAGAACATTGAAGCCATCGTTCATGAGGCAGATGGTTTGATGGTGGCACGGGGGGATTTAGGGGTTGAGATAGCGGCTGAACAAGTTCCTCTCACTCAGAAATCGATGATCCGTCTATGTAATATTGCGGGTAAACCAGTGATAACAGCCACCCAAATGCTCGAATCCATGATTCATAATGCGAGGCCTACACGAGCGGAAGTCTCTGACGTGGCCAATGCTATACTGGACGGAACCGATGCCGTTATGTTATCGGGTGAGACCGCTGTAGGGAAATATCCTGCTGAGGCGGCCCAAAAGATGGTGGACATTGCCAATGAGATAGAATGTACGTTCCCAGTCCTTTACAGCAGACGTCATGGGCTAAAGATAGAACAGATCAATGATGTTGAAGAGAGTATTGCTCTGGGGGCTTGTGAGATAGCCAGGAATCTGGATGCAAAGGCTATCATTGCCTGGACCCAGAATGGGCACGCTATTCGATTGTTAAGCAAGTATCACCCTGTCAGTCCGATTATTGCCTTGGCCACTTCGGAAAAGATCGCCAGACAGGTTCAACTATCCTGGGGAACGCTTCCAGAAGTCATTCCGGAGGATTTGACTGATGAAATACAATGGATGGATTATTGTAATTCTATAATAAATAGAGAAATGAATGATAAGAGGGATCTGGTGATTATCACCGAAACCCAGGATCATGATTCTAAAGATAAGATGAACTCTTTAAAAGTTTTAAGTCTTTCTTTTTGCCGTATTTAGCCTAAGTGTTTATAGTTCCCCAGCTGATAGGAATAATTAGTAAATGATCAATAAGGTTCTATTATTCATATTAATTCCTTTAATCATTGGGATAAATACTTATTCTCAAAGCCTTTCCAAGGCAAGAGGTGATAAAAAGCGGATTGAAAAGACCATTAAAAAGAATACAAGTGATAATGAGGCTCTGGAAGAAGAATTAGAAGCTTTTAATGTCAAATCACTGAGATTATTCCTAAAAGATTATAATCTCCCCACTAAAGGTAAAAACAAATCAGAACTGATCAAACTACTTATAGAAAATCTCAATCTCATTACCAAAGGCAAATCCGAGGGGAAATTGCCTCCAAGCTCAGACAAGAAAGGGAAAAGGAGTCCAACAGGAAGGCGAAGGGATGAAATCCCTGATGTGAGCAGTAAAAGCAAAAAAGGTTTTTTGTTTTATAAGGCTCAAAGGGTTTTTACTTCAATTAAAAAAGATAAAAAAGGCTTTAGAAGGGTTTTCTTATTTGGCAAGGTGATCTTAAAGTTCAATGGGAAAACTTTAAGGGCTGATGCAGTCACCATAAAAATCGACGAAAATGATGACCCCATTGAAGCCATTGCGGTAGGTGATATTCTTCTTACGGATAAAAAGGGAAATCGAGTGGTGGGGGTGAAAATCTTCTTTTTCCCCCAAATCAAACGATCACTGATCCACAAAGGAATCGCTTATGCTAGACCCTTCTATCTTACGGGAGAGCGAGTGAACCAGGTCTCTGATTCAAAGTTTATCTTTTATAATGGAATTATGACGACTGATAATATCAAACACCCTCATTATTCTCTAAACTATGGTAAAGCCTGGTTTTACACGGATGAATTTATATGGGCAGAGGATGTCACCTATATGATAGGGAATACACCTCTTTTATACACTCCATTCTTCTTCCGATCAAGCGTGACGACAGGTATACGAACGGCATTTGGCTTTGAAAGAGGGATAGACTGGTTTCTTCACAACACGCTTGTGTACATACCAGGACAGACAGCTGAAGAGTCTCTCAAGTCCATTCCAAAGGGTGGGACTCTGTTTTCAATAAGAAAGCATAAGCTGGGAATGAAGTTCAAGGCGGACTACTATCAAAGAATGGGCTTTTATTTCGGCTATGAGTTCCTCTATAAAAAAGGGGTGGATAAAATCCTGATTGACTCAGCTCTTGCCCTGGATCGATCCCTGGAATACATTGGTGGGAGCAAAATATTAACCAATAATTTTGATCAAGACCGGGATGGAATCGCTGATCCCGAAAGCAATAATTTCCGCTGGAGAATCAACTTTGATGGGACTTTTGGGCTTTTCACTTCAAATGGATTTAATAGTGTTTTCAAGGTCTTATTCAAGAATCAAGGGGAGCCTTTTTTTCAATCCCAGTTTGAGAGACGGCGTAAGGTCAATTTTGACCTGTTTAAGATATTTGGTATAGACCGCACCTATCGAGATATAGAGGGAGCCAGTCTGGGCTTTGGGTCGATCACGGGACAGCAGATCAAATTGAGTTTAGCCAATAAAATTGGAGGCCTAACAGTCACTCTTTCAGCTGATTTTAATTACTTGCTCCAGCTTGATAATACCGATGCGTCCAATCCTCCCACCAATCCCTTTAAGACCGGCTCTTACAAGAATTACAAAAGCGTATTTACTGTCCCGCAGGTCCGAGTGGCTTATAGTGATTTCATACAGATTTTGGGTAAAGACAAACCCAAATTAGAATCCCAAAAAAGGAAGGAAGATAAGGCAAAATCAAGAGAGATTGATACTTTCCTAAAAGAGTTTGAGTCTAATGGGACCTATACACCAGCCATCAACCCTAAAGATCAGCAGACCGCTGAGGACATTGTGGGAGAAGATAAATACCTTCCACCCAAACTGAAGCGTAAAAACCATGTGCTGATCAGTTTGCCCTTGACCTATACGGCGTCTTTTGACTTCTCCGAGCGAAAATCTTATAATACGTCTCTAACCAATACTTTAGCCTCTGATATATTTAATACGACCGAAACCTTTACCATATCAACACCTTTTTCACTGACTTATCGCTTTCTGGTATTCAAAGTCACTACGAATGAGACCATAAAAAATCTGAATCAAGAAACTAAAAATGCCACCACAATCCAGTCGGATACGGATTCAGAACTAACTTATGCGAGCTGGGGTACAAATCTGTCCAGTAATGTAGAGCTTCACTTTTTTGATGACTACAAATATCTTGAACTGATTCTTGGAGGGAGTGTTCGATACTCTAAATCAGATCGCTTTGACAATGTTAGAAAAATAGGGTTCGTCTTTAAGAATGAAACAGGTAGGTCTGAAACTATGGGATTTGACGCGAATCTAACCTTTTTTAAGACCAAGTTTTCAGTGGGTTTTACTGATAATATACGTGTCAGCGCAACGGACAAGGAACAGATCGCATTGGGAAATACTTCAAAAGATATTGTTCTGAAGGGCCAAAAGGGGAATTTTGTCTTCACAATACTCTCGAAAACCCTTAATTTTCTCACAGCTACAAACAGCTTTACACGATCCCGACGTGAGGGGAAAGACATTTCCAATAAACTGGATCTGAACTTTAAACTGATTGGTCGTACCCATCTCTTTGGCCCTATATACATTAGTTCATTGAGTCAGAGCGTGTCCTGGCTCCATGATTTTCAAAATCCCAGAGGGAGTAACATAGCATCAACTTTTAGTATTGATTTTAACATTAGTAAAGACTGGAATTTTATATACCGGGCGACCTCCTCCAACAAACAGCTATACCTCTATTCGTCCGGCTTGGCCCAGCGATACGGCGAAACTTCCAGGGGGGTTTTGGGGGATCTTTTGGACTCCTTTAATTTTTTTGATTTATCGAAACGCGAAAATAGTTTATTCAATCTGGAAAAGATGACATTTACCCTTCGCCATGATCTCCATGACTGGGTAATGGAATTCACAGTGGATCTAACCGTAAGGCAGTTTAGAAACGGACCTTATTACTTTGAACCCACCCTTTACTTTGTAATCCACCTAAAGGACTTACCATCCTTCAGTTATCCCAAGATCAAACGTACTTTTACAAAACAATGAGTCTGTTATGCGCTTTGAAGTGATAAAGAAAGGAAGTCACCGGAAAGAACGGGCTGCTATCCTCACATTGCCTCGTGGTCCAGTAGAAACCCCTGTATTCATGCCCGTTGGAACTTTAGGAATGGTTAAAACCTTAACTCCTCACGAAGTAAAAGATCTAGGCTATCATTTAATCCTGTCTAACACCTATCATCTTTACTTACGTCCTGGATTGGATGTTCTAAAAGCCTTTGGCGGACTTCATAATCTAAACAGATGGGACAGGAACATCCTCACAGACAGTGGGGGCTATCAAGTATTCAGTTTATCCAAACTCACAAAGATTCTAAAGGAAGGAGTTCTCTTAAGATCCCATATAGACGGATCAAAACATCTCTTCACTCCCCAAAAAGTCCTTGAGATACAGGGGATCATCGGATCAGAGATCATGATGCCCATCGATGTGTGCACAGCCCCTAAAGTGACCGTAGAAGAAGCTATATCCGCTCATGACCACACTCTTCAATGGGCCGGTGAGTCGAAAGTCTATTTTGAAGAGCATCTTGGGCAGACTGGATCAACACTGTTTGCCATCACTCAGGGCAATTTCTATTTTGATGTGAGAAAGATGAGCATAGAAAGTCTTGTCGAGATGAACTTCAAGGGTTATGCCATTGGTGGAGTGAGTGTGGGAGAGGAAAAAACATTGACCCGAGAGATCATTGACTTTTCAACAGACTATTTGCCGGAAGAAAAACCTCGCTACCTCATGGGTGTGGGCAAACCATCCGACTTGATACGCGGTGTGGAAATGGGTATTGACATGTTTGACTCCGTGTATCCCACTCGTGTGGCCAGAAACGCGACGGTCTTCACAAGGAATGGCTCTCTCATTCTAAGAAATCAGAGTAACCAATTGAGTTCTATGCCTATTGAAGAGGCTTGCAGCTGTTACACCTGCAAGACCTTTTCCAGGGCTTATTTACGCCATTTATTCAAGACGGGAGAACTCTTGGGACTTAAGCTGGCTACATTGCATAACTTACACTTTATCAAGGTTTTAATGGACGATATTCGTAAGGCCATCCTGGAGGATCGTTATGGTTCATTTGTAAAAGAAATGGCCCCATTACTTGACTGAATCCATGAGAACGATCCAATAGTTCTCTTAATAAAGACTGGATAAGGCATCAATAATAGATACTGTCTTTACCTTTTGCCCGAACCAACACCAATAAACTGCGTGTAACCTTGAACAATTTGTTCTTTTGTGAGAGAGACAGTGATTTCGGCTGTCTTTCCTTTTTGGCTGATCTGTTCGTTGTAATGAACCGGAGAATCCTTTTTTAGTTTCTTCAGGAGTTCTACCAGTTGTTTAGCCGACTTTTCATCCTTGTGGACACCAGACAGGGTCAATTTGAGCTTATTATCCACATGAATAGATAGCTGGACAAGTTCTAGCTGCTTGATCACTTCCTTCAATTGCTTAAAGTAGGTTAATGCCTTTCCTTTAGGCCTTTTAGTTTTATTAAAGAGCTTTTTCATGTTGCTATTGATATTTATAACGCCCCATAGTAAATTACTGTCTTTCAATGAGTTCACTGCAGTTTCAAGTCGATTGTTCTTTGAGAGGCCAGAACCTTCCCCACCTTTTAGGACTTGTTGTACGAGAGACTCAATTTTTGATGACGTGGCGATAATAATTTTACCCTTCAAGAGAGCGACTTTAAATTGCTGTGCGTGTTTTTTGGGATAAATAATGGTATAATCTTCTTTTTTTTCTTTAATCAATTGATCCTTATCTTTCATGGCATAGCCCTGTAATCCTTGTATTAACTTTGTCTCATCGTAATTCACTTCGACCAGGAGGGCTAAATCGGGATATTTTTTTCGCTTGAGTTGATTAGGATTGATATCCGCCGTACATAGATATACCTTTCCAATGTCACTAGGTTTCTGGATGCCAAACTTTTGTAAAGCTCCCTTCATGAAGGCAAATTGACGGTTTGAAGAGATCTCATTTGAGAACATGGGATTTGTGAGGAGTGTTTTGAAGTTTAAAAAGAAAACATTCTTTGACCAACCTGGTAATTGGTAAAGGTTTATAGGATTACTAGGACTATTTATAGTCTCCTTCAGGCTGTCAGATTTGGCAATAAGCGGCTTATCCTTTGACTTAGTCGTATTATCAGATCGACTTTCAACAGACAGGTATTTCTTTGGACTTTCTTTTTTATCTTTACTGCAACTAGTTAGATACACAAATGAAAGAAGTAAAACTAGGATGATACGTATAATTCGGTACATAAAACACTCCCCATTTCAAGTTTAATATTAAGCAATATAATGGATTTACAGAAAATATGCAAGACAGATTATCAAAAAAAGCTTTACAATAGGGATAGATATAGATTTATTATTCCTTAGATCCAAGAACTATGAACCTATAGTGAAATAACTCTTAGGAAGATTTGTGAGAGATAATCCAGAAATATTGATAATCGTCAGAAAAATAGATCCATCAGCTGAAATCCGTTTAGTGAATGTATTTAAGGCCTTAAAATCCTCATCTTACAAGATTATTGAGAGTTATAGGGGATTATCCCGCGAATTAGTGAGTGACTTTATATCAGCGAAGATCATAGTGTTTCAAAGGACTTTTGACCCAATATCCAAGGAATTAGCTGACGTGGCACTTCAATTTGGAAAAGTCCTTGTATACGATATTGATGACGATCTCCTGTCCCTGCCACTAAATTCTCTCATCTCCTTGACCCATAAGGACAAAGAACGAATCATCTATTTCTTAAAACAGTCTATATATCTGACTACCTCCACTCAGAGGCTGAAAGAAAAGTATATTCAATATAATAGTAGTGTGAGAGTGATCGAGAATACAATCAACGTCTCCAGATGGCATCATCAGCCGAATAGGGCTAAAGATAAAACCCGTATCTTACTGGTGAGTATCGATTATTTTAAACTGACGACCTTTAAAGACCCATTTATCAATCTCTTGAAGAGTCTGTTAAAGTTAAACGATGTAGAGTTTTATATCATTGGCACGGTGCCATCTGCTGATCTACTGATGAATGACAACGTCTACTCATTGGGATTTATCTTCCCCTATACGGCGTATCTTGAGGCTGTAGAGGATCTGAGGATCGATATTGCTCTTGTTCCCCTGGAAGAAACAGACTTTCATGCCCATAAATCCGTGATCAAGTTTGTTGAGTACTCGGCTCTGGGGATCGCTGGTATATATAGCAATGTTCCACCCTATAATATCGATCCTATTAAAGATGAGATCAACGCTCTCCTTGTGGATAACACCAGGGAAGCCTGGGAAAAGGCTATCCATAAGCTTATGAAAGATACAGGCATGCGAAAAGAATTACAAGATCAGGCGTACAAGACAGTCTGTCAGCATTATGATCTAAAATACGCCACTCAAAAATGGCAGGAACTGATCTCCAAAATCGAGGATGATGGCATCTCTCAGATGAGTCAAGAGGAATTGCAATCCTTAAAACATCGTCTTATAAAGATTATTCGGTATTCCAGGGTTCTATGGGTTCTGTCCTACGCTCTTGGAGGATTTCGCTTGGTGATTAGAGTCTTAAGGGGACAGATATCTATAAGGAACTTGTTATCAGTCTTAAAGGGTAGTCAAACAAGGTTTACGGGGAAAAATGGAACCGTTCATGAGTGATCCACCAAAGATTTCAGTATTAGTCTTGAATTATAATGGTAAGAAGTATTTAAAGGAGTGTTTTGAATCTCTTTTAGCGTCTGAGGCTAGGGATTATGAAATATTGTTTTTAGATAACCAGTCAGAAGACGGAAGCTGTGAGTATATGAAACGGGAGTTTCCTGAAATCCGTATCGTTTCGCTGGATCAGAATTACGGCTTTGCCATGGGGAATAATTTGGGAGTTGAAGAGGTTTTAGGGGAGTATATCGTCTTTTTAAACAATGACACGAAGGTCGAAAAGGGGTGGTTAAAGGCTTTGCATGAGGTTATGACAAGGGATCCTGGTGTGGGAGTAGTGGGTAGCAAGTTACTATTCTATGATCATCCTGAGAAGGTGAATTCGGCAGGAGGCAATATTGTTTTCAACGGCCAGGGCTATGACATCGGCTTTCTAAATGATGACAGGGAGGAATACAATGTCCAGGAGGACAAGGGAGCCGTGTGTGGTGCTTCTATGATGGTTAAAAAGCAAACCTTTATAGACTTAGGTGGTTTTGACCCCTCTTACTTTCTATATTTTGAGGATATCGACTTATGTTGGCGTTATTGGCTCATAGGCTATCGTGTGGTTTACGTTCCTGAATCGGTGGTCTATCACAAGTTTGGCGGAACATCCGGGGGAGCCAAAGAGAACCCCTTCCGACTCTTTTACGGGACACGTAACAGTATGTTGAACGTTTTGAAGAACTATCAACTGACCTATCTATTGATTCCAATGGTATTTAACTTGATTTACCACACTCTTCAACTTGTTGCTTTCGCTTTTCGCTTTAAATACCAAAGTATGTGGTCTATTATAAAAGCCTATGGGTCTGTTATTTACCTCTTACCTACAATGGCTCGCAATAGAAGGTTTGTCCAAAAGATGCGAAAGGTTTCTGACAGGAAATTGTTCAAACAGAAGGTGATTGTATCATTGAAAGAGGCAATTCGAGAATGGATACGACTGTATAAGACACGATCTATTGATAGTTCATAGGATCAGTCAGGATTTTTGTGATCCATAGCCTGGCGAACACCCTTTTCCATAAACCTTTTATGGCCTTCAGGATCAGAGTTTTTGAAGAGTTCACTTTCTTTGGCTGAAAAGCCCTTTTCTAGATAGAGTTTAGCGTGAATCTCCTGAAGGATAACGTCTTCATCCAGTTCTCTTAGGCCTTTGTCATCCATGTACCGGGTGACAGCCTTCTTCCACTCTGGGAGAAAGTCATGAATCATGAACTTCATAATCTCTTTTTGGGCTTTCAGATTGGCAAACTGCATCACAAGGGAGTTGGGATATTGCTTAATACAGTCTTTTAAGAACTTGTCAATATTCATTCCTGAAATCACTCTGACCTCCTGATTCTGTGCTTCACTTTGACACAGATAAAATCGCCATAGTCTGCTTTCTAACCTTCTTCCTCAGGGCCATTAAAAAAATCCTTGATTTGCTTTTCATAGATAGGCCCCAACTGACTAAGGATCGAACGAATGAGCCGAGTTCTCATTTTTATCGGCATTCTATCCAGATACTCTTCTACAAAGTCTTTTAATTGATCAGATGGGTCTTGTATAAGATCCATTAAGTCTTTTAAATCTTTTGATCGGACTCGATCAAGGAGGACAAGGGAAAGGATGATTAGAATCTTTTCTTTCCTGGATCGACTGTGGATGTAGGCATCTTTTAGGGCTGAAGCAACCTTCCTGTCACCCAAATAACCAAGAGCTTCGATGGCGGCGAGTTTATCTTCCTGATTCAAAGCGTCGATGAGATCTATTAGGACTTGTCGACCTTTTCTATTCTTAAGTTTCCCTAAAGATCGGATAGCTTCTGTACGTATGTTTCCTTTAACCTTCTTTGATTTTATCAGGCTCTTTAAGAGTTTGAGAGCTTTCTGATATTTCAGATCTCCAATGAGACGGACAATAGCGATTATGACCTCTTTTGACGACCCTTTCATCAAGGGAATGATAAAATCGTAATCCTGAAAGTCCTTTTTAAAGTAGGGGATGGAGCGAATGGCTTCTATTTTTATGTCATCCGAAGAGGATTTAAGGAGTTCAAGAAGCTGATCTTTATCCGCCAGAGAAGTAATGACAAGAGAGAGGTCAGGAAATTCCTCTTTCACTACAGCTTTAGACTTCTTTGATTTAAGGCTTATCTGATAGAAGCTAAGAACAGGCTTAAATGCCCTGGGATCTTCAGTCTCAATAAGGGCTTCGACTGCCAAAGCTTTTTGGCCCATTGTGTAATCGTCCTGCTGTATCACACGGATCAGTGGCTGTGTCGCATTTTTGGAGGCTAACTCCCCTAAAGTCTTAATCGTTTGGTTTACTACATCTTTCTTTTTGTCTTGAAGGAGAGGGATTATTTCGAGTGTTGCCTCCTTGATTTCCCACCTGGCCAATAGTTTAAGAGTCTTTATCCTTATCTTGGCCGACTTATCCTTAAGCAGTGGATAGAGATCATGGGCAATAGATGAGTCATCCATCTTTTGTACTACTTTCAAGGCTACTTCACGTATGTATAGGTTGGAATCAAATAAGGACTGAACAAGAATATGGGGTGCTTTGTTCAAGCCAAGAATGTATAGAGACCATAGGCGGAGAATACGTATCCAGGGGCTATCATCCACGTAGGTGATCGATTTAGCGAAAGGGACAAGGTTCCTGTCTTTCATGGCTGTTAAAGTCCACAGGATCCCCATTTTAAGCTGAGGAGTGATGAAATCCTTTTGGGAATAGAGTAAGTCAAGGAAGAGGGGTGAGAATTTAGACTCATAAATCTTTCCAGCAGAGATAGCCGTCAACTCCTGTAGATAAGGATTCTTATTTTTAATCAGGTCAACCAGTAATAAGCTCCACTCTCTTCGTTTCATTTTTGCCAACGCCCATAAAGCTGAACATTTCAGGTTATACACTGGTCTGTCAGGCTTACGGCTTTTAACAGCCGACATCAGGTAAAAAATCTCCGAGTCAAGGCCCATCTCACCAGTGATCCAGGCCGCCCAAAATTGTACAATCCTCTTATCCTCACTCTCTGTAAGCTTTTCCATTATCTTATAAAGTATTTTAGATTTAAGGAGAAAACGCAGGGGATTTTTTTTGTAAAACTGAACGCGACGGCCTTTATTTTCCAGATCATCGATAAAATCCAGGTATTCCTGTTTATAACCCATCTGATCAAGGATAATGAGAGGGTATTGTCTGAACAAATCATCTAAATGGTCGTAATAATTGATATTTAAGTCCCTTAAAATAATCCATCGATACAGATCAAAGACCTCCATAGCCCTTTGACGCACTCTTTTTCTGGAGCTATACATGGCTCGAATCAGGATGATGGCGGCTTTTGGCTCCTCCAGCTTTTTAAGATCATCAAGGATTTCCAGCTTCTCACTGGTCTTTGCCGTGGCAAAACTCTCATCAAGACGTTGGACACTGATTTCAACAGCCTTCTCTTTCTTGTCCACAGGGTCCTTAAGGGGTGTGCATCCAAATATGAGAGAAATTAAAAAGCAATAAGTGAGTATTTTAAAGCATCTCATTCTTAAGCCACCTGATGGATTTCTCGAGGGTCGTTTTGGAGTCTCTTGGCGTAACGTGAAGCTCTGTGATCATTTTCCTGTTATCAAAGTACCAGTATAAATGGCCCATCAGAACAGCCGCTCTGGTAATTTTTGGAGTCCTGGATAGACTCTCGTTAAGGAAAGCCAGGGTTTTAGCGAACCACAAAGGTATTTTAGCTTTTGGAGCCTTGATACCACTCAGCCTTTCAAGTTCCATAAAGAGATCTCGGATACTAAAGTTCTTGGAACCTGCAATGGTATAGACTTCACCCGGTTGTCCATACTTTAAAGCCTTTATATGAGCCAAAGCCACATCCGTGACATGGACAGGATTCAGTCCACCCTCCAAATAAGCCGGTATTTCTCTTCTTAGGAAGCGATAGATTAGTTCTGAAGAGGTAAGTTTCCAGTCTCCTTCTCCTAAAATAAGGGTAGGACATAGTATAACTACAGGGAGTCCTTTCTTGTAGTGATTCAAAGCTTCGTTCATCGCTAAAAGCTTTGATTGGACGTAAGGGACATCTAATTCGGAGGCTTCTAACTTGTCCTTCATATCAGAAGAGTAGTAGGCTCCGAGGCAGGAGCTTGAACTTGTATAGATAAGCTTTTCAATATTCTGTTTCATGGCTCCCTGAAAAACATTGAGACTGACCTGATAATTCAGATCAAAGAGGAGTTTGCGATCTTTAGGGTAGAGGGACACGAAGCCTGCACAATGAATCACTTGATTACAACCGTCCATTGACTTCTCTACCAGCTTTTTATCTCTTAGATCTCCTACAACGACTTCTAGTCCATCTAATTTTTTATCCAGCTTCTTGGGATCCCTTACAAATAATTTGGGATATTGATTGTCTCGGATGAGTTCTGCCACGATATTTGAGCCAAGAAATCCTGTAGCTCCTGTCACTAAAATCTTGTTGTTCATAGATAGCCATTGAAAGTTTTGGGATTAATATAGTGAGATGAATAAAATCTGGCAAGACAAAATCATTTATTTATAGGAAATCTATAAAGAGGTATAAATTATACTAAACGTTTTGGTAATAACTTTCTTACCGATCCAGGGATTGACCTATGTGTCTAACATGCTGTAGGTCAAGTATATAACTTCATCCCCCAGGAAAGCACCAGTCCATATTTTATCACAACCAATATATTTATGGTATTTTTTTATTGTTTTCTAACGTTTTTTTCTATTTAAAAACTTTATAGTATTGTAAAAAAAATAAATTGAGGAGACTGAATCGTGAAAAAAATCGTATTGATGCTTCTGATGATCTTTGCACTTGGAATCTTTGCTGAGTGTGGCGATGATGCGGTAAAGAAGGAAAAGAACAATCCTTGTAATCCTTGCCGTGCAAAAAAAGGCTATGATCACATGAAAAAAATGAAGAAAAAGAAGAAAATGAGAAAGAAGAGAAGAAAAAAGAGAAGAAAGAAAAGAAGAAAGAAGAGAAGACATAAAAGAAGACATGCGAAAAAGAATCCATGTGGAAAGTAAATGTGATTGAAGGGATAGCAATTATCTCTTAATTTTAAATGTCTTTTAACCCCTTTGGCTCCTGCTGAAGGGGTTTTCTATTTATAAAAACCCTTAACCTTCGTAATTGATAGCAGTAATAATTGTCCAGGTAGGATGGAATATTTCGTATGGGTCATCGCCTTCTTCTTTGGACTCATCTCCCCACTTCCCATTCTCCTTCTGCCTTGAAATGAAATATTGGACTCCTTCCTGCACTAAGGGGGAATCATGGAGACCATAGAACTTCAAACAATGGATGAACTCCGCATAGAGGTCCATATCCTTCACTATATCGCGTACAGCTAGGATGTTATCCTTTAGATATTTTAAAAGCCTGGTTTCGAGGGGGCCATTCTTTAGTTTTTTCTCACCAAAATGGGTCAGAACAAGAACAACGTGGGTTAGAAAGTAGTTCTGATTACTATAATCATCTTCATTGGATTTGATAGTATGAACATAAGGAAGGGAGGTGATCTTTTTTATGTATTCCGGGAAATGGTTTGTGGGGAGGTCAAAGGCCATATCAGGAAAAAAGGTTTTCGCAAATTGGACATACTGAATATCGATGAGATAATCCCCTAAAATTACATAGTTACGTGCTTTAACGGCCTCATTAAAGGTGAGCTTATGATCGGCCAGATGTCCTTTAGGGAAACTCTCGTAAAACTTGATGTAAGGAGCTTTATCTATTTTGTATTTATACAAATATGGGATGATACTGATAAAATCCCACTTATCCTCATGATCCTTTAAGAATATCTTGTCGAAACGGCTGGTGGCTCTTTCCATGGCCAGTTTCACCAGTTTAACGGCTGTCTTTTGAATGAATGGTGCTTTGTCATTCAGGGTTAACTCGTGGAGCATCTCAAGATAGTCCGTAAATATAAAGTCGAAGTGATCGTTATCAGCTATAAAACGGACACACCACCCTAAGCCCTTTAGAATAGCGATTCGCTCTTTTGATATGGGATTATATAATCGCATTTCAATCTCATGGAGGATTTCATTGCGTTTATGATCAAGTTTGAGTTTGATAATCTCTTTTTGAAGGGTTGAGACCTTATTTCTAAGGTCTTTAACTTTCTGAGGGTCCGACTTTTGCTTACAACTTATGAGAGTTAAAATCACTAGGATGATACTAATAATAGATTTATAGTTTTTTATCATAGTGTTTGGGCTTAGAGTTTACGGCTTTTCCTTTGGATTTTCCTGGCCCATCGATCTTTAGGCCATATTTTCAGGTATCTTATGATGCTGTCATTTAATTCCCTGCGCTTTTTAGATTTATAAAGGGTCTTAATGAGCAGTCGAAAAGCTTTCTGATTGTTTTTATTGGTGTGAGGATAAGATTTAAGGTAGTCATGAGCTTTTTGATAATTGGCCTGATAGTAATAATTTTCTGCGATCAATAGGAGTAGATCTTTGTTTTTCTTGTATCTCCTTATTTTATAGGCCTTTAAATAATACTTGTTGGAGGCTTTATATTTCTTGAGTCCCAAATGGCTGTTGATTTGCCCTAATGTATAGTTGTTTAGATAGTTATTCTCTCTTTTACGCGATCGGATCAACTTTCTGAGATAGTGGTTGGCTTTTTTATAGTTCTTTTGGTTGAAGTAGTACTCACCCAGGTATTTCAGGATGGAAGGTTTATATTTTGGGTTTCGGAAGGCTTTTTTGAGGTAGTAAAATCCTTCTTTTTCATTATTTGACTGGATCAGCAGTTTACCCAGATGAAAAGAAATCCTGGCATCCCGTGGATTCAGTTTATGAGCCTGTAACAGGAGAGATTTCTTACGGAGAGTATTGCTCTCAAAAAGGGCGTTGTAGTAAAGTTGAGAGGCCTTTTCACGGTTCGTCATTTTATCGATGGGTGGATCAGCTATAGCCTTTGAGGCAAAGATTAAACTGAGTCCTAAAAACAAAAAGGTGACCTTTAAAAACATAGTTCCGTCCGAATATACGTTAATGTCAGTTCGAAATGATTATTTCTTTTGCCACAGAGGCACGAAGACACAGAGAGTGAACAAATCAGTTGCTAATGACTATAAAAGATAATAATATCTTGTATTTTTTTGCAAATCTTATGTGTTTCGTGGGAAATTAATAAACTCTTTCCCCTTAGTTTCTCTGCGACTCAGTGTCTCCGTGGCATCTTATAAATCGAACTCACGTTATTACCCAGGACTTTAAATGCTTAAAGTATCAAAATACTTATTCTACATATTATTCCTATTAGCACTGATTAATAATGGATATACATTTAACCGTTGGTTTAAAGTAAGCCCAGGATTTCGGATAGCAGGACTGGTTGTTGATATGAGTTCCCGTGTACCGAGTAATGGAACAACAACACGCCTTGATTTTGGCTTTGGAATGAACCTGGATATACAATTAGAGAAATATATTGGTGTAGACGTTGATCTGTTATACATAAGAAAAGGTGCCAGCATGAATTCAGGTGGATCAACCATAACATTGCAATATCTATCCATCCCCACATTGGCCAAATTCTACATTACAAGAAAAAAATGGGCTGTAGTAATCGGACCGGTTCACAATTTCCTTCTAGGGGCCGATGGAACTTTGGCATCCCCAAATGTTCCACTCAATTCAAGTAATACCAATGTCTACGAATTGGGATTTGCTTTTGGGATGAGTTATGTGATTAAAACATATAGTAACGGTATGCGTCTAGTAGGAGATTTACGATTTGAGATCGGCTTAACCAATGTTTTCAAGGACTTTCGCCCTGAACTTTTTAATCGGACAGCCCCTTACCTTGCGATTGGTCTAAACTTTTAAAATCATCATAGTTCTTTTTCAACCTGGTTATAAAACCTTCTTTTAATTGGATTCCCTTAAGTATTAATGGCTTATCATTCGTTTGCAGAAGAACTTGTAAAAAGCGATTGATCTTGATCATTTGATCTTTTACTTTTTGCTTTTTTAGACTCTCAAGATTTGTCGCGTTTTCCTCGCCCTTGATCCCTTCAGGCTTATCTACTTTTTCCTTAGCCTCCCCAATAAAATCTCTCAACGAATCTTTCAATTTACTCAATTGATTTGTGTTTTTCAGGTAGGTGTAGTAGTCCTCAAAGAGGGTTTCAAAGCTGGATAGCAAGATTGATAAATGATCCAATACCTTTATTCTATTCAAGTCAGAGGGTTGAACATAAAACTGGGCTATAATCCTCTGTTCTTTTAATTTCAGTTTATTGTAATCTGATTTAAATGGACTCTGACCTGATAAATACTTTCTAGCACCAGCGATCCGTATTAGCAGTATATCAGCGAGTGAAAGTTTAGAGGGGTAGATTTGATAGATCGTTTCTTTAAGTTTGTCAGAGATGGCTTTTTTAACTTTATTTTCGCCCATCAAAAGAATCTTTTGGAGGAAATAGATTTGATGGATGATTAGTGATTTAGAATTGTGTTTATATAGTTTCTTTATATTAGGCGATTTGCCATAATAGGCGATCCAGTAACCCTTTTCTTCTTCTGTGAAGGTCTTGTTTTCGCCATCCAGAAACCTGGAAATCTTGTTCAGCTTAAGAAGTTTAGCTTCATGCTCCTTGAAATCATAGATCCAATCGCTTTTTATCTGGTCAGAACTTAAGATTCTAATCACTTCACCTGTTGTAAGACGGATCCTGGAAACCTGTCTACTGAGACCTTCACCCCCAAAAGTCTGATTCCATGAAATTAAGAGCAATAAGCCAATGAGAATTGATTTCATAAGGGTCTCCTAAATCTCATTTTGTTGGATAAGTAGCTTGACAACATAATTGGCAATACCTATGACTTGATCTTTATAGCGTGAGCCTGCTCTTGATGTGTAGTGGAGTATCTCAGAATAGTCCAGGTCACTGAAACGATCATAGTCTAGTTTAACATGATCGAGTTGAGTGAAATCAAAGACCCAACGCTTATTATAAATATCTTTGGGTCCTGTATCCGGGTCTCGATGGACTCTTCGGACACTAAAAGTGGCTCTCTTTCGATCAAAATCAATGTTATCAAGACTCAGGATCAAAGTATCATGAAAAATATTGAAGGCCGAGTGAAACTTGATGTCTTTTTTGTAATCATGGCGGTATAATTTAATCCCAATAATCTTTTGGATAGCTTCAGCCCGCCTAAGATCAGCGTCACTCAGCTGTTGACTTAGGTAGTCATTGATTTTTAACCTTAAGATATAATCTTTTACTTTTGGGAGACTTTGTCTGGCTATTTGTGGAACAATTACCGGGAAATCCTCTCTAGTCCTTTGAGTCGTATAAGGAGTACTTTGGTCATCAGGTTGATAGGGTGAAACTTTAATGGTTTGAGAGGGTCTCTGGCTTCGCTTAGGAGAATCGGGATAGTCGTATTCACTGGTAGAATAGCTTGGATCATAGTATCGAAATTGTTTATTGCTATAATCTTCATCAATAAAGACTCTGCGGCTATTCCTATTGGATAATCCCTTTCTCTTTGGAGCTTTTGAGTATTTAAGTTTAATCTGGTTCACCCGCCATTGGACTTTTTTATTGGATAAAGTAAAGGGAATATCAAGAAACTGACCCGGATTTACATGAAGAATAAGTCTATTGGCTGATATTTTAATATTTGATGGAGATTTGAGGACGTTTAAATATTCTTTTTGGACTAAAAGGTTTTTCTTTTGGAGAAAGTCCCTATAGATTTTATTCTTCTGAAAGGATGTGGATAGACTTTTCTGACCGGTAACCGATAAATATTCACCAAAAACCCACCCATTTATCGAGTCTTTTGTTTCAATTTTATACCAATAAGCTTTTACTTTTGAGATAAAAGATGGTCTTTTGGACTTACCTGTGATATTGACTATTGTGCCATTAAACACATAAGTGATAATAGGACTCTTTCTGGAAGGTTTTTTCCTGAGACGAACGAAATTATAATTGATAGCCCCTCTTTTGGAAGCCATTAATTTCTTGCTCTTTATAATGATAGCTGAGCCTGCCCCAGAATCCATTTTATTCTTTTGTTCTTCGGACTCTTTGACCGAATAATCCTCATTCAAGGTATTATCTTTCCTAGGCTTATCATAAGGGATATTGTCCTCGTCTTTTCCATCATGGAGTGTTAGATTATCATTGTCCATATCATTATTAGAAGCGCCAGGACGATTGTTGACAATATTATATTTTAAGTCATAAATACCCTCTTCCATAAGGGTATTCTCAACTTTAGTCAGTTGACTTAAATAGGCTTCACTATCTATTTGGTCAAAGTTGCACTCAATGCGAAGAGCTGCATATCTTTTCTGCCGATCCAAATGGACGATTTTAAAGTTTATATTGTCCCTAAAATGATTGGCCGATTCAATCACTTTGTTAAGTCTGACCTGAAGAGACGTATCAGGATTACTGCAAAAACTCATAAGGTTCATAACACCTAACATACTGATTATTAAAATCCATTTCATAGTTCCTCCCACAAACCTGATGAAACCTAAAACTCAGGTTTCTATATCATTTAGATATCTATCACTTGTCACTCATAAATCTTAAGTGAATGATATATTTGTCGAACAGATTGATAAAAAGTTTATTGAAAAAACAAAGTGAGACGGATTAGATAGTCAAGGTTAGCAAGATTTTAGTTGAATCTATCCACAAACTATTTTATTTGAAAGAATAAGTCAATGTAATTCACCTATTCATTTTAAAGAAGAGACCCTGTCCTGCTTTTGATATTTTAGTCGATAAGTTCCTAAAAAACGATCACCAATCCTTTTTTTGCTGAGATACAAGTAATCTAGATTCTTGATGAAACCAAGTTCCGGATGATTAATTGTCAAGCTGTCCAGATCATCTTTATTCATATTAAAGGAAAAGTAAAAGTTATAATAAGAAGTCTTGATCAAGTTCAACAAGTTTTTATGGGCAAAAGTCTTGATCAGTACTCTATTTTTAGACTGTATATTGTGCAAAAACCGTTCAAGTGGATCCTTTCGAGTGGCTATCATCAGATAATGATCGTATAGCCCAAGATATAAGTCCATTCCTTTCCAGCGGAAGGTATAAAAATAGTGATTGGCAATAAGTTCTTCACTGACAAGTAAATCCTTTTCGGCTTGCTTAAAAAGGGCAATTAGCTTATTAATCAACTTATATCCATTAATTTTGCTTGCCACTTCACTGTAAAATAAAACGTTGGGATTCCCATCTTCCAAAGATTTGTTCTGTAAAGAATTGAACCAAACCATACTAAAATCATTGCCGATGTTATTAATATAATCTTTTAAGAGATCAAAAGCGTTTCGACTGACTAAGTCACCCAAAGAATAAGAAGTTGGGCTAGCCGGTGAAAATCCTTTTATAAAGTAATTATAAATGAAAGCACCATACACAATATAGAAGTCCCAATACCAGTTCAGAGCTTTCAAAGAGGCTCTAAGATTCACTCTCAAATTAGTAAAGTTCATGCCTTCAGCCGGAAGATAGTCTAGCAAATCAGGTGTCTCAGGATTGATCGTAAAGAGCTGTTTATTCTTATGATAGAACACACTATCCGGATTGAGTTGATGAATCGTTTTGATCTCAAAAGCCTCCTCATCATTATGAATGGAAATGCCTATACCGTAATTTGAGTTAAGGAATTCTGTAAAAAAGATGGGTGACAAATGCTTATAAGAAATATAGACTCTCATAAGGGCCTTGGGACTCAACTCTTTGATGGTATTATAAAAATCTTTCTCTTTATTCAGGTTTTCCCTGTAGTACTTCGAGTCAATGATTTTCTTTATGGCTGGAGTCGTCCCTAAAAATAGATAGCCGTCAAGAATAGTGTATGCAAATGATTCAATATGGAGAGATTTTTTGGTAACTTCCTTTTCAGGAGTCCCCATCATTGGTAATTCGCCATCGGATGTTTTAGGAGTTCTTTTTTCCTGAAGGCTTTTTATTAAAAGCTTTTGGGGAATATTCAGGAGACCTTTACCTAAACGGCTAAAAGATCGATAGGTATCATCTATGTCAATATTAATCCCACGAAGTATAATAGCTATTTCTTGACCCTTATAATTCTCGGATTCAATGATGGGATTAGAGATTTGCTTTTGAATGATATGTTCGATCAACTCTTTAGCTTTGGATTCATCCGATAGTTTGAAGGCTACTATAAATATAGGCTGGAAATCATCAGTAATTTTAAAGTCAAAAAGTGCAAAGTATGCTCTATGAGATAAATCAATTCCATTTTGACTTAAAGATTGACTATCCGTTAAGTCCAGATCGAATAAGTCTTGACTTTGTATTTTATAATGTTCTAATAAGCTGGAAAGCTTATCAGGAGGTAGAAATTTCCTTAGGAAGGTTTTTAACGTATCAGGATAATTCTTTAGTTTAAAGTCGGCATAAATGACTGTATCATAAGGAAGATAGCTTTTTATATCATGACTCTTTGAAAAGCTGAAATTGGGGTAAGAGAGGCAAAACCATAGTATACATATAATCAATCCTGTTCGATACATTCCCTTGCACTCCTTATGGCATCCATTACCTATAGAATAGCTATCAATAAGTTAAGCATAAAATGCTAAAAAATAAAGCTCTTTTTATTAAAAAAGTTGCCTAAAGTGTGTTTAGTTTTCATTGGCCAAATCAGAGGGGGTCGAATCATTGAGAGGGTCAGCATTGGACTTGGAGTCTTTAGGAACTTTATTCTTTTTAAAGATCTTTGGGAGTTTGAGATCGAATTGGCGTAAAATAAAAAACCCGATACTCACCCATAAAAGTTCTCTGAATCGTCTTATGAGTGAACAGGATATGGCAATATCAGTTGCCTCGGTGTTTAGAATAAGTTTAAAAAGACCAATGAATGTAAGTTCCTGTAAGAGATTGAATGGTATAAAAAAAGTGAGTCCCTTTGCTACTGTCCCAATGGACTCGATAGCAATAGCTTGCACAAATGTGATCGGGAAATCCAGGAAATAAAGAATGAGATATATTTCTATAGAACCAGCAAACCAGGCCAGGAAAAAGCTGAAAAACGAATAAAAGAAATCTCGCTTATGGTTTTTATAAAAATAAGTGATTTGTTCGTCAAAGAGAGCTAGCTTTTCTCTTTGGTTCTCTATAAATGAAAAGTTTAATCGCAGCTTTTCAAGAAGCTTTAAAAGAACATTGGTGATTCCTTTATTGAGTCCCAAATAATAAACAACACCAAGAATACCGGATAAGACAAGAACGAATATCAAAACTACTTTAAATAAAATCTCCTGCTCGTGATTTAATTGAGTTGTTAAAATTAAAAAAAGCCCTAAAAAAACAAATAATATCTGACCTTTTATCATGAGGAGTTTAGCCATATACGCAGAAGCCATTCCCTCTAGAAAGGTGACTCCATAACGAGTCAGTATATGAACTTTGATAGGTTCCCCTGCAAGACTGCCTGCTGGGGTGACATTGCTTACACAATCGCCTGCCAGTTTAATTCGTAAAAGGATCCAAAAGTTGTAGCTTTTGTTTTTAGAAATAATTACATATTTCCATCCCAGTGTGTCAAAATAAATAACAGCCAAATACAGAATGAGTACAAAGACTATATTAAAACCGATTTTTTCAAGACTCCCAAATATTTCTTGAAGACCTGCTGATACGATTAAATAGCCTAGAAGACTTATCCCAAGAATAGTAAGTATTAATTTAGAATATTTCATAACGATTCAGTGGAAGATAGACATAATTGAGATAGTTTATTCTGGATTTCATATTCCTGAAACCGTTCTGGGTCTTTCAGATAATCTTTTAGAGTATCATATTCTATTTTATCAAGAACATCCTTGAGCCAATGGATCCCTTTGGATTTAAATGGAATAAGGCTATGGAGCTCAACATTATGCTTTTTAGCCTCTTCATATCCCCCCTGTTCACGATCTAATAGCACTAAAACGTGAGGGATGTCCAGGTCTTTCAGATTACGTCTTCTGATCTCATACTCCAGGAGATTTAGACCTTCCAGCTTGCTAGTGAAATAACTGACTAAATCATCCAGTAGCACGGCTTTCCTGGCTTTATGAAGCTGACCTTCTACAAGAGAGTGTTTGCCGTATTTCTCAATGGTTTTTTGGTAATCGGCTACCCCCCCCTCTACTTTACGTGTGAAAGCCGCAGGAATATTGCCTTCCAAAGAAATGGCCGTAGCAATGGGTATACCAGCCATCGCTAGTCCAACAATTAAATCTGTATCGGGCATTTCTTCTTTGATTAAGAGATTGAGAGAATATCCAATTTTACGAAGTATTTCGGGATGAGATGATAATTCCCTCAAATGAATATAAAATGGTGACCATTTCCCTGAGTGGAGATGCCATCCAGAGGGTTTATCCCTATACCATGTCAAGATCATTTTATTTTCGTAGAGAAGTCTAACGATTTCACATCCAAGTCTATCTTTATGTGTAGGCCAGTCCAAAGGTATTTCCAATCGAAATTATGATACGCTAGAAGGTAACACATAATCTAATATTAGCAAAGGATATTGAGAGAATATTTTCTTTTACTAAAAAGCAAAGGGAAAAACAAATATATGTATTTTATTACAATAGTGAGCGGTACATTTTTTGCTAATCGCCGATAACTTGTTAGTATTATTAG
>ENA-ORDP01000262-ORDP01000262.1-marine-sediment-metagenome-genome-assembly--contig:-NODE-262-length-35411-cov-7.049949_pt1 | contig 35411 bp, 37 predicted proteins | sample MGYA00248627_ERZ508539 | MGnify/ENA primary metagenome ERZ508539 (study PRJEB26208, sample SAMN05571518) | marine sediment metagenome | biome: deep sea; feature: Hydrothermal vent; material... | reverse complement strand
TCTAAATTGGGTTTAGAAACAGATAGGCCGTGGTTACAACCTATATTTAATATTTATGATGATTTAATTTATGATTTACCATTAAAAACTTTAGAAAAAATCAAAACAGGTGACTCTGATAAAGAAAAACCAATTCAAAACTTCTTTGATTTTGCGGGTAACTTTGGAAACTGTCGACATGAGGGCGGAGTCGATTTTAGGGGTGGTAAAAAACCAGAGAAACTTTTAGAAATGATCCTCAGGCATTTTTCTAATCCCGGAGATTATGTATTGGACTCATTTGGAGGATCTGGATCAACGGCGGCTGTTGCCCATAAGATGAAACGAAAATGGATTACGGTAGAGTTGCGAGAGCAAGCATATACTCATATAGCACCAAGATTACAACGTGTTATAGATGGCGACGATAATACAGGAATTTCAACCGACTACAACTGGCAAGGCGGTGGCGGTTTCCGCTATTACACCCTTGCACCCTCATTACTCGAAAAAGACAAATGGGGTAACTGGGTGGTGAATAAAAATTATAACGGCGAAATGCTATCCGAAGCGATTTGTAAACTCGAAGGCTTTAGTTATGCGCCGTCAGATACACAATGGTGGAATCACGGCTATTCCACCGAAACCGATTTTATTTATGTCACCACACAAAACCTGTCGGTAGAAAAACTCCAGCAACTCTCCGATGAAGTTGGTGGTGATAAAACCCTGTTGGTCTGCTGCGGTTCCTTTCGCTGCAAGCCGGATCGCTTTGTCAATTTAACCATTAAGAAAATCCCCAAAATGGTGCTCAGTCGTTGTGAATGGGCGCATGATGATTACAGTCTTAATGTTGAGAATTTACCCCAGGCTGAAAGAGAGCCAGAGCAACAGGAGTTATGGGAGGGTGTTGATGATTAGTGGTATGCATTCCCACGCAGGATCGTGGGAACGAGGGTATGTTGATGGCTAGTACGGACGATAACAAGCGTATCATTATTATTGCTGGCCCGAATGGTGCGGGTAAAACTACTTTTGCAAAGGAGTTTTTGCCTAACGAAGCTGATTGCCTGCATTTTGTGAATGCGGATTTAATTGCGGCTGGTTTATCTCCCTTTAGGCCTGAAGTGGCTGCCGTACAAGCTGGCAAGATTATGTTGAAAGCGATGGATGAGCATATACGAAAACAGGAATCCTTCGTTTTCGAAACGACACTTTCGGGTAAAATTTATGCCAAAAAAATTCCACAATGGCAGGCATCAGGTTATCACGTGAGTTTGTATTTTTTGCGATTAGATGATGTGGAAATAGCCATTGATCGTGTTGCTGGAAGGGTTAGGCAAGGCGGGCATGATATTACCAAAAGTGTGATTAAACGTCGATATATTGCAGGCTGGAATAATTTCCAGACTATATATTCATTGTTAGTGAATGATTGGGTGGTTTATGACAACAGTGGTGATAAACCATTATTGATTGAATGGAGTGAATAATATGACAGCAGATGATATAGATAAAGCCAAAAACCCGCTATTAGGTTTGGCTTTGCAGGCTTTACAGCGTGCGGCTAAAAATGCACGTGAACAGGCCATTTTGCATAATACCCCGCTTATTATTTGGGAAGATAATCGCATTGTGAGGTTGTCGCCAGATGAAATACGTGAGCCTGTAACTGATTGTAAGGTTGATAAATGATGTCTCGTTCCCACGCTCCTGCGTGGGAATGCATACGGCGCTAAATAATGGGCAGAAGCCGCTATAAAATCACCCAGCCAGAGTTGCCCCATTTTATTACGGTTACGGTGCTGCACTGGATACCAACAATGTCCAGTCGATTCCAGAGCAACTGGCATTTTATAAAAAATGCACATAAAGATGATCGAGCATATCAATTTTGGCAGGAAGGGAACCACCCTGAGTGGATTCAGAATGAAGAAATGATGCGACAGAAAGTGGCTTATATACATGAGAATCCGGTAAAACGGGGTTATGTAGATTTGCCTGAGCATTGGCGTTATTCAAATGCACGTAACTATTTGGGACAAGCAGGTTTGATTGATGTGTGTACGCAATGGTGAGATTGGTATGCATTCCCACGCGGGAGCGTGGGAACGAGAGTATTTGGCGTTGGTGCAGAAACAGGAAAAATAATAATGAGTGAACGCATTTTAAATAATATTTCTGGTCGTTTAAGTTTACGCCCACCCCAGCGTGAATCTTTAGAGGCCTTAAAAACAGCCATTGATTCCACCGTGGTTGAAAACCCAGCCAATAAATTGTTGAGTGAATTACTGAATCATAAACATGATGTGCCCGCGTTACTGGAAATTTTAAAATCGCAGTTTACCAAGCTGGAAGATTTTGAGCGTGAGTTCCCCTCGCTTTGTTTTGCCCTAGCAACGGGTGTAGGTAAAACACGTTTAATGGGTGCGTTCATCAGTTATTTGCATATGGCGCATGACATCAATAACTTTTTTGTACTTGCGCCGAATCTGACTATTTACGATAAATTGATAGGTGATTTTACCCCCAATTCACCCAAGTATGTTTTTAAAGGTATTGCAGAATTCGCAGTTACACCTCCTATTGTTATTACTGGTGATAATTATGAAGAGCGGGGCGCACAATTAGGTCAGGATTTATTTGGTCAGGCCCAGGAAGTCCGCATCAATATCTTTAATATTGCCAAAATTGTCTCTGAAGTACGAGGTGGTAAAGCGCCTCGCATCAAACGCTTATCGGAATACCTTGGAGATAGTTATTTTAACTACCTGGCCGAGCTGGATGATCTGGTATTGCTGATGGATGAATCCCATCGCTACCGAGCCAATGCCGGGATGAAAGCCATTAATGAGCTTAACCCGATTCTGGGTCTGGAACTGACAGCAACACCTTTCACTGAATCCACTCGCGGCACGGTGCCATTTAAAAACGTAGTGGTCGATTATCCATTAGCCAGGGCAATGGATGATGGCTTTGTCAAAGAACCGGCTGTCGTTACGCAACGAAATTTTAATGCAAGCCAGTACAGCCGTGATGAGCTGGAACGTATTAAATTAATGGATGGCATTCGTTTGCACGAGCAGACCAAGGTCGAATTGATGACCTATTCAAAACAGAATGACTTGCCGCTGGTTAAACCTTTTATGTTGGTGATTGCACGTGATACCACTCACGCCGCCGATCTCTTAAGTGTAATGGGATCCGATAGTTTCTTTGGCGGGCGATATCAGGATAAAATTATACAGGTTGACAGCAGTAAATCAGGTGCCGCAGAAGAAGAGATGATTACACGCCTGCTGGCTGTTGAAAGCATTGATGAACCGACGGAAGTGGTTATCCACGTCAATATGCTAAAGGAAGGTTGGGATGTTACCAACCTATATACCATTGTGCCATTAAGAGCCGCCAATGCACGAACGCTGATTGAGCAGTCCATCGGGCGAGGATTACGATTACCCTACGGTAAACGAACAGGTGTAGAGCCTGTAGATCGTTTAAACATCGTTGCGCATGACCGCTTTCAGGAAATTATTGATGAAGCCAATAATCCTGAAAATCCACTGCGTCTGAAAGTCTTGATCCTTGATGCACCAGAAGACGACGCACCAATGGTAAGTGTCGATGTTGGATCAAACCTGGATGCTTTAATTAAGGGGGCAACCTCTAAAGGAAGTGATGGTAGAAACTATACTGAGCCAGGCGAAGATAAGTTGGTATTCAATGGCAAAACTGAACGCAAAGTTGCTGAGGTAGCACTTGAAGTGATTAACGGCTTCAAGAATAACCCCGATATTATTCCCACCACCGGCTCACTACTGGATAAAGCCGTGCAACAAACCATTATTGAGGCTGTAAAAGAAAAGCTCACAGAAGAACAACAATCACTGCTGGTTAAGGAAGAAGAAACGGATCTTGCAGAAGTGGTTGCAAAAACGTCCAGATTGGTTAAACAGGGAACTATTGATATACCAAAGATTGCCGTTATTCCCAAAGGTGAAGTGAATTATGGTTATAAATCATTTACGCTGGATGTGTCGCAATTGAATCTGCAACCATCAGAACGGGACATTGTGATTCAAAATTTGCATACCAATGAACAAACCACATTAACCGCGCAAGTAGGTATTAGCGAGTCACGGCCTGAAAATTATATTATTCATCAGCTAGTTGATTTTGATGACATCTCTTATGATGAACACGCTGATCTTCTTTATGATTCAGCCGGTCAGGCCGTTGAGCATTTCAAAAGTTATTTAAATTCAGAAGATGAAGTAATTAATGTACTGGATTCTAATCGCAAACTTATCGCTGATGCTATACACGCACAAATGCGCGAGCATTTTTGGGAGGACGTTTCAGAATGCGAAGTAGAAGTACACGGCGGATTTACACCACTCAAACCCTGTACCTATACAGCCGCATCTGGCCAGTCAGTGTTCAATTACAGGAACACGGTTACAGACAAAAGCAAAATAAAACAGATGTTATTCGGTGAGTTTACAAAGTGCCTGTACCCGTTACAGAAATTTGATTCTGACACTGAACGGAGATTTTCCGTAATTGTGGAACGTGATGCCATCAAATGGTTTAAGCCTGCGAAAGGGCAGTTCCAGATTTACTACAAAGATGGAATTGAACACCCGGAATATGTACCTGATTTTGTCGTTGAAACTGAAAACTCGGTACTAATGGTCGAAACCAAAGCTAAAAATGAAATGGATGATGAGACTGTCATCGCAAAAGCAGATGCCGCTATCCGCTGGTGTAAAAATGCGAGTGATTATCTCTTGGCTAATGGAGGTAAAGAATGGAAATATCTCCTGATACCCCACGATGACGTTAGCGAACAAAATACTTTAACTACGCTCACTCTAAAATATGAGAGGTGCCTATGAGAACGATTTCTCAAAATATATGAATTTAATAAATACCTCGCCTAAATTCTGGAGTTAAACTATTATTTTTTACGGTTTATGCATTCGTATCGGTTGAGCATGATTGAGTAAAAAATACGGAGGTTAAATTTCTCAGCTCAGCATGGCTGCGGCTAACCGCGCCAGGCCCGAAATATAAACTGGGCGCTGCACTTTTCTGTGTGGCCGGTATCAGATGGTTGGTCTCTTTCTTTCGCTCCCACGCGGGAGCGTGGGAATCCGGGGTTATTCTGAGGGGCTTCTGTCAGGGGTCTGTTTCAGGTTCCTGACAGTAAGCGCCTTGTTAGCGCAGGCTTTTCGCCGCCATCACCATGTTGGCCAGCGCCTTTTCCACTTCCGGCCAGGCTCGGGTTTTGAGGCCGCAGTCCGGGTTGACCCAGAGCCGTTCGGCGGGAATATGGTTGGCGGCTTTTTGCATCAGATCGACGATCTGTTCGCGCTCCGGCACGTTGGGTGAATGGATGTCATACACGCCGGGGCCAATTTCATTGGGGTAGTCGAAGTCCTCGAAAGCATCCAGCAGTTCCATGTTGGAGCGCGAGGTTTCGATGGTGATGACATCGGCATCCATCGCCGCAATGGCGGGCATGATGTCGTTGAACTCCGAGTAGCACATATGGGTGTGGATCTGGGTTTCATCGGCCACGCCCGAGGCGGTGATGCGAAAGGCGCGCACCGCCCAGTCCAGATATGTTTGCCATTCGCCGCGGCGCAGGGGCAGGCCTTCGCGCAGGGCGGCTTCGTCGATCTGGATGATACCGATACCGGCACGTTCGAGATCCCGCACTTCGTCCCGCAGGGCCAGGGCTATTTGTAAACAGGTGTCGGCGCGGGGCTGATCGTCGCGCACGAAGGACCAGTTGAGAATGGTCACTGGACCGGTGAGCATGCCTTTAACCGGTTTGTCGCTGAGGCTCTGGGCATAGCGCGCCCAGCTTACCGTCATCGGCTGCGGACGAGCGATGTCGCCATAGATCAACGGCGGTTTCACGCAACGCGAGCCGTAGGACTGCACCCAGCCGTAGTCGGTAAAGGCAAAACCATCGAGCTGTTCACCAAAGTATTCCACCATGTCGTTGCGTTCCGGCTCGCCGTGTACCAGTACATCCAGACCGAGTTGCTGCTGTTTTTCAATCACCAGGGCGATCTGTGCCTGCATCTGCGCAATATAGTCGGCTTCACTGATTTCGCCATTACGCAGGGCGCGGCGACAATGACGGATGTCATCGGTCTGCGGAAAGGAGCCAATGGTCGTGGTCGGATACAGCGGCAGCTTCAGCCAGGCCCGTTGTTGTTCGGCACGTTGAGTATAGGCGCTGTGACGCTGAGTCATGCGTTCATCGACTTGATCGAGACGCTTGCGCACATCATCCCGGCAGGTAAGGGGGGATTCACGGCGGTTGCGAACTGCGGCGCGAGCCACATCCAGTTCATCGGCTACGGCCTCAGGGCCAACCTCCAGCGCCTGTTTCAGGATCGCCAGTTCGCTGGTTTTCTGGCAGGCGAAGGCCAGCCAGGATTTCAGTTCAGTGTCGAGTCTGGTTTCCTGCTCAAGATCCACCGGCACATGCAGTAGTGAACAGGAAGGTGCCAGCCACAGGCGATCCCCCAGATGTTGCTGCGCCTTATGCAGATAAGACAGGGCGGCATCGAGATCCGTGCGCCAGATATTGCGTCCGTCGATGATGCCCAGTGACAGCACCTTCCAGGCGGGCAGCCAGTTCAACACATCGCTGAGCTGTTGCGGCGCGCGTACGGCATCGATATGCAGGCCGTCCACTGGCAACTGACAGGCGAGGCGGGTGTTTTCGCCCAGTGCGCCAAAGTAGCTGGCTAATAATATTTTCAGACCACTGCCCTGCAAGCGGTGGTAAGCCGACTCGAAGGCCTGTCGCCATTCGGGGGGCAGATCCAGCACCAGGATCGGCTCATCGATCTGCACCCAGTCGATACCCTGTTGTTTCAGGCGATGCAGGATTTCGGCGTAAACCGGGAGTAATTGTTCCAGCAATGCCAGTTTGTCGAACTCACCCTCGCGCACCTTGCCCAGCCAGAGCCAGGATAGCGGTCCCAGAATCACCGGCTTAACGCTATAACCCAGTGCCTGCGCTTCGACGACTTCATCGAACAGCTTGCTGCTGGCCAGAGAAAAATCCTGTCCGGCATGGAACTCCGGCACCATGTAGTGATAATTGCTATCGAACCACTTGGTCATTTCACAGGCGGCAGCGGCCTGGCCCGAGGGTGCGCGACCCCGCGCCATACAAAACAGCGTATCCAGATCAACCCTGTCGCCGGACCAGTTGAAGCGTGGCGGCACTGCGCCGAGCAGGGCGCTCATATCCAGCACCTGATCGTAGAAAGAAAAATCCCCCACCGGGATCAGATCCAGCCCGGCCTCGGCCTGTATTTTCCAGTGTCGCGCGCGCAGATCCCGGCCGCAGTCTTTCAGGGCAGCGGCGTCGATGTCGCCACGCCAGTAGGCTTCCAGGGATTTTTTAAGTTCGCGGCGTGCGCCGATGCGGGGAAAGCCGAGATTGTGGATCTTGATCATGCTGTGCTCCTGGATAAATACTCAATTCAGTAATTTGCCTGTAGTATCCATCTCGGCTAGCATTGAATCAATTTCATGTTTTTCACTAATTTATTGAAAAGTATTCATCATGTTTCTGGAATTGCGCCATCTACGCTCGCTCAAGATCATCGCCCGCAGTGCGACGCTGGCCCAGGCCGCCGAACAACTGCACCTCACGCCATCCGCTCTGTCACATCAGATCCGGGCGATTGAAGACTATTTTGACGCGCCCTTGTTTCTGCGACAGCACAAGCCGTTACGCCTGACCCGCGCCGGTGAGCGACTGGTGGCGCTGGCCGAACAGGTGCTCCCGGCGGTGGAACGTACCGAGAAAGAGTTACACAGCGTAGCCCGTGGCGAGAGTGGGCGCTTGCATATCACCATAGAATGTCACGCCTGTTTCGAGTGGCTGCTGCCGACGCTGGAGCGTTACCGGCGGGACTGGCCGGACGTGGAGGTAGATATTCGTCTGGGCATGAGTTTCACGCCGCTTCCGGCCCTGACCCGGGGCGAGATCGATCTGGTCATCAGCTCCGATGCCGTAACCTCTGCCGGGGTGCGTTTCGAAGAAATGTTCGCCTACGAGGCGCGTCTGGCGGTGGCGCTTGATCATCCACTGGCCGACAAAACCTTCGTGGAGGCGGCCGATCTGGTTGATGAAACTCTGATTACCTATCCGGTGGAACGCACGCGTCTGGACGTGTTCAGGCATTTTCTGCAACCGGCGGGGGTTGAACCGGCCGCCGTGCGGCAGGCCGAGCTGACCAGTATGATCCTGCAACTGGTGGCGGTGCGTCAGGGTGTGGCGGTGTTGCCTGACTGGGCACTGCGCGAAGTCGCCGCCAGCGGACGGCTGGCAACCTGCGCCCTGGGTTCCGAGGGTATGCACGGCATGCTCTACGCCGCCGTGCGTGAGCAGGATGCAAGTTTGCCATATGTGACAGCATTCATCAGTCTGGCCCGCCGACTTAACTCCCCGGCCGGAATATCCCGCCGCAAGGCATAATAAAACAGGCTTGCCAAATTTCAGAAAAACCTCTATCTTGTGTGCAAGCTACGGTTCAATCGCAATATGTTGTGATTGAGATAACAGGGAACCCGGTGTGAATCCGGGACTGTCGCGCAGCGGTATAGGGGAACGAAGTCCACAGGATGCGTATGCATCAGGCACTGTCCGGTAACAGGATGGGAAGCCGTGGATCCAGGTGAGCATTGTTTTGCTCGTGCCCCCAAGTCCGAATACCTGCCGTCGCTACAACGGTCCAGCAGACCGTTGTTTTCTGGGCCTTCGCGTCAAAGGTATCGGGGTTTGCGGTTTTTCTCCCTGGCTTCTTGTGTGCGTTGCGCCTGTGTTTTCGCGCTATGGAACAAGGAGAAACAGATGGCTTGCCAACCCGTCCCCGTCAATGCTGAACGCAAACCGCGCTCGATTAGCCTGCCCACCCATATATTCAAACGCAATGCCGAACGGGTCGGTTTTGACGCCGAAAAAATTGTCGCTGCCATTCATGCGGCGGGCGCGGCCAGTGCTGAATTCGAAGAAGACGAAGCCCGCCTGCTGGCGGCGCAGGTACTGAAAGTCATTCGCCACCGTTTTGCCGGTGACAGCCCCCATATCGAGCAGATTCAGGATGTGGTGGAGCAGGTGCTGATCAGCTCCAACTACTACCACACCGCCCGCGCCTATATTATTTATCGTGAGCAGCATGGTCGCCTGCGCCAGGACAGGCGCACCCTGGTGGATGTCGGCGCGGCGATGGATGAATATCTGGACAAGCTCGACTGGCGGGTCAACGCCAACGCCAATCAGGGCTATTCGCTGGGCGGGCTGATTCTTAATACCGCAGGCAAGGTCACCGCCAATTATTGGCTGAGCCATGTCTATCCTCCCGAGGTGGGTGAGGCGCATCGTAATGCAGATCTGCATATTCATGATCTGGATATGCTGGCCGGTTACTGCGCGGGCTGGTCGTTGCGCACCCTGCTGGTGGAAGGACTCAATGGCGTGCCGGGCAAGGTCGAGGCCGGGCCGCCCGCGCATTTTTCCAGAGTTTGAGGGGTCGGAGTGATTTAAAATAGATTACTCCGCTCCCTTAAACGGTTAATGAGAAAACTTTTTATAACTAAGACCCAAAACAAAACCCCAGATAATATGTAACATCAGTGTGGCGACCGGTGCCATCATACCAAGGTGCAAGCCGAATAAACCCGCGCCTGCCATCGGCATGGGACCAATCATCATCATAAACCAGGCGCCGATGGAGAAAATAATCGCACTGCTCATAACTCCACCAGGAAGTTTGTCCACCAGTAACGCAAACAGTATTCCCCAAATAACGGTGCCAATCATAAAGTGTGCCACCCAACCCATAGCCAATGGTGCGCCCATCATACCGGCGAGCATTTTTATGGCATTGAGATCAGGCATTACTCCCATTTTGGCTTTTGCAATCATTAATACGGATAAAACAACGGTAGCGATAAAACCTGAAACTATACCTGCTTTGATATTCATACTTGTATCTCCTGTTATGGCAGGATTTGCATCCTGTGAGTGGTTGATGCTCATTGGATGCAGCTTATTGTTATTTGGATACAGGTATTTTTAAAAAATTGATAGTGGCATATTTCGTATCGTGGATTCTTTAATCCGGCTGGCTCACGGCTTAACAGAAACTTAACGTTGCATTGCTCACGCTGTAGATGGTTTATCTATTGATCGCGTAGTTTGAGTATTGCCTTAATCAAATCCTCTGGTACATCATCGGGCAAAGAGTCGTCTGCCGAAGTAAAGACAGCACGATTAACGTTTATCGAGCATTGATAAGCCTTCAGGTATTGCCGACACTCCCGGCACAGGCGCAGATGCAAATCGAAGCTGGCTTGCTGCTGGTCAGAAAGTTCTCCCTCAAGATAGCCAAGTACAAACTCTTCAAATTCCTTGCAGGTCATCATACTGTGAATATGCTTGAACATAAGGCCTTTCATCCAGCGCCGAAATCCGGTTTTGTTAAAACCTTTCATCAAAATGCCTCGCCACGAAGTAAGGGTTCGAATAGTTTTTTTAATGCTGATCGTGCCCGGTGAAGTCGTATCTTTACGTTAGCCTCGGAAATAGCCAGTAATTCGGCGACTTCACCAGTGCCATAACCTTCGATGTCACGAAGTAGTAAAATGATACGGTATGCGTCAGGTAATTGATTAATTGTTCTATGTATCTGTTCCCGACGCTGCTCATCAGCAACAATTTTTTCAGCGCTTTCCAGTGTTTTCCAGTTGGATTCAATACGACATTCATACTGATCAAATTCAGGCAGGAGTTCATCGATTGGCTGCTCAGCCAGGCGTTTCAAGCGGCGTAATTTCATCAGTGCCGCATTGACCGTAATACGGTGCAACCAGGTCTTTAAGCTGGAACGTCCTTCGAATGAATCCAGGGCGCGAAATATACTAATGAAGGCATCCTGTACGGTGTCCTCAGCAAGCGCATAATCACCAAGCATGCGATGCGCCAGCGCCAACATCCAGCCAATATGATCACGCACCAGTTTTCCAGTATCCATTTCCCGGATAGCCTGAATGTTTAACGCCTGCTGCTGGTCAGACATGCTGGAACTGAATGCCGTATTTTGCTGAAGTGCAAGAAGAATAAAAGCAGCCCCTCTAAAAGTCCATGTTTAAATTAAAGCATGGTGCTACCGTTATTAATGCTTTTTTTTGCTTCCTAATACGGTATTGCGTCAGAAATTGATACAGTTTCTCAGTGGTTGTGCAGATGCACATCCGTGGGGCAGCATTGTTCGTAAGGGACCACGCCGGGGCGCTGTTCGTACCAGTGGCGACTGGCCTTGACGACTCGCACCGCAAGCAGCATGACTGGCACTTCAATCAACACGCCGACCACCGTAGCCAGGGCGGCACCGGATTCAAAGCCGAACAGGGCGATGGCGGTGGCGACGGCCAGTTCGAAGAAATTACTCGCGCCGATTAAAGCCGAGGGTCCGGCAATGCAGTGGGGGGTGCGGGCCGCGCGGTTGAGCAGATAGGCGAGGCCGGAGTTGAACAGTACCTGTATCAGAATGGGAACAGCCAGCAGCAGAATGATCAGCGGTTGCTGGATGATCTGTTGACCCTGAAAGCCGAATAGCAGAACCAGGGTACAGAGCAGGGCTACCAGTGAGACGCTACCCAGTTGTTTGACTCGCTTCGCCAGCCGTGCAAAACCTTGTTCATGACGCAGTATCTGGCTGCGCCAGATGGTGGCGACGATCAGGGGAATGACGATGTAGATCAACACCGACAGCAGCAGGGTGTCCCAGGGTACAGTGATGGCGGACAGGCCCAGCAACAGGCCGACCACCGGGGCAAAGGCGACGATCATAATGAGATCGTTGAGTGCCACCTGGGAGAGAGTAAAATGAGGCTCGCCGCGCATCAGGTGGCTCCAGACGAAAACCATGGCGGTGCAGGGCGCGGCCGCCAGAATAATCAGCCCGGCAATATAGGAGTCAATCTGTGCCGCTGGCAGCCAGGGGCGGAACAGTACGCCGATGAACAGCCAGCCCAGCAGGGCCATGGAAAAAGGTTTAACGCCCCAGTTTACGAACAGGGTGATGCCCACGCCGCGCCAGTGCTGGGTCACGCCCTTGAGGGCGCGCAGATCGATCTTCAGCAACATGGGGATGATCATCAGCCACACCAGCACCGCTACCGGCAGGTTGATGCGGGCAATTTCAAGTGCGCCCAGCGCATGAAAAAATGAGGGGAACAGCTGGCCCAGGGTAATGCCAACGAGAATGCACAAAAACACCCAGATAGTCAGATAACGTTCAAATATATTCATGCGGCGGATTCCTTTGTTAAGCGTTCGATCAGTTTTTGCACCCGTTGTTTGATATCGTCCCGGCTGTGGCGAAAGACTGCGATGATATCGTCTTCCGATCCTTCGGCTTTGGCGGGATCGGTCAGCGGCCAGTGTTCCTTGCGCACGCCGGGCGGCAGCGCGGGACAGAGTTCATCGGCATGACCGCAGACGGTGACGACATAGTCCATTTGTTCGAACATCTCTTCGCTGAGGCGGGTTGATTCCTGGCCAGATATGTCCACGTCTGCTTCCTGCATCACGGCAACGGCGCGCGGGTTCAGGCCGTGGGCTTCGATACCGGCCGAATAGACTTCAAATTTATCGCCCGCCAGGGTTCGCGCCCAGCCTTCGGCCATTTGCGAACGGCAGGCGTTGCCGGTGCATAGAAACAGTAGTTTCATATTTTTTCTTCCTTTTATTCCGGGGCAATGACGGCGCAGGCGTTGCCGGGCCGACCCGCCATGCTTTTGAGATTATCGAGATCCTGGGCATAAGGTGCCGCGTCGCGCAGGCCTGTGAACGTTGTCATCAACACCTGCCGCGTCCAGGCAGGCAGTTTTTTGTGCAAATGGTAGTGAATCCATTGGCCGTCACGGCGATCCTTGAGCACCCCGGCCTGACGCAGGTTGGCAAGGTGACGGGAAATTTTCGGCTGCGACAGCCCCAGCGCATGGGTCAGCTCGCAGACGCAGAGTTCGCCTTCCATAAAGATCAGCATCAGACAGCGCAGACGGGTTTCATCCGCCAGTTGTTTATAAAATTCGATCTCAGTCATGGCATGAAGTATATGGCTATCCGTATATATGGTCAAGCGTATATGCTCTGTGTCAGGCGGCTCCTCAACGATCAAGCAAAGTATTGAAGTAGACTTGACATTCTTTGTGATATTATCTAACGTTAACGTTAGATGCCGATATGTGTGGCGTAATATTATAGCCTGGGCAAAGTCCTGGAACATAGAGGACGGAATCCGGCAGACAAAGCAAAGGAGATGGGTAAAATGGCAACTTCACTGGAAACAATGCAGCAAAAACAGCTCGATACCTGGCTTGACCAGCGCCTGGATGAGGTGCTTCCTGGAAAACTGAGAGACATCGATGCGGCAAAAATCCCTTCCATGACGATTATCGTCACGAAAGGGACGCTGGACTGGGCTTACCCGCCGTTTATTCTGGCTTCCACCGCAGCCGCACTGGGCTGGGAGGTATCCGCCTTTTTCACTTTTTACGGTTTGCCGCTGTTGAAGAAAAATCTCGGCGCACTGGTGAGTCCGCTGGGTAATCCGGCCATGCCGATGAAGATGCCCTTCGGCCCTAAATGGTTTCAGAATATTGAGTGGCCGATGCCCAATCTAATCATGGCGAATGTCCCCGGCTTTGAAAACCTGGCTACCCGCCTGATGAAAAAAACCTTCAAGAACAAGGGGGTCGCCACGGTCGAAGAATTGAGGGCCTTATGCCTGGAAGCCGATGTAAAAATGATCGCCTGTCAGATGACCGTTGACGTGTTCGGTTACAGCCGGGATGATTTTATTCCCGAGGTAGCGGATTATGCGGGAGCGGCCAGTTTTTTGCCCGTGGCGCAACAATCGGATGTCACCCTGTTTATCTAATCCCATTAGCTAATAACGATTACTATTAATCGTTGCATAAATATTTGCATCATAGCCCCCTCTCCCTCTGGGAGAGGGTTGGGGTGAGGGGATAAAATACATGCGAATACTTATGCAACGATTGATATGAGGAGAGACTATGAGTGTTACAGAACTACCTACAGCTGAAAAAAAAGCGGACGCAAATATATGGGCCGGAATTGAAACGGATGAAGCTGCGGCGAAGCAGGTTGAGGTTTTGATTCATACCCGCCATGCGCTTGACGAATCAGCGGCTGAACAGGTGATCCAAAAGCTGGGTCATGTCACCGGTATCTCTGACGCGCGCTATAACCCAGGCAGGAATCATCTGCTTATCGTCAGCTATAATCCTGCTGCTATTAAACCTGTGCAGTTACTGAGCGCGATGCGGGAGCTTGGCCATGAAGCGCAGCTCGTAGGACTATAGGACATTATCGATGCGGATCAAGCAGCAAACCCGCACACCCGGGCAGAGTCGCCGGCATTATAAAATTGGCGAGGTGGCTGAATTGCTGGATACCACGCCTCGCACCTTACGCTTTTATGAGGAGCAGGGCATGTTGATGCCGTTTCGAACGGTGAAGGGAACACGGTTGTATTCAGATGATGACATCGCGCGTCTGCGGGTTATTCAACATCTGGTGCGGCTCGATGTGCCTTTACGCACGGTTCATGAACTGGCTTCCGCACGGCCTGATAGCCGTAGCGGCGATGAGGCCAGTCACCGGGTCGTTGCGTTATTGAATGAATTACGTCTGGATGTAGAGAAGAAAAAGCGGGAATGTGAGGAGGCGCAACAACAGATTTCAGCGGCCCTTCAACTGGTCGAGCAGTGTTTCGGATGCCGAAATAAACCCACCTTCCAGGACTGCAAAGACTGTTCGGTGGCCGGGCAAATAAACGGCTCACGTCTGTTTCACCTGATTTGGGATCAGGCGCAGATCAGGGAATAATATCCTGGCGCTCAGCGCCTGTCAGCGATCATTTTCGCCAGAATGACGGCGTCAGGAATACCAGCAGGGTGAAGATTTCCAGTCGTCCCAGCAGCATGGCGAAGCACAGCACCCATTTGGCTGCGTCTGTCAGTGAGGCGTAGTTGAGCGCCACATCACCCAGACCGGGGCCGAGATTGTTCATGGTAGCGGCGACGGCGGAGAAGGCGGTTACCTGATCCAGACCGGTCATCATCATGATCAGCATAATGGCGACGAAGGCGACGACATAGGCGGAAAAGAAGCCCCAGACCGATTCCACTACCCGCAGTGGCATGGCTTTGCCGCCAATCTTGATAGGGACAACCGCGTTGGGGTGAATGACGCGCATGATTTCGCGCAAGCCCTGGCGCAGCAGCAGCAGAAAACGAATGACTTTCATCCCACCACCGGTCGAACCGGCGCAGGCGCCAATGAAACTGGTGAACATCAGTATGACCAACAGAAAATCCGGCCAGAGATGATACTGATAAGTGGTAAAGCCGGTAGTGGTGCCGATGGACACCACCTGAAAAATACCGTGAATCAGAGTTTCGTGGTGGCTGGCGAACAGACCTTTATAATAAAGATAGCCCGTGGTGACAACACAGGCGGTCAGCATGAGGGCAACATAGGTTTTAAATTCAGAATCGAACAGATAATTACGCAGGTTGCGTGTACGCCATGCTCTAAAGTGGAGGCTGAAATTGACGCCGGACAGGAACATGAAAACGATGGCCACAACTTCAACCATGGGTTTGTCGATAAAATAACCCATATTAGCATCGTGGGTGGAAAAGCCACCAATAGATACCGTTGAAAAACTGTGCGCGACTGCATCAAAGGCATCCATGCCCGCCATCCAGTAACCGATGCCACAGGCGACGGTCAGGGTCAGATAGACAAACCAGAGCGCTCTGGCAGTTTCGGTAATGCGCGGCATGAGTTTGCTGCTCTTGATGGGACCGGGTGTTTCGGCGCGGTAGAGCTGCATACCGCCGATGCCAAGCATGGGCATGATGGCCACGGCCAGGACGATGATACCCATGCCGCCCAGCCACTGTAATTGCTGGCGATAATAGAGAATACTTTTGGGTAGTTGATCGAGTCCTTGCAGGACCGTCGCCCCGGTGGTGGTCAGGCCCGAGAGAGATTCGAATACGGCATTGGTAATGCTCAGGTGCGGATGGTCGGCCAGGATGAAGGGGATCGCACCAAACAGGCTCAGCACCGTCCAGAACATCACGACCACCAGGAAACCGTCACGCAGGTGCAGTTCCCGGCGCTGGTTTTTCACCGGCAGCCAGAGCAGGATGCCGGCAACCAGGGTGATGGCAAAGGTATAAAGGAAAGGCTGAAGGCTGCCGTCCCGATAAATGATCGACACCAGCATGGGTGGCAGCGTGGTGACGCTGAATATCATCAGCAAAAGACCGATCATGCGCTGGATAACGAGGAATTGCATTTTTTAGGGCGAGGAGCTAGGGCCTGGGGGTGAGGGGATAAAATACATGCAAATACTTATGCAACGATTAATATGGTATCTTTTTATGTCCACAATAATTTAGTTCTCGGTTTCTCACCCCGGGTTCTTTTAAATAAAAGTAATCCCGACCTGGAACAGTTTCTCTACCTGTGAGATGCGGTTCTTGTCGATCAGGAACAGAATCACATGGTCTTCCGGTTCGATGACGACGCCGTGATGAGCAATGATGACCTGACTGCCGCGCACAATGGCGGCAATGGTAGCGCCCTGGGGCAGTTTGAGTTCACCGAGGCTGCGGCCAACGACTCGTGACGAGTCTTTGCTGCCGTGGGCAATCGCTTCGATGGCTTCGGCCGCGCCACGGCGCAGAGAGTGAACCTTGACCACGTCGCCGCGGCGTACGTGAGTGAGTAAACTGCCGATCGTGGATTGCTGAGGAGAAATGGCAATGTCGATGTCACCGCTTTGCACCAGATCGACATAGGCCGTGCGGTTAATCAGGGTCATTACCTTGCGTGCCCCCAGTCGCTTGGCCAGCATGGATGAGAGAATATTGGCTTCGTCGTCGTTGGTCAGGGCGCAGAAGACATCGATGTTTTCGATATTTTCTTCCTGCAACAATTCCTCGTCGGCGGCATCGCCTAACAACACCATGGTGTTATTCAGCTCGTTTGAAATGTCAAGGGTGCGGGCAGCATTGTGATCGATCAATTTGACCTGATAGTCATTTTCCAGCGCCATGGCGACGCGCTTACCGATATTCCCGCCGCCGACGATCATGATTCGCCGGTAGGGGGTATCCAGGCGTCGCAATTCACGCATGACGGTGCGGATGTGTTTGGTGGCGGCGATAAAGAAGACCTCATCATCGGCTTCAATCACCGTGTGGCCCTCGGGAATGATGGCGCGATCCTGACGATAGATGGCGGCCACGCGGGTTTCGACGCCGCGCGGCATATGTGCGCCAATTTCACGCAGCTCATGGCCGACCATGGGACCGCCGTAGTAGGCGCGCACGCCGACCAGTTGTACCTGACCGTTGGCGAAATCCAGTACCTGCAGGGTGCCGGGATGCTGGATCAGACGTTGTATATAATCGGTAATGATCTGTTCCGGACTGATGAGTACATCAATCGGCAGCGCCTCCTGGCTGAACAGACGTTTGTGCTTCAGATATTCGATCGAGCGTACGCGGGCGATCTTGGTGGGTGTGTGAAACAGGGTGTAAGCCACCTGGCAGGCGATCATGTTGGTCTCATCGCTGTCGGTGACGGCGATGAGCATATCCGCATCATCCGCACCGGCGCGGCTGAGCACATCCGGATGTGAGGCGTGGCCGTAAACCGTACCCAGATCCAGCCGGTCCTGCAAGGCCTGCAGGGCGGCCTCGTTTTTATCAACAATGGTGATATCGTTGGCTTCACTGGTCAGATTTTCTGACAGCGAACTGCCTACCTGACCGGCGCCGAGGATGATAATTTTCATAGGGTCCGTTTGTTATTTGCGTTTGTTATTGGGAAAACGTGGGTTCATTTTTCCGTTGTATAGTGAGCCTGTTCGACCGGGTTCAGGAGCGGTTTTCCGAACCATGAATGGAGAATAGCGTGAACATTATAATGTTATCTATTATACCCTTCGACAGGCTCAGGGCGAACGGAATTAATCTCTTTGGGTGTAATTTTCCCTGCCGCTTGCGGCGAAAAACAGTAGCAGTAGGATGGGTAGAGCGAAGCGAAACCCATCAGCACGCCACAACTTAATACCCCGTCCGTTTGCGGCGGGGTAGTTTATTCAAGGCGCGCTTAGTTTTTGTTATCTTTTGGATCAATTCCCAGGCTTCGCAGTTTACGATACAGGTGGGTGCGTTCCAGCCCGGCTATTTGCGCCACCTTGCTGACATTACCGTTATTCAGGCGTAACTGATGGCGTAGATAACGGCGCTCGAATTCTTCCCGTGCTTCGCGCAGGGGGCGAACAAAGTCATCGGCTTGCGTATTCGATTCGTCAGAGCGGGGGGTGGTCGTGCTTGCCGGTAGCGGCTCGCCCAGCGCCATATCGACCTCTTCCAGCGTGATTTCTTCACCCTTGCTGATGATTAGCAGCCGTTGCACCAGATTTATGAGTTCACGAATATTGCCTGGCCAGGGATAGTTACGCAGGCGGTTCTGGGCGGCGAGGCTGAAATGACGGTAGGGCAGGCTTTCTTGTTCAATAAAATAATGGCTGAAGTAAGCCAGTAATTCAGGTATATCCTCGCGGTGTTCACGCAACGGCGGAATGTGTATCGGCACCACGTTGAGTTGATAATAAAGATCCTTGCGGAAATGATCGTTGCTAATCTGTTGTTGCAGATCATGGCAGCTGGCGGCAATGATACGGGCATGCATCTGTACCGGTTGCTCGCCGCCGATGCGTACAAAGGACTTGGCCGAGAGGGCGGAATGCAGGCGGCGCTGGGTGTCAGGATCCATTTCAGCAATGTCGTATAGCAGCAGGCTGCCGCCATTGGCCTGCTCCAGCAGACCGTAGTGCACTTTGCCGCCTTCTTCGTAGCCGAACAGTTTGCGGGCCGAGTGTTTTTCCGGGAGAGCCCCGATGTTGACTTCAATCAGACGCCGGGTACTGCGCTTGCTCATCGCGTGCAGATAACGGGCGGCGACGTTCATGCCGCAACCGGGTTCACCATCCAGCAGCACCCAGCTGTCATGTCCGGCAACCTGCTGCAATTGCTCGCGTAGTTTTTGCATGGGCGGACTTTTGCCGATGGGTTCCTTAATGCTGGCGGTCTGACTGAGCAGGCCGCGGTTTTCCTGTTGCAGCGTGTCGGTCTCCAGGGCATGCTCAATCGTGAGCAGCAGTTTGGCCAGGGACAGCGGTTTCTCGATGAAGTCATAGGCGCCCAGACGGGTGGCTTCGACCGCGGTTTCTACGGTGCCGTGGCCGGATATCATGATCACCGGCATCGGTAGATGGCCTTCCTCGGACCATTCTTTGAGCAGGCTGATGCCATCCAGATCCGGCATCCAGATATCCAGCAGTACCAGGTCGGGGCGGCGCTGGCGGTGGGCGATGCGGGCGGCCTCGCCGTTCTCGGCCACGCTGACTTCATAGCCTTCGTCTTCGAGAATTTCCTGTACCAGATGGCGGATGTCCGGTTCGTCGTCGACTACCAGAATATATGGGGCGCTGTGAGTGCGGGGTTCGCTCATGTCAGTGGTGGTAAGCGGTTGCATGGTGATGGCTGTTATTATGTTCGGGTGATTCCGTGCGAGCGCGGGCACCGTGTGCTACCGGTAATCGTATCACTATACTGGCGCCAGCGCCCTTGTTGTTTTCCGCCCACAGTACGCCGCCATGTTCCTCGACAATTTTCTTGACAATGGCCAGGCCCAGACCGCTGCCCTTCGGTTTGCTGGTGACATAGGGTTCGAACAGGTGATCAAACATATCCTGGGGAATACCGGGACCGGTATCACTCAGACGTAGCTCGACGAACTGGCAGGCATGCTCCTCAAGGCAGCGAGTGAGGATTTTGATATCACCGTCCGCAGTTCGGGGTATGGCTTCCTGGGCGTTTTTCAGCAGGTTGTGCAGCAACTGGCGCACGCGACCGGCATCGGCCTCTACCGGGGGGATAGCCGGATCCAGATCGAGATTGAACTGTAAACGGGAGCCGGCGTCATGGTAGAGATCCAGCACTTCCTCGATCAGGCGGTTGAGGTTCAGGGCTTCCAGTTCCAGTATTGGCATGCGCGCGTATTCACTGAAGGCCTTGACCAGCCCCTTCATGGTTTCCACCTGCTGGACGATGGTGTGGGTGGCCCGATCCAGTACCTCGGCATCTTTTTCCGGCATGGTGTGCAGATATTTATGGCGCAGGCGTTCGGCGGAAAGCTGGATGGGTGTCAGCGGGTTTTTAATCTCGTGCGCCAGACGGCGGGCGACTTCCCCCCAGGCCGCATTACGCTGGGCCTGCAGCAGGGTGGTGATGTCATCGAAGACAATGACCAGACCTTCGGGGCGGTCGTCGCTGCCGGGGAGAAGGGAGCCACGGCACATCAGCACCTTGTGTCCGGCCGGACCCCGCAGGCTGGTTTCCGCCTGCCAGCCGGATTCATTATCAGCCTGCCGGCTGCTCACGGTATCGATAAAAACCTGCAGGCCCGGATTTTTTTTCGCCAGCGTTCTTAACGGCTGCTGCAGGAAGGCGCCGATGTCCAGCCCCAGGATCTGGCTGGCCGTTCTGTTGCAGGTGCGCAGCTTGAGTTGGCTGTCCAGGGTCAGCACCCCGGAGGACAGATTGGCGAGGACGGTTTCGAGATACGTGTGCTGGGCCAGCAACTGCCGCTGGCTATCGCTGGCCTCTTCCCGCGCCTGGGCGATTTTCCAGGTCATGTCATTGAAGGAAGTGACCAGAAAACCCAGCTCATCATTGCCGGGCAAGGGCAGGCGTTTGTCATAGTCGCCTGCCGCCACGGCGCGGGTGCCTTCTACCAGATCATAAATGGGGGCGGTCAAGCGCCGCGCCGCATAGAAGGCCGCCCAGATGGCGGTGAGAATGCTCAGCAGTAGCACCAGCGACAGGGTGAGGATGAAGCTGTATTTCAAGGGGGTGCGTAAATAGGTGATTTCCTGGTACTGGCCGAAGGCGGACTGCACGCTGTTTGCCAGTTCCTTCATATGTTCGGCGACCGGGAACAGCGCTTGCAGGATACGGCCTTCACTGATGATGCCGGTGCCGGGCACGGCCACGGCGGCACGAATATACAGGCCGGCATCCTTAACCGGAATCAGGCCCACCTTGTAGGCGCGCTGGTGGAGTAGATGCAGGGTGGTGTTATCCAGATGCACGGGCACCAGACGCGAGATTTCGGTACTGTTGGAGGCGATGATCTGGCCGTTCTTTGAAAACAGGGTGAGTTCCAGGGCGCCCAGCTCCACGCGCATATCGTTGAGCTTTAGCGCCACCAGATTGTTTTGTGTGTCTTCCAGTTGCTGTGCCGCCTGACGGGTGCGCTGCAGGCGTTCACGCATGCGTCCATCCAGCGCGGCCTGGCTGAGTTTCAGCGCATCATTGAGCGCAGTCTCCACGCGTACATCGAACCAGCTGTCGATACCGCGTCTGATGAAGTCCTGGGAAAAATAGAAAACGATGGTAACCGGGGTGACGGAGAGAATTACGAACATGACCACCAGCTTGGCGGTCAGGCGTGAGCCGGTGGCCTGTTGCCGGTATTGTTGCACCAGGAGCCACAGGCTTTTGCCGATGAGCACCAGAAACAGAAAAACAGCCAGAATGTTAATGCCCAGCAGGAGGGAATAGAGCCGGCCAAAGGTGGCGGAGTTATGGGTGGCGCCGCTCATCATATAGAGCGAGTTGAGCAGCAACAGGAACACCAGAATAATGGGGATGCCGCCTGAGAAGAAGCGCTTGATCAGGGTGTCAATGGCCATGTGTACCAGTCACTTTGCAGTCGCCAGTCAGAGGAAATATAGGCCAGCGGGCGCATGGGGGCCGGCAGGGATTCGATGTCCAGTTCGCTACGCAGACGCAGGATATAGTGCGCGTCGGGACGCAGTAGCTTGGCATCGATCAGTGGCAGATTTTCGATATGGCCGAGCGCATGCAAGGCGTCATCGAGACTGGAATAGTCCGTCTGGGTGCCGCTGTTGAGGTTGTGAATGATGAATTTTCTTGACAGGGCATGGTAGATCAGCAGATAGCCCTGTTCCAGTTTGGCGATATTTTTATTCCAGTACCAGCGTTTTTGCTCCACCTCGATATTCAGGAGAATAATCAGGGGGACGCCATTTTTCAACGCCGCCAGCGCCTCATTCGAGAATCCGTATTCGATGCGGGTGCTGAAGGAGTAGACGCCATTGCGCAAACGGGTTTCCAGTGACTTGATAATAAAGGCCTCGGCCGCCTGCGCCGGCGGTGGCGCCAGCAGGCTCAGCAGGCAGAGGCTGGTGGCCAGTGCGCATACGCGCAGGCCGGCCATTGCCGGTAATGATTTATGCCTTGCGCAAACAGGCATAAAAAAAGCCATCCATATTCTCCTCGCCGGGCAGGATTTGCCGGCCTGCCGTGGTTGGGCTGCCCCAGTCTGGCTCAATGGGTTCAAGCCGGGCATCGTCATACTTGTCCAAAAATTCTTCAATCTGCAGGCTGTTTTCTTCCGCCAGCACTGAGCAGGTTACGTACAAGAGCATACCGCCCGGAGCCAGCAACGGCCAGAGGGCCTGGAGTATTTGTTGCTGGGTGCATACCAGCGTGTCCAGATCAGCGGCGCGGCGTAGATACTTGATATCCGGGTGACGGCGAATTACGCCGGTGGCGCTACAGGGGGCATCGAGCAAAATCCGATCATAGGGCCGGCCATCCCACCAGGCTTCCGGCTGAGCGGCATCGCCGGTTATCAGCCGCGCCTTCAGTTTGAGGCGCTGAAGATTATCGCGCATATCATCGAGTCGTGCCGGAACTTTTTCCAGTGCATCCAGTTGTCCCAGTGCGGGCCATATTTCCAGCATGTGGGCGGTTTTGCCGCCGGGCGCGGCGCAGGCATCGAGAATGCGCTCGCCGGGTGCGGCCTGTAGCAGGGGCGCGGCCAGTTGTGCGGCTTCGTCCTGTACCGACACCAGGCCTTTTTTGAAGCCGGGTAATTGTTCTACCGCCACTGGGTCAAGCAGGCGCAGGCCGTCTTGCGAATGACGACAGGCTTCGGCGGGGTTACCGGCATTCTGTAACCGTAGCAGATACTCTTCCCGGCTGATCTGCTGCCGGTTGACCCGCAGGGTCATGGGGGCGGGCTGATTATTGGCGGTGGCAATCGCCTGCCAGTCATTCGGCCAGCTCGCCTGCAGTTTTTCCAGCAGCCAGTGGGGATGATCAAAGCGGCTAACGGGAACTTTTTCAACCTGTGCGAGCAAGGCTTCTGCCTGGCGCAGGTAATTTCGCAGCACGCCGTTGACCATGGCCCTGGCCCAGTTTTTTTTCAGCGCCGGGGTGAGTTTGACGGTTTCCGAGACCGCGGCATGATCCGGCACCCGCATGTGAATAATCTGGTACAGGCCAATTAATAGCAGACAGCGGAGATCGCCATCTTTGTCTTTCAGCGGTTTTTTCAGCAGTTGCAGTAAAATGGCATCGAGGCTAAAGCTGTGGCGCAGCACGCCATAGCTCAGGGCCTGGGTGAGGGCGCGGCCTTTTTGATCCGGTATGCGCGAATGCACAGTGGCCAGCGCATCAGGCAGGTTGCGGCCCTGCTCAAAGACGTGCTGCAGAACATGGACGGCGGCGAGACGAGGGTTCATAGAGTGGGGGGCTGTATTGAAAAGTTGTTTTTTACGGTAGCAGCGGGCTTGCTCGCGCTTACGCAGGGACTCAGTATATGTTTTTTCATGTCATCAGCCGGGCGCCGACGGGCAGCAGATCGCCATAGCCATTGAGAAAGGCGGACGCGTCCATGGCTTTTTTACCGGGTGGCTGGAGCCGTTTCAGACGTAGACGCCCGCGACCGGTGGCGATGTCGATGCCCGTCTTGCGGCTGCTCAGCACCGTTCCTGGTTCTGACGATAGCCCTGTGTGGGCGGGTTCGTCATCAACAGGTTCGGCGGCCCAGATGCGCAGGATTTGATCCTCGAGACGGGTTTGCGCCACCGGCCAGGGGTTGAAGGCGCGCACGCGTCGTGCCAGCGCCGGGGCATCCTCTTGCCAGTCGAGCAAGGCCTCCTGTTTGTGGAGCTTGCGGGCATAGGTGCTGAGGCTGTTATTTTGAGCCTGGGGCTGAAGTTCGTCCCGCTTCAGCTTTTCCAGCGCCTGCTGCAAAGCCTGGCCTCCCAGGCTGGCCAGCCGGTCATGCAGACTGCCGCCGGTGTCGGTATTTTCGATAGGGCAAGCCTGTTTCAGCAAAATATCACCGGTATCCAGGCCTTCGTTCATCTGCATAATGGTGATGCCCGTTTCCTTGTCGCCGGCCAGAATTGCACGCTGGATGGGGGCGGCGCCGCGCCAGCGGGGTAGCAGGGAGGCGTGGACATTGATGCAGCCCAGACGGGGCGCCGCAAGTATGGCCGGAGGCAGCAGCAGCCCGTAGGCGGTGACCACCATCAGATCGGCGTCGAGTTTTTGCAAGGTTTCGATATCGGTGTTGTCGTTGAAGTTTTCAGGCTGACAGATCGGGATTTGATGCGCCTGCGCCAGTATTTTCACCGGGCTGGCCTGGAGTTTACGCCCGCGCCCGGCGGGCCGATCCGGCTGGGTATAGACGGCAATCACCGCGTGACCGGCATCCAGCAGCGCCTGCAGCGAAGTGGCGGCGAACGCCGGGGTGCCGGCAAAGATGAGGCGAAGTGCTGAGGTCATGGTCTGGGTCATTTCTGGGATTAAGATTCGCTGATTACTCAAAGAATAGAGAGATTAAAGATTCACACTCTTTTGGCGATAGTATGGTTATTCTGTTTGTAAACGAATACTTACATCGCCTGTTTTTCCTGTTTCTGTAGTTTTTTGCGAATTCGCTGACGCTTCAGGCTGGAAAGATAGTCAACGAACAACGTGCCCAGGAGGTGATCCATTTCATGCTGAATGCACACGGCCAGCAGATCCTCGGCCTCCATTTCAAAGACTTGCCCATCCCGGTCGCAGGCCCTCAGGCGGATATACCGGGCCCGCTCCACCGTTTCGTAAATGCCGGGAACGGACAGACAACCTTCATCAAACTCCTGGGAGCCGTCTTTTTCAAGAATTTCCGGGTTGATGAGCATTAGTGGCTGGTTTTTTTCCTCGGAGATGTCGATCACCAGGAGTTGCTTATGAATATCTATCTGGGCGGCGGCCAGACCAATGCCGGGCGCGGCATACATGGTTTCCAGCATGTCGTCGATCAGCCGGTGGAGGTTGTCGTCAAAATGCTCAACAGGCGTGGCAATGGTGCGTAGGCGTTCGTCGGGATAGCGCAAAATTGTGAGCATGGACATGGAATTAATAGGATATTGATATCTTTAAGTAACAAGGATAAAAAAAGCTGCTAACATTATGATACTACTGGATAACAGTAACTGATAGTACGTGTAGTACGTGATTATCCGAATCGGCGCCTGGTTTGAAACACAGGGTTTGGAGTACACACTTGGCTTCGGCTAAGGGATTCATATGATAAATAATAAAGTGTTCGCTCAAAATTTAATACGTTTTCTTGTTCTGCTGCTGCTGGGCAGTCTGGCGGCCTGCGCCCAGACACCGGAAAAACAGAAGACCGTGGTGGCCACACCGGAACCCGCCGTGAAGGCGCCGGTCCGTAAGCAGGCCCCTGCACCGGTGGAGATTCAGCGAGACTATCCGAAGCGCTATGTGGTCAAGCGCGGGGATACCCTGTGGGATATATCCAAACGCTTTCTGAAAGATCCCTGGTTGTGGCCGGAAGTCTGGCATATCAATCCCAAAATTCGTAATCCTCATCTAATCTATCCAGGGGATGTGATCGTTCTGTATTTTGATGAAAACGGTAAACCCTATATTACTCTGGATAACGCGGGAGGGTATGCCCCGCCTTCACGAGTAAAGACGGTGAAGCTGTCACCCGAAATACGTTATGAAACGCTGGACAAGTCCATCAATACTATCCCCCGCTCGGCCATTGCGCCCTTCCTGGGGGGCGCCCGGGTAGTATCGGAACAGGAACTGAAGCATGCCCCTTATGTTGTTTCCAGCTATGATCAACATTTGGTGGCGGGATCCGGTGATAGAATTTATGCACTGGGCATCAAGGATCGCAGTATTGGCGTCTATGATGTGGTCCGCCCGGCGGGGGAATACCGGGATCCAAAAACCGGTGAACTGCTGGGTTACGAGGTGACGCGCGTGGCGGATGCGCGGCTGGTGCGGTTTGGTGCAAACAAGGATGATCCGTCTACTCTGGATGTCACCCAGGCCCATCAGGGAATTTTTAACAAGGATTTGCTGCTGCCCAGGGAAGAGCAGAAAATCGACTTCGATTTTACGCCCCGTCCACCGACTGATGAGGTGGCGGGCGAAATCATTTCGGTCTTCCAGGGCGTGGCGCAAATCGGCCAGTACAATATTGTCGTACTTAACCTGGGTGAGCGGGACGGTATGGAGCCAGGCTATGTGCTGGCGATTTACCAGCGGGGTGAAGAGGTGCGTGATCCCGATAAAACCTGGAGTTGGGACAAGGTGGAATTGCCGGATGAACGCGCTGGCGTCCTGATGGTTTTCCGGGTTTATGAGAAAATGAGTTACGCTCTTGTGATGGAAGCCCAACGGCCCCTTCATATTCATGATCGGGTGACGAATCCCTGATTCGTGGTCAGGGGATGGAGGAACAGTCTTCCGCATGGGCGACTGACGGAAGTGCCTGTGGTGCCTAAAAATCGTGCCCACTTTTGGTTTTATCGGAAGCCGTCAATTTCATCTAAAATATTAATCGTTGCAACAGTATTTGCATCATAGCCCCCTCTCCCTCTGGGATTTGGTCATGGATGACCTTATGTTGCGAAGCCCATGGATGGGCGAGAGCGACGAGGGTTGGGGTGAGGGGATAAAATACATGCAAATACTGTTGCAACGATTAATAGTTGCGTTTCAATACACTATCAGGGACATGATAGCCGAGAGGGAGGTAATGGAGTTGGCCTATGACTGAGACAGCCGATCTTCTCTCTGCCTGGCTGGCGCTTAATCGCGCGCCGCATCTGGGTCCGGTCAGCATCCAGCGGCTGCTGGAGCATTACCGCTCCGCCGTGGAGATTTTCGCCGCCTCGCCCACCGAGCTGGCGGCCTGCGGGCTGAATAACCGGCAGATTGACAGTCTTTTGACGCCGGATTGGGCGGGGGTGGACATCGATCTGCGCTGGCAGGAACAGGACCGGGCCCGAATCTGTGTGCTGAGTGATGAGGATTATCCTGCCTTGTTGCGCCAGATCTCTGATCCGCCCCCCGTGCTTTATCTGTTCGGTCATCCAGAAGTGGCCGGTCTTCAGCAGATCGCCATGGTGGGCAGCCGTACGCCTACGCCGATGGGTAGGGAAACCGCGCATGAATTCGGCGCCCATCTGGCCGCGTTGGGGCTGGTGGTGACCAGCGGCCTGGCGCATGGTATTGATGCCGCTGCTCATCGGGGGGCCATTTCTGTGGGCGGCATGAGCATTGCCGTGACGGGCACCGGGCTGGATCGGGTTTATCCGGCTCGCCACCATGATCTGGCGCATGAGATTGCCGAAAGCGGTCTCCTGATCTCCGAGTTCCCCCTGGGCAGCCCGCCCCGCCCGGGCCATTTTCCGCGCCGCAACCGTATTATCAGTGGCCTTTCACAGGGCGTGCTGGTGGTGGAAGCAGCCGTGCGTAGCGGTTCATTGATTACGGCCAGGCTGGCGCTGGAGCAGGGACGGGAGGTGTTCGCGGTGCCGGGATCGATCCGCAATTCCCAGGCCAAAGGCTGTCATACCCTGATTCGAGAGGGGGCCAAGCTGGTGGAGGCGGTGCAGGATATTGTTGAGGAATTTCCGGGTTTTATGACCGAAGATCCTGAGGAACCCATAGAAGATAATCTTGTCACAGGTTTTGAGCTGGACGGGGATTACAACAAAGTGTTAGACAATGTGGGTTATGAGCCTACTTCAGTGGATAAAGTCGTCGAAAGAAGCGGATTGACTGTGGACGCAGTTTGCTCCATGCTCTTGGTACTGGAATTGCAAGGTTATGTTGCAACAATGTCAGGTGGACGTTATTGTTTGATCCGCCGAGGAAAAAGCCATGAAAGAAAATGTGCTCGACGTATTGATGTACCTGTTTGAGAATTACATGAGCGACGATATCGAGTTTGACACAGACGAAGAATCCCTGCGGATCGAATTACAGGAAGCCGGGTTTCAGAGCATGGAAATCAGCAAGGCCTTTGAATGGCTTGAAGGCCTGGTCGCGCTACAGGATTTCCCCGAAAAACTGTTACTGGTCAATACCAGTTCGGTGCGCGTCTATACGGATGAGGAAATCGAAAAAGTGGACCTGGATGCGCGGGGTTTTCTGATGTTTCTGGAGCAGGCGGGCGTGCTCGATCATCACACCCGGGAAATGGTCATCGACCGGGTGATGGCGCTGGACGAGGATGAAATTGACATAGAACAGTTGAAGTGGGTCACGCTCATGGTGTTGTTCAACCAGCCTGGCCGTGAAGCGGCGTTTGCCTGGATGGAAGATCTGGTTTTTGAGGAAGCCCCCGGCGTCGTTCACTAGGACATAAACATATTTGAATCAACCATGCCCGCTTTTGCGGGCATTTGCTTTTTATCGGTTAGTATTAATCGTTGCAACAGTATTGGCACCATAGCCCCCTCTCCCTTCGGGAGAGGGTTGGGGTGAGGGGATAAAATACATTCCTCGTTCCCACGTGGAGCGTGGGAACCCGGGATGAAACTTTGACAGTCTCCCGCGTGGGCGACCGAAGGAAGTGCCTGTGGTACACAAAAAACGTGCTGACCCTGCCGGGCTGCAATTTTAATAAATTTTCAAATATAAAAATCGGGTTGAACTATGGGTAAAAACGTCATTATTATCGGCACCCAGTGGGGTGATGAAGGCAAGGGCAAGGTCGTTGACTTGCTCACTGATCGCGCCAGTGCCGTAGTGCGTTTCCAGGGCGGGCACAATGCCGGACACACCCTGGTCATTGATGGTAAGAAAACCGTGCTGCATCTGATCCCCTCAGGCGTTTTGCGCGAGGACGTTAAATGCCTGATTGGCAATGGCGTGGTGCTGTCGCCCCAGGCCCTGCTCAAGGAGCTTGGGATGCTGGAAGAAAACGGGATTCCCGTTCGTGAGCGCCTGCGCATCAGTGAAGCCTGTCCGCTCATTCTCTCCTATCATATTGCTCTGGATCATGCCCGCGAAGTGGCGCGCGGCAAAAAAGCCATCGGCACCACCGGCCGAGGCATTGGCCCCGCTTATGAAGACAAAGTTTCCCGCCGGGGTCTGCGTCTGGGGGATCTGTTTCACCGCGAACGTTTCGCCGCCAAGTTGGGGGAAGTGCTGGATTATCATAATTTCGCCCTGAAAAACTATTTCAAGGCAGATACGGTCGATTTCAATCAGGTGCTGGAGGAGAGCATGGCTATGGTGGAGGATCTGAAACCACTGATTGCCGACATTCCGGATATGCTGCATCAGTACCGCCGCAACGGTGAGAATGTCATGTTTGAAGGCGCACAGGGCGCCTTGCTGGATATCGATCACGGTACCTATCCCTATGTGACCTCATCCAATACTACCGCCGGAGGCGCGGCTACCGGCAGTGGCATGGGTCCCGGCTATTTCGACTACATACTGGGCATTACCAAGGCCTACACCACCCGGGTCGGCTCCGGTCCCTTCCCGACCGAGCTGTATGACGGCGAGGAACTGCTGGATGAAACCGGTCATCATATGGCTGAAAAGGGCCATGAGTTTGGTTCCACCACCGGTCGTCCACGTCGTTGTGGCTGGTTTGACGCCGTTGCCTTACGCCGCTCGGTGCAGATCAACAGCATCAGCGGCCTGTGTATTACCAAGCTGGACGTCCTGGACGGCCTGGATACTATCCGTATTTGTACGAGTTACAAAACAGCGGAGGGCCTGCGTGAAACCCCGCCAGTGGGTGCCGAGGCTTTTGAAACCTGCGAACCGGTGTATGAAGATATGCCAGGCTGGCAGGCATCCACCGTAGGTGTGAAAGACTACGATGCGCTGCCCGCCAATGCCCGTGCCTACCTGAAACGCATCGAAGCACTCACGAGCGCGCCGGTGGATATCATTTCCACCGGCCCGGATCGCAACGAGACCATCATTCTCAACCATCCCTTCGATTAAATCGCTGGCCTACTCAGGCGCGGGGTCTGCCCTGTGCCTGCAGCCGTTTCTATTGTCTTCCCCTTGTTTTTTAAATAATTCTCTTTTTTCTAAAGTCCACAAGGAATCTGCCGAAATTATAGATGACTGGCATGCCTCACGGCATGTTTCAGGCGCAATAATAATAATAAAGAAAACAGATGGGTAGTGAGAGCCAAAATCGGACTTTAAGTTGGGCCTACCATTATAATTTTTGAGGAGTTATTACTAATGGCAGCAGAAATGACCGAACAGACTTCAATTTTAGCAGGTATTTTACGTCCGGCCGAGCGGATCATGGGCCGGCTGCGCTATGCGCAGAAATTTACACTGGTGTTCATTCTTTTCATGGTTCCCCTGGTGGTATCCAGTTATATGCTGGTGAAGGAAATCGGCTCGGGTATCGATATGATGAAAGATGAGCACAGTGGCGTACTTTATATTAGCGCGCTACGCCATTTGCTTGAACACGTACCCCAGCATCGAGGCATGATGTATGCCTATCTGAAGGGGGATACGAGTTTTAAGCAGAAAGCTATTGACAAGGAAAATCAGGTCGAAGCCGATTTCACAGCGTTGGAACAACAGGAACAGAAATGGGGTGGCGTGCTTGAGACCGGCCTGAAGTTTGCGGCGCTAAAGCAACACTGGCAGCAGCTTCGATCCCGCGGGATGCAGATGTCGGCGGATGAAAACTTCAGTGAACACTCGAAACTGGTTGACGAGATCATCCGGTTGAACGTCTATGTGGCTGATAGATCCGGGCTGACGCTGGCGCCCAATCTGGACGGCTTTTATCTCATGAATACGGTGGTTCGCATTTTGCCGGCACTGACGAATGATATGGGACAGGCGCGTGGCATTGGCGCCGGGATAGCGGCAAAAGGTAGTATGTCGGGCGCACAGCGCATGCGTTTGGCGGGGCTGGTGTACCGAATCAGATCGGATAATAGTAAGCTAAAATCGGCGCTGGCAGTAATCATGGAGAAAAACCCGGCTATTATCAGGCAGCTTGAAAATCTGGATCAGGTGGCCGTGGAGAGCAGTGACGCGTTTTTGAATCAACTCGACAGTGAAATTCTACAGTCTGGTGAGATCCATATTTCGGCCGACACCCTGTTTAGCGCAGGCAGCAAGACTATTCGTGCTCAGTTTAAACTGTATGACAAGATGCTACCCGCGCTGGAAAATTTGCTGCAGTCCCGGGTAAAAGAGCAAAAGGGTAGAGAAGTGTATTCTACCGCGACCGCCGCGGCTATTCTGCTACTGCTGCTCTGGTTGTTTGGTGGTTTCTACCAGGGAGTGATTAACAGCATTCAACGCATTGCTACCGGTGCCGGTCAGCTTGCCGGCGGTGATCTGACGACCCGGATACAGGTGCAGGGACATGATGAAATGAAAGATATCGGTGAGGGCTTCAACCGCATGGCGGTGAGTTTTAACGAGGTCATTACCAAACTGTCATCTTCAGCCGAACAGGTGGCGGCTTCGTCTGAGGAATTGTCCGCGGTGACGGCGCAGACCGGTCAGACGATTGATGAGCAGCAGTCACAGACCGAGCAGGTAGCGACGGCCATGAATGAAATGAATGCCACGGTACAGGAGGTGGCCAAGAATGTTGCTGACACGGCCAATGCCGCCGACGGGGCCAATCAGGAAACCCAAGCGGGCCGGCGAGTGGTGGATGAAGCGGTCACGGCGATACAGGGACTGGCGGGAGAAATAGAAAGTGCCGCCGAGGTAATTCAAACGGTCGAGCAAGACAGTGACAACATCAGTGCGGTAGTGGATGTTATTCGTGGCATTGCCGAACAGACCAACCTGCTCGCGCTGAATGCGGCTATCGAGGCCGCGCGGGCCGGAGACCAGGGTCGAGGCTTCGCCGTGGTGGCCGATGAAGTGCGCACCCTCGCGGGACGCACCCAGGAGTCGACGGAAGAGATCAACAGCATGATCGAACGCCTGCAGTCCGGTTCTAAAAAAGCGGTCATAGTGATGAACTCAAGCCGTGAGCAGACGCAATTGGTGGTAGAAAAAGCACAGCATGCCGGCGACTCTCTGAAAGTGATCGCGACTTCGGTGGAAAAAATCAAGGAAATGAGTTCACAGATCGCCAGTGCCGCAGAGGAACAGCATGCGGTGACCGAGGAAATCAATCAGAACATCGTCAGCATCTCTAATATGGCCGCACAGACCTCGGAAGGCGCCAGCCAGACTTCTTTATCCAGTGAGGAACTGGCGCGCCTGGCAACGGATCTTCAGGCTATCGTGCAGCAGTTTAAAGTGAGCTAGTAGGATGGGTAGAGCGAAGCAAAAAATAGTAGGATGGGTAGAGCGAAGCGAAACCCATCAGCACGTTACAGAGCGAAGCAAAAAACAGGCGGGGTAGTTTATTTTACTCTATCGAAAATGAAGTTCGGCGTGAATGCGGGTAGAGGCGGCCATGACGATGGGCTTCGCTGATGCAGTACACCAGATACCAGTGACAGCTAATTCCCACAAGCACAAACAGATGAAACAACTCATGCGGGCCGATGACACCAGGCCAGGGATTGAAGAGGCGGAAAAAATCGATCAGGGCGCCCACAGTATAGGCGATAGCGCCATAGAGCAGAAAAGGTAGAAAACGCCATTGGTAACGCTGATACATCAGGATGGCGGTAATAATTCCCAGCCAGCCGAGTCCGAGATAAAACAGCAGCCCCAGCCCCGTCTGTTTGTTCATGGCATGAAAAAACACCGTGGTCAGGGTCAGGCCGGTGATCGTCAGCAGCCAGATCAGCGTCAGTACAGCCCAGCGACGCCAGCCGCGAAATAGAATGATATGGATCGGGGTAAAAGTGCCGGCAATGAGTACGAAGATCGAGGCGTGATCCAATCGTTGTAACACCGCCCGGCCACTACCGCCGGGTTGCAGCAGATGAAACACGCCGCTCATGGCCAGCATAAAAACCGTGGCGAAAACAAAGACGCCAAGGCTCAATATTCGCGCACGATTACCACGTCCGTGACGCAGAAGAAAAATACCGAGAACCAGGAACACGCCCGCCGCCAGTAAATGGCTGAGTGAGCTGACAGGTTCGGAAAATCCGGGTATGGAATAGATAACGGTCACAAAATTCTTGCCGTGCTGATTTGCGATGTGCAGAAAAATAATTTGACAGCCGTTACCTGCTTAAAATTCGGTCACTATCAGATTAAATTTTGACAATTACACCTCATCCGGGGGGGTGTGTCAAAATCAGAAAAGCGAAGACCCTCATTGAGGGTGCTTGGCTAATAATCATGCATCATTCTTTAGCGAGTCCGTGGCCGATTACGATAGTTCTGCATCCGCTGGCGCATCCGCTGGCGTTGCTCAGCGGTCGTAGTATGCCAGCGTTCGCGGACTCTCTGGCGTTGCTCTGGCGCCAGGTTGCGCCAGCGCTGGCGCAGAAGCCGGCGTTTTTCGGGCGGCAGACTTTTGAACCATTTGTGTTTCTGGCGCAGACGTTCCTGTTGTTCCGGACTCATCTGACGAAAGCGCTGGTAGCGTTGACGCACCTGGATGCGTTGTTCAGGTGTCATTTTTTGCCAGCGTTTTAGACGCTGCCTGCTCTTTTGCCGTTGTTCGGGTGTCATCTGCATCCAGCGTTCGGCGCCGCGGGCAAGGCGTTCGCGGCGATCTTCCGGGATCTGATTCCAGCGGGGTTCGAACCGTTTAAGGATGCGTTGCTGTTCGTGGCTGAGATCATTCCAGTCTCCGCCCGCAGAGGCAACGCCTGGCATCAGCAGTGTTATGAGCAGGGCGGCAAGTAAACTAGTTCGTGTCATGAGATTTGTTCTCCTTCTGAGGACTCACCCGCTTTGCCTGAGGTTGTTTCGCTTCATCTTCGACGGCGTCAAAGGCAAGATCGAGCAAATCTTTTTCCGGCTGTTCGAAACTGCCGAGAAACTCAAGAAAGGCCTCGTCCGGCAGAGGGCTTGTTTGCCGGACCTGAGCGCTAACCGGCGCGGCCAGCAACAACAATAGCCAGGGACTAACCCGCATGGCTGTCCCGCTCCAGCAGCCATTGATAGAAGTCAAGATTCTCATACAGTTGCAGACTGTCGCCGGTAGTGATGAGTTCCAGATCGGCCAGCGCCACGGGTTCCGGCATGTTTTGCCGCTTCGGCCAGATGAAGACTGCCAGCAGCAGAATGCTCGCCAGGAGTAAAGCACCCGCCGGCTGCCAGAAGGGCCTGTGCGGTTTTGCGCTGGTCTTTAGAGCAGCATGCCGCGCCTGTTGCAGACACCGGTTTATACTCGGATCAAGATGGTCTACAGTGGAATCCAGCGTGTGGCGGATCCAGTCGTTCAGTTTGTCGTCATTCTGCATGGTAGTAATCTCCCAGTTTTTCCCGCAGGGTATGCACCGCGCGGGAGTAGTGGGTTTTGACGCTGCCGCCGCTAATGCCCATGGCTCTGGCGGTTTCATTGACATCCAGTCCTTCCCACACCCGCAACAGGAACGTTTGCTGCTGGCGAAGGGGCAGGTTTTGCAGCGCCTGTTCCAGCTTTTCGGCCATGGCCGCGTTGTTCACTTGCGCGGGCGGACTACAGTTTTCAGCGGCCGGCAGAGTTTGAATGAAGTCGTTCTTCTCGTTGTCGCCGGAAAACCAGGCGATCAGCCGGTTACGGACTTTCTGGCGGCGATACCAATCGCAGATCTGGTTTTGCAGAATGCGATGGAAGAGGGGACCCCACTCTCGTTCCGGTTTGTGCGCATAGCGCCTGACCAATGTCAGCATGGCATCCTGGATGATATCGAGGGCATCGTCCGGGTTGCTGGTAGCGATGTGTGTCATACGGTAAGCCCGTTTCTCCACGCTCGCCAAAAACCGATCCAGTGCCACGTTGTTGTCCAGAACCTGCTTCTTCTGTTGGCGATGCTCAGCCAGTTGAGCATCCTGGCCGGGGAAATAACATGATGGCACGTTCATTTTAACGGAGGAAGTGCTTTGTGCGTACTTGCCGGGGCGGCATGCAGGTGAAAACAATGACAAGTTTCATGGAGTAGCCTTCTTCTAAAAATACACGGACGTTAATATTAATCGTTGCAACAGTA
>ENA-ORDP01000261-ORDP01000261.1-marine-sediment-metagenome-genome-assembly--contig:-NODE-261-length-35493-cov-5.859670_pt1 | contig 35493 bp, 37 predicted proteins | sample MGYA00248627_ERZ508539 | MGnify/ENA primary metagenome ERZ508539 (study PRJEB26208, sample SAMN05571518) | marine sediment metagenome | biome: deep sea; feature: Hydrothermal vent; material... | reverse complement strand
AATGTTTTGCTTAAATTTTGCTATTGTGGATAACTATTGATTTTACACATCTGGACACCAATGAAGTGCAGTATGCACTTCATTGGTGTAGCGCTCGCTTTTTCACTTAAAGCAGAGTATAACTAAATCGGATGTTTTGTGCAGTTATCCTACAACTGTTGAAGGAGGGGATGGTATGACCAGATGGCTACTAATGACTGATGCGTTCACCAATGAAGCACTTGCACGAGAATTGGCGCGCGCGGGGATTACGGAAGAATCAACAACAGAAGTAGTGTATAAAAAGAAAAAGATACCCGTATGGGAAGTACCTTTTGTTTTTGCGCGCCACCTGCAACAAAACAAAAAAACTTTTCCTTTCCTGTTTACAATTCTGGTTCAGGAAGGAAGAAGCGGTGTGGTGCGCAAATGGAATTTACAAAATAAAAAGCGTATCGCGAACCAGAAAAAGGTGCAAGCGATGCGGAAGAAAATAAAAGAACTGCAAAGTACGCAGGAAAAATAAAAACTGTCCCGCGGACAGATTGTAACCGGCACCAAAGCGCATACAGCGTACTGCCGGTTTTTCTTTTACTCACTCAAAATTCAATGGGGTTTTCTGTTAGGGATCAGGTCTTGACCCCCGCGGAGCCTGTCGGCTCCGCGGGGGATGGGCGGGCAAGCTATTGCACTGGAACCTAAAGTCTCCCAATCTCAACCATGCGATGTCGCCACATATAAAAAGCGAGTATTGCGTAGGCAAATACAACCCATACAAATGAAAACTGTGGGATAAGAACCACCGCAAACGGAATGTGGGCGGTGAAGTGTACCAGCCCGATGATGAGGTGCAAAATAACATATGCCGGCAATCCGGCGACCGTTGCAAGTGTCGGAATAATAAGTGCGACAACTCCCGCCCCCGCGGACAGTGCCATTGCCAAAGGCACCATCGGCAATACCAGCACGTTTGCGAAAAATGAAACTAGCGAGAGCAATCCATTGGTATACATAAGAAGTGGCAACACTGCGATTTGTGCAACTGTTGTGGCGGCAACCGTCTCGCGCAAGAAATTACTTTTAATAAAACTTAGGTGTGGCTCAATAATCGGTACTCCGAAAATAAGTCCCAGGGTCGCCACAAAAGAAAGATCAAACCCGACACTGTTCACCAACAGCATCGGGTTCCATATGAGCATAAGCACGACCGCAACGGTCAACGCGCGAGTAACGTCATACGTTCGTCCTGTTGCGCGCGCAAGAAGTGCAAACAGTGCCATGAGCCCCGCGCGGATACTTGCGGCTCCCGCACCCGCTCCAAGCACAAACAAACCAATGGCAAGCGCTGCGATACCAAGCGACCACTTTCGCGACAAAAAAGAAAGCAATGCACGCAAGGCGTCTGCGATAATCATCACATTATATCCGGACAAAACGACGATATGAATGAGCCCCGAGCGAATGAAGTCATCCAAGAGTGTGGATCCAAGCCCGCGCGTTCCTCCCGCAATCAATCCACCAGCAAGTGAGGATGACGGCTCCGGCAATGCCCTATCAAGCGCTCTTAAAAACGCAGACTTTGCACTCGCCAGAGAATTGTATACATATGCCATCACGGAAGTTGGTGGCGTTACACTGCGCACGCTTGCGTACGGCAAAATGGCAAACACTCCTTTGCCGGAGAGATATTTTTCATAGTGAAATGTGCGCCTGTACTTTGTACGAAACGGAGCGGGCATGGAAAGTTTTCCGCGCAACACCACATGCGAACCGTAGGAAATATTCCGCGCAAGCGAAGTAACGGCAAGTATGCGCGTGTGCGCACCGTGCATGAAAACAGAAACAATAAAACGTTGCGTGGTGTCGCGCTTGTCCGGCACACTCACCACAATTCCCGACACCGTTACCTTCTCTCCGATGTCTTGCACAAATGCGTGCGGAAGTGCAGTCGGCTCAAGCGCGGTACGTGCCATACCAAGCGCGACGAAACATAACAGCACGCCGAATAAAATATACACACTGCGTCGCGCAAAAAACCACCCTCCGAAAAATACAAAAGAAAGTATCAATATCACCCCGATATAAGGTGTTGATAGTGCGTATATACTCTCAAGAAAAATTCCAATTATAAAACCAATTCCTATGGCAAAAAACAATCTTCCCGACATGGATTTGTTATTCTCCTCTGTTCATTGCTTCGTTAGCGAGGCGGTCTGCGATTTTATTTTTTGTGCGCGGCACGTGTGTAAAAGAAACTTTCCCAAATGAAGAAATAAGTGTGGTTAACCTTGAATATTGGATACGCAGTACCGGATTTTTCACTCTATATATTCCTTTCATTTGCTTGACCACCAGTTCGCTATCCATATGGATATTTATAACCGCACCACCGCGCTCTTGCTTAGACAATATCTTAATGAGCATTTCGCACATAAGAATAATCGCTTCGTATTCTGCAAAATTATTTGTACGCACACCAAGATATGCCGACACGGTGGCAAGTGTTTTTTCGTGCGAGTCTTTTGCTATTGCTCCGGCACCTGCAACACCGGGATTTCCGCGCGAGCCCCCATCTGCGTAAACTGCAATATTCATGTGTGTTCAGTATAGCAATTTATACTATATAACGTTACCCGATGGAAATGATACGCAGACGAGGTGTATTGCGATATAGAAAAGTATCCATTTCAACGTGAGCGAGAAACGTAATATTTGAAGGTGGTGTAAGTTTTTCAAGCTGTGAACGAAGCTCCCCGGCAACAAAAAAAGCAACTGCCTCAAGTGGTGTGCCGTTTCTTGAAAGTGTAAGTTTCATATGCTCATTATTTTTCCCAAATTTTTTAATAGCTTTTACTGCGGTTTCATGGAACAACCACGCCGGTTTTGGATTTCCTTCTCCAAACGGAGAAAACGGTGCAAGGTCTTCAAGAAGAGTTTGCGTAACGTCTTGCGCAGTGAGTCGCCCATCAGCGCGCTGTGCTTCGCACAGCGCGCTGATGGGCTCCGTCATACATAACCGATACGCTCTTAAAATTTTATCCGACAAAGAAACAATCGCATCACTGCGAACAGTAAAAGCTCCCGCCATGGCATGTCCTCCGAAACGAACAAAGGTATCAATGGTCGCATCCATAATTGAGAGTACCGGCGTTATGCCCTCAGAACGACACGAGCCTTTCAAAGTTCCATCTGCTTCTTTCCCCCACAAAAAAACGGGGCGTTCATATTCTTTCGCAACACTACTTGCGACAAGCCCCAGAAGTGCGGGGCTCCAATCACAATCTCCAACCACAATCACTTCCGGTGGCGTGTACGATTCACCACCACCAAGTTTAGCGCGTACCGCGCGAGTGATTGCTCCTGAAGCACTGCGCCGGCTGCGATTCGCCGCTTCAAGTTTTTTGGCGAGCTCTTGAGCTTGCACATCATCGTCTGTTGCAAGAAGTTCAAATGCATCCATGCCGGTGCCCATGCGCGACGCGGCATTTATGCGCGGAGCAAGTGAAAAAGCGATATCATCTTCGCAAAGTGTTTGCTGTCGTACGCGCGCCACACCGCAAAGAGCTCCAATTCCTTTGCGCGGTGATTTATGCAACACCGTTAATCCATAGCGAGCCAACACACGGTTCTCTCCGGTAAGCGAAACCATATCTGCAATAGTCGCGAACCCAACCATATCAAGTAGCCATTTCTCCCAACCCTCGGGAATATTTTCACGCCCGGCAAAACCGTGCGCCAATGTTGCCACCACTAATTTCCACGCAAGCCCCGCACCGCACAATTCACGAAACGGATATGTCTCACCGGATTGCTTGGGGTCAACAATCACGAATGCGTCGGGAAGCACGTCGCCGGGTTCGTGATGGTCGGTAACGATGACGTCCATGCCGAGCTCCTTTGCAAGTGCGATGGCTTCAACATCGGTGATGCCGGAATCAACAGTGATAAGAAGCGACACACCCTCATCGGAAAGTTTTTTAACACCGGAAGTGTTCACACCATATCCCTCCAAATGTCTGTGTGGAATATAGTTTGTAAAATGCGCTCCAACTTTTTTTAAAAAATCATGCAAGATGACACCGCCGGGAATACCGTCCGCATCGTAATCACTCCACACCGCGATGTATTCATTTTCATCAATGGCACGCGAGAGGCGCTGTGATGCCTCTGGCATATTGAGCATGAGCATCGGGTCATGTGTGTGCTCATCATAGGAAGGATTAAGAAATGTATCCGCCTCTTGCGCGCTAGTTACACCTCTGCGTGCCAAAAGTGCTGCGGTAATATCATCATACGCATTGAGCTCTTCGCGCAACGCATCAGCAATCGGTTTATGCAACGCAGACATAAAATATGGCGCGTTGTCCCGCGCGTGGTAAAGAGGTACACTTTTTATATATGGAAGAAAGTATTTTCATGAAAATAATCAAGCGGGAAATACCCGCGGACATCGTGTATGAAGATGATACCACAATCGCATTTCTTGACATCAATCCGATTGCGCCGGGACATACACTTGCGGTGCCGAAAAAACAGGTGCGAAATATTTTTGATGTTGATGATGAGACACTTTGCACACTTATGCGCACGGTGCGCCACATCGCCACACCGATTCGCGAGGCACTTGGTGCCGATGGCATGAACATTAGCATGAACAACGAACCCTCTGCGGGACAAATTGTTTTTCATATGCACGTACATCTTATCCCGCGATATCAAAACGATAAGCTTGTCATGTGGCCACCGGGAAAAGCCACCTCGGAAGAGTTACGTACCGCCGCGCAAAAGATACGCGCAAGGTTTTTATAAGCAATAGCCAGCTTCTGTACAACCCCCCCCGGGGGGGGTTGGGCTTAACTCACACACTTCCCTCTTGAGATTGCAAAATCGCTTCAATACCCGGAAGTGTCCCATGTATTAAAAAATCCAACATGGCACCTCCGCCCGTAGAAATAAATGAAAAGTGTTCGGCGATGTCAAGCTCTTCAATAGCGGTTATGGTATCGCCACCACCCACAATGGAACGCGCACCACTTTGTGCAATGGCAGACGCAATTGCTTTGGTACCTTCGGTAAACCCACTTTCATAATGCCCGAGCGGTCCGTTCCAAAGAATCGTCTTTGCATTCAAAGCAAGACGTGAGAACTGCTTTTGCGTATCCGGACCGGCATCAAGTATTGATTCATCTTGGTGCACATCGTCCACTTTAGCAACGCGCGCACTCGGGCGCTCCGCGCCCGAGTGCGCGACATATGCGTCAATGGGAAGCACGAGGTGTTTATTTTTTAAGAAAGCGTTTATTGCGACATTGTCCGCACCCGAAACAAGAGAAGTACCAAGTGTGTATCCTTTCGCTCCAAGAAAATCATTTGCGAGTGCCCCACCGACAAACACATTTTCATATAGCGATAATAATTTTTTCAACACCGGCTCTTTCGTGGAAAATTTCGCTCCGCCGATGATGGCAAACGCCGGATGCTCTGGGGTTCGCGCGATTGAAAGCTGGCGTATTTCTTCATCAAGTAAAAATCCCGCATACGATGGAAGAATAGCCGGCACGCCCACAATGGAAGCGTGCAAACGATGCACCGTATCAAACGCGTCTTGCACAAACACATCTGCAATTTGCGCAAGCTCTTTTGCAAATTCAGGACTGTTCTCAACTTCCCCACTGTGTCTGCGCAAGTTTTCAAGCATCAATATGTCGCCGGGATAAAGCGCGCGCGCTGCCGCGCGCGCGCGCTGTCCGACAGATTCTTCGCAGAAAGAAACATGTCCCAGTTTTTTTGAAAGTGCCCTATACACCGGAGCAAGTGTCTCGTTTGGGTCTCTGCCGATATGCCCGCACACAATCACTTTTGCCCCGGCACGCGCAAGAAATTCAATCGTCGGAATAGCGCGACGCAAACGAAAATCATTTGCCACTTCTCCGTTTTCTATCGGCTCATTCAAAGGAGCTCGCACCAATACTGGCACATTATGTAAAAGTTGGATATCCTTAACTGTTCGCATATATATTTTCATTATGAAAGTACTTTCACTAATGCTTGAAAACTTTCCGGTTGCGTTGCCGCATGCCCAATGAGAAAACCATCAATGCCCGTACCCTCGGCCAACATACGAGCGTTGTCCGGCTCAACCGAACCGCCATACAATATACATGTTCGCTTTGACGCATTGCCTGACAACACATCGGAAAGTACTTTGCGCAGATACAATATCATTTCCGTAAGGTCCGAAGAAGTAATCGCCTCTGATGCCGTCTTTCCTATCGCCCATATCGGCTCATACGCAAGTATCACTTTCGCGCGGTCCTTATGTGAAAGCAGTGTGAGTGCGGAGAGTATTTCCTCGCGCACAAATGAAAGATATTGTGCGTCTTCATTTCGCTCGTGTTCCCCAACACACAATATGGGAATAAGACCTTGCCCGATGCTGTGTTGCATCTTCTGCGCAACAATTTCATTTGTATCACCGGCAGCGCGCCGTTCCGAATGCCCGACAATGGCGTACGATGCGCCGGCGCTGTGCGCAGCGCCGGCGGTTACCTCTCCCGTATGTGCACCCGAAGCATCAACTGAAACATCCTGCACGCAAAATAATACCTTTGAGTGATTTGCATACGCCAACATTCCAAGAAATGGGGAGGGCGGGGCAAGCAATATCTCATGCTGACCCGCATAGCGCGAAGCAAGGCGTTTGGAAACCACAAATAATTTCTTCGCACGCTGGGCTGTTTCCACATACGCTTTCCAATTTGCTACAATAAACATTACCTGCATTATACACCACTGCGCATGTACATAGGCACTACATCAAAATAAAATCATAGCCGGCACATTGAGGTCATGACCTCAATGTGCCGGCACTCGCCCCACCTGATGGAAGTCAGACTTCCATCAGGTGGGGCGAGTGCAAAATTCGTACACTATTACAATACAAATCCTTTTGAATTTTTTAGAAAAAAGCCCCCCATCAAAGTATTGTCATATGACAATACTTTGATGGGGGGCTAACGTGAGCGCCAATTGTTATTTTAAGTTTCAATTGACAATTGACAATCCGGAAACAACTGCTCCGGGTTTCTCTCCGCGCGCATGGTGCGGAAAATAAGATTCCATCTTATCGGGCCAAACCGCTCGCAACTCGGTCCGCCCGCCCCTGCAGCTAAAAAGATACAAGTATCCTTTCCGCGTCCGGCACCACATCTCACGAAGTCGGCGATTGCCTCCTCCGGACCGAGCACTTCCAAAAGCGCTCGGTCTGTCCCAATCGCCGCCGTTGATCCTGCATAAACGACGCTAACCTCATCCGGACCATTACAGTTTAATATCCCCAGACTGGGACATACTATCCCTGTCTCACCGGTATCTTTCCTTCTTACAACGGTCCTTGATACAAACTCTTCTGTGCACATTGTGAACCTCCTTCTTGGTTAGCCGACATATTTATCGACTACGTTAGTTAACTCTACATCTAAAAGGAAGTCAAGAAATGAGGGGGGCGCGTGGACGTTTATACAACAGAGCAGGTCAGGAGTTGCTTATGTAGCTTTGCGTCTTTCAAAAACTACATTTATGTTCCAGCATGTTGTCCAATTATATTTTTTTGCAAGTTCCAAATATAATTCCAGGAAATTTTTTCTTTCTGCTTTTTCATTATCTAAATTTTCAAGAATGTATTCCAAAGCACGCACAAGCCCTTCTTTTTTACTTGAGAAAAAATTATGGAATTCTAAAAATAAAGATTTTGGGCATTCTGATAGTTCTTCAATGAGATGGCAGTCTTCATGCAAAATATTTCTACTTCTCATTAACTCTTTGATATCTTTTTCATCTAGAACTGGTGATTGTTCTTGATTAAGTAATTTCTCTCGGGAATTCATATGCGTGAGTAAAAATTAAAAAAATTATAAAACGAACAAAACAATGTCATGAGTTGTTTATGTTCACGCATTCAACTGTCTCCGCATATGTTTTCCAATTCGCTACAATACACATTACCTACAGTATACCACTTCCATTGGAAACGATTTCAGGAAACGTTTTGCACAATTCACAAAAGAGTGGAAATTCCTTTCCTCAAACCCATTTTCTTTTTGTTCTTTTGCTGACGGGTGGCGTAATTTTTTTTGGGATGGCGGAGCCGAAAAGTATTTATAGTTATTATTGCCCCATTCTTCTCATGCGCGAGCAACAGCAAGAAACTCTCTGTTTGAATTCAAACTATTGTGTTTGACATGAAATTATTCATCATCTATACTATTAGTATATTAAGTTTTCACAATATGGCAAAATCACCATACAAAATATTTTTTCACACACTAGGGAATAAAACAAGGTTGGAAATTATCCACGCTTTGCGTAATAAGCCGATGAATGTAACGGAGCTTACAAAAAAACTACCCTACAAACAAAGTACTATTTCCCACAATCTCAAACGGCTCGTCAGTTGCCAATTTGTATATCTCCAAAGAAAAGGATTGTATCGCTATTATTCGCTCAACAAAGAAACCATCGAACCACTTTTGAAGATTATTGATAAACACGTTAAAAATCATTGCTCAAAAATTTGCAAAAATCGTCATGAATAATCAATCCCAAAAATCAACACGCTTTATTTTAGCATTAATAGGAATTGTCTTATTCACAGCTATTGGTGGTGGGCTTTTTTGGCTCGCCACTGCAAGCGGACAATCGGTAGGAGTAGCGCTTACGTTTGCTGCGGGTCTCTCAATGATTTTTCTTCCGTGCACTCTACCACTAATTTTTATTATTGTGCCCATGACGCTTGGAAAGTCACCTGCAAAAGGATTTACAATGGCGCTTTTGTTTGGACTTGGAATTTCAATCACTCTTGCGATTTACGGAGCGGTTATATCACAACTGGGCGGATATTTCGGACTTGATAAAGTTACTTTGTATATGTTTCTATTTGCGGGCACGATTGCTATCCTGTTCGGCTTATCAGAGCTACAATTCATTCATATCTCTCTTCCCGAATTTGCGGGGGCATCACCGGCATGGCTTCAAAAAAGAAGTGATTACGTAAAAGCTCTCGGTATGGGCATGTTGCTCGGCAACGCCGGCATCGGTTGTCCGAACCCCGCCTTTTATGTCATTTTGACATACATTGCCGGTATTGGCAGTTTGGGACTAGGCGCCGGTTTAGGATTTGTAAACGGTTTAGGTCGCGCGGTACCACTTATTGCGATTGTTATTCTGGCAGTTCTAGGTGTTAATACCACAAAATGGATTGCCAGACGCAAAGAAAACATTGATACAATCATGGGCTGGTCGCTGGTGTCAGTTGGCGCGTTTATTCTCACTTATGGGCTTTGGGGTATGCATTGGTGGGAAGATTCTATTTTTCACGCAAGTTGGAATCAATTTGTTATGGATATCGCTCCCGCGCTTGCCGAGATACAAAATCACCCCATGGCCCATGGCGCATTTAGTGGACCTATATGGATTGGTTGGTGGACAGGAATTGGAATTATTCTTATTACGATTCTTTGGAGCTGGATTAAGAAAAAGAAAATGTCTATCGCAAGTATTATTATTTCGCTTGCTCTTATAGTTCTCGGTATATTGTCATCAATCGGAGTGCTTAATGCAAAAGATAATCATACTGTTCAACAAGTACATACGCACACAAAAATAATTATCAATAATCAACCATGAATCAAAATAAATCACAACAGGTTGTGTTACTTCTTCATCAAAAATCACACGAGAAAAAAGATGCCAATTTTGTAATAGCGTTTACAAAGATTCTTTTCCCATAGATATGCTTAATTACTTTCAAACAATTTTTTCTGCTATAAAAGCAGTTTTACATGAGAGGAGGTATCGTTATTTCACATTACCAACTGCTGTATTTTTCTTTATAATTTTTCTGGCAATACCAATAATCACCATCCCAGCTAATACTCTAAAATTCCAGTTATCTTTACTCACAATTACGGATTATATTACTCTCACCGCTCTTGCTATTCTAGGGTCACTTTTTCTTCTGATGAATATATATGCATACAAACAATCCAGGCAAAACAAAGCTCGGCTTGGCGTAATGGCAGAGGGCGGATTTGGAGGATCCTCGGTAATTCTCGCTTCAATTTTTGGAGCAGCATCGTGCCCAATGTGTGTTGTGGCATTGTTTGGATTTCTCGGATTTGGAGTGGTTGGTTTTCTGGTTCAGTATCAAGTATGGATATTAATTGCCTCATTGGTTCTTATGTTCATTCCTCTTTACTTTACCTCCCAAAAGATCATGGGTATTTGTAAAAAGTGTTAGTAAAAGTTAATATAAATAAAATTATGGCTACAATTAAAATACAAGAATTATCAATAGTTGGGTGCAGTCACTGTGCTGCAACAAAAAAGATTTTGGAGGGGGAAATCAAATCAAGTTTTCCAAAAGTAGAAATTGAATATATTGATATGCTTTCAGAGAAAGGACAGAAAATGGTTGTTGAGTACGGGGTGATGTCCTCACCGGGAATTATCGTAAACAATGAGTTGTTTTCCGTTGGCGGATTGGATAAAGATAAATTGATTGAAAAAATTAAATCACTAACGTAAACTAAAGCAAGAAAAGATTTGGAATTAAAGAATAGTAAGAAAGTTTAAAGTAAAGACATCAAAAAATCATAAAGAGGTAAAAAAGTAGCGGGCACATTGGTGCCCGCTCATTACTTGTACTTCGTCGGATAGTGCGCGCACAACACCGCGTGTATCTCTAACGGACCAATCAATTTCCCCCTTTCGCTACACGCAACGACCATTTGTGCCACGCACAAATGGTCGTCAAACAAAGGGTTACCTTCCTCCGCGGTAATTCCCTCTATTCCGTTACTCTCTACTACGAAAACTTTCAATCTTTTCGCTAAGATTATCGCGCTGTCCTCGTTATACATTCCAAGAAAGACAGTGCCATATTCCTCAGATTAAGAGGACTGCCATATGTCAGTGAACTTATCAGGTACCCGGGCTTCTTACTTCTGGCGCCAGCTCACAAATTGATAATTTGCGGAGGTTCCAGGAGTAAATGGTGGTGGATTGGTAAATTGTGAACGGTCAAATGAGTTGGTGCGTATGGCATAGCCGGATGAAAATGTATTTCCACAGGTATACCAACCACCCCATTGAGTACCGGTTCTCTTGTTTGAAACGACAGACCCGAACATAGCAAGGGTTCCCTTTTGACTATAGTTTGGATACCGCCAACAAAAATACCCATTGCGTCCAAATGCTCCACCTTGTGCAATAAAAATGCCATCCAAGGTCATATCATAGGGAGAGTTCGCCGCTACAAGTACATCATTTTGTGCGATAAGCGTAAGCCCGGAATTTGGTGAATTGTACGTGATGTTTCCCTCAAGAACTGCGTTGGTTTTTACTCCTACATTAGCAACATTCGCCGAAACAAGAGTTACTTTCCGACTGATAATTCCTTCAACCCATATATTATCTTCCGCGTAGATAAGCCCGCAGTTTGAAGGAATGTCATATGTACCTAACAATATCTTTTTTGTAATCAATGTATGATCATTCCAACCGAATCCACTTGAACCATCAATTGGCACAGAATACAGTGTCGCCACTTTTTTTACTTTATACACCGTTACGGTTCCATCTCCATTAAAAACAAAAAGATACCCCCGGTGGCTTAATTTGCCACCCCCGGAACTATAGCGTGAGAAATAAAGACCTTGCGCATTTGCGATTGATTTTAACGATGAAAAATTTGCGGAGATTGCGGCAAAGTCTATTTGCGGTGTTGGATATTTCCACAAATTTTGATTGCCACCGGAACCAAATACCCCATTTACTGTCTGGTTTGGATTACAACCAAATGAGCTGGTGCACGTCCATTTTGAAAGAGAGCTGGTGACCGGAGCGTTCGCTGTTCCATCCATACGAATACCACCGTTTGAATGATATGGACCATTAATGATGCGGTCAGAGCCCGCCCAAACGCTTCCATTGATAACATATGAGTATTGTGCGACCGTCGGGCGCGCGTAGCGAGCAATCAACGTTTCAGAAACATTCGGATCATCTGCCGGAACCCCTTTTGAAGAAATATCAATTGAGGTAATTTGCCCACACGATTTATTTCCATTTATGGAAAGAGTGTATGTTCCCACCGTACCCCCAGTCGGATCTTTGTAAGAAATGAGATACGGTCCGGGTATGCCAGTGCCATCTTGCAAGTCATTTGGAAAATGCGCCAGGTGCCAACGATAATATTCAAGCCCGGCTTCGGCAATTGAAACCGCTTCGTTTTGTGCTTGCTTTTGTATTTCAAAATTATTACCTGATAATACAAAACCGGAGAGCGCCGTGAATACTCCAAGAAAAATGGCACCAAATATAAGTGCGATAAGCATAATGGAGCCCGAGGTTTTTTTTATGTGCATAGTATCAGTATAGCGCGCGCCTACGGCGCGCGTCGCAAGTTACGCAATGTTGCCCCAACCGAAAGAGTAAAATTATTCGGCGCGCGATTCGGATTAATGTTGACGGTAACAGTGGTGTTTACTGAGGCAATATCAGTAACATTTATAGGAGGTGCCATCTGGATACCGCTTGAATTGAAATAGCGAAAAAGTGGCGTGCTCCCATTGTGTACATCGGTTGCAATGCTTGTAGTGGCCTCCGGTTGCCCCACATAAGAGAGCGGGTTTCCAATCGGAACAGTAATCCCGCGATAAAGGGTGGTGCCGGAAAGCCAATACCTCACACGGTCAACCACTCCGTCATCTTTCATATCAACATAAAAAGTGATGCTGTTGTCAGAAGCGCTCACCACAGGATATGCTCCGTTGGCGCCGTACGATGCCTCACGCAAATCTTTCATGGCATCAGTTACCCCAATACTGGAATTTTCAACCGCCGAAGTTTGCTCAAGTACAAAGGAATTCATGCGATAGAAATAAATAATGAGCGATGTTACAGAAAAGAGCACCACAGCGAAGATGGCAATTGTGACCACTGTTTCAATTAAAGTAAATGCTCTTGTTCGCATAGGAATAATCCGACCGCCGGGCACGTACACACGTGTAAGTTTACAGCCCACCACCGGAACCAAATCCAAACAGTCCGCTCATAAAAGATTTTAACGACTCAACATTTTTCGGAGAAACAATCGGCGCTGTGGAATTATAATTGGCAAAGCGAAGTTCTTCACGCAAGGTTGCACGACTATTCAGGTTGTTACCGACCCCTACGAAAGTAATACTCGGAATAGTAAATTTATATACACGTGAATCATTCTTCCCAACCCATATGTTAATTGGAAGCTTTTGTGTGAATGTTTCATTAAATCCCCTGCCCTTTTGTAAGAATGTGGCAAAAGATATATTCCGCCCCATTGCTCCATCACGAGTATGCAACAAGTGTATATAATCATACATGAATCTTTGCACAAGCAAAACTGATTGGGGAGTATTTTGTATCACCAGTGAAAGATGATATGTCGGGACACCATTCAGATATTCAATGCCCACATTTCTTGCAGAATGCACATATTGCAAACTATCCACGTATGTCCGCAGGTCTTTTAGGTCTTTTGCAATGATAGGTGAAGACGATGCGGAAAGATCGGAAAAGATTTTAGAAAATTGTTGGGACGAAGTTGCATTCGTAAAATCAACAAGACGAACCCACCTGTCTGATATTTTCGCCAATGCGGCGTTTACAAACACCGGTCCCATTCGCAGTTGAGGATTTGTAGATTCAATGCTTACCTTACCTCGCAAAAGTTTCAGGTCAAGCGCACGCGAAGATAAAATGGTATGGAAACTGAGAGAATAGGTACCGCTTGTGGTTGCGACGGAAATTGCACCCTGCAATGCTGTGGTGAGGTCAATGTCCGGATGTGTTCTCGCTTTTTGCAACACTATTGTGCCGTGCTGAGCAACCGTGGTGGTGGCATATATAAATTTTGCACCGCCCAACATACCACCGGTTTCCGCTCCAAGCGATGATAAGGCGATGTTTGTAGCGGTGGCACTTGTGGAAGTGGCGGCAAAATCAAACGACTGAATCGTTGTCGCGTGCTCCAGCACCCCACGCAACACGGAAATTGCAGAAGGTTGTTTGGAGTACGTATAATACGCGTACACACCACCTCCGACAACGCCCATGAGAATAACCAATGTTAAAATAATAATCACCGGGCGATACCAAAAAGAATCACGCGTTACAGATGCCGGCGTAAAAGATGACGGTGGTACGAAAGACGCGGGCATTTGTTGTGATATAGATGGTGTCATTATTGGCGAAACACTTTCTGATGGAACATTTTGCCTGTTGTCTTTGTACATATCCACCGAGGGCTCATTGCGCGACATTTCAGATGGTACTCCGGGTGATACTTTTGATAATGATATATCTTTTACGGTGCTACGCGCCGTCATCACTTCCGGTGCGGAAAATACTTTGTCTAAATCACCGCCACTCCAGCCGACAGTGAGTAATTCTTTTGTAATATCTTCGCGTGAAGCGCCATCAATCACACGCTGGCGTATGTATTCAATAAGCTGTTGAGTAATCATGATGTTTGTCTATAAGTATAGTGCATTGGTACACCAAAAAATAATTACTTATCCACAACACCCGATGGGTTATTGAAACGTTGCAGTATAAAATGTCTGTCCCGAAACTGAAATATTGTTACTGGTGGTCGTGGTGTATCCGCCCTTGGAGATTGTTACAGTATAAGTATCGGACGATGACAGCCCTCCGAAATATGCACCTGCACAAGTAGATGAAGAAACAGCACTGGAATATCCGGTATTTGTCAGTGTTACCGTTACATCGGAAACCGGAGCACCGCTTGAGTCTTGTACATTCACTAATAACGTATTCGCAGTTGGCGCAACCAAAGTGAGCGATGCGGTGTTTACCGAGCCCGGAGCAAGCGGATATGGCGGAAGCGGACACGCGCCTTCAATATTATATCCGGTCACACCTATAGAATATGAATCCCACTCAAGGGGAAGTGCTCGTTGTCCCGAGACATTAGTGGTGGTAGACAATATCGTCTTATAAATTGACGCACCCGCACCGGTTGACCCGATGGTTTTTTCACCGGTAAGTGTAAACGGAACATTTGGTAGCGGTGTGGGACCGGTATCATACGCAAGTGACCAGTTAAATACCTTGGGAACAATGGACGTTCCGGTTCTTGAAAGTGTTGCTCCCACGGCAAGAGTTGGATAGGTGCTCGTTGATACATTTGTTAAGTCAATGGGGAAAGTGGAAAAACCGGTGCTGTTGCCCGGCAACACGCTATCCGGTAATAGCGTGTTGCCGGCTGTGTACACATGCGCAAGAACGCTTGAGCCAGACGATGCAGCCGTACTCGCCTGTACCGATGTCCACGCATGCAACATTGTCGGCGTTACAGTAATGGAACGCGCCGAGCCGGAAAGAGCAGTGCCAGCAAGCGTGATTTCCCCGGAAGACACGGAGACACTTGAAGTTGCCGAAAGTAATGATTGGTCCGTGAAAGTATCAAAGAGAGAATCACTCGAAATTGGGTTATACGTATGCAGTGTAAAAGATGCCAACGTATCAATGGCAAATGTGCCTGCGGTGATTTGCTCTTTTACCACGGTGAGATAGCCGGGAGTTGGGTTTTGGTTTGTGGTATCGCGTACATATGTTTGTGCGGATGAATATCCGCTTTTGGTAACTTTTATTTGATAGTCGGACGAAACGGGGGCACCCGGCAACGAAACTATCCCGAGCGTGTTTGAAAAAGCAGACATATCAATTGCCGGTGTAAGTGCCGGGTCTGTAATGTGCACGGTCGCCCCGGGTACCGGCGCACCGGTAGCATTAACCACGTGGATGGTGAGCGTGCCACCACCATTCGTTGTTTCTATGCTCGGGGGTGAAAAGTTTGATACAAGCACGGCGGAATGTGAGGAACCACCAGCCTGATAATCAACACTTATTTTTGCAACTTTATAATCGGCAGTGATGCCATTGGTATCATTTACACCAAGCCCATCCGCCGGTGAGTCAACATATTGAATATAGGTGTGCATCGTATATGCTATATTATTTAATTTCTTTATTTGTGTAGGTGGAACCAGCCCGCTTGGAATACCACCGATGGTACCGAGCGAATCATATGAGATTCCGCGCAAGTATTCCATCTGACTCTCGGAAAGCGATGAGGCACCGGCGCGCGCTTTAGCAAGAGAAGAAATCGCAATTGACGCGCGCAACAATCCCATAAGCGCAAGAAAAATAATGAGCACCAACGCAGAACCAACCAACACATCTATAAGGGTCATGCCACGCGATGATGTTGAAATATGCATAAGTAAACAAATTACATCTTTGAAGAGAGCGAGTATATCGGAGAAATAATCGCTATGGCAAAAATACCCACGCCTGTGCCGATAAACAACATAAGAATCGGCTCAATAATGGTGGAAAGGTCTTTGGTGCGCTGTTGCACATCTTGCTCATAAAAATCGGCAACTTGTTCAAGCATGGCGGAAAGTTTCCCAGTCTCTTCTCCCACCGCAATCATATCTGAAAACATTATCGGATATCTGTTTAAGTGGTCAAGAAAAGTGGCGGAAAGTGGCTCGCCCTTGCGCACACGCGTTTGCGCCTCCGAGAGAATATTTGCAAATGTTTCAGTACCGACCACCTCGCGCGTAATGGAAAGTGCTTCCAACATATCAACACCGGAAGCAAGAAGCGATGAGAGTGTCCGCGCAGTGCGCGCCGCGAATGTTTCTTGCACCAATTCGCCAATGACAGGGACATGTAACACCGCGGAAAAAAGAATTTTACTTCCGAAGCGTGATTTTGCAAAAAAGAATGCTCCACCAATGACAGTGGCAATACCAAGTAATACGAGGATGGTGTGATGCACAAGAAAGTTTGATGAGGCGACAACCACGCGTGTTGAGAGTGGCAACGCAACGCCCAGTTGCATAAATGTCGCAGTGAGTGTCGGCACCACAAACAACAACATCAGAATAAAGATAATTATCATTGCGAAAATAATGATTACAGGATAAATCATTGCGCCGTGTACTTTCTTTGTAAGATTGCGAGATTGCTCCATCTGCACCCCGACCACTTTAAGAGAGGAAGAGAGTGTACCACTTTCCTCCCCGGCGTGTGCCATGGCGACAAATAAGTTTGAAAATAATTTTCTATGTTTAGCGAGCGCTTCGTGGAATGATGACCCGCCCTTAAGTGAAGATTCAATATCAGCGAGTATAGCTGAAAATCTTTTATTGCGTGTCTGTCTTTGCACGATGGAAAGTGCACGAGAAAGAGTGAGCCCCGCGTTAAGCATTGAGCCGATGTTTTTTGTTACCAAGACCAATTCATCTTGAGAAACCCCCGTGCCAAATGTCATGTTCAACCATGACGGCATGGTGAACCCGCCACCCTCAGAAAGAGTAATGACCGATGCATGCTCTTTTTCAAGAGCATCATATATTTCAAAACGCGATTGTGCATCCATAACGCGCTTTTCTTTTCTTCCATCACTTGTTCTGAGAACTACAGAAAATTTCATAAAGATTATTCGCTTATGACGCGCAAAACTTCTTCAATGGAAGTAATGCCACGTGCCGCTTTATATAAACCATCTTCAAACATGGTGAGCATACCTTCTTTTTTTCCCTGTGACTCAATAGCGTCAGTGGTCGCATCATGCAAAATGTGTTCACGCACCGCAGGAGAAACGGAAAGCACTTCATGAATACCGATACGCCCATGATATCCCTCACTGCATTCTGCCGATTTTTTGGGACGAGCAAATTGAATGGAAGAAATTGAAGCTCCGCTTTTTATCATTTTTTCTTCAGTCAACACGTCTATAACACTCTTAAATTCTTCCGGGGATGCGACTTTCTTTTGTTCTTGTTCGGAAAGTTTGTATGATTCTTTATCAGAACACAATTTACGCACAAGACGTTGTCCGACAATAACCCTCAACGTGGAAACAAGCAAAAACGGCTCCACTCCCATATCAATAAGGCGGGGGATAGCTCCGGATGCGCTGTTTGTGTGGATGGTAGAAAGTACCAAGTGCCCGGTGAGTGCGGCATTGATTGCAAGCGACGCGGTTTCACCATCGCGTATTTCTCCCACCATCACAATGTCCGGGTCCTGCCTGACAAGCGAGCGCAACCCACTCGCAAAGGTAAATCCGATTTGCGGATTTACCTGTGTCTGGTTTACTCTTTTCATCTGGTATTCAATCGGGTCTTCAATGGTGGAAATATTAACATCCGGTGTATTTAAAATATCAAGAATGGTATACAGTGTGGTGGTCTTCCCCGAGCCCGTAGGACCGGAAATCAAAATGATACCGGTCGTCTGGCGAGTGGCGTGATATATACGCTCCATTATCGTCCCGTGAAAACCAAGTGACTCTAATGTGTACCCACCACCACCCTCGCGCAAAAGACGCATCACAATTTTTTCACCATAAAATACCGGCAAAATTGATACGCGAAACGAAACTTTTTCACCTTCAATATCCATCTTAAAGCGACCATCTTGCGGGAGACGCTTTTCATCAAGCTTCAAATTTGAAAGAACTTTAATGCGTGCGACAATGCCCGGCGCCGCAACTTTCGGTAATGTCATCGCATCATGCAAAATGCCATCAATGCGATATCGTATCAATATCTCTTGCTCCATCGGCTCAATGTGCACGTCGGACGCTTGTTGCACCAACGCGTGGCGTAACAAAGAATCCACAATGCGCACGATTGGCAAATCTTCCGCCATCTTCTTCAGGTCCTCTCCTGATGCACCCTCTTGGGGTTCCTTAATTACTTTTATGCGCCCAGCCTCTGTTGTAATAATGTCTCCAAACTCTTCTTTGAGAGATTTCTGATATTGCATTAACACATGCTTGAGAGAATCGTCATCGGTGAGGCGCGGAAGTATTTTTAAGCCGGTGTTTTTGCGAACCGCATCAATGGAAGTGATGTCTTGCGTATCAAGCATAGCAACTTCAAGCCCTCTCTCGCCTTTCTTATACGCGATGATTGAATGTGTTCGTGCAATCGGCTCTGGAATGAGAGAAAGAACATCTTCCGGAATTTTGCTGTTTTTCAAATCTACAAACGGAATGCCAAGCATATACGCCTTGATGTGGCGCAACGCATCTTTGGTGAGCAACCCGCGAGAAACCAACACAGCGCCTATGGATTGTTTTTGTTTTTTTGCTTCCGTTGAAGCAGACTCAATATCCTTGCGAGAAACAACGCCGGAGTCAATGATAAATCTTTCTAAATCTTTTTCTGAGACTTCCATAAATAAAATACTATAATTATAGTATAACGCCTCAACGTTTTTTTGTGCGGTTTTAAATCGCGATACGTGGAAAAAATTTAAATAGAAAATACCCCCGCCCCAAGCCCGGGCATCAAGATGCCCGGGCTTGGGGCGGGGGTACAACCACACCAAACTCATACATTTTTACAAACTTACACTTACAAACTTAAGACCATCTATAAAAAATTTTTACAAACACTCTCTCACATAATATCAAAAAAATATCTCTAAAATTAAACCTAGCGACACAAAAAATCTTCATAGCCGAGAAAATACCGATTGTCACTAAAATTTGACTTCTATAAATAAGTATGCTTATATACGCATGGCTAACGCCCATCGGTTCATCGGAGCCGATGTTCATTGAAAAGAGGTTATTATTATGGAAAGCAACAAGCGCGGTGTTCGCGACATCGTCGCGAACACCTTTATCGGCATCGTCTTTTCCGTCGGTCTGTCGGTCATTCCGTTCGCGGCAACCGCCGCGAACGGTCCCCACAACCCCGGTGGTGGCGGAGGTGGTCCCGGCTATGGGATTGTCGGCACCGGTGTTTCCGTCTTCGCCAATGGTTCGGCGGACGGTGGTGCCATGGTCGCCGGGAAACACGTGTCCGGCGGGTTCAATGGCGTGTTCAATATATCCGCCGGTGGCGGTAACAACCACAGCATGGCACAGACACAAACCACCGGCAACACCAGTGGTGTTGTCAGTGCACACCGCGGTTTCGGTGTCGTGGACGGTTCGGTGGCGGGTATCACCTACGCCAACGCGATGAAGGGAGCGACGGATTCCGGCGCGATCTTTGGCGCCAACACCGACGCCATGTCATCCGGACACGGCGCCATGGCAACATCCTCTGCAGGGGGAATGTCCACGGCGACGGCAGTTTGGGGGCACTTTCACCCGTAGGGTGTAAGTGCATTTTGTCCACAACACACCCTCGGGGAATCCTCCCCGAGGGTGCTACCTAGGCAACGAAAGGAAGGAACACTATCATGAACATGAAGAAATTCATCATGTGGTTGCTCCCGGTGGGAGCAATGATGCTGTTTTTCGGGGGCGTGGCATTCGCCGCGCCAGTCATTAACTCGGCTGTGTCATCGGCACAGACGAGTTCAAAAGCGTCTGCCGCTGGCGTGGTAGGCATCCAAAAGGCAACCGCTGCCGCCAATGGTGGCGCATCACGAGCGAACGCCACAGGTGGTGCCGCGCAATCGCGAGCAAAGGTCGGAAATGTGATTTCGCGAAGTGGCAGTGCCGCCGTGGAAGTAGGGAACGTAACTTCCAAGAGCGGAAATGCAAAAAGTTCCGCAATTGGAACCGTGAAGGTGGGTGGCGCGCGCGTCACTCAAAATTTTGCGGCGAGTAAAGTTCCGGCGACCATTCCGAGTATTATCCCGGGGACGGTACCGGTGCCGCAAATCTTCAGTCGGCTCAACGCGCCGACTAACATGAAGGCCATCCCATTGGTAGAGTGGGAAACCGTTGCGTGCGACACAACGGCCACGCGATGGCATCCACTCAAAAGTAGGGAATTCAAAAACCCTTTTCTTTTGGGTGGGGGGAAGTTTGACGTGAGCGGGAATACAACAGTAACATTCTCGCCCACATACCAGTATTTCTTAAGACAGCAGTATCCACCGTATAAGGGGCATATGCCCGCTTTCATCCACCTGGTGAAGGTGGAGAGTGTTAGCTTCATCACCACACAGAAGGTGCGGGCGCACAAGTATGTGTGCATGGGCTTGCTCACGGTGGTAAGTAAGAAAGATGGACTGGGACTCCCTGGGATTGTCTCTGATGCACGCGTTGCGGTGCTGGGATATATGAAGGGGTACAAGAGAGTTGATCTTGTCCTCGTTCCCAGCGCCATCGCGGCGGCAATCGGGGTACGGACCGCGGGGGAGAGTTTTTCCGTCATTCCAACGTTCGTGAAGATGGCGTCATCCGCTCTTACGGGTGGTTCCGCCGGAACGAACTATTCCCATGCGAGGGGGACAACGTATGCCTCTGCCAGAATTGGGGCGATGTTTTTGGTTGTGTCCCCATCGCCCTATGGGAAAAAGTACAATATCGGACATTGATAAATAGTAAAGAGCCCCGCGCACAGGTGCGCGGAACATAAGAAACGAACATACGCCACAAGGAGGTGGCGTATTCAAATGAAGACCCGAATGTCTTTCCAAGAATGGAAAGTATGTCAGGTCTTTTTTTTATACAAACTTTTGAAGAGGCAGTTGACGTACCCCCCGCCAGTGCCCGAGGGCACCGGCGGGGGGTACGTTCCCGCGCGCATTTTAGGTATTCCTCCCTTACTGTTTTCATATATTGTTGTTTTGAATTAGTATCCATATGTTTTGCTTAAACTGATAAGTGTTTAATATATTATATGGATTTGGGTGTCTTTTTATATGATGTAACAGGTGATGGTTCGGTGTCATTTTAGATGATTTGATGCGGTCATTGGACATGGTCTCTCCCTTGAGGTATATTGTATCAACATTAACAGCACGGGAGTCTCATATGTGGTGGACTCGTACAACAGATTGAAAAAATTCATTAATAATGCTATCCTTGTTTTGTGAGCAAAGAAAGTTATGACTCATATTTTTATACTATTAAAAGTAGCATACTATGGCAACTATATCACAGAACATAAAGCGAATACGAGCAAAACAAGAGTTAACGCAGGACGACTTGGCGAAAAAAGCCAACATCAAGTATTCTACCTTCATAAAAATTGAGGGCAATGTTGTTACAAAACCGAGCGTTCATACAATTCAAAAAAATCGCCAAGTCGTTGAGTGTTTTAATGGAGGAATTATTAAAATAATACCATGTGTTCTATAGCTGGCATATACTATTTTTCAGGCAAACCGCACAACACAGAGAAATCAAAGAGTGACGTCCTCAAAGCGCTAGTATCTTTGCGACAACGTGGTCCTGATCAGTCCACGGTTTATTCTGTGCAAGACAATTGTGTAATGGCTGGAAATCGATTAATCATTAGAGGAAACATGAAGGAAGGTAAAATGCCTTATAAAAAAAATGGGAAGATACTTTTTTATAATGGAGAAATATACAATTTCAAAAAACTGTTCTCGAAGGCAATAATCGACGGAGATGCAATTCTTCCAACTTATGAGAAATTTGGTACTGAATCCTTTACTAAATTTGATGGAGAATTTGCAATTTCAATTTGGGATGAAAAGAAAAAAAGTCTAATATTGGCGAGGGACCCTTTTGGAACAAAACCTGTTTATTTTAGTTTAAATAAAAATCGATTAATCTGGGCTTCTTCTGCTCATGCAATTGATCAGATTGAAGAACACCCTTTATGCAAGGCTACACATGGTCCAACATATAAACATAGCTATGCTGTACAAGAACCTTATACTTCATATAGCGGTATTTGGTCCATTCCTCCTGGGCATTTTTTGATAGTAAACGATAAAAACTGCAAACTTTATTGCTATAGTAAATGGAATGAGTATGATGCAAGAACAAAAAATACAGACGAACTTTTTAGCGCCCTTGAGGAATCATTGAAATCTAGACTTGATTATGATGGTGTAGTGGGGATACCTTTATCAGCAGGAATAGACAGTGGGATTATAGCTTTTATGGCAGATAGATTAAAAATTAAGTACCACATATTTTCAATTGTAAAAATATTTGGACAAGATACAGATGAAAAAGAGTTTACCTTAAAAAGAATAAGAAGATTAAAAAATGTTAGCAAGGTTACTCTTATAGACTTTGGTGAGGAAGAGTATAAAGTGGCTCTAAGGGAAATGTTTTTACCCAATTATTATGATTCTGAAAAATTTGATAACGGCAACATACTCATGCATACTATATTTTCGGCAATGGCAAAAAATAAAATACGTGTGTCAATTGACGGAAGTGGCGGAGATGAATTATTCCATGGGTATAAATTTCGTGGTGATTTTAAGCCTGTCAAAGAATGGCCTCAGTATTGGAAAAAAAATAATTATTTTTATTCGCTATTTACAACACTTTTGGATTACACCTCAAAGGCAGATCGCGCTGGCGCTTTTTTTTCCATTGAGTCACGCTTCCCTTTCCAAACCTCTAGATTAATGGAGGCTTCACTTAAATTAAAGCGATCTGAAATATTAAAATGGCCACTAAGAAAATATTTACTGGAGCGCCTAGATTACGGGCGACCATTACGATATGACAAATTCGGTAAATTAGGATTTTCAATAAAAAATATGGACAAGTCAATAATGATTAGTGACATGCAAACTGCATGGTGTAAAAATCACAACATAATATCATTGCCAGATGATCCACCCATAAAATTTCCCTTTAAAATAGGTGTTATGCAATCAAATATATGAGAAAAATATTTTCAATAACAATGATTAAAAACGAAGTCGATATAATCGAAACTTTTGTTCGATATCATTTATCTTTTTTGGATAGCATGGTTATTTTAGACAACGGAAGTACTGATGGAACCATAGAGATACTCCTTAAATTAATAGACGAGGGATTACCAATTCATTTAACATTTAATGACAATCCTGCATATAATCAGTCTGAATTAACCACTAAGCTTTTTTATAAGACATTAAAAAAATTCAATCCTGCATATATAATACCCTTGGACGCTGATGAATTTATAACAACTAATTCTAATAAAAGCATAAGGGAAATCATACAAAAAGATATTAAGGACAACGCAATAAATTATATTAGTTGGGTTACTTATGTACCGACAGAAAAAGATGATCAATCAGAAAAAAATATACTTAAAAGATTAAGGTATAGGAGACAAGAGCAACATAACTATGATGAAAAAATAATAATACCAACTTCCATAGCCAAAAAAAATAAAATTAAAATTAAACAAGGAAACCATGATCTGTATAAAGTCAAAAATGTCACATTTAAGAAGAATACACTGTCTTCCCTTGATTTGGCACATTTTCCAATAAGATCAATTAAACAAATGAAATCTAAATATTTAATTGGTTGGTTAGCAAATCTTGCAAGACCAAAGCAAGTGTTGTTTGATTGGTTTTATTATTACAACATAATAAAATCTGGGAAAGACTTCTCAATAAATGACTTGAAAGAAATGGCTATTTACTATGACATACCAGACAAAAAAATTAAAATTAAAATTATTGAAAATCCTATTAATTTATCATTGGTAGATGAAATCAATTTAAAATATATCCCAATTGAAAGCAATAATTTACTAAACAATATATTAAATTACACAGAAACATTAGCTCACAGATATTCTAATCTGGTCAAAGAATATTGTTTCGACGATAATAATTTACCAAATAATGATAGCAATATTCTTCCATCAATTAATAAATTTCTATTAATTGATGGGTGGCTTAGTATTAGAGAAGCTTGCGAATTATACAGAACAGTAAAATCTCTAAATGGAAGCGATTTAACCATTTGTGAAATAGGAAGTTGGTTGGGAAAATCAAGCTATGTATTAGCTAAAGCAATAGAAAATAAAAAGAATACATTTTTATACTGCATTGATCCATTTGATGGTTCTGGTGACGTCGTTTCAGAGTTTATCTATAAAAAAGAAGAAAGAACGTCAAAAAAATCTCTTTTGACAAGGTTCGAGGCAAACATGAAAAAACTCAACGTGTTGAAATTAATTCATGTCTTAAATGGTCATAGTTTCAATGTCGTCAAAAAATTTAATAGAGAGATAGACTTTCTTTTTATCGACGGTAATCATGACTATGAATCTGTGCTTCAAGATTATAGAGACTGGTCCCACCTAATAAAAATAGGCGGATATATTGCTTTTCATGACGTTGGCGCTGCTCACACGACAGGACCAAAACAAGTGGTTGAATTAGAGATTACAAATAATCCAATGTGGGGGGAGCAACGATTGGTTGATGAATTATATATTGCTAAAAAGATAAAGTAGCATGAAAAACCGAATTCATAAGATACCAATAATCATGTATCACCGAATTCTTAGTAAAAAAGATATCGACTTATTTAGTAGCTATAGTGAGATTGGTTCAGCTTTAGAGATTTCCGATTTTATTGCACAGATAAATTTCCTAAATGAAAAATATTCAATAATTAGTCTTAGTAAACTTATAGCATATCTGAAAGGAGAAGTCAGTATCGCACTAAATTCATGCGTAATTTCTTTTGACGACGGCTATACAGAGCATTATCAAAATGTCTTTCCTGTTCTTAACAAATTAAAGTTGCCTGCTGTCTTCTTTATCGTTGGAGATTGTATCTCTGGGACCAAAAAAGTAAGATGGTTAGATAAATTTTATTACATATTAGACAATACTCCCTATCAAAAAAACTCCAGCAAATTTAATGAGATTATTTCTGCTTTCTATAAAACGGAAACAAAACAAGATGATTCATACAAATTAAACAAACTGAAGACATTCATCAGAAATTCATCTGAGAAAGATGAAATCATTGATTGTTTATCATCAGCATTAAATGTAAGATTAAATCTTGATATGCTTAATAAAAAACTATACTTATCGAAAGAATACATATCAGAGATGCTTAATAATGGAATGGAATTCGGTGCACACTCAATGTCTCACCCAGACTTGAGTACAATCACATTAGAAAATGCAAAGGAAGAGATAGTCGACTCAGGAATTATTGTTAAGGACTTAACTCACAAAGAAGAAATACCATTTGCATATCCGTTTGGTGGGCAAGAAACATACAACGAGAACTTAATCAAAATGTTAAAAAAAAATAATTTTTCATGCTCCCTAACATCCATTCCTGGAATAAACGATGTAAACACTTCATTATTCGAATTAAAAAGAATTGACTCAGCAAATCTGAATGCGATTAAACATTAATATCATGTATATCTGTATTACACATTCACCAAGGAAATTAGATTTTTCAAGATCATCTATATCTTTTCTTAAGAAAAGATATAGTTCTTCTAAGCGCCTAACTTTTTTGAAAAAATTTGAAGCATTATCCAAAAAAAAATCTCCTGATTGGACTAATAATATATCGGTTTGGAAATTAGACACAAAAAAGTTAACAATGAAGTTTTTACTTTTTTTAGAGAGAGATTACACCGCAAACCACGCGATTATAGATAGAGGTTCTTTACTTATATGTGGTAGCATTTTTTTTGAAAAATTTAATTTGAAATCTAAAAAAAAGCAGTTTTTCTCACATAACTGGCTGGCTGGCGGACATACCATATACAAAGATCCAAAAACAAAACAATTTTGTATCTCTTGTGCATCTAGTGATTCTATTCTATTTTTTAATCCTAGAAACAAAAAATTTACTAAAGCATTGAGAATGCCTGAAAAATTATATGGGCGTAATTATAACCTGAAACTAACAAACGACGCCAGAAAGCATTATATCGATAATGATACTCAGCTGACACATCTCAACTGTTGCTATCCTTGTGACAAGGGTTATCTAACGACATCCTTCATACAAGGTGCTATTGGATTATTCGATTTCAAAAATAATTACCAGGAACTCACTTCTGGATTTCTTGGTTGTCATGGCGCTCGCACAAGATTCGGTCTAAATGGCTTCTATTTTTCAGATTCACCATCAGGTTGTTTGTATGAAATGAGTTGGAAAGGTAAAATAATAAGAAAATTACATGTCAAGAGTAAGTGGCTGCATGATACCCAGTGGATAAAGGATGATATATATTTGTTTTCATTGAGTGATTCCAATAGTCTTCAGCTCTGGGATATTAAGAAGAGAGTCATGCTGTGGAATATGGATGTGTCTACTTATGGAAAAACGTCCTTACTTATGTCGGTTTCTTAGCTTTATGAAAATATCTATTACAAAAAAACAAATATTCAATGAGCTTTCTAAAGCCAATATTCATCCAGAAGAAATGGAATCTTTTAACGAAGGAACTTCTAGATCTACATACAAAATTAAAACTAAAAAAGACACCTTTGTATTAAAGTTATTTAATGACGCTAATTATAATGATATAAAAGATAAAATAACCCTATTACGAAAACTTTCAATTCATTACGGTAATATACTCTTACCAATTAATCACAAACCAGTAATGATAAATGGGACACCTTCTTATATTTATAAATATTTTGAAGGTGAATGTTTTTCAAAGATTTCAATTAAAAATAAGTGCTTTGAATTTGGTAAAATAGTCGCAGAACTCGATATTGCCTTACACAAAATATCAGCAGATTTAAGTTCTGTCTTAGAAACAAAACTACTTTATCTTCCTAATCAAGAATATTCGGATATGAACATCAACAAATTAACGAGTACAGCGATTAAAATATTTAACAACAAACTCTCACACATTGATTTTGACAAAATTCGTAAACAATATATTCATAAAGACTTGCATTATTATAATGTAGTTTTTAATCCAAAAAACAAAAACTATTTAATTGTTGATATAGATGGAATATCTATTCAGTATCTTCCACGTGAAATTGCCGTATCTGTCGGAAACATATTATTAGATTCATCAAACAATTTTTCTGAAAAAAAAGTCGCGCGGTTAATAAGTGGATATAGCACACTAATTAAATTAAGCGATGATGAAAAAAAGACGGTGCCTCTATTTATCATTCAGAAGAAATTAGGTGAGATAGATTATTTATACAAGCAATTAACATTAACAAACAAAGGAAATGTTCAGGGCATCAAAAATATTAATAAATTTATTCTATTATCACAAAATGTTTTAGAATACACAGTAAATAACTATGATTCCCTTGTTGGTTTTTTCAAAAACTAATTAAAAAAATGAAACTAATATACATAACGGGTTCACACTCAAGCGGAAAATCCAGTTTATTGCAATCTTTAAAAGATACACCTAATATAATTGTATTTCCAAGACAGCACCGAAAAGAACTATTCAATGAAAAGGAATTCAAGTTGTTTGCCAAAAAAGAAATAGTTAAAGTTACTGTTTTTAAAAATCTATCTGAAAGGTTAGAGACTTCAGTTTGTGAGACAAAAAAACAGTTTCAATTGACAAAAAAGAAATCTAATTCTTTTATTGTTGCGGATCATTTCTTACCCGATTGTATGGCATATATAACAACTTGTTTTGAGTTGGGGTGGTTAAATAAAAATGAATTTGATATATTAAGAAAGAGGTTTAAAAAAGAGTTTTTAAACAATGTTAACTTTGGATATTCTGTATTCCTTATTAAGCCATCTTTTAGAAAAGTACAGGAAAATTTTGCATCAGATAGTCTAAATAATTCTCGTTTTTGGGAACAGAAAACCAATTTTCTCAAAATAGCTTACAGAATGTTTGCGAAAATATATACGGAATATTCTCCAAACAACATAAACGAGTGGCAAATCATAAGAAGTAACAAATTTGAAGAACAAAAGAGTTTTATTCTTAAAAAGACATATCAATAAAATGAATGATAAATTATCAAATATAAAAACAGTCAAGAAACTTTTCAGTGAACATAGCTCTAAACCAACAGATATCCTACTTGAAGCAATTTCGAATTTTTTCAATAAAATGACAAAGGATTACATTCTTCAAATTTCAAAAAAGGTTGAAATTATATGTATGAACGATGAATACTACAAAAAATATAGTATTCCGAAAGATAATTCAAAAACTATTCTAATCAATTTTGGCAATCTAAATGATTTAAACATATCTTCAATAACTGGTTTAGTCGCACATTTATTCGCATTAATTGATATTGGCGACCATGAGAAAACAAGTTTAAGTCCTCAAGAATGGTTAAAAATAGATTTATCTTCAGACGATATAGCGTGTGGGTGGGGATTTGAAAATGAAGTTAATGATTTACGTAAAATACGACCCCAGAAGATTCCATGCGAAATCAAATATCCTGATATTATAGTTAACGGTTCGGTATCTAATAAAAAATTTGAATCTGATATTTTTTCATTATCAAATAATTACACAAATCCTTCAGGCAAAATATGGTACATCGATAGATTTTCAGTATTGTGTGTTCTGTCTAATTTAAGGAAAAGAGATGTTAAAAATATTCATATTCTCACAGATAATTACATGAAAAAAGAGGTCGAGCAACTATTCCAACAAAATCTAATCTAGAGTTAGGTTTTCCTTAAGACGACTACGTAGTAGACATGTACGGTTAAAACATTCCTCACGAAGTTAATTACTCCTGTGTTGTTATAAGCCATTAAGTTCAAAGCAAAGAGTTTGATACCAATATTTATTCAATGTTAAGTGAACGCGGTCAAACACCTTCTAGTACACTGCTTAATAGCAGTAAGATATGGTATGTTGATAACATTCTCTATGCTTTGCAATCTGCAAAATTCATATAGAAGTGGTACAGAGTTTCTCCATATATTTACGAATAAATACACAAAAAAGGAATTAAAAAAATAATCTGTTATGAATATAAAAATTTATATACCATATCACACTAAGAAACCAATATGGTTAAAAAGATCAATAGAAGATATTGAGCAGCAAATAGTGTCAAAAAAAATAAAATGCAGAGTATTCATTGATATAATTGCAAATGGAAATGCGGAACAAGAATGTCCTGTCAATAATAAAAAATTTAAATATATTACAAGATATAAATTTTATAAAAATATTAACTCGGCAGCTGAAGCGCGTAATTGTGCATTGTTTAATAAGAATGTAATCGGTTTTAAAAAAATAGATTTAATAATCGGACATGATTATGACGATCAGTATATTGGGAAAAAGGTTCTCCAAGATCTAATTGAACCTTTTACTATAAATAAAAAACTTGTCATGGCGTTTGGAAATAACCGTATGGAAAACAAATTAGGTAGGAAGTTTATTAATAAAAATTTGTATCCTGATTTTTTAGATATTTCTGATTTTTTTAAAAATTCCACTATAAATAAAAATAATCACCAGAAACTTATTTCATACATTTTAAAAACTTATCATTTTCCTACACAAGCTACAATATATAAATATGATTTATTAAAAAAAATTAATGGTTACCCATTAATTACGTCAATGGAAGATCGTCTAATGACAATTAAATTTTTAATGACTGCTAATCAACTTGGGCTACCTATTCAATTTATAAATAAAGACTTTGTATGCTACCTTCAACATCCTGATTCGACAAGTGAATGTAATCTAAAAAACAATGGACGAATAATAATTATAAATGATATACGCGCTTTTTTAAAAAATGGGTTACAATCAGTTAATAATCCAATTATAAAAAATTATCTTTTAAGAAATTAAGATGATCATCGAGGTTTGTAAACACGAAGTGGTACGATTTCTAATAATCCCCAAAAATCAACATAATAAAAGATTTTATTAAACTTTCTTCATATATGCAAGCCAATAGTTTCGCTTGTAAGACTGCCCTTTAAATTGAGCATAGTTTGTCTTTTTAATGAGTTTTTGTATTATAAAATACTTAGAATAAGTAGCGACAAAATCATCATGAGAAAAAATTCGTTCAGTAAGATCCATGTCTTTATTAATATAAGTATCATATTCTGGACCTGGATTTAGTCGAAGTAGATTTTTTGCATTCTTGTCTCCATCTTTACATAAAGCGCGTACAAAAAAATGGCTGCCTGTTTTTAACACTCGACAAACTTCTGTCAGATAAATCGCACGCTCTTTTTCGTTAAGTGAGTTAGAGGACATAATATCAATAACCAAATCAAAGTATTTATCGCTAAAAGGGTAGGGTGCTCCTATATTTGCCATTCTATAATCAACCACAACCCCCATTTCTTTCGCCCGAGAGCGAGCTAGTTCAATAGCTGTTAGAGAAATTTCAAGACCCACTAGATTATTACCCATCTCTGCTAAATAGTTAGCATGTTTACCGGTTCCTGACCCCAGGTCAAGAATTGTCAAATTTTCTAGATGTATACCTTCAACTTTGCGAATAAATTTGATATACCGCTTGAGGTCATTCCGCGGTTCTTCTCCTGTTTTTAAAAGTTGCGGATTTCGATACTCTCGTTCCCATATATCTTTCTGAGGCATAATTTAATGTTTATTATGATAATTGATGACATGTTTTGCTAAAATATGTGCTTGCGAACCCCTTCCCTTAGTCCATTCATGTGCCTGCTTTATACGAACAGCTTGGTCGTCGCCACCCACATTTACAATAGTAGTTTTGTTCATATCTGCGTAACTTAAAGCTTCATGAAAACTATTGTATCCAGCTCCAATAACAATATAATCAGCCGATTTAAATAATTTTGCAACCGGATAATATGATAAATCTTTGTTTTCTTTGGAAAAAGGACTATTGCTTATTTTAAACCTGAGAACTTTTTTTGGAAGTCTTTTTCTAAACACTCTATTTAAGTGTTTGAGATATGCACCATTTTCACATAATAGTCCGATCTCATTATCACTTTCAACTTTTAAAATCTCTCTCAACTTTTTTCTGGTAACTAATTCATCTGGCCATGTATTTATAATCGGCCAAATGCAAATATCCCCTTTCACGTCCGGCTCAATAGCTATAACATGGTAATATTTAGGAAAGGTTACTTTCATTTTTCCAAGTCGTCGTAAACCAATCCATGTCTCAGCAAGTTTCTTTGGCAAACCATCAACGAAACTGTCCGATCGCCAATCACAAATAAAAATATCTATTTTTCTGGGGAACTCTCCTTTATTGCATAGTATAATCCCTGGCTCTAGGAAATCTAAATATTTTGAACGATGAGCAGAAACATAAAGTTTGAATTTGGCATCAGATCTTAAAAACCCTTTGTAAATAGCGTTGACTCTTGTTAGATGTCCTGAGCCAGTTCCTTTTGTATATACATATATATTTAACATAATTCTTGTTTAATCTCCTAGATCTGACGCAAATTCTTCGTAAGCTGATATTAATCTATTTATATCATAATCACTGTGCGAATGAGTTATGACACCCATTCCTTGCCATACATAAATTCCCTTTAACATCAGTGCCATGCGAATTATTCTGTCTCGTAAGTTAGTATCAACCAGATCACTGTTCCAGTGATTGATTACTCTTGTGCTATCATATTTTTCTTTGTCTTTAATAAATCTTATTGTGCTTATCGGAAAATTGGGTATCGACTCATCACTACTTTCACCTGTTATATCAACATCGATATTATGTTTGCGCATAATTTCCTTACATGCATTTCTTAATGTATCCATTTTCTTTATGATTGACGGATATATTTCTTGTTCATGTTTTACCAAATAATTAATGGTTGTAATTGCTGCCTTTAATGACGTTGGATGACAATTAAATGTACCGCTGTCTGCCCAAACACGTATTTTTTTTGACGAGGATGCTTCTTCCATGATACTTTTTTTTCCAGCGATGCAAGCAAAGGGCATACCTCCTGTTACAACTTTACCGAAAGTTACTAAATCTGGCTCAATATCATAAAGTTTATACATTCCACCAGCACGAACCCTGAAGCCAGTAACCATTTCATCAATAACAAGAACAACTCCATATTGTTCTGTCAGCATCCTTGCCTTTTTTATAAAATCCTTGTTGGACATAACCATTCCAGAATTACCAAGTACAAGCTCAATTATAAAAACACCAATTTTGTCTCCATATTTATCAAAACACTTTGTTAGAGCTTCAATATCATTCATTGGTACCGTCATAACCTGATCTTCCCAACCTTTTGGTAACCCCGAACTTTCGAGAATATTTTTATCTACTCCTTCTGGATATTTTACTCCTGACACTGACCACGGCTGTGCTCCGTGCCAACCCCCCTCTAGTTTCAGTACTAAGGATTTACTAGTATAAGATAAGCCCAACATCGTTGCATACATCGTTGCCAATGTACCACTTGTAGTAAAAATAAATTGTTCCATGCTTGTTGTCTCTCTAAATAAAGAAGCAAGCTCATTCTCAAGTGGAGTAAGGAAGCCAGATTGCAATACACAATTATTAGTAATATTTGAAGATACTGCGTCGGTTAATACAGGATGATTATGTCCTAAAATATTACAAAAATGTCCCTGCCAAAAATCTAGCAATTCTATACCGTCGACTGTCATAACTGAACTACCTAGAGCACCCTTAATAAAGGGCGGGAAAGGTTTAAGTGTCCGTGCTGGCTGTGCTACTGAATTAGGAAAATAATCCAAACCTTGTTCAAAAATCTCTTTTGACTTAGAGAATTTTTTTCTAAATTGATCTTCAAAATCCTCAATGTATTTTTCTATTTGAATTTTATTCTTCATATTTTATTAAACAACCTGATCCTGTGGCATTATTTGTATAATTTCTGGACAAACAGAGGTGTCAGTTTCTATTACTTTTAAAACCCAGTCGGCAATAATTTTTGGTTCAATTTTAATCAATTTTCTCTTTGAAAAGTGCTTCTTTGTTTCAGTATCGTGGGTTCTTTCTATAAAAGAAGTCTCGATTGCACCAGGTTCAATTGTGGTAACGTGGATTTTGTGTTTAGCCCCCTCAATACGCAGAACTTTAGCAAAACCATTAAGTGCGTGTTTACTAGCAGTATAAGTTGCAGTCCTATCCATTGCCCTGCTACCAAGAATTGAGGATATGTTTATGATATGTCCAAAATCAGATTTTGCGATATTTTTAAACAATTTAGAAGTAAGAATAATAGGAGATAAGGTATTTACAGCAAACACTTCTTTTAATTCATCTAAACCAATAGATGTAATTTTACTGTGATAACCTATACCTGCATTATTAATCAACACGTCAATCTTTTCTTCGAAAATCTTAACAATATCATCCACAGATTCTTCCACCTTTTCAGGATTATTAAAATCAACAGCTATAAACTTTACAAAAGCACCCTTTCTCATCTTAAGAAGAAGTTCTTGTAATTTTTGCAACTTTTTTGCGTCTTTAGACACTAATAATAAATTCACTCCAGAATCAACCAGCAACTTAGAAATTTCTGACCCTAAACCGCCCGTAGCTCCTGTTAATATTATGTTTTTGCCTTTTTTCATACTAAGTGTGTTTATATTATTGCATTTTCCATATCTTTTGAAATGGCAATAAATTCATTAAATTTATCCTCATCTACAGGTATTCCCTCTGTACTTCTTTTTTTATAAGATTTCTTTTCAGGATCACCTGCCACCATAACATCTTCGGTATCACTCTTTTCATATTTTCTAATTCTATCTACCATTTCCTGTAAATTATTTTTAAAAACATCAACATCGATAAATTTTGAAATATCTATGACAATAAAAAAATGACTAACTCTTCTTTTTTTCCAAATTGGTGCCTTATGCATCGATAGAAGATCTTTACTTATAGCCCCCTCAACTAAAACAGCACAAAGAATATCTATCATCATCCCCAAACCATAACCTTTATATTTTCCGATAGAGACTAGGCTTTCCGCCTTATCCGCATCAAATGTTCCTTTACCATCAGCATCATATGCCCACCCTTCTTCCAGTTTTATATTCTGCCTTTTGTAATTCTGAACCTTATTCCAGGAAACTTGAGAGGTGGCCATGTCTATACAAAAAGGTTCCTCATCCTTCAATGGTGCCGTAAAACAAATCGGATTAGTTCCAAAAAATATTTCCTTACTATTGTAAATCTTTACTAAAGCGTCACCATTTGTAAAAGCCATGCCAATACAATTTTCTTTATTCGCTTGAAATGCAAAATATGCTGCTGCTCCAAAATGAGAAGAATTCTTAACACCTACAGCACCAATACCGCTATCTTTAGCCATCTTTATTGCATGTTGTATAGCCACAGAACCAGAATGATGTCCAAAAGCATGATCAGCATCAACAATCGCTACAGACAGAGCTCTCTGTTCTATTGATATTTTGGGTCTTTTATTTATTCTCCCCGCATCAACCGCTCTACAATAATGTGGAAATAAATTAACACCATGAGAATCAATTCCTCTTAAGGAGGTTTGTATTAATCCTTCTGCTACATAATTTGCAGACTCAGCATTTACAGATTTAGAAATAAGAATTTCTTTTATTAACTCTTTCAAAATATTACTATCAAGATATATCATAAATATTATATAAAATACAGAAATTATTAGTAAAAAATATTAGAGAACGATTCCTTAGTAAGCCACTTTAAATTTAGGGGTATTCGCTTTATGTTCTGTGATATAGTTGCCATAGTATGCTACTTTTAATAGTA
>ENA-ORDP01000260-ORDP01000260.1-marine-sediment-metagenome-genome-assembly--contig:-NODE-260-length-35536-cov-4.980750_pt1 | contig 35536 bp, 27 predicted proteins | sample MGYA00248627_ERZ508539 | MGnify/ENA primary metagenome ERZ508539 (study PRJEB26208, sample SAMN05571518) | marine sediment metagenome | biome: deep sea; feature: Hydrothermal vent; material... | reverse complement strand
CATAAAAAGTCAAGTCCGACACCTGAGTTACAGGTAGAGCAGCCTGCTATTCCCGTACTTCCCAACGTAACAGCTCTTATGGCAAGGAAAACACCGAAAAGGATAAGAAGAGGCATGGCAATTTTGGCTACCTTTTCAACTCCTCCGCTTAACCCTTTGGATAAGATCCATATGTTTAACACCAAAGTTACCAGAAATGCCACTATTGCCCAGCCGGGAATATTAATAGCTACTAAAGAATCCGTCAGGGTGCCATGAACTCCGGCATAACTGTCAAACATCGTACTGACCTGTCCTCTACTCATTCCGGTAAAGCTTTGGGCCAACGATTTGAGGGTATAGGTTAATGTCCATGATTCAATATAAGTGTAGTAAGCAAGGATTCCCAGATTGGTAAAGATTCCGAAAACGCCAACGTATTTCCACAATCTTTTTTTGGACATGCTATCCAGAATAAAGGGAGTGGAATGGTTGCCCCTGATACCGCCAAACCGGCCCATGGCCCACTCTACCCACAACAGTGGAATGCCCATAAGCAAAAAAGAGACAAAATAAGGAATGATAAAAGCTCCGCCGCCGTTTTGAACTGCCTGAACCGGAAAGCGTAAAAAATTCCCCAGCCCTACTGCGTTTCCCGCCATTGCTAAAATCAATCCGACACGGGAACCCCAGCCTTCATTACTTTGAGCCATATTATTGAAGATTTATTGAGTATCGAATTAAAATGCAAGTATAAGAAAATGTTTGTTTTAGTAACTTATTTCTGCATTTTTTATTTTTTTAACTTCCGTAAGCTTTAAATATCCACGTTCAAAGTCAGAGCCAACCTGCGAACAAGCTTTTTTTTATGTGCACCTGCCCAAAGCATTTCGCTTATCGCAAAACCACAAAACACCCCGAATATTGCCAGTTTTTCCCATGGTTTAAAAGAAAATAAATATCAATTTTTTGTGTTTTTTAGTTTCAGTTCAAAAAAATGGCACAATCTCAAATAATTTTCAAATTCTAATTTTCAAAAAGTCAAACAATAATCTATTCATTTTCTGGTACTACTGCAAATATAATGGAAAACTGTTGTGTCTTGTAATTGCAGGAAGTGGGAAGATGGAAGTTGTCAACGTGTCTTAGGTATTGACAACTACCATGATTGAATAATAATTCCCTAATTATGATTGAATAATTATTCCATCAGGAACATTTCACATCCCTCAACCCAACATTTATCATTCAATCTTCGTCGTTCCTCTTTCTTCCGTATTTTTGTTTTTTCAAAACACAGATTATGACCATTCTGATTGAAAACATAAAAAAGCTGGTGCTCACCGAAGATAAGCCGCGCCGATTTGTGAGCGGCAAGGCGATGGCCGGACTTAACAGTATCGAAAATGCCTGGTTGCTGATTCGCGAAGGAAAAATTGCAGACTTTGGCAGCATGGAAAGCCTCGAAAAAAGCAATGTTCTTTTTGAAACCGAAGAGGTAAGAGTGCTGGATGCCAACGGAAAACTGGTTTTTCCCTCTTTTGTGGATTCACACACGCATTTGGTTTATCCCGCTTCACGCGAAATTGAATATGTGGACAAAATTAAAGGCCTTTCGTATGAAGAAATTGCCCGACGGGGTGGCGGCATCCTGCACACTGCCCGAAAGATGAAGGAAATTCCGGAAGAAGAATTGTATAAACAGGCCATGCGGCGATTAGACGAAATCATCGTTTATGGAACCGGTGCCGTGGAAATAAAAAGCGGCTATGGTCTCAGCACGGAAAGTGAAATGAAGATGCTGCGGGTCATCAAACAACTGAAAAAGGATTCGCCGTTGACCATACGTGCCAGCTTTCTCGGGGCACACGCTGTTCCGGTAGAGTACAAAGGCCGGCAGACAGAATATGTGGATAAAGTCATCAACGAAATGTTGCCACAGGTTGCCGAAGAAAGGCTGGCTGATTTTGTGGACGTGTTTTGTGACAAAGGTTTTTTTACAGTGGAAGATACCGAACGTATTCTCGAAGCAGGTCAAAAATACGGACTACGCGGAAAAATCCATGCCAACGAACTGGATTATTCCGGCGGTATCCAGGCCGGTATAAAGTATAACGCATTGTCAGTGGATCATTTGGAATACACCGGAGGTGCTGAAATTGAAGCACTGCTTCATTCCGAAACCATGCCCACCATTCTTCCCGGAGCTGCTTTCTTTTTGGGCATGGTTTATGCCCCGGCACGCAAGATGATTGACGCCGGGCTTCCGGTGGCCATGGCCAGCGATTTCAATCCCGGTTCGGCACCATCGGGGAACATGCAGTTTGTCCTTTCCATGGCGAGTATCGCCTACCGTCTGTTACCCGAAGAAGCAATTTACGCTACCACGCTTAATACGGCTTATGCTATGGGCATCAGCGATAAGCTGGGAAGCATCGCCCGTGGGAAAATTGCTAATATCTTTATCACCAAAGTAATTCCCGGCATCGAGTTTATGCCCTATGCTTTTGGTAGTAACAAAGTGGAAACTGTCATATTAAACGGAGAAGTTATCAAGCGTGAAATATGCTAATTTTGCCAAAATACTTCGGCTGGTCGGGATTTGCAATCCCGACCTTTACAAGGTTTAGGGATTTTTAGTCTCTTTCCCTTTTAACATTCGGATTGCCAGCCCCATACAAACATTGGCAGACGGGCAAATCCGAATGAGCGTGGAAAATATTTAGTTGCTAATTTTTTTATTGAAGAATAGAAAATAATTTTGAGAATTTGAACAAATAAAACAGCTTATCTCTATGAAACAATTGATTGAATGTGTTCCTAACTTTAGCGAAGGCCGCGACATGGCCATTATCAAACAGATTACTGATGAGATAGAAAAAGTCGAGGGCGTCAAATTGCTGGATGTTGATCCCGGAGCTGCTACTAACCGTACGGTAGTGACGCTTGTGGGCACACCAGACGAAGTCATTGAAGCAGCCTTCCGGGCGGTAAAAAAAGCTGTCGAAGTCATCGACATGAGACATCACAAAGGTGAACATCCCCGTTTTGGTGCTACCGATGTTTGTCCGTTGGTTCCGGTGGCCAACATTACCATGGAAGAGACGGTGGAATATGCCCGCAAGCTGGCCAAACGTCTTGGTGAAGATCTGGAAATTCCCATCTATTGTTATGAAAATGCGGCTTTTACCGCAGAGCGTAAAAACCTGGCCAACTGCCGTTCGGGCGAATACGAAGGCCTGGCCGAAAAACTAACCGACCAGCATTGGGAACCAGATTTTGGTCCGGCAGAATTCAATGAAAAGGTGGCCGGAACCGGCGCCACCGCTGTTGGCGCACGTGATTTTTTGGTGGCTTTCAACGTGAACCTGAACACCACTTCCACGCGCCGTGCCAACGCCATTGCTTTTGATGTGCGCGAACGAGGGCGGGCAAAAAGGGAGGGTAATCCCGTAACGGGAAAAATTGTGAAAGATGAAAACGGTAAGCCTGTGATGGTTCCCGGTTCGCTTAAAGCGGTGAAAGCCATTGGCTGGTACATCGAAGAGTACGGTGTTGCACAAATCTCAATGAACCTTACCAACATCAGCATCACGCCGGTACACGTAGCTTTCGACGAGGTCTGTAAGAAAGCCGATGCACGCGGCATTCGCGTTACCGGTTCGGAACTGGTAGGCCTGATACCGCTGGAAGCCATGCTGGAAGCCGGACGATATTTTCTGCGGAAGCAAAAACGCTCGACAGGTGTTGACCGCGATGAGTTGCTGAAGATTGCCATCAAATCCATGGGATTGGACGATTTGAAACCTTTCAACCCCAAAGAGCGCATCATTGAATTTCTGCTGGAAGAACCGGGTAAAGAGCTGGTGGACATGAGTCTGACAGGCTTTGCCAACGAAACGGCTTCCGAATCACCGGCACCGGGAGGTGGTTCCATTTCGGCCTATGTTGGCACTTTGGGTGTTTCGTTGGGAACCATGGTAGCTAATCTTTCGGCACACAAACGCGGCTGGGAAGACCGCTGGGAAGATTTTTCCGACTGGGCCGAAAAAGGACAGTATTTCAAAGATAAGTTGTTGCGTCTCGTGGACGAAGACACCCTGGCTTTTAACAAAATAATGGATGCTTTCGGCCTCCCCAAAAAAACGGAAGAGGAGAAAAAAGTGCGAAAAGAAGCCATAGAAGTGGCCACGAAACAGGCAATGGAAATTCCATTTAAGGTAATGGAAACTGCGCTCAGCTCCATAGCTGTAATGCGTGCCATGGCCGAAAACGGAAATCCCAACTCTGCCTCTGATGCCGGAGTAGGCGCTCTTTGTGCACTGACGGCGGTGGAAGGAGCTTATCTCAACGTGAAAATCAACGCCATGGGTATTATGGATAAAAAATTTACCGAAGATATGCTTATACGCGCAGAAGAAGTTGCGCAAAAAGCACGCTCCTGCCGCAATATGATTATGGAAACGGTAGAACAAAAGATTAACAGTTTGTAAATACGCCAAAAAGTATGTCATATGTCACCACCATCCTGCTCTGTTTCACTTCATTTTTCACGTTGATCAATCCGCAGGGTGTCATGCGGGTTTTTCTGGCCTTAGCGACGATCATTTGAAAAAGAAACGGAAAAGTACAGCCATCAAAGCCAAAATAATCCTTCAATGAAAAGGCAAACATAGGATGACGAGGTTATTATTATTTTTCCGTCATGGTAAACATTGTGCCCAATTTATAACTGAGCCCCGTCTTTGCGATGATCTCGCTTGAAGCGAGAGAAGAAGCAATCTGTTTATCTTAACGGCAGCTATCATGGCGAAACCAGCTGTTGTGTCAACATCCGGCCATTATCCACATATCTGTTTTTTAGACCTTAATTTATAAAAATCAACTAATTTTTTAGTTATTTATTAGGATGTTTGCAAAATGTTTATTTTCTTTGCAATAAATAACTAAGTATTTAGTTATAACTAAAACAAAAAAGATGAAAACACTCACCAAAGCCGAAGATCAAATCATGCAAAAACTCTGGGACATGAAGAAGGCGCATGTAAAAGATATCATTGCCGAAATGTCCCGTCCCAAGCCGGCATACAATACCGTTTCAACCATTATCAGGATACTGGAAAGAAAAGGGTTTGTTGATCACCATGCACATGGAAAAGCCCATGAATATTATCCGCTGGTTACAAAAAAAGCTTACCGAAAGACTTTTTTCAGCAACTTTTTTCAGAACTATTTCGGTAACTCTTACCTCTCTTTCACCTCTTTTTTTGCAAAGAACCAAAATCTAAGTCTTCAGGAGCTGGAAGAAATGCAAAAGATTATTGAGGAAGAAATCAAAAAGAAAAAATAACCTTTAAACTTAAAATCATGTACTACTTTTTGCTATATTTTATTAAGTCGTTTCTGAGTCTGGGAATTTTCTATTTCACCTGGCTCTTTTTCTTCAGGAAACAAACTGACTTCCGGTTTAACCGGTATTATCTGATTTTCACCACGTTGCTGGCCATAGTTATCCCGCTGATCCACCTCCCGGAGCTATTTCTCGCCGGTTTCCAGAATCCCATCGGGCAACTGTCGGTAGTGCAACTCGGTGAAATACTGATAGGAAAAGCGGGTAACCCGTCTGCTGCCGGCACCGGATTGTCATTTACAGCAATACTGTGGATAATTTATCTGCTTGGAATATTTGTTATGAGCATTCGCTTTCTGCTGAGCCTGTTTCAGCTTTACCGCCTTGTCAGAAAATCAGAAACAAGTACGGAAGACGGGATAAAATTCATTTTTACCACCGGGAAACTTCCGGTCTTTTCCTTCTTCCATCTAATTTTCATCCGTAAAGAAATATTTGAGAATCCTCACGCTGCCGCCATCATCAACCACGAAAAAATTCATATCAGTCAAAAACATTCGCTGGATTTGCTGACCTTCGAAATATTACGTGTTTTCCAATGGTTCAACCCTTTTGTATATCTCATTAAAAAGGCTGTTAAAGAAAACCACGAATTCATTGCCGACAGCGGCATAGCCGTTTCCGAAAGCAGCGGAAACGGATATCTGAACCTGCTTTTCAGAGAAGCCGGCGGTTTTGAGTTCAGCTCTGTTACCCATAATTTCAGTTATTCACTTTTAAAAAAACGTATGATAATGATGAAAAATCAAAAATCTCAAAAAAGAATGTCGGTAAAATTGTTGTTTACTGCATTGGCCATAGCCCTTACACTGGTTGCCTGTAACAATTCCACCCAGCCGGCACAGAAGACTACAACGCCATCAAAAAGTTCACAGGCTGTTGTCACAAAGACGAACCCTGCCCGGACCGATACTTCAAAAGTTTTCAGGGTAGTTGAAAAAATGCCTCAATTTCCAGGTGGAATCAAAAAACTAATGAACTATCTGGCCACAAATATCAAATATCCTGCAGAAGCCCGGAAAGCTAAGGTTCAGGGAAACGTATTCGTTAATTTTATTATCGAAAAAGATGGGAGTGTAAGCCATGTGAAAGTACTTAGGGGCATTGGGCACGGCTGCGACAAAGAAGCAGTGAATGCAGTGAAGAACATGCCCCGCTGGATACCCGGCGAGCAAAAGGGAAACCCTGTCCGTGTTTATTATAACCTGCCGGTTAAATTTTCTTTACAATAACCCTTGTATCCCCCAGCATCCACGCCCTGCTTAAAGCGTCCACGCTTTAAGCTCTTCGGATTACCACGCGGAAGTTATGGGCCTGCGGATTTAAAATCCGTATATTCAACTGGCAGGGACTGCAAATCAACCAGCGGATAGAGTTCTTTGAGCGCACCCGCCCGTACCGAATGGTACATTCGGGCGGGGATGCTTTAAAGTGGGATCTTCGAACGTGTACGCTCAAAGCGGTGGGGCATGGATGCTGAAAACGGAATAGTTATGCAGAATGAAATTCAATGAGGCCGCCCATAGGCTGTTGCAGAATGAGGCCGGTATGCAGGCTTTCTTCCTGCATGACTTCATGCAAAATATCTTTGAAATGCCAGGCTACGGAGCCGGTGAAAGAGATTTCTTTTTCCTGGTAACCTGTGTATCTTTTGATTTGTGCGGATAGAAAATCCCGGAAATTTTGTTTGATGAGATCGCGGATTTGCTCGTTTTCCATGTTTGCTGAAGCAAAACGGGAAAGATTGGATATCCAGCGATTCGGCTTGTTATCTTTATAGATTTTGTGCAAGATTCCTTCAAAATCAAGCCGGGTGTAATGGTAAAAGGCATTGGTGCTTTCGGCAGACATTTCTCCGCTGAGGAAGGCTTTCAGGAGACCTTTTCCCAAATGGGTGGCACTGCCTTCATCACCAATAAGCCAGCCCAGCGAAGGGACACCTTCCGTAATTTCGTGGCCGTTCCACAAACAGGAGTTGGAACCGGTTCCGAGGATGACGGCAATACCTTCTCTGTGTTTTAGCAAGGCTACTGCAGCCCCATACAAGTCGTGATGGGTTTCAATGATCGCTTCCTTGAATAATGCCTGTAAGATTGATTTTATCAGGTTGCAGTTTTCAGTTGTGGAACAACCTGTACCGTAAAAATAAATTTTCTGTATCTTTCTGTGTCTCACTCTTTCGGGGAGTTCAGCGGCGATACTTTGCCGGATGGTTTCGGCAGGTGTGTAATACGGGTTAAACCCGGTTGTTCTGAAGTTTTCCGTTATCTGTTTTCCATCCAAAAGTACCCATTGGGTTTTGGTGGTGCCGCTGTCGATGATGAGTTTCATAAAATGGCCATAATTTTCGGCACAAAGATAAGAAGTCCTATGAGCGCAGCAGCTATGGCCGAAAGTAAAACTGCCCCGGCTGCAAGGTCTTTTACACGACCTGCTGTGGGATGAAAATCAGGGTTGGCCAAATCGGTCAGCTGCTCTATGGCTGAGTTGAAAGTTTCTGCGGAAAGCACCATTCCTATGGCGAAAATAACCATCATCCATTCGGCCAGACTGATGTGGAAGAAGAAACCCGCGATAATTACTAAGACTGTGAACGAAAGATGAATCTGGAAGTTGTGTTGTGTTTTTACCATCAACAAGATACCCCGGAAAGCAAAGCGAAAGCTGCGTAGCCGCTGACGAAAAGAAAAAGATTTATCTGGTGGGTTGTGTTCCATTTATCCCGGTTGTTTGGGGTTGACAATAGGTCATTAAAATTTATTCCATGTGGTGGAAAATACTTGTTTTCGTCCCGGACAATTATCGTGCTTCAAAGTAAAATGAATACTCCCTTTGTTGATAACAAAAGAATAGGTGCCGGGTTTTTCGGCACATTTGTCTTTTGTGCCGGAATAAATGATGGTGGCAATATCTCCATTAATGTGAATTTCCCCTTTGGTAATTTTATGTTCGGAAACGGAAGGCAGCTCCATGGAGAAAGAGGTGCCATGGATTTCAAGCATTCTGCCATCAGTGGTGCTGACCCATGTTCCGTCCAGAATGCTTTTTGTCCGGATATTTTGATTTCCGGCAACGGTTTTTGTTGTGACGGGGGATACTTTTGCCGGTGTTTTGCTATTTGGCTTTCCAATGCCGTAAAGAAAGTAAGTTATGGCAGCGGCGAGAATGGAGATAATAACAAGAACAAAGAGGATGGTCATGAGCGAGCCTTTGGGCTCTTTAGTCCTTCTTGTTTTTTGTTTTCGTGTCTTGGCGCACATAGTGTTTTTTGTGCTAAGGTAGAAAAAATGTTATTCAATCGTCAGAACTCGCTTCACTCTGTGCCAAACAATTGTCAGGCGTCATTCCTCAAGTTTCACATTAATCCTTTATTTAATATAAGGTACTTTGTGCAGCGGCAAAATTTTATACTTTTGAACATGCAGGAATCGGATCGGTACAAAACCATAAAAGGCACATCGGAAGGGTACTACAAGGAAAAGGGGAGTAAGTTTATTGCCTGGGCTTTTCATGTGGAGAACGAGGAGGAGGCGAAAGAATGCCTTTTGCAGATGAAAAAGGAGTATCACGATGCCCGGCATCACTGTTATGCGCTCCGGATTCAGCCAGAGGATGAATTTTTCAGAAGCAGCGATGACGGGGAGCCTTCGGGGACGGCGGGAAAACCTATTTTGAATCAGATACTTTCCGCCGGGCTTTTTGATGTGCTGGTGGTGGTGATTCGCTATTTTGGTGGTACAAAGCTAGGTGTTCCCGGGTTGATTCGTTCCTATAAAACGGCTACACGCGATGCGCTGGAACAGGCAGAAATCACTCACCTTATTATTAAGCGTACTTTGGTGCTTACATTTGATTACATGCTCATGAATCCTGTTATGCATATTGTAAAGGAAGAGAAGTTAGACGTTCTGAAACAGGATTTTGCGCTGCGATGTGAACTTGTGTTGGATGTAGAGAGAAACCGGGAGAAGATTGTTGCTGAAAAATTTAATAGAATATATGGTTTAATAGTGAAGTCATAGAGTTTCAGGACTTTTGTGTTCCGGAGGGCTTTTGCTCCATATACAACAAAAAAAAATAAAAGTCAATAGGTTTTCCCCTTTTTTTTGCACCGGATATGTTATTTCTTTGTTAAGAAATTATGAGGGAGTTCCGATTGAAATTTAGCTTGATTTTTAACGGATTATAATTTAGTTGTTAATAAAAAGGATTAATTGTGGATAAAAACTTTACCAACGAATGAAAAAAAAACACAATGAGGTTTGGGAAAGATGTCTTACTGTAATAAAAGACAACATTCCTTACCAAAGTTTCAAAACATGGTTTGAGCCCATAATACCTTTAAAAGTTGAAAATAACATTTTGGTAGTTCAGGTACCCAGCCAGTTTTTTTATGAATGGCTTGAAGATCATTATATCAACCTGTTGAGAAAAACGATCAAGCGCGAAATGGGTCCCTCAGGCCGGCTTGAGTATAGTATAATTATGGATAGCTCGCAGCTGGGCCAAAAGAAACCGCTGACGGTAAATTATCCTTCCACCAAGTACAGGGATGTACGAAATAAGCCTGTCAACATGCCACTCGATTTGAACAGAGGCCGCTCACGTGAGATCCCCAATCCGTTTATTATCCCCGGACTTAAAAAGCTTAAGATTGAATCGCAACTGGTCGATTCTTACTCCTTTGATAATTTTGTGGAAGGCGACTGCAATCGGCTGGCACGTTCCGCCGGATGGGCTGTAGCCGAAAATCCGGGAAAAACTGCTTTTAACCCACTCCTTGCCTATAGCCAGGTGGGGCTTGGTAAAACGCATCTGGTTCACGCCATAGGGCTTCAGGTGAAAGCTAATTTCCCGGAGAAAACTGTTCTTTACCTACAGACGGAGCAGTTTATCAACCAGTTTATTGATTCGGTCAGAAATAACAACCAAAACGATTTTGTACACTTTTATCAAATGATTGATGTCCTGATTTTGGATGATATTCAATTTCTGGCCGGAAAAGAAAAAACACAAGATATATTTTTCCACATTTTCAACCATTTGCACCAGAATCATAAGCAAATCATTCTTACATCTGATAAGCCGCCTGTTGAATTAAAGGGTATGGAACCCCGTCTGTTGTCGCGCTTTAAATGGGGGCTGGCTGCCGATCTTCAGGTTCCCGATTTAGAAACGCGGATTGCCATTTTGCAGCGAAGACTTTATACGGATGGCATTGAAATGCCCTATGAAGTAGTTGAATACCTGGCGTATAACATTACCACAAATATTCGTGAGATGGAAGGAGCGCTGATTTCTATTCTTGCCCAGGCTTCGTTAAACAAGAAGACCATCACGCTGGATTTGGCCAAGCAGATGATTGATAAGTTTGTGAAAAATACTACCCGGGAGATATCCATCGATTATATTCAAAAAGTCGTTTGTGATTATTTTAATATCTCGTTGGATCTGATAAATTCGAAAACGAGAAAAAGGGAGATTGTCCAGGCACGGCAACTGGCTATGTTTTTTTCCAAAAAACACACCAAAAATTCTCTTGCTACCATTGGCTTGCAATGTGGTAATAAAGACCATGCCACCGTTTTGCATGCCTGCCGTACTGTGAATAATCTGATTGAAACAGACCGTCGGTTTCGCATTTATGTGGACGAAATAGATAAAAAACTGAAGATGTAAATGCCCGGTATCAATAAAATATCCTGTAGAGAGAAACTTTACAGGATTTTTTTTGCAAAACCATTCTGAAAACATGGACTGTTTTGGAAATTTTTTGTATTTTAGGGCAAATTATTAAACAAAATTTGAACATTATGAACGTGTTATTTGTAGATTTGGGAAATGTGTGCCGTTCCCCGTTGGCTGAAGCCATTTTGAGAAAGAAATTCAAAGAAAATAACATCATAGGGGAGGTTGATTCGGCCGGATTTGAGTCCTTCAATATCAACGAGCCACCCGACGAAAGAGTAGCTGAAGTTGCGCATAAATATGGCTTTTCAGCAGAAGGCAGAGCAAGAATATTTCAGAAAGAGGATTTCCATATCTTCGACAAGATATATGTCATGGACACCAAAAATTATAATGATGTTATGGCCCTTGCCAAAACGGATGAAAAGAAAGCCAGAGTTGACTATCTGCTGAATGTGCTGGACGATGGGAAAAATAAGACAGTCCCTGATCCTTACAACAGCGGTATCAAAGATTATGAGGCTGTTTTTAGGTTGCTGGAAAAGGCCACGGATAAGATTGTGGCGTTGGCAAAATCTGCTGAGTGATAAGAGAAAATGATATATCCTTCACAAGATGAGATAGTGGCTGCTGCTCAGCGGATAGCTTTTGGAACTCATCGTACTCCGGTTTTGCAGTCTGCTTTTCTCAACAGCAGGTTCGATACTAACTTATTTTTTAAATGTGAAAATTTTCAGAAAGCAGGCGCTTTTAAGACAAGAGGTGCGGTGAACGCTGTCTTCTCTCTCGACGATAGCGATGCTGACAAAGGTGTGGCCACCCATTCTTCAGGAAACCATGCCCAGGCTTTGGCGCGTGCTGCTGCCCTGCGCAAAATTCCGGCTTACGTTGTCATGCCTGAAAATGCTCCCCGGGTAAAAGTCGATGCCGTGAAAGGATACGGCGGCATAATTACTTTCTGCAAACCTACACTGGAAGCCCGGGAGTCAACGTTGAAAAAGGTACTCGTTGAAACCGGCGCTGTGAAGATACATCCGTATGATAATTTGAAAGTTATTGAAGGCCAAGCCACAGCTGCCATGGAATTATTGGAGCAGCAGCCCGGCCTGGATATTATTCTTTGTCCGGTGGGTGGGGGAGGTTTGCTCAGCGGAACGGCTTTGGCCACTCATTATTTTTCTGCTACCACCCGGGTGTTGGCTTGTGAACCTGCCGGCGCAGATGATGCTTATCGTTCTTTTAAGTCCGGAAAACTCGTTCCCAGCATTCATCCCACTACCATAGCCGATGGTTTGCTCACGTCACTCGGGAAAATCACCTTTCCTATCATCCGCAAGTTTGTGGATGATATTGTAACGGTGAGTGAAGAGAGTATCGTGGAAGCTATGCGCCTGATTTTTGAGCGGATGAAAATTGTGGTGGAGCCGTCTGCGGCAGTTCCGCTTGCCGCTGTCTTGGAAAAGAAACCGGACGTGAAAGGAAAAAAAGTCGGGATTATCCTGTCGGGCGGCAATGTGGATTTAAGGGGACTTTTGCCCTGGCAATAAATTCTAATACAATGTCGAAAATAAAAAAAGGAACAGTCTATCTTTTTCCGGTCACGCTGGGAAACAATGAAAACATTTCAAAGGTAATTCCTGCTTATAATTATGAAATCCTTTATAACATCAAGGTGTTTATTGTCGAAAATATCCGCTCTGCCCGCCGGTTTATCAAGAAATCGGGACATCCACTTCCCATTGATGACATGCAGTTCTTTGAATTGAATAAACATACGCCCGAAGAAGAACTTTACTCCTTTTTGCAACCGGCTGAAAACGGGGAAGATATGGGCGTTTTATCCGAGGCCGGAACGCCTGCTGTGGCTGACCCTGGTGCCGTAGTGGTAAAAATGGCTCATCGGAAAAATATCCGTGTTGTTCCACTCGTGGGTCCCAATTCCATTATTCTGGCTCTCATGGCCTCCGGCTTCAACGGACAGCAGTTTTGTTTTCATGGCTACCTGCCCATTGAGTCGCATCAACAGGCAAAAAAAATTCATGAGATCGAACAGGATGCCTGGAGGAAAAACATTAGTCAGATATTTATCGAAACGCCTTACAGGAACAACAAAATGGTAGAGAACCTGATAAGAACCTGTAAACCTCAAACATTGTTGTGTGTGGCCTGTAATTTGACTTTACCCCCGGAGAGAATTATTACCCAAAATATAGCTGACTGGAAAAAAGAAACAGCAGACCTTAACAAAAAGCCTGCTGTTTTCATTCTGTACAGGTGATGACTAATGGTGATGGCCACCGGCACCATGAACGTGTCCGTGCGACAGTTCCTCTTCTGATGCTTCGCGAACATTTAGAATGGAACCTGCAAAATAAAGATTCTCGCCTGCCAGAGGATGGTTAAAATCCATGATGACATTGTCCTCTTCCACAGCCAGAACTTTTCCATCAAGCGGATTTCCATTGTTGTCCTGCATGGTAATTGTTTTTCCTACGGCGACCATCTCGGGATCTATAACACCATCTATCTCAAAAATTTTCTTTTCAAGTTTCAAAATGGCCTCATCCGAAAGGTTCCCGTAACCTTCTTCTGCGGAAATTCCGAAGCCGAAGTCATCGCCTTTCTCCAGTCCGCCGAGGTTATTTTCAAACGTAGGTAGCAAAGCATTAACACCAAACATTTGAACAAAAGGCTTGCTTTCGTCAACTTTCTGAATTACTTCTCCCTGTTCGTCATTGAGGTGTAAGGTGTATGTCATGGTTATCACCTTATTTTTTCCTACTTTCATAATATTAATGTTAATAAAGAATTGTTTTAAGAAGCGGCAAAAGTACAATTATTTGTCCTTGACGCAGGATTTTTCACTATTATTGTAATAATTTTTAGCTTTTTACGTCAACCTTATAAAGAAATTATTTTGCAAGAAGAAATACTGGAAATCCGTAATCTGAGTAAATCGTATGGCCGGCTGAAAGCGCTGAAATCCTTGTCCCTGACAGTGGAGAAAGGGAGTGTTTTCGGTATCCTTGGGCCTAACGGAAGTGGAAAGACTACCACCCTGGGGATTTTACTCGACATTATTAAGCCCGACAGTGGCGAGCATTTATGGTTTGGGCAAAAACCTGATTCTGCTTTGCGCAAACGTATTGGCGCTTTGCTGGAACAACCTCTGTTTTATCCTTATATGACGGCTGTGGATAACCTGAAAATTATTGCAGATATCCGTGGTGTTCACTACGACAAGATAGATGAAGTACTGGAAATGGTTCATCTCTCCGACCGGAAATTTTATAAGTACAGCAGCTTCTCGTTGGGAATGAAACAACGGCTGGCTATTGCAGCAGCCATATTAGGAAATCCCGAAGTGCTCATTCTGGATGAACCCACCAACGGTCTTGATCCTAAAGGTATCGCTGATATCAGAAATCTTATTCTTGAAGTTTCACAGCGCGGTTTTACGATCATTCTGGCCAGCCATCTGCTGGATGAAGTGGAAAAAGTGTGTACCCATGTGCTGGTGCTTGAAAAAGGAGAAAAACGTTATTCCGGGCCGGTGAATGAAGCATTGGGTGGTTCATTGATTGTGGAAGTGGCGGCGAGGGATCAGGAACAACTGCAGAGAACCTTGAGACAAATCCCAGAGGTGAAATCTGTAACGAGACAAAACGGAATTTTTGTTTTAGATGTTCACGATGACTTGTCTCCTGAATTGTTGAACAAGATGTTGGCTGAACAGGGTGTTTACCTGACCCATTTGGTTGTTCGCAATAAAAGTCTTGAAAAATATTTCCTTGAACTCTTATCCGATAACCATGAAAAGACTCATTAAAATAGATTTCCGGAAATACGCTCACAACCGTACATTTTGGGTACTCAGCGCTTTGTATGTGGTTCTCGTGGTATTTGTCTTTATGGTTACCGAGTCGTTTCTTAACCATGTTATGACTAATGTGGGGAAAGGCTCTCCGATAGCCATTCCCGGCTTCTCCCTGTATAGTTTTCCCTATGTATGGCACAATATGGCTTTTCTTGCCGGGTTTTTTAAGATTTTTCTGGCACTCCTTGTTATTATTTTTATCACCAATGAGTATAGTTATAAAACTATCCGTCAGAATATTATGTCGGGTATGAGCCGGGTTGAATTTCTATTTTCCAAAGTGATTTTCGTTTTTTTTATTGCGCTTGCTGTAACGCTGGTTTTATTTCTGTCAGCCTTGCTTTTGGGACTTTCCCATACAGAAAACGTGACTTCCTCCCTGGTTTTTTCGAAGATGTTTTTTGTGCCGGCTTACTTCTTAGAAGTTTTTAGCTTTTTGCTAATGGCGATGATGTTTGCCTTCCTTTTGCAAAAACAGGGACTGGCCATTGGGATTTTTGCACTTTATTATTATGTGGCAGAGCCTATTATTGCTTTTCGGCTTCCGGCAGGTGTAGCACGTTTTATGCCTATAAAGATGATAACCCATTTGATTGATGTACCGAACTCTTCGCTGATGAAACTTTTTGGGGTTAACTTCCGGGAAACGGTTTCCTGGATAGATGTCTGGGGTTGCTTGGCTTATTCGGTTCTGTTTGTGGCTGCTGTTTACTTTTTCTTAAAAAATCGTGACCTGTAGTTATGAAATATTTTTCAGCTCTTTTGCTCTTGTTGTTTTTTGCCACTGCCAACTTGTCTTGCTCACGTCAGAGTCTGCCGGTGGCGAGGTCCGTCTATGCAGCAGATGGAAAATATGATTCCGGTCCACCGTTGCAAGGCGCTTCTGCACAGTTGGATAAAATTTCCCAATCCATTTACCGATTGAATGTGATTGCCTTTTATAAGTCATATACCTTCAACAGAAGCACTCACATGACCACGGAGCGTTTCAAAAAGGGTCAAGCAGAAAAATACGCTGCTTCATTTACTGTCTCCAACCAGTCGGTACTTGGAACAGCAACCGTGGTTTATGTTGACAATGAAAAAGCAGCTTTACTCACCTGCGCTCATGTGGTAAATTTTCAGGATACACTCATAACCTATTTTCCTGACTCTTCAGGTATTATCAGAAACATCGCCATAAAACTTAAACAAGAGAGCTACGTGGTAGGATTGAAAGATCCGAACGTGAAGGTACTTGCCACTGATGATCAGCATGATATTGCTTTGCTTACTGCCACTCTTCAGCCAGGTGAGAATGTAAAGGTGATGCCTTTTCCGATTGGAAAATCTTCCGAACTGGACTGGGGAACATTTGTTTATGTTATGGGATTTCCCGAAGGGCATAAAATGGTAGAGAGTGGTATTGTCAGTAAATCTAAAAAGAATAAAAGTGGCTTTTTTCTTACCAATGCCGTTATTAATCGCGGTTTTAGTGGCGGGCCTGTATTTGCCATGCGCGATGGCTCTTCTCATTTTGAGTGGGTCGGCATGGCCAGCTCCTCTTCGGTTAACGAACTTTTTTATCTGGAACCAAATATTGACAAAGCAGATGTGTACAGTAAATCGGAACCGTATAAAGGGGAGTTACTTATTAACAAAAAAAAGATAATAAATTATGGGGTTACCTTTTCTGTTCCCATGGAAGAAATTGTTAGATTTGTCAAAAGTATTGAGCCGGAGCTTAAACAGCAAGGGTTTACTACTCAACAGTTTTTTTATCATCGGGAATAGTAAATCGGCCCGTGATTTTAAATAATTTGATTTTTAAACCTTGAAAGCGAAAGCGAAGAGTAAAAAGGGAGAAGAATATCCTGACTATAGGATAGGTCGGGGAAAGAGGCTTTTTGATGTTACCTTTTCTTTGCTGGCGTTTGTTTTCTTTTCACCGCTCCTTATACTTATTGCCCTTGCTATAAAGCTTGAGACTAAGGGGCCGATTATTTATTCCCAAAGACGGGTGGGAACAGGTTACGATATTTTTACCTTTTATAAATTTCGAACAATGGTGAATGACGCCGACAGAAAATTGTCGAAACTCTCCAGCCTAAATGAGTACCTGAAAGAAGAACGAAAAGAACATCAGCTCGAAAATGGCAATAAAAGTGAAAAGGGATGTCCGGATTGTAAACGTCTTGGAAAACCTTGTTCACCAATACTTTTTATTGATGGCGTGGAGATATGCGAAAATCAATATTTGCAGCTGCGAAAACAGGAGCTGCTGCAACATGCATTTTTTAAGATGAAAGATGACCCGCGGATTACAACTGTAGGCAGAATCCTCCGGCAGCTTCACTTTGATGAAATTCCACAGTTCTATAATGTGCTGCGGGGTGATATGTCGGTAGTTGGGAATCGTCCTCTGCCCCTTTATGAGGCAGAACATCTGACGACAGACGAGTGGTCGTACCGTTTTATGGCACCTGCAGGCATTACGGGGTTATGGCAGATTCGCTCCACAGAAGTACATAATCCGGAAGAAAGAATCGCACTGGATAATCAGTATGCTATGATTGCTAACCCCTGGACAGATTTTAAAGTCGTTATCAAAACCATTATCACCTTTTTTAGTTTCAAAAAAGCTTCTTACTAATCGGTTTGTTTTTCAATGGCTTGTTTTCGCTGTAGCAATGTGGGATGAGAGTAATGAAAAAACAGATAGAGCGGATGCGGTTGCAGGTTGCTCAGGCTCGAAACCGAAAGCTTGATTAAAGCGTTTACCAGACTTTTTCCCAATCCTTGTGCTGTAGCATAGGCATCTGCCTGATACTCATGCTTTCGCGAGAAAAGGTTTATGATAATATCAAGGACAAAGGAGATGGGTGAGTAAAGCAGGGCAAAGGCCAGCAGGCCCATATAAAAACTCATTTGCTGTGCGCCGAGTGCCTGCGAAAACTGTGGGAGCACCAGCACCTTACCCAGCAAAAAGGTCATGATAAATAACTGGATTAGTGTCATGGCCAGACCTTTGTAAATGTGCTTCTTGCGATAATGACCAATTTCATGTGCTAAAACGGCCACAACTTCTTCCGTTTCCAATTCCTGAAGAAGCGTGTCATATAGAATGATTTTCTTTTTTGGCCCCAGTCCGCTGAAATATGCATTGGCTTTGGTGCTTCTTTTTGAACCGTCCATGACAAATACATTTGCTAACTTGAACCCGGCTTTTTCTGCCATTTCCTCAATGGCTGTTTTTAGTTCACCTTCTTCCAGAAGTGTAAGCTTGTTGAATAACGGTACGATAAGGCTGGTATAAAACATGGCCATTAGTATTGTGAAAAGACCGATGCCGCCAAGTGCTATCAACCAGAAAACAGACCCGCCGGTAGCTTGTGCCCATTGTAAAAACAGCAGAAGTCCACCGCCGATAAGTCCTACCACAAGCCACGATTTCAGCTTGTCGGTTACAAATGTGAAAACTGTTGTCTTGTTGAAACCGAACTTTTCTTCAATCACGAAGGTGTCGTACAATTGAAACGGAAGGGATAATATTTCGCCACCCAGTCCCAGTATTCCAAAAAACAGTAGCGTTCTGGTATAATTATTTGGGCTAAGATGTTGTACCAGTTCGTCTAACCATGCAAATCCGAAAAAAGCCAGCATGAGTATGATTAAGGTAAAAGAAAAAGAAGCGCTAATCATGGAAAACCGGCTGTTGGTTTTCAGATATTGTTGCGATTTTCCATACTTATCCTGGTCGTAGATACCTTTTAGTTCAAACGGTAGCTCCGGCTTAAAATGGCTCAGGTTTAGGTAATCAAGCCAACGTTCAAAAAGAAAATCAACAATAATAATACTTAGTATCAGGTAAAAAAGTGTAGTTGTCATAATGATGCCTCTTTTTAAATGTCCCCCATGTTTTTGTACACGCCATATCCGATTATTTCATGAATCATACCATTCCAAATGAGAAAGTTAGATATGCTGGGAATGAGCAGGTATTCTACATTCAAGTGTACTTCTGAATTGATAAGGTTGGTAGTGTAAGGTTGCACACTGATTCCCTCATGGCGAAAGCAGGCCATGGCTCGGCGCATGTGTAACGAAGAAGTGAAGAGAAGTACCGAATGAAGCCGGGGATGCTGTTGTAGTATTTTTTTTGTGTAAACAGCGTTTTCATGCGTGTCTTCGGCCAGGGTGTCCATCAGGATATTTTGTTTGGGAATACCGATGTTCAGCAAAAACGAACGTAGCATTTTGGCTTCTTTCAAACCGGGATAAATTAAATTTCCGGAAGCACCGGTAACCAGAATCTTTTTGATTTTTCCCTCGTTGTACAGTTCCACAGCCTGCAACAACCGGTCGATGTTTCCTTTAAAAGTAGTCCGGTTGTATTTTTTCTCGTACGTAACAGTGGAACCTCCCAGAACCACACCTACATCAAATACCTGCGTTACCGGCAAAGGTTTCACAGCCCAAAGTCCGGTGATTTTGGTTACGATAAAAGTGTTGGAGAAAACGAGTAAAATCAGGAACCCCAACCACAGACTTCGCTTTCTCTTTCGTGGGTTTTTGTGGAAAAGTGCCAGAGCCAGCAATATCACCAGCCAGATAGCCGGACGAAAAAAATAGGTTAATATCTTTGAAATTACAAAAAACATGGGTAAGTGCAGTGGGTAAAGATTTTTGATTTACAGAAAGTTTTTTATTCTTTTCCTGCAAACACCGAACGAAATATCGCATTTTGGATATTCTGTTCGATGCAATAAAATGAGCCAGTTTTTAAGTACTCAAACCACCACAGACGTTGACAACCTGCCCACTGACGTATGATGAAAGTTCCGAAGCCAGAAAAGTAGCTACATCGGCCACATCTTCTGGTTTGCCGGCGCGGCGTAACGGAATGGTTTTAATCCAGGCTTCGCGTATGTTGTCCGGTAGTTTTTTTGTCATTTCGGTTTCAATGAACCCCGGTGCAATAGCATTGCATCGAATACCTCTGGAACCCAATTCCTGGGCAATGGATTTGGTGAAACCAATCAACCCGGCTTTGGAGGCAGAATAGTTTGACTGGCCGGCATTGCCGTTTACACCAACTACCGAACTCATGTTGATAATAGAGCCTCCGCGCTGCTTAATCATGTAACGCTGAACAGATTTTGTAAGATTGAAAGCTGACTTCAGGTTTACTGTCAGCACGGCATCCCAATCCTGCTCTGTCATGCGTAGCAGCAGGTTGTCGCGGGTGATACCGGCATTATTGACCAGAATATCAATTTTTCCAAAGTCGTTAACAACATCGGCAATGAGTTTTTCGCTGTCTGCAAGAGAAGCTGCGTTGGAGGCATAGCCTTTGGCTTTCACACCCACGGCAGCTATTTCAGCTTCCGTAGCTTTCATGTGTTCGTCGTAATTCAAATCGCTAAAGGCGATGTTTGCACCTTCGGCAGCAAACTTCATGGCAATGGCTTTTCCAATGCCTCGTGCTGCTCCTGTGATGAGCGCAACTTTTCCTGTAAGTAAATTCATAAGTTCTGCTTTAAAATATTAATGGCCAAAGATAAAAATTTCGGGGTAATAAACCGGCCTTTGTCTGCGTGTTCACTCCCGATTAAAAATCAGACGTACCAGTGCGCCACCTCCCTTTTTATTGTTGACTTCAATCTTACCGTTGTGGTAGTCCATGATGAGCTTGATGGCAGCCAGTGAAAGGCCCGTACCTTCCTGATGCAGAACATCACCGGTAGAGAAAAGTTCGAAAAGACGCTTTCGAGAGTCTTCACTAAATCCGGGGCCATCGTCGTTGCAAGATAAAATAATCTGATTTTCGCCGGATGTGAGCGATAGCCGGATGTTTACACCGGAGCCCCCGTATTTGCAGGCATTGTCCATGAGCATTTCCAACGATTTTTTGACCAGCGTGGTGTTGGCAGCAATCTGGAATTCTTCCTCTTTGATTTCAAATCGAATGGATTGGTATTTCCCGTGGTTGTTCTTCTCAAAATGTTTCAAAGCTGACTCTACGATGTATTTTATCTGTGTTGGCAGAAAATCGGGCTGGCTGCGGTTGGTTCTGAGGTTGGTGATGAGAAGCGCCGTTTCCGAAAACCGGTTCAGCCGGTTGGCCACATCTTCCAGATAATGAATATATTCCTGCTGTTCGTCTGACAACTCGGTAAGGTTTAGCAAAGTAGTGAGACCTGTAATTCCATTCAACGGGGTGCGCAGTTCGTGGCTGATGATGTCAAGAAAATCGGTTTTGGCTTTCTCGAGTTGGTTGAGCCGTTTATAAGCTTTTTCCAATTGCAGGGTGCGCTCGTTGACTTTCTCTTCCAGCTGCTCATTCATCTTCGCCAAAGCAATTCTCTGTTCATGCAGCTGCATGTGCGTCTCCGTTCGCGCCAGTAGCTCTGAGGCATTAAAGGGTTTGGTAATGTAATCCTGTCCACCTACGGCAAAACCTTTAACAATACTGTTCATGTCGGCTTTGGCAGTCAGAAAAATGACAGGAATTTCACTGGTTTCGGGTTTTTCTTTCAATACTTTACAGACCTCAAAGCCATCCATTTCAGGCATCATGATGTCCAGCAAAATCAAATCGAATTTCTGATGATGTGTGATGGAAATCGCCTGTTTCCCACTTTGGGCATAAGCAATCTGATAGTTTTCTTTTGAGAGTATGTTACCCAGGATCTGGATGTTCTTAGGGATATCATCCACAATGAGTATTTTACGTTTTTTTATTGTATTTGGCATGGTAACAAGAATTTTAAAAAAATGACTTTATCTGAAATAGTAGTTGCTCAATGGTTTCGATTTCAAAGAAGTTGGAGGCTTCAACAAGTTGCTTACCTGTTTCCTGGATTATATTGATATGCTTTTCTTTTCCAAAAGCAGAGACCGCATTTCCAAAAACTATCATATCGTCAATGACTTTATTTTCAACGATAGTCTCCCACGTGTGTAAGAATTTATCGGAAAAATCACGGCGTATATCTTTATTTATATTTACTAAAATACTTTTATTGTACTCTTGTTTAAATTGAGGCACAGTCTTTCCGGGAGTTGCTTCCGGTAAATATTTCTCTGTTTTTTGAACTTTTTCCACTTTGCGTAGCCTGATGGTAAATATTGTCCCTTTTCCCGGTTTACTTTTCAGGTTGATATCTCCATTCATGGCTTTTACCAGCCGTTTGGTAATGCTCAGTCCGAGGCCGGTGCCCTGTCTTTGATGAGAGGATGTTTCGGAAGATTGTTTAAAAGCTTCAAAAATGATTTTCTGTTCAATTTTGGGGATCCCTGATCCTGTATCTTCCACAGCTATTTCCAGATTGTAATATTTTCCTTCGTCATCAGAGATGTGTCCACCGGCAGTGAGTTTCACGAATCCCTTATCTGTAAACTTAATGGCATTTCCCACCAGGTTAAACAGGATTTGACGAAAGCGAACGGTATCCAGTAGAAACATTCCATTCAATATGGGAGAAATCTGTGTGATAAACCGGATTTGTTTTTTTTCACTTTGGGGGTAAAAGATTTGCTGGATTCCTGTTATTATACTGCGAATAGAAACAGGCTCCGTATAAAGTTCAAGCTTCCCAGCCTGTATCTTGGAAAGGTCAAGGATATCGTTGATGAGCGACAATAGGTTGTTACTGCTGTTTTCTATGGACTTGAGAAAAGTCTTTTCCTTTTGGTTTTTTGCCATTGGAATCAACAGGTCTGTAAAGCCGATGATGGAGTTGAGAGGTGTTCTTATCTCATGGCTGATATTGGCAATAAACAACGACTTTGCATGGTTAGCTTCTTCGGCCTGGTTTTTTGCCACCCTTATTTCAGCATTTCGTTTGTGAAGTTCAGCATTGATTTTTTGCAGTCTTTCCTTACGTTTTTCTGCAACTTCTTCCGCTTGTTTTCTTTTGGAGATGTCTTCTATGATTCCTTCGTAATAGAGGGTTTTATTTTCTTTATCGCGAATGGCCCAGGCGCTTTCTTTCACATAAATCTTACTTCCGTTGGCATGTTCCCACACATCTTCGCGACCAGTGATAATACCCTGTTTTTCAATCAGGTCGATAAAATGCTTTCGCTCTTCTTTTTTAGTTTTATTTAAATTAATTTTCTTTAATTGCTCAAAGGAATAACCCAACATGTGAAGCAATGTCTTGTTGGCAAACAGTATTCGTCCGTCAGGCGTAGTCTGATACATGCCAATAGTGGCATTTTCTACAATGCTTCTATACTGTTCGCGGCTGGTAAAAAGTTCATTGTTTAGCTTTGTTAGTCTTTCTGTCTGTTCTGTGATTTTTTGATTTCGTGCAGCCAGCAACCCGTAATTTGTCTTGATAATTTTATTTTTGTATTGAATGAAAACTACAACAACCAGAGCAATGAGGACGAAAAAGGATATAAAAATAATGAGAATGAGCCTTGTGTTCTTTTCTTCTGCCAGACGAATCTGACTTAGTTTATCCTGTTTTCGTAGCAACTCATTTTCCTTTTCTTTTTTTTCAGCTTCGAGGCGTACCTCCATCTCACTCACTATTTGCCGGTTTTTGTTCGTAAAGATTTCCTGGTATATTTGGTTGTAAAACGTCAGGTAAGTATAAGCTTTTACATAGTCATTCTTCTTTTTACTGATATCCGAAAGCAACAAATATGCATCAAGTAACAGGTCTTTGGTTTTTATTTCTTTTGATATGAGCAGTGTACTGTCGCTGTAACGTATAGCTTTGCTAAGATTACCCTTTTTATAAAATATTTTCCCTAAATCCAGCATAGTGATAGCTATTTGTCGCCGGTCACCAATCTTCTTCTCTAAAGGCAGGGCTCTTTGCTGGTAGTTCAGCGCTAAATCGTACTGTTTCAATTCATAATAAACTTCGGAAATATTGCTTAGTGCAGCAACATAAAGAATATCACTATTTATCTTTTTAGCGTTTGTTTTGGCTTTCCGGAAGTACTTCAGCGCTTTAGAGTAGGCTCCCTGTTTTTGCTGAATTCTACCCAAGTGAAGATACATACTGGTTTCGTTAAATAGATTACTCTTTTCGTGATAGATATTAAAAGCGGATGTAAAGAAACTTTCGGCACGTTTAAGCTTTCCCCAGTTTTCCATAACTATTCCCAACTGGTTGTCGATGGCGGCAAGACCTTCTTTGTTATCCAAATGTTGGTATATGTCATAAGCTCGCTGGAATAACCCGATAGACCTTGCATAATCGTTGTAGTTTGCCCAGACTTTCCCTTCGCCTTTGAGCGCTGCTGCAATTCCTGATTTTATCCCCAACTGCTCATAAAGTTTTTGTGCCTTTGTATAATATTCAGCAGCTTTCTTATAACGGCTCCAGCTATAATAATTGTCAGCTACTTTGCAGAAAAAACCGGCCAGTTTTTCGTTGTTCCAGGTTTGGTTAGTATGTGCAACAATCTGGTATAGCGAATCAGCTTTGTTGTATAAGCTGAGGCCCTGATAATTTTCTGCAAGATAAAAAGTAGTGTTGACTACCGATGGATTGTCATTTCTGACTTTTGCCATCTTAATGGCTAATTTGTTGTAGACCAGTGCCTTTTGAGGGCTTGATTCTTGATATAGTGCGGCAACCTTCTTCACAAGGATAAACTTTTCGGCCGGAGAGAGTAAACTGTCCTTTAGAATAACGGATATGTCTGTGTTGTCTGTTATGCTGTCGAGATTAAATCCCTGACATGGTTGCATACCTGCGAATAAGAGCAGGATGATAATTACCCATGCCGGATACTTTTTGTAAATATTCCCTTTTAGATAGTATGTTCTTTTTTCAGATTTCATTTCTTGCTAAAGATTAGTTCAAAAGCTTTTTTGAAAATCCGTAATTGTTTTTCAATGGCAATAATATCGAAATTTCTCAGATAACAATCCATTTCATCGGTATATTCCAACAGGTTGGATAGTTGGTATTCTGTTGCAATTATCCGTAGGTGTCGCGTAAATATCCCGATTTTATCAACCATTTTTGTATTCAGCACCAGTTCAAAATCGGTATAATAAAGATGTCTGATGTCGGCAGAGAACTTCTGCTCATCTTTGGGTTTGCAAAGTCTGAAAAGCTGTCGCACACACTCATCTTCGTCAAATTGCCGGATAAATTCGCGTAAAGCTGATTTGGCTTCATTTGATGATTTGTCAAATAAATGAATGGTGACAGCTTTGGCTTGATCAATGGAGAAAGACTTGTTGATATTTAGAATCAGAAAAAGATACTGCTTGTCGAGGTTTTCTTTCTCAAAGATATTTCGTGCATTTTGCAAAATCTCGTCATCGAGACAGCAGAAAACAATCAACCGGAAGTTAGAGATCTTTTTCAGCGCCTGCGAAAGATCTAACCCCACATCCTCTACTTCAAATCCATATGAAACAAAAATCTGCTTCAACTCGTCTTTCAGTGCATGTGGCTGGTTAATGAAAAGACATTTTTTATCATTTTTACGAGTTGATGGTTTTACTTTGAAATCGGTAAACATATCTTCGCTCACCTGAACATTGTGAAAAATCACTGAAAACAGGCTGCCCTTTCCCGGTTTGCTCTGTAGCTTTATTTCTCCATCCATAGCTCTTACCAGCCGCTGGCTGATGGCCAGTCCCAGTCCTGTACCTTTGATTTTTTCGCTGGTTTGCCCTTGATGAAAGGGCATAAAAATAGATTTCTGTTCTTTGGATGAAATACCTGAACCCGTATCTGCTATTTCAATAATCAGCCTTATTTTTTTTAATTTATTCTCTGCTTCGGAATGCACAGTTATGCTAATACTTCCCTGATGTGTAAATTTTATGGCATTACCAATAATATTGAGCAATATCTGTCTTAGCCTGGCCTCCTCAAATATAATATACTGTGGGATGCTTTCGTCGATTTTGACAACAAGATGAAGACTCTTATCTGAAGCTTCCAGACTGAAAATATTCATCATGTCATCTAAAATTTTCCGGATATCGGTCTCTTTAAATTCCAGGTCAATGTTTCCTTCTTCAATTTTTGAAAGGTCGAGAATGTCATTGATGAGATTGAGCAAACTTTCGCCGCTTGACTTAATAGCACGGAGATAGTTTTTTTGTGCATCATCGCTCGTCATGGCATAAAGCAAATCTGAAAAACCAATAACCGAGTTGAGCGGGGTGCGAATTTCATGGCTCATATTAGCGAGGAAATTGGTTTTTGCCTGTGCGCTGTCTTCTGCTTTTTTAATAGCCTGTTGTAAAGCTTTGTTACTTTTTTTCAGATCTTCTTGCGTTATTTCAATTTTACGGGTTTTTTCAAGAAGCAAACGGTTTTGCTTGTTTTTATTGTTTAGGTAAAAGCTGACAAAAGCTAAAATAAACAACAGAATTGCAAAAGAACTCCAGGAAAAATAAAGCAGATATCTCTGTTTTTTCAACTGAAGCATAGCAATTTTTGTTTTCTGCCTCTGGAGTTGCATTTGGTTTTGCTGTCTTTCGGTGTTAAATTGAATCTGCAACCGGACAATACTTTTCATGATATCCAAATTCACCAGCGAATCATGATATACCTGCTTTAGCTTCAAATACTTAATGGCCTCTTTGTAGTTTTTCATATTCATATAAGTGCTGAAAAGCACATTATAGCCCTCTTTCAACGTTGAGCGGGCACGGATTTGCTTTGCCAGTTCAATGCCCGGCTTCAGATATTGAAAGGCTTTTTCGTAATCTTTCATAGCACTGTAAAGCGCACCGGTTTCGATGTATGCGTAAGCCAGATTGTCATAGTCTTTTATTTCTTTGGCTTTCTGAAGTGCACTTTTCGAGAAGACAAGTGCTTTGTGATACTTTTTCTGTTTTTTTAGGACATGGGCTATATCGTTGCTGCATATAGCAAGGCCTCTTATTGAGTGAATTCTTTCGTTGATGTCAAATGAGAGTTTGAAATAGTTTAAAGCTTTGGTCAGCATATTTTTTGCTTCATAAACATGGGCAATATTATTCATATTAATGGCAATACCGAGAGGATTTTTTCGATTCTGTTCAAATCGTAAACTTCGCTTAAAATAATAGAGTGCCTTATCATATTCACCTAACATGAGGTTTACATTTCCGATACTATTCATGGCAATGGCTCTGCTGATTGAGTCGTGTGCCTGTGTGGCAAGACGAAGAGCCTTTAAATGGTATTTCATGGCTTTCTGATAACTGTCGATTCTGCGGAATACCACTCCCATATCGTTATATGAGAAAATTAAAAGTCTGGTGTTCCCTGTCTCATTCCCAATCTCAATACCTTTTTTGTGAAGCCAAATGGCCAACGGGTAGCGGGCTTCGTTCCGGAGCTGTTTGCCGATTCTGTTAATCTTTCTTCCCGCCATAACCAGCAAACCTGCTTTACGTGCTAAATGAATGGCTTTTTCAAAAGTGGCAAAGAATTTTGTTTTGGCCTGAGGGCTGTTGTTGTCTTCAATTTCCTTAAGCCCGTGATCCATTAACCGGATAATTTGCAACGAGTCGTTTATTCTAACTGCATAGTTGGTGTCTGCCTGTCTATCTGCCAAATCTATTGTAACAACTCCGGATGCCTCCGAATATAACCATAGCATCAATAATAATAAGAAAATCTTCCGAAAGGATAACATTGTTGGTGACATGGTCGTTTTCAAAAGGTCGAACAAATAAAAAAGCAGACGAAACATTTTGTTTCGTCTGCTAAGATAGGGAAAAATCTTTTGTTACACCTTTTATTTGTCTTCAGAAAGATTTGAACGGTGGGGAGTTCCTTTCCTGAAACGGGCTATATCCACTTCACCAACGGGAAATCCATACGATGTACCAGCAGTTCATGTTTCGGATAAAGGCGGAATGCATAATCCACAATGCCTGAATGTGCCAGAGGAAAATCGCAGGTAAATCGGATAATCTCCTCTTTTACCTGTTCTGCTTCTAATGGATGACGATAGAGAATTTTTTCGATGTTTCCATTGGTACGGTTGCCCATGATGAGGTCAACACCCAAATCTTCAGCAGTAAGCCCGGGGGCTGAAAGTTTTATCTCTGCAACAAAATGTTTTCCATAAGCAATGGCTCCTTTTTGTGTGTTGGGAACCATCAGCGATTCCACTGAGATATTATCCCATGCATTGCGGATTTTCCCTTTCCATGCGGCGAGAGCTTTTGCTTTGGAAAAACGTTGGCCCCGCATCCGTTTGCCGTTTTGCAGCAAAGGGGTATAAAATTTTTCGTAATAATCGTTCAGCTGGCGTTGCATGGTAAACCGGGGCGCAATGCCTGCAATGGTATTTTTGATGTGCCGGACCCATTTTTCGGAAAGCCCGTCTTTGTTGATGTCGTAATAAGTCGGGATAATTTCTTCCTCAAGGATATTATAAATCATCTCGGCATCCAGCTCGTCCTGAAAGTTTTGGTTTTCGTAAGTCCGGGTTTCGGGAATAGCCCAGCCGGCATCTTCTTTGTAGCCTTCTGCCCACCATCCATCCAGTACGCTGAAATTTACCACGCCGTTCATAATGGCTTTTTCGCCGCTGGTTCCGGAAGCCTCTAACGGACGGGTAGGCGTATTCAGCCAAACATCCACACCGCTTGTAAGCATTTTGCCCATAATCATATCGTAGTTTTCGAGGAAAATAATCCGTCCGCTAAACTGCGGCATTTTTGAAACCTCAACAACATGTTTGATCAAATCCTGACCGGCTTTGTCGTGTGGATGTGCCTTACCGGCAAAAAGAAACAGCACTGGCTTTTCCGGATTGTTCACAATCCTTCCCAGCCGTTCCAGGTTAGTAAACAGCAGATGTGCACGTTTGTAGGTGGCAAAACGCCGGGCAAAGCCAAAGATTAAATGTGTTTCATCGATATGTTTCATCGATTCGATGATGAGCCGCGGACTTTCCTGTCGCGAAAGCATATTTTTTCTCAAATGCTCTTTCACAAAGACAATCAACCGTTTTTTGACATCCATCCGGTTCTTCCAAATCTTCTCATCGGAGATGTCATAAATTTTCTCCCAAAACCGGACATTGGGCTGGTCATTTTCAAAACCTTCCTCAAAACTTTGGCGATAAAGCTCCTGCCACACTTTGTCGGTCCAGGTAAAATAATGGACGCCGTTGGTAACGTAGCCAATGTGCAGTTCTTCGACATAATAGCCTGGATACAAGCCCTTGAACATTTCGCGGGAAACGCGTCCGTGAATGCGGCTTACACCGTTCACCTCCTGCGAAAGTTTTGTGGCCAGCACACTCATGGAGAATTTCTCCGTTGTATCCTTCGGGCGAAATCTTCCAAGGCCCATAAACACTTCCCATGAAATAGAGAATACATCGCTAAAATGGGAAAGATAAGCTCGTATTAGGTGCTCTTCAAAACTGTCGTGTCCGGCCGGAACAGGTGTATGGGTAGTAAAAAGAGTGCTGGCGCGTACAACCTCTCTGGCAACACAATAACTGATGTGTTCTTTTTCCATTAAGTTTCTGATTCTTTCCAGCCCGATAAAAGCCGAATGGCCTTCGTTACTGTGGAAGATATCCGGATGATAACCCAGCTTTTCTATCAGACGGATGCCCCCTAGTCCAATGATCATCTCCTGTTTTAGCCGGTGTTCGCTGTCGCCGCCATAAAGCCGGGCCGTAAGTTTACGGTCTTCCTCCGTGTTGGGCAATGTATCGGTGTCGAGCAAAAAGAGAGGCACACGGCCCACATTTAACCGCCACGCTTTTGCCTGCACCACCCGTCCGGGCAGGGCAATGGGTATCCGCAGCGTTTCGCCCTGTTCATCCCGCACGGGAACCAGGGGAAGTTGTGTTGTCTTTTGAATATTATATTCGGCAATCTGGTCACCAAAATGGCTGATAATTTGTTTAAAATAGCCATAACGATAAAGCAGCCCAATGGCAATCATGTTTTTGTTGGAGTCGCTGGCCTGTTTCAGGTAATCGCCGGCCAGCACGCCGAGTCCGCCAGAGAATATTTTCATACTGTTGTGCAGGCCGTATTCCATACTGAAATAGGCAACCTGTTCCTCTGGCTGCTCTTTGGCAGACTGCATGTATTTCTGAAATTTGGCATACACCTTGTTAAGCTTTTCGATGAATTTTTCATCGGCTACAAGTGCGTTGATTTTTTCCAGCGACAACGACTCCAGCACCATTACCGGATTGGTATCAAACTCTTCCCATTTGTCAGGTAAAATACTTTGGAACAATTCTATAGCTTCCGTATCCCATGACCACCAAAGGTTAAAAGCTAACGCTATTAATGGTTTCAGTGGTTTGGGAAGAACGGGCTGAACAAGTATCTTTTTCCAGGTGGGTTTGTCAGAATTCATGCTTGCTTCCAGCCGTTGTGTTTCAGGAATAGTCCACTGTGTCTCCACTTTTTCTTTACGCTCTTCTGCTGCAGCCAGCGCCAGTTTCCAGGCTTTTTTATAATATTTGTTAAGTTTTTCCCAAGTGAGCTCCTCAGCAATTTTACCGGCTTCATCCCTCGCAGCTTCCCGGTTGTTGCTGTTCAGAAAATTGTTCATACTGCCTGCAACCTCGGCAACAACAGCATCTTCATCTTTTTCATGCCGGTTGATGACCGTAACGGCCCCCTGGCTGTTTTTAAAATGATCCAGTACCCATTTACCAAACCCGGCATAAGTGGTGGTAAGCGTGGGAATACCAAAAGCAATACTCTCATGCGGCGTGTAGCCCCATGGCTCGTAATATGAAGGAAAGACGGTGTAATCAAAAGCAGTCAGAAAATCATAATAGCTCAGGTTGACGACGCCATCGCGCTTGTTGAGATAAGCGGGAATAAAAATCAAATGGACGCGGTCGTTTTCCGAATTATTTAATCCATTGTTGCGCGCTTCCCGCAAAACGGGGTCGTTATCTTCGTCAAGAAGATTGTGTGTTAAATAGGGATTCTGAACTTTTTCACTTTCGCCGGTGAAAATTGACTGAGGTCCATCGTGTCCACCCGGAACAGCAATAAACGCCAGAATACGCTGGCCTTTTTGTAGCGATTGGTTCAGTTTACCCAAAGCACGGAGGTAAATATCAATACCTTTATTTTTAAACTCATAACGTCCGCTGTTAAGCACCAAAAAAGTATCTTTTCCATAGGTGACCCCGGTAAGTTTTGACGCAATTTCCAACGCTTTTGCTCTGGCTATCCTACGTTTTTTTGCATACTGATCTGCGGTCGGAACAAAGGATTTGTTCATCCCGTTCAGCGTAAGCACTTGTGCCTCTTTGCCAAGAAACTGTTTGCTTTCCTGCGAGGTAATTGCGCTTACCGTTGTAAAAACATCAGCTTCTCTGGCACTCAGTGTTTCCAGTGAGTTTTTGCTGACAACCTGAAACTTCTCTGCCATTTTCAACGGATGATAGTGTGCCAGCTTTTCATACAGTGGCAGGCCGTTTCCTGCAATAGAGCGTCCCAGAACAGTGGCATGTGTGGTGAACCCGATACCGGCACGTGGTAGTTTCTCTTTGAGGTATAAAACGCCCGTTCCGGTCATCCATTCGTGAAAATGGGCAACAACATGAGTCTGTGGTGTGAGGTAAAAACGGGTAAAACTCTCTATCGCCTGACCGGCAGCGTAGCCAAACATGGCCGGCTCAATATAGTCCCATTGTCCTGAAAGAGAATCGAGTTTGTAAGTTTCCCACAAATGTGCAAAAATCTCATCCTTTTTGGCGAAAAGATGGGTGAAGTTGACCAGGATCACAAGTGGTTTGGAAGGGATGTTCCAGCGACCAATTTTAACCTGAATACCTTGTTTGGCAGCAACTTCTTTCCAGTCGGAAAACTGTTTGTGGTCTTCCATAAAATCCGGATTGGCATGGGTTTCTTTCCACACATCCGGGCCAACCAAAACATAATGGTCGCCATAAGCATCCACCATGCTTCCGGCTTTGGTGGACATAACAGTGTAAATTCCGCCGATTTTGTTACAAATTTCCCAACTTGTTTCAAATATATAATCTGATTTCATTTTCTTCTATTCTAAAATTACAATCTTTCTTTTCCCTCTCGTTGTATTGTACGATTATTGGCTTGCAAAGCTAAAAAAATACTGCTGGTTTGGTTGTTTTCTCATACGGATGGAAAATGATTTTTTTGTTTGCCCCACCATGTAAACAAGTGTCTTTTTTTCAGGACGGACGTAAACGGTTCATAATAACCCGCCTCTGTCTTTTTGGTTGACAAACAGATAAACAAGATAAATTATGTTCTTTTCAATTTTATAATAAATGGAGGTTTGCTTGCTTAAAACGGCTTTACGCAATGTCGGGTTTTGAATTGAAACGGGAAACATAAATGGAAACTGCATGATAAAGTGAAGTTGTTTCGATAGTTTTTGTTTAAAATTTTCAACTTCTTTCAATGACCATTTTTCCATTAAATAATCCAAAATATTTTCCAGATCTTGCACTGCTTCTTCTGTCCAGTAAAGCTTATAATCCATATTTTTTTACGACTTCTTCATGGGCTACAACTTTTCCTTCTTTTATTTCTTCGAGGCCTCTTTCAATAGCAGTCTTTTGACCTTCTGTCAAATCATTCCACCACTCGTTGCCACTTATCCGGGAATCTTTCACTATTTTCAGGTATTCAATGGTGTTGGTATCCTGAAGTTTTGTGAGCCATTCAATAAGTTCCAGTTTAATTGTTTCGTATCCCATTTTTAATTTTTTAGCCAAAGTTACAACTTTATACCACCGATTTCAACTATTTCTTTTTCCCGAAAAGGTCTCTGAGTTTATTTTCAATCTCTTTTTTGTATTTCCTGATATCCGATGTCTTCACCTTTTTTATCTCTTCCTGCCACTCGTCAAACTGCTTGCGGGCACGTTTCCCAAGATTTGGAAGGATTTTTTTGCGGATTTCTTCGCTGGCATCTTCCATGGCTGTACTGAGCTTTTGCAGGTCAATTTCGCGCAAAAGTTTTTTTACAGCCGTATCAGACATATTTTTGATATCTTCAAAGCTCATCTCTTTGGTTTTGTCCAACGTCTCCTTCACTGCTTTTCTCGTTTGACGGGTTTTCTTCTTCGCCAGTTTTCCCGTTTTTTCAAAAAGTTGTTTCGCGGCTTCCTTTACCTCACCGGCATCTGTCTTGTCATAACGGGTTTGATTTTCCACCCGGATAATAAAATCTGACAGAACATTCATGTAATTGATAAAAGCTTCGTAAGGTGTACCATAAGGATTGAAATACATATGGACGTCTCCATCCGAGAAAAACTTGGTACACATGTAGTAAAAATGGTCGGACGTCTGGAGGTAGAGCCAGTCCTGCTGAATTTGCAGGTCGTCGCACATTTTCACCTTTTCTTCGAGGGCATACAGCTTGTCGAAAGCTTCATCCTGCAGTTCATTTCCCAGCCAGGCAGTCAGGTCGCGTTCTTCGTCGGCCCACGAAATAGGATTAGGGACATGCACGGAAGAGACGGGCTGTAACTTTTCACCCAGCTCTTGCGGAGTGGCAAAACTAAAATCAGAATGGGAGAAAACCCGTCCCGGCAGTGCACGCATAAAGTCGAAAACGCCGGTTTCTTCCCATTGGTGTTCGCCAAAAGTCTCGTAGTCCATGAACAGGTTTACCACCTCTTCAGCCGGATTGATTTGCGTAAGCCATCCCACAAATTTCTCTGTTGTCAGTGGCCACTCTTTCCAGCTTTGTTGCGAAAACCGGAATGCTATGTCATCGCTCAACTGGAAATTTTTCAGCAACAGCTTTAGCTTTGGATTAATAGCGTTGGTGTACATATAGTTAGGACTTCTCCATCCCAGCACATGTTTGGCTCCCTCGGTGAGCATCACTTTGTATCCCATATCCGCCACCATGGCACCGATTTCATCGGAATAGATAAGCTCGGTATTACGGAAGGTGGTAGGTTTTTTACCAAAAAGTTGTTCAATTTTCCGGGCTTGTGCCTGCACCTGTTTTGTAAACTCTTCTTTGCTTTTCAGGGCTGAAAGTGAGTGGGCGTAAGTTTCGGCCAGGAATTCCACATTTCCGGTTTCGGCCAGTCGCTGAAAGCTTTCCAGCACATCGGGTGCATAGGCTTCAAACTGGTCAAGCGCCGTTCCCGAGATGGAAAAACTCACCTTGAAAGCACTTCCATACTCTTTTATCAAATCAAGCAACAAGGCATTCATGGGCAGGTAGTTCTTTTGGGCCACCTTACGCATGATGTAGCTGTTGTTGTGGTCGTCAAAATAATCCTGTTTTTCTCCAATATCGAAAAACCGATAACTTCTCAGCCGCATGGGCTGGTGAACCTGGAAATAGAAACAAATAGCTTTCATATGACTGTGTTATTTCTTAATTATCTGTTTAATAATTTGTTATAAATATGGATAACCTTCAGGGCGGCATCTTCCCATTTTAGATTTTCCACCTCTTGCTTACCATACTTTTTGAACATTTTCGAGAGGCCTTCGTAATGGCAGAGGCCGTAAATGGCATCGGCCATGGCATCAATATCCCAGAAATCCACTTTTAGAGCGTGTTGTAGCACTTCAGCCACCCCGCTTTGCTTAGAGATGATAACCGGAACACTGGAGCGCATGGCTTCCAACGGTACTATGCCAAATGGCTCAGACACGGAGGGCATGACGAAAACATCGCTCATGGCAAAAATATGATCCACATCATTGCCCTTCAGAAAACCGGTAAAATGAAATTTGTCGGCAATGCGGAGTTGGGCAACGCGTTTTATCATCCTCAACAGCATATCACCGGAGCCTGCCATGGCAAACCGTACGTGGGGGTCTTTTTGTAAAATTTTAAAGGCTGCTTCGATAAAATAATCAGGTCCTTTCTGAAAAGTGATGCGTCCGAGAAAAGTTACCAGCTTCTCGTCGAAATGTTTTTCGACGCCGCCGTAATTTTTCATACTGTTAGCATCCACAGCGTTGTGAACGGTATAAACCTTGTCGGGATTTATGCCATATTTTTCAATGACGATGTTCCGCGTGAGGTTGCTCACGGTAATAACTGCATCGGCAGCTTCCATCCCCTGCCGTTCGATTTCGTAAACCTGCTGGTTGACATTGCCTCCCGTACGGTCAAATTCGGTAGCATGCATGTGAACAACCAGCTTTTTTCCGGATGATAGCTTGGCAGCAATACCGGCAGGATAGGTGAGCCAGTCGTGGGCATGAATGACATCGAAATTTTCTTTAAGGGCCAGTGCAGAAGCTATAAGAGCATAACGCGCCACCTCTTCGAGGAGATTGTTTCCATAAGTACCCGAAAATTCAAAGTTTTGTGAAAAGACATGACTCTTAAACTTCTCACTGATTTTTTGGTCGTTTTCCGTGATTTTGGAAAAAAGTTCCGGACTTACATAAGGAATAATATTGGAACCAACTTCCAGATATTTAATATGTTGCCAGTAAGCTTTATACTCCTCATCTTTCAGGTCGAAAGGAATGCCACTGGCATTACGGATGGAAGCAACCTGCTGGTCTTCATCGCCATAAGCTTTGGGAACTACAAAAATTATCTCCGTCCCTTGTTTGCTCAGCCCTTTGGTAAGGCCGTAACAGGCCGTGCCGAGGCCTCCTGTGATATGGGGCGGAAATTCCCAACCGAACATCA
>ENA-ORDP01000259-ORDP01000259.1-marine-sediment-metagenome-genome-assembly--contig:-NODE-259-length-35567-cov-9.763235_pt1 | contig 35567 bp, 28 predicted proteins | sample MGYA00248627_ERZ508539 | MGnify/ENA primary metagenome ERZ508539 (study PRJEB26208, sample SAMN05571518) | marine sediment metagenome | biome: deep sea; feature: Hydrothermal vent; material... | reverse complement strand
TCGTTGAAGCGCGTCGAGGCGTTGAGCAGCACCGCCGAGGAGTCCACCCGCCGCAAGAATTCCTCGGCAGCCTGGGCGTCTTGGGTCACGATGGCCTCAGTGTGCTGAGAGCTGTAGCGCTCGATGTGCCCGATAGCTGCCTCGAGATCCGGCACAACCCTGATGGATAAAATCAGATCGAGATATTCGGCCGACCAGTCCTCCTCGCTGGTCGGCTCTATGCCAGGCACCAACGCGCGCGTCCGCTCACAACCTCGCACCCGCACCCCCTGAGCGCGCAGCTCTCCGATCAAATCCGGCAAAAACCGGGGAGCGATCTCTTCATGCACCAGCAGCGTCTCCATCGCATTGCAGACGCCGGGCCGCTGGACTTTGGCATTGAGAGATATTTTCGTCGCTTGGGTCAGATCGGCCTGGGCGTCCACGTAAATATGACAGACGCCCTTGGCGTGCTTGAGCACCGGGACGCGCGAGCGCTCGGAGACATGGCGGATCAGCACCTCGCCCCCGCGCGGGATGACCAGATCGAGATATTCTTCCAATTGCAGCAGCTCATCCATCAGCCGGTAGTCCGGATTGCCTACTAACTGAATGGCATCGGCCGGGACGCCCGAAGAGCTGCAAGCCTCCTGGAGCAGACCGACGATCGCCCGATTGGAGCGGAGCGCCTCGTGTCCGCCGCGCAAAATGACCGCATTGCCGCTCTTTAAGCACAGGCCGGCCGCGTCGGCGGTCACATTGGGGCGCGCCTCATAGATGAGAGCGATGACCCCCAGCGGAATACGCCGGCGCTGCACCTGCAAGCCGTTGGGACGCCTCCAGCTTTCGCTCAGCTTGCCCACCGGGTCGGGCAACTCGGCGACCTGCTCCAAGCCCCGGGCCATGGCTTCCACCCGCCCTTCATCCAGCCTCAAGCGGTCCAGCAGCGCGGCAGAGAGATTATCTGCCTGGGCCTCTGCCATGTCCAGGGCATTGGCCTCCAGCAGTGTTTTCAGATGCGCTCTGAGCTGAGCGGCCATGGCCCGCAGAGCTCGGTTCTTGCTCTCGGAGGGTAAGGCTGCGACCCGGCGGCCGGCCAGCCGGGCCCGCTTGGCAATGGCCAGGATCTCACTCATAATTTTTTGCCTCCTTCAGAGTATCACCAGGTCGTCACGATGGATCACTTCGTCCTGATATCTGTAGCCCAAAATCCGCTCGATCTCGCCGGAGCGATGCCCCTCAATCCGCGTGATCTCCCGTGCGCTATAGCCGACCAGTCCGCGGGCCAAGGCTTTGCCTTGCTCATCGGCGATCACCACTGCCTCACCCAGATCAAAATTTCCCTCGACGTTGATGATGCCTGAAGGGAGCAGGCTTTTGCCCTGTTGCACGATGGCACGGCAGGCGCCACCGTCCACCTGCAGCGTCCCTTGGGGCTTGAGGGTGTAGGCGATCCAGTGCTTGCGCGCCGGCAGCCGCTCTCCTCCGAGGGGCAAGATGACTGTGCCCAGCCGCTCGCCCTGCCACAGGCGGGAGAGTAGCTTATTCTCGCGTCCCTGGGCGATGATCGTCGGGATCTGGAACTCGGCCGCCCGCCGGGCAGCCTCCAGCTTGGTATGCATGCCGCCCACGCCGGTCGGGCCGGCGCTGGGCGCGGCATAGGCCTCGATATGCTCATCGAGCGCATGCACCACCGGGATGAGCTGAGCTCCGGGGTGCCGGTGCGGATCTGCAGTGTAGAGGCCGTCTATATCGGAGAGCAGGAGCAGCAGGTCGGCCTCCCAGAGGCAGGCCACCATCGCCGCCAAGTTGTCGTTGTCCCCCACGCGAATCTCCTCCGAAGCGACGGTATCGTTCTCGTTGACCAGGGGAATCACCCCCATGGCGGTGAGGGCTTGCAGGGTGCGCCGGGCGTTCAAGAAGCGCTTGCGGTGAGCTAGGTCCTCGTGGGTCAGCAGCATCTGGGCTACCGGCAGACCCTGCCGGGCGAACGCCGCGCGATAGGCGTGCATCAGGGCGATCTGACCCACGGCGGCCACCGCCTGCTTCTTGGCGATGGAACGGGGTCGCTTCTCCAGCTTCAATAGGGCCAAGCCGGTGGCGATGGCCCCCGAGGTCACGATCACCGCCTGGCGCCCAGCAGAGCGCAGCTCCTTGATCTGGGCGGCCAACTCGGCGAGAAACTCCTGATCGAGCTCAGCGTGCCTGACCAAGATGCCGCTGCCCAGCTTGATCACCCAGCGTCGTCCGTTCCCAATGATATTCATCGTGTCCAGCAAGTCTACCCAGGTTGGCGCGGCTCTGGCAACTATAAGTCGAGCCCCCAGGCCAGCGTCCAAGCGACCGTCGTCTTATTTTTGCCGGGATCATGGGGAAAGCGCCGGCGCTCAAACCGGCTCAATAGCAATAAGTCCAGTTCGCTTAGCGGGCGCAGCTCCAGCTTGATATCCAAGTTTTCTTGGTCAAAATCTTTGGGTTTGTCATTGGGAAAGCGTGTCCACCCCAGCTTGAGCGTCAGGGTCAAGTCGGCATCCCCCGGCGACCAGAGCGCCTTGAGACTGCTCTCGCTGAAGCGCTTGTTCTTGATCGCATCATTGGCCAACTCCGTCTGAGAGTCCTTGAACGTAGCCGTCAGGTCTAGCGTGTCCCAGGCGTGCTCGGCGGTCAACTGGTGCTTGCGGATGCTCTTGTCCTTCTTGGCATCCTGCGGGAAGCTGGACAGTTCGTCGCTCAGTTTGAGCGTTAACTGCCAGGCGAAAAAGATTCCGGCCAGTTGGGTGATTAACCGGTGGAAATGCTTCTCTTTGGCGGGATCGAGCGGACGGACCCGATCGGTGAGCGCTTCGGAGAGCGTCAGGCTTACTCCAGACAATTCCCCATCTAGCTGGAGCGCACGGTTGAAGTTCGACTCATCGCGCGAGGGATTCTGAGGAAAGCTGAGCATCGCTAGGCTCAGGCCGGTTATGGCTTGCCAGCCACCCAAGCTGAGGTCAAGCTTGGTGCCCAAGGAGCTCGCTCGCTGATCACTCGGTGGGGCGAGGGGAAAGCTTCGCTCAGTATGCCGAAAATCAACGCCCAGCCCCCATATATCAGCATCCCAGCCACCGCTGAGAGCGAGATCGCTCAAGAGCTCGTTTTTGCTGATGTTATTAGGAAAGACTCGTTCTTCCCAGCCGAGCGTGGCCTGCATCGTCAGGGCCTCCAGCGTCGCGCCGCCGGATAAGTCTAAAGCTGTGCTCCGCTTGTCTTTGGTCGGCGCATGGGGGAAAGTTTGCTGCAATTGCTCCAGGCTCATATCAAGACCGAGCAGATCCACTGATAGCGCGGCTTTGATCAGCTTCTGGCTGCGACTGAGGGTGAGCTTGACGCTGTGGGCTTCATCCAGGCGCTCCAGTGACCAACTGAAGGTAAAACTGGACAGGTCGAGTGCCAATTGGCTCTTGGTCACCAGTTTGGCGAACTCGTCGGCGGAGCTACGAGTTATCTTGTGGGCCACCGATTGGTCGAACTGGAGCTCTAGCGCCTGGGCGGGCGTGACCCATGAGGCCAAACTGAGCGCCAGCAGCAGCGGGTATCCTAAGCGCTTCAGCTTCGGCCAATGATCCATGCCTGATCACCTGCTTTTGGTGAAAGCCAGTCTAGCAGAGTGGATTAGCTCAAGTCAAAAGTTAGATCAGGCAGCGCTTGATTTTCGCCGCCGCAAATGGGTAAGATCGGTCCAATGAAAGGGCTAAAGCGATGGTCAACGGGTGGGCAGAGCGGCCTTTGCAAGAGTTCACTCGGCGCCTGCAAAAGCAAATGAGACAAAGGAGAGATTATAAATGCAATACAACAACCTAATAGACGGCCAATGGGTAGCGACCCAAAGTGGCAAAACTTTTCAATCGGTCAATCCGGCCGATCCCTCGGATAGTCTGGGTGAGTTTCCCGCTTCCGGCGAGGCCGATGTCGAGCGGGCGGTTCAAGCGGCCGATCGCGCGCTGCCCGCCTGGAGCCGGACCCCCGCGCCGGTTAGGGCTGAGATCCTCTTCAATATCGGCCAAGAGCTGAAGCGACGCAAGCAGGATTTGGGCCGGCTGATGACCCGCGAGATGGGCAAGGTGCTCAAGGAGGCCCTGGGCGACACGCAGGAGGCTATTGACATGAGCATCTATCTCGCCGGCGAGGGCCGCCGGTTATTGGGCCACACCACCCCTTCCGAGCTGCCGCACAAGATGAACTACGCCATCCGCAGGCCGATCGGGCGGCTGGCGCTAATTACTCCCTGGAACTTTCCCCTGGCCATCCCGGCCTGGAAGATCATGCCCACCCTGGTGGCCGGCAACACCCTGGTCTGGAAGCCGTCCAGCGACACGCCCCGCATGGCCTACGAGCTGAGCAAGATCTGCTCGGAACAAGGGCTGCCGCCGGGGGTGTTCAACCTGGTCTTTGGCTCCGGCTCCTCCGTAGGCGTGCCGCTGGCCTCGCACCCCAAGATAGATATGATCAGCTTCACCGGCTCGGCCGAGACCGGCCGGGCCATCTATCAGATGGGCGCGCAGAAGCTCAATAAAGTTCATCTGGAATTGGGCGGGAAGAACCCCATCGTTGTGCTTGAAGACGGCGATCTGGAGCTGGCCTTGGAGGGCATAATCTGGAGTGCCTTTGGCACGACCGGCCAGCGCTGCACCGCTTGTAGTCGGCTGATCATCGAGGACGGCGTATACGATCAACTGCTGGATAAGTTGGCCGAGGCAACCCAAAAACTGCGTCTGGGCGACGGCCTCCAGCCTGAAACGGACGTCGGGCCGGTGGTCAATCGGGCCGCGTTGGAAAAGATCGCCCATTATGTGGAGCTGGGCAAGCAAGAGGGAGCGAAGCTCCTGACCGGCGGCGAGGTGGCGAGCGAGGGTGAACTGGCCAAGGGCTTTTTCTATCGTCCGACGCTCTTCGTGGAGGTCAAGCCGGAGATGACCATCTGGCGCGAAGAGATCTTCGGCCCGGTGCTCTCGATCATCAAAGCTCGGGATTTCGACGAGGCGATTCGTCTGGCCAATGACACCCATTATGGCCTCTCCAGCTCGATCTATACTCAGGACATCAACAAGGCCATGCGGGCGGTGGACCGGTTGGAAGCGGGCATGACTTATATTAACTCCGGCACGATCGGCGCCGAAGTGCACCTGCCCTTTGGCGGCATCAAGGACACCGGCAACGGTGGGCGGGAAGCCGGCATCGCCGCCATTGACGAGTACAGCGAATGGAAGACGATCTACATTGACTACTCCGGCAAGCTGCAGAAGGCCCAAGGGATAGACTAACCAGATGTGCCGGTTTTACAAAAATCGGGTATAGCTGACGCCCAGTGGCTAAAGCCACGGGCTATGCTTGCCAAGCCCCTATGGGGGCTAGCCTGCAGAGGCAGGCTTGGTAATCCCAGCCCGCCACTTCAGTGGCCGGGTGCACTCACGCTCCCCGCCAGAGCTTGATCAAATTGGCCGCAAAGGCCAGCGCTCCCAACAAATAGAGGGTCATCCCTGCGGTTACTAGAGCGTTTAAACCTAGCCACAGGCCGGTGCCTGCCGTGAATAGACCTACGTTGAAGCAGGCCAATCCTGCCCAGCCCCAGCTCCGGTTGATCATCTGGTCCAGCGTGGGCGTTCGACGTCCTCCGATCTTCACCGGCCTGGGTCGCTGGTAGCGCTTGAGCCAGGTGAGGAAGGGCAGGATGCGCTGGAGCTGGCCAACGATGGTCAGCGCAATCCAGCCGCCTAAGATCAGCAGACCATAGACCGACCAGGGCACCCGCACTCCCCACAGCCGCGCCAGCCCCAAGCCTATCGCTCCGTATAGGAAAAAGATGGCTGAGAGCGTGTAGGGGATGTTGATCGCAAGCTTGACCGTCTCACTATGATGGCGCAGGATCTCCGCGATCTGTGCCCCATAAATGAGCGCCGCTGCGGCCAGCAGCAGGCCACCGGTCCGGCCGAGCCCAGCCCAGCCGCCCACCAGACCGGCAGTCAGAGCGATAATGCCCGCATTGAGCGTGCCATAGGCCCACCAGCTCAAGCGCTTGGAGTAACCCTGCGCCGGGGCGAACATCGAGATCAATTGATAGGAGACACCGAAGATGGTCAGCGAGACCCAGCCGACCAAGGCCAGATGAGCATGAGCAGCCAAGAGCTCCAGTCGTCCCGCCCCCAGCAGCTCCGGGTTCTGACGGTTGATCACCAGCAGCAGTCCGAAGGCCAGCACTCCCAGCAAATAGCCCAAGGCGGTGGCGATGTGGACCGCCACGACATTCCACTGCTTGATACGCAGAAACGTCCGCAGCAGATTATAGACATAAAGCAGGATGGCCAAGGCCAGCAGCATACCTCCGAGCATCAGCCAGGCAGGGTCATGCAGCCAGAAGCCGTGGGTCAGCAGGATCATCCCCGGCAGGTAGAAGGCGTACTGCCAGTAGCCCAGCCGTTCGCTATAGAGCTTGGCCCCGCCCAGCACCGGCACCAACTGGAAGGTAGCCCCCATGATGGTCATGGTGATCCAGCCCAGCGTCGCCAGATGCACCCAGCCTAGGACGGCATCGTCGAGGAAGGGGGCGGTCACCACCCGCCCGTCAAACAGCGGCGTGATGATCCAAACCAGGAAGTCCACCGCGGCGGTCAAAAAGTAGAGCAGCGAAAGACTATAGCGGGAGCGAGCACCGATGTTGAGCCGTACGAATACCGACATGCTTTTTAGTTTACCCAAATCTGCTCACCTGGTCCAGCGCGCTTGAGAGCTGTGCGCTCGATGCTCTACAATCGGGTCATCTTCTGCGGGGCAATCTTGAGGAGTGATCGCCATGCTCAAAGATCGGATCGTCTTGGTAACCGGGGCTTCCTCCGGCATCGGCGCGGCTTGCGCGCAAGTCTTTTCGGCTCAAGGGGCCAGGCTGCTGCTGGCCGCCCGCCGGCTGGAGCGCCTGAAGGAGTTGGCCCGGCGCTTGGAGGGCGAGAGCTATTGCTTGCAGCTCGATGTCACCCGGCCCACCCAGGTCGAGTCGGCTATTGGTTCTTTGCCACAAGAATGGCAGGAGATCGACCTGCTGATCAACAATGCCGGCCTCAGCCGCGGCCGGGACAAGCTGCACGAGGGCCGGCGTCAGGACTGGGAGGAGATGATAGACACCAATGTGAAAGGCCTGCTCTACGTCACCCGCGCTGTCGTGCCCGGCATGGTGAAGCGAGGGCAAGGCCAGATCATCAACATCGGCTCGATCGCCGGCCAGGAGGTCTATCAGGGGGGCAACGTCTATTGCGCCACCAAGTTCGCCGTGCGTGCCCTGACCCAAGGGCTCAAGATGGACCTGCTCGGCACGCCGTTGCGGGTCTCCTCCGTCTCGCCCGGCCTGGTGGAGACCGAGTTTAGCCAGGTGCGCTTTCACGGCGACGCCGAGCGAGCCAAGGCCGTCTATGCCGGTCTGCAGCCGCTTACCGCCGAAGACGTGGCCGAGGCGGTGCTCTTCTGCGCCAGCCGTCCGCCCCATGTAAATATCAATGATGTCGCGCTGATGCCGGTCGCCCAGGCTTCGGCACTGCTGGTCTCCCGTCGCTAGAGAGCTCAGTTTACCATCCTTACTCCTTTGGCACAACCAAGGGTCTTTGACTCCCCAGGGGCCGATCCGGTATCTTAGAGCAGAGGTCTCACCTATGAAAAAAGGTCCGATGCGGTGGTCGCTAATTCCGGTGTTGATCTTCAGCATTCCCCTAGTGGCAATCTTAAGCTCTCAGCCTACGGTCCTGATGACGCTGATCCTGGGAGCTGCCGCAGCCTTTATCGCCAAATCTCCCATTGGTGAGGCGGTGGCCGAGCGCATCCGCCAGGGCGGTCAGGCGCGGCACGATCAAGATAAAACGCTGGGAACCGAGTACCCCAGCGAGCCGCGGCGCACGATCTCCCCAGAGGTCCAGCGGAAGCTGCAGACCAACTTCCCCGCGGGGATCGTGGTCATCATGTTCACCGACATGGAGAACTTCACCCGCTATATCGAGCGAGGTGACGAGGAGGCATATCAGGTGCTGCAAAGGCATAATCAAGTCATCCGTGCAGCGACACAGCGCGGCGGAGGCCATATCGTCAAGAGCTACGGTGACGGGTTCATGATCGCCTTCTCCAGCACCCGGCAAGCGCTGCTCAGCGCCAAAGCCATCCAGGAGCGCTTCCGCAGCGCTGCCGATCGACTTGATAAGGGTCAGATTCGCGTCCGGATTGGACTGGACGCCGGCGAGCCTCTGAGAGAGGGCCACGACTACATCGGACGAGCGGTCAACCTGGCCGCGCGCATCTCCGCCTTGGCTGACGGCGGGCAGATACTGATCTCGGAGACGGTCAAGCAACTGGCCGGCCCCTTGAGCGGCTTGCAGTATCTGGACCGCGGCCTCCAAGCGCTCAAGGGGTTTGCCGAAAAGCAACGGCTCTATGAGGTCGCTCCCATCGAAGCCCTGGCCTATCCGCTGGACTCCGAGATCGAGCGCGGCCTGGCCGAGCTAGAACGGCAGGTCCGCGACGAAGGCGGTTAGGGTGCGCGATAGATTGCGATCGAGTGCGCCCCGGTTTTCCCCTCGGAGCTCTCCAGCACCTCAAAGCGCAGCCGGTCATAGCTGGTAGAATCAGAGCGCCCTACGAGCGGGCGAAGGAGCTGAGTTATCGTGATTTTTCAGGCAGATTTGCTACAGGGACAAGTGGCGCTGGTCACCGGCGGGGGCACCGGGATTGGGGCGGTGATCTCCCATGAGCTGGCCCGCCACGGAGCGCAGGTGGCCATTGCCAGCCGCGACCCGGAGCATCACCGGGGCATAATCGGCGAGATAGAATCGCTGGGACAGGAGGCGCTGGCCCTCAGTGCGGACGTGCGCCGCCCCGATCAGGTGCAGACGATGGTCCAGCAGGTGCTGGACAAATTCGGGCGCCTTGACATATTGGTGAATAACGCGGCCGGAAACTTCCTCTGCGCGGCCGAGCAGCTTTCCTACAACGGCTGGAAGGCGGTGGTTGACATCGTCCTGAACGGCAGCTTCATCGTCAGTCAGGCGGTGCTGCCGAGCATGAAGACGCAAAAGGGCGGGAATATCATCAATATCGGCGCGACCTATGCCTGGTTGGCCGCTCCCTATTTGGCCCACTCCGGTGCGGCCAAGGCCGGTGTGCTGAATTTAACCCGTACTCTGGCGGTGGAATGGGCCGGCTATGGCATCCGAGTCAACGCGGTCACTCCCGGTCCGATTGAGGGCACTGAGGGGGTCAGCCGGCTGATGGGCAACCCTCAGGTGCGCGAGGCGACGATCCGTAGCATTCCGCTGCGTCGCCTAGGGAAGAAAGAGGAGATCGCCTGGGCTATTCTCTACCTGCTCTCCCCGGCGGCAGCATACGTCACCGGTCACAACTTGGTAGTAGACGGGGGAATGTGTCTCGGCTCGCGGCAGTATGGCGCTGAGGGGTAAGGTGCCGCTCACATATATCTTGGCGCAAAGAGCCCCAGCAGGCCGAAGAGCCGCCCAAAGACGATGTCAATGCCATGCAACAGAGCCATTCGCGCTACAGTAAGTTCCGGCCGCGAGGCGTCTACAACGCGATGCTGCTCGTAAAAGTCATGGAAGAGTCGCGCCAGCTCGAAGGCATAGTTTGTCACCAGATTGGGCCGCAGTTGGTCCAGCGCTTCGGCCAGCACTTCAGGCAAGGCGTCAAGCTGTTTGATCAGCGCCAGCTCTTCGGGTTGCTGCAATAGACTGAGATCCTCGGCCGCGGGATCTCTATAGGTATTTCTTTCGGTAAAAACGGTAAAATACTCTGCGTTGATGGCCGCGATGCGCGTATGGGCGTACATCACGTAATAGACCGGGTTTTCCTTGGATTGCGCCTTGGCCAGGTCAAAATCGAATTGGAGATGGCTGTCCGGGTTGCGCATCAGGAAGAAGTAGCGCACCGCGTTGACCGCAAACGCTTCGCGTAGTTGTTCGGGGGTACGGGCGGCCTCTTGGGTCTGCTCCTCTAGTTTGACCGTAGCGGCCAATTCGTCAATCAGATCGTCGATAGTCACGTAGTTGGCCAGGCGCTTGCTCATCTTGACCTGCTGGCCCCCACGGGTGAGGGTCACAAACTGGTGAATCAGCACCCGAATGCGCTCCGGCTCGTATTGCTTAAGCTCCGGGATGTTCTGGCAGAGCCCCTTGAGAGCAGCTAGCACATCCTGGTAAGTATCGTGATGATCGGCGCCGAAGATGTCGATGATCAGATCGAAACCGCGAGCCAGTTTGTCCAGATGATAGGCGATGTCCGGCAGGCGATAGGTCGGCTCGCCGCTACGGCGCACGATCACCCGGTCCTCCGGACGACCAGAGGCGGTGGCTTTGAACCAGACTGCCCCGTCTTTGTCGTAAGCTAGGCTGGCAGCCCGCAGCCACTCCGTAATCAGGTCCACCGTCGCCAAGGGTCGCTGTGGGCCTCGCCCGTAGAGCGAGCTCTCGTTGTAATAGATGTCAAAAGCTTGGTCAGCAGGGCGACGGAATAAGCGACCCAGCGTGCGGCGGATGCCCGCAAAAATCTCCGCTTCGGCATAGTCCTTAAATTGGTCAGTTGCGGCCTCCGCCCAGGCGTCGCCCTGTTCGGCGCGAATCTTGCGGGCGATCTCGCGGATGTACTCCCCGTGATAGCCCTCTTCGGGAAACTGCGCCGGTCGGCCCAGCTCCTCCAGATAACGGGCTTGGACCGACTGGCCCAAGAGGCGCATCTGGCGCCCGGCGTTATTATAGTAAAATTCGCGGGTCACCCGATAGCCGGCATTCTCCAGCAGGCGGGCGATGACGTCGCCCAGGATAGCTTGTCGTCCGTGGCCCAAGGTCAAGGGGCCGGTGGGGTTGGCGCTGACGAACTCCACCTGGGCCGCCTTGCCCTCACCCTGGTGGGAAATCCCATAATAGTAGTCTGGTTCTTCAAATTGGTAGCGCAAGATGCGATCTAAAACTTGATGAATCTGTTCATGCTTGAGCTTGAAGTTCACAAACCCCGCTCCGGCGACTGCGACGCTCTCAAAGGGGCTATCGCTCTGGGTGCGCAACTGCTCGGCCAACTGCTCGGCTAGCCGGCGCGGCGCTTGTCCGGCCTGTTTGGCCAAGGCGAAGGCCACATTGGTGGACAGATCACCGTGCTCCGGGCGCTCTGAGCGTTTGAGCTGATAAGCGGGCGGCTCCGGCAAATCCAAAGCCTCCAATGCCCGTTGCAATTGCGTTTCTACCAGTTCTTTTAACATGAGTTATACTAGCCTGACTCAGAAACTACGCTGAGCCACCACCTCGAAGCTGCTGAATAGCAGTCGCTTGAGCGGCGACTCCTCCAGCCAGGCGAGCTTTGCTTCCACCTGCTCCACCTCCCGCTGGGTCGCTTGACGAAAGCGCTCCGGCCAATCTGCTCGCTCCAGTTCAGCCAGCAGCGCGCGCTGCACCTCCTGCTCTTCAATAGAACCTGCGGCGGCCTGCCGCAGCAGGTCGTTTATCTTGCCGGCATCCGGACTCTCCGCCATCATCCGGATGAAGGGCCAGGTGAACCAGCCGCCGCGCACGTCGCTCCAGGTGGGCTTACCCAGCGCGCCGTCGCCGAAAATATCCAGCCAATCGTCGCTCATCTGATAGGCGATGCCCAAGTGATCTCCGGCCTGCTTGATCTGCTCCAGGCGTGTCTCGCCCAGACCAGGGTCACCCAAGAGCGCGCCGACGGCGCAAGCGGTCCGGATGAGCGCCGCCGTCTTCCCCCTAATCACCTGCCGATATTGGGCCAGGCTGGGCAGTTGGCCGCGCAGGCTTTCTTGCAATAGTTCGCCGCTGAGCAGCTCCTCCACCGTGCTGATCACCAGCTCGCGCAGGGCGTAGGGATGGTGGTTGAGCACCCGGAAAGCACGTGAGAAGATAAAATCCCCTGCCAAGATGGCCGTGCGGGTGCTGGAGCGCTTCCAGAGCGAGGCGCGATGGCGCCGGGTCTCGGCGCGGTCTATCACGTCGTCGTGGGCCAGCGTGGCCAGGTGGATCATCTCCAGGATAGTGGATAACTCGATGACCGATTCGCGATTGCCCTGGGCACCTAATAGTTGATAGAAGAGCAAGGCGAGCGCCGGGCGAAACCGTTTGCCGCCGCTCTCCACCAGGTATCTCCCCAAGTCGGAGATGGCCGGTATTGACGAGCTGAGCAGCTCTTGCAACCGCTGCTCAACAGCCCGCAATTCCTCTTTGATTTTATCTACTTCGGTTCCGATCAATTCAGCCATTGTAGTTGCTAATCTCCCGAAAAAACCACCTGGATGATCGCACTCTGCGGCGCATGGGCACATGATAGCATAATCTGTGAGTGCTCTGCAAAGTCGCCGGCTGTGACAAGCATCAACCTACTGATCCGACGTACATGTTTAGCGTGGAATTAGCTGAATCCCGTGTGTCCCAGAAAGGCTAACTGCATTGAATGGGGGGACTACCCAAAGATCCTGTGATACAAATCTTCACCATAACTCGTTTGCAATGGTTCGCCTTCGATGATTTTAAAAGTTCGTCTTCCGTCAGCTTGCCTTTCAGCCCGCAGGAAGACGGCGTTTTCCGTTTTTTTATCATAAAAACCACGAGCAAATTCATATAAATGTGTCACGAAGAAAACCTCGACGCGCTTTTCCAATAATGCGCTAACGATCTGCCTTGCAATCTCCGAGCCTTCTCTTTCGTTGGTTGCGGCAAATGATTCATTAAACAGCAACATGGAATTTGACCTTATATTGTCGACGATATCGCTCATTCTGCTGAGTTCTTCAGCCAGCTTCCCGCTTTCCATGGCAGCGTCCTCTTCCCGTTTGTAGTGCGTGAAAAGGCCGTCGCAGATATTGGCACAAAAAGACTCAGCCGGCACAAACATGCCGCATTGCATCATCAATTGAACCAACCCTATGCTTCGCAAAAACGTCGATTTGCCGCCCTGATTAGCGCCTGTAATGATCATGAGTTCTTTGTTGTCAGCATTCAAATTGTTGCCTACGATTTTTTGTTTCTTGGTCAAGGTCAGGCAGACATCGTATAATTTTTTGAAAGAATGCCGGCGTTCGTCAGGAGCCACGGGCTGGGGAAAGGATACCGGTTCCCCCATCCGGACAAGTTGCTCATGTAAATTCATACAACCAATGTAAAAAGCCAATTCAGTTCGCAACATGGTAAAAAAACTAACAATATGATCCGTGGACTGGATGAGCGCATTGGCAACAAGGTTGATCCCCCTGTCTCGTAATTCTGACAGGGCTCTGGCACCGTTTTCATCGCGAGGGCTAATATAAAAGGTGTAAACAAGGGGTTTCTCGGTGAAGATCTGCTGTATCCAACTCTGTGGTTTGTCCGATTTACGAAGTATGTAATGGATACCTTTATTGCCTTTCCCCAATTCAGCACTGATCAAAACTCCGTAGGGGAATTTCAGCTTCTTTAGATGATCTTGAATGCTGGCGAAATACTCATCAGATAGTTCTTTGTTGAGCATCGAGAAGAACCTTATGAAGCCCTCTGACTCGAATTTATTGGCCTGTTCATCGGTGATACTCTTTAGTTTCTTCAGCATGCCCACAAACATTTGCAACACTTCTATAGATCTATGAAGGATCGTTGAGGGATATTTGCTGAAAATACCCCAATAAACCTTCTTCTCATTCTCAATCGCCTCTACCGAGATATCGTAGATAGCCTTGATGATGGGAGAGTTCTTCAGGCAATCCTTAAGAGTATTTTGGCGATACAGTATCGTATCCAGGTCATCTAAACTGAACGAGATAGCCTTCTTTGCAACTTCATATAAGAATTCGTCGCCGTGTGCCATGGCGTTAAACAGCGTGTTTAGCTCCAGATCTTGTATCAGGTCTTGCTCATTCGGTGGGGGTTGCCGCTGGAGGTCAAAATCACGATCTTTGTACATGAGGAAAGCCTTCATGATTTGATACGCTCCTGCAAACGATCGTATGTGAGTTGATACCTTTCGGCAATTGATATGGCGTATGCCAGTCCGTCCGCAGGCCTTCTTACGATTTTGAATGTTCGCAATGCCGGATTCTCGGGAACTACCGTGCTGACCACACTTACGGTCTTCTCGCTGAACGAAGCCAGCTCGTCTACGAATGTCGTCCAAACGCACAACAAATCCAATTGTATTATCCTTTCCATAATCTGTTTGCTCAGAGATAGCGCGTCTTTCAATGTAGTAGATGTGAAGAGTTCATTCAGAATGATAATACAGTTTGGTGTAGCCTGGTTGAGGATTCTGTAAATTCGGACCAGGTCGTCCTCCAGTTTGCCACGGAGATCTTTGATGTTTTCTTCCTTTTCAAAATGTGTAAAGAGTCTGTTGAACAGAAAGAGCTGCGCCTCCCTGCCCGGGACGAGACAGCCGATACTGGCCAAATAATGCAGTTGGCCGAAGGTGCGGGCGAAGGTTGTTTTGCCACCCTGGTTCGGCCCGGATACCACAAGGATGCGCTCCTTGCCTTTCAGATAGAAATCGTTGCAGACAATGGAGGAGTTTTCGCTAATAAGTTTATAGGCCAGAGCCAAATCAAATCCTTCGTGATCATAGACTTCCTTGCAGGTATTGGAAACCTTGGGATAGCAGAAATTCAATCCTGCTCGTTTGAACATGGCGATAAATTCTAAATAGGCGACGTAAAATTGAAACTCCCGGTCAAAAACGCCGATTGTTTCAGCCAGATAATCGCTGTGTTTCACGCAATAATTGTCAAGACTTGAGAATACGTCGGGATACAATCGGGCAACTAAATCTAAGATTTTCGCCTCAACAGGGTTCATGTCTGGCCAATTGGGAAATTCAACTCTGTAATCTTTCACCGCCCCCTGTTTGAACTTCTCGAATGTTTTCTCCACCTCTGCGCTATAATCAACTTCAGAGTCATATTTGCGAACCTGGATTTTGTTGCCCTTGATGAGCAGGCAATATCGTACTGCGGATAAATGGCTCTTAAGCTGCTCCGTTTCCGCTAGCAGTAACGTAAAACGGTCGGATTTGGCGTAGTTCGTGATATATTCGCAGAAGGCTAAGAAGCCGCGCGATTTTAGATTGACAAGGGATAAATCATGTACCAGGCAATTAACGGCGTCGCAATAAACCTCCACCGCGTCCACAAACCAACTTTCCTTCTGGTATTTATAGTAAAGCTTCTCTGCCTGAGCAAGTTGTTCGCGTATTGCACGCATTTTCTGTGCGAATAATTTTATATTTTCAAAAAGAGTTCTATTCTCAAGATCCTGCAGGATTTCATGACGATACTCGATCGCGTCGATATCCTTCAAGGGAGTGTAAAAAAATGGTTTTAGATTATACTCTTGCTTGCCGGCCGTGATGGCGTCGATAATCTGATCAAGGTTTAGATCAACAAAAAAGTCAGGTGGCTCAAGTGTTTCTTCCTTAATACGGTCTTCACTTTTTGCAAAGAGTATGCTATGAAAAACCATGTGACAGACACCTTCTGAACCATGATGCGGATGCTCGCCGCTGGACACGAACACTCCACGATTTGATTATAACCTAGATTGACAATCGACGCACCGTCGAAGGCGGGTCGGGTGGGCCAAAGCGGAAGGCCGAGCAGGGGGCCCAGCGAGTCGGACTATCTAAGGAAGCACAGAAGAAGTTCGAGGGAATAAATTTCCCGGCTACGTGACGTCAGGGAAACCCTCTCACGAGGTTTCACGGCCTGGAACCCCTTAGAGGTTTTGCGCCTCACCGTACCCGGGGATTTTAATCCCCGGTGTTATTCCCAGCCGTGTACCAGCCTCAGTCGAAGCTTTTTAATACGCCCGGTATGGTTCTCACCAGGTCTCCAGCGATCATGCCCCGCTCGCCCAGCCGCTCTTTGAGCCGCTCGGCCAGCGCCCCGTGCAGATAGACCCCGGCAGGAGCCGCCTCCTCCGGGGCCATGCCCTGGGCGATCAGCCCGGCGATCAGCCCGGTGAGCACATCCCCGCTGCCGCCGCTGGAGAGACCGGAGTTGCCGGTCGAATTGATCAGGATCTTTCCAGAGGGGAGCGCCGTCACCGTGGGCACGCCCTTGAGCACCAGCGTGACCCCGTACTCCTTGGCAAACTGCCGCGCTCGGCCCACTCGGTCAGCCTCGATCTGGGCCACGCTCAGGCCGGAGAGGCGGGCGAACTCGCCCGGATGAGGGGTGAGCACCGTAGGCGCACGACGTGCCCTCAGCAGCGATGCCTGCTGCGCCCCTAGGGGACTGATCAGGTTGAGCCCATCGGCGTCCAGCACCAGCGGTCGATCGAGCTGCGGCAATAGCTGTCGCACGAACGCCTGAGCCGCGGGCCGTCGTGAGAGCCCCGGTCCCAAGGCGACCACGTCAATATCGTCGGCTTCGATGAGCGCCAGCGCCGCTTCGGCGGCGGCCGCGCAGAAGGCTCCCTCAGATTCGGGCAGCGCTCGCTTGACCGCCTCGATCAGCCGGCCCTCGATCACCGGGCCCAGGCTCTCCGGATAGCCCAGATAGACCAGCCCCGCTCCGGAGCGCTCCGCCGCTTCGGCGGCCAAGATTGCCGCTCCTGAGAGGCCGCGCGAGCCGGCCAGCACCAGCACATGCCCATAGCTGCCTTTGTGGCTGTCCGGCCGGCGCCGGGGCAATCGCTCGGCCACCCAGCCGCGCTCGATCTGCTCCAGCCCGGAGGCATATTCGGCCTTCAGTTTGGCCGGATAGCCGACTTCGCCCAGCAGCAGCTCGCCGACGTAGCCTCGACCGGGGTAGAGCAGCAGGCCCAGCTTGGGCAGCTCCAGCGTCACGGTCAGGTCGGCCTTGACGCAGACGCCAGACACCTGACCGCTGTCGGCTTCTAAGCCGGAGGGCAGGTCCACCGAGACGGTAAAAGCGTCGCGGGCGTTGATCAGCTCGATGGCCGGTTGGTAGAGGCCGCGCGGCGCGCCAGACACTCCTATGCCCAAGAGTGCATCAATGACCAGCTCTGAGTTTGCCAGGGCCACCTCGAGCGCCGGCAACTCGGAGCTCCGGCTGAGATAGCGCAGTGGCGTGCCGCTGGCCGCCAAAATGCTCGCCTGGGTGGCGGTCTCGGCCGAGAGCGACTCCGGGGTGCTCAGCACCACGCAACTGACCTCGGCTCCCAGGCGCAACAGCTGGCGCGCCACCACCAGACCGTCACCACCGTTGTTGCCCTTGCCGCAGACCAGGCAGACCCGGCGGCCCTCCAGCTCGAGCAGCCTATTGGCCAGATGCTCGGCGATCGAGCGTCCGGCATTCTCCATCAGGATCAGGCTGGGAATGCCATAGTTCTGGATCGCTTGGCTGTCCAGCTCCTTCATCTGGGTGCCGGTAAGGACTTGCATGGCTCTTTAATTAGTAGCAGGAAATAGTCGGTGAGTCAAACGGTAGAGGGCTCAGCTGTGGTCCAGCAGCGCTTCGGCCAGCTCCAGATCGGCCGGAGTGGTGATCTTAAAGTTGCGCGGCTCGCCGGGGATGAGCCGCGCGGCCACGCCGGTTAGGGCCAGCACCGCGCCCGCCTCATCGCTGAAGCTGCGCCCCGCCGCGTCAGCTTGTCGCAGCGCTTGAGATAGTAAATCATACTGATAGCATTGTGGTGTCTGACTGAGCACCAGCCGCTGGCGCTCCAGCGCTGGTCCGACTAGTCCTTCGTCGTTCACCGGGCGAATCGTGTCTTGGACCGACAAGGCAGGTAGGGCTGCCCGCTGCCGGCGGGCCATCTCGATCAGCCGCTCGGCCAGTTGGAGGGAGAAAAAGGGTCGGACACCATCATGGACCAGCACCAGATCGGGAGGCTCGCTCAAGGCTGCTAACCCGGCCAAGGTGGAGTCCTGACGTAGAGTGCCTCCCAGGGCAACCTCGATGGGCAAGCGAAAGCTGTAAGGCCGCAGAATGTCGTCCTGACAACGTTCTTGATCGGCGGGACGTATCACCAGCACCAGCTCTTGGACGGCGCTCAGCTCCGCCAGCCGCTGCAGTGAATAGTAGAGAAGAGGCTTACCCCCCAAGGTTAGATAGGGTTTATTCAAGGTAGCACCCATCCGTTGGCCTGAGCCGGCGGCCAGCACCACCGCCGCCACTCGCTCCAGCGCGCTCATCTGGCCCACGCTGCCGTCACTATCTGCTGAGCAGTAAGGCGAAAAAGCCGGTCACCATCAGCAACAATTCCAGGCTGACCAGTAAGGGGAGCCATCGCTTGGTTATGGGCATGGGCATCGCTCCTTTGTCGTTCGCTAGGATCACTTTGCCAGGTTAATTTAGCCGCCAGACGCCCGCTGCACCAGCCAAGCTGACCCGCCTGGTGCTCGCTTCCGTCACCATCCGGACGGACAGCGAGCTCAGTCGTTCCAGCGCCCCTGGGCATCGCCCTTAGGTCTGACGAAGAGCATCTTGCCCGCCTCGGTCTGCAAGGAGCTGGAGACCAGCGCATGGATCTTCTTGCCGATGAAGCGCCGGCCGTTCTCGATGACCACCATAGTGCCATCATCCATATAGCCGATGCCCTGCCCGATCTCCTCGCCGCGGTCTATCACCTCAACCTCCAACTCCTCGCCGGGGATGAAGCGTGGCTTCATGGCGTTGGCCAACTCGTTGATGTTGAGCACCTGCACTCCCTCGACTTTGGCCACCTTGTTCAGGTTGAAATCGGTGGTCAAGATGACCGCCCCCAACTCCTTGGCCAACTGGATCAGCTTGCGATCCACCCCGGTGGCTTGCGGATAGTCGCGGCTGAGCAGCTCCACTTGCACCTTGGGGTTGCGTTGCAGCTCGCCGAGGATATCTAGCCCCCGGCGCCCCTTGCGTCGCCTGAGATTGTCAGACGAATCGGCTATTCTCTGCAACTCGTCCAGCACAAACTGCGGGGTGATCAGCACCCCATCTATGAAGCCAGTCTGGGCCAAATCCCCGATGCGTCCATCAATGATCACGCTGGTATCGAGCAGCTTGGCCGGGATATGGGCCGTATGGGACCGTGAGGAATTTGTGCTACCCCATAAGCTTGCCCAGGGCAGGTCTTGCAGATAGCCCAGGCGAAAACCCAAGAAAGTCAAGAAGAAGATCAGCGCCGCCTGAGCCAATTGCAGCCAGAGGCTGGGGGAGAAGAGCAAGGCCAGCACCGCATAGCCCAGCAGACCGAAGAGCGCGCCCACCAGGCCAAAGAGCGCCCCGCCCAGCAGCACCTGTCCCTCGCCAGCCTCCACCCGTCGGTTGACCGCCCGGCTAACCCCATCCATACTCAGGGCCAACAGCGCGCCCACCAGCGCGCCAATGAGCGCATTGAGCCACGGCAGTCGCACCGGCTTAGCGGCCCAAGTCCAGGCCAGCGGCTGCTTGGTCAGCATCAACAACAGCCCCCCAGCTGCGATAGCCAAATAGAAAAGTATCCGAGCGGCCAACGCTACCTGCTTTTTCATCGCTCCGTCGAGCCATTCCTCCTCGAAAAGGTGATTCAGCCTATCTTAACCGATGCTTGACGCGGGGGCAACGCTTCTGCTACTCTACTCTTCACCAGAGGGGGGGATCGGACCTTGGAGGAGCGTTGGACCATCCGGGAGGTGCTTAGCTGGACCTGCAGCTACTTTCGCCGGGCGGGCATTGCGGCGGCGCGCTTTGAGGCGGAGATTCTGCTGGCTCAGGTGCTGAACCAGGATCGGCTCGAGCTTTATCTGCACCCCGACCGACGGCTCACCCCGGAGCAGCGCACCAGTTTTCGCCGACTGGTCAAGCTGCGCCATGGTGGCACACCCTTGCAATATCTGACCGGTGCGGTAGAGTTCTATAACTGTCGTCTGCGGGTCAACGGCTCGGCGCTCATTCCCCGCCCGGAGACGGAGCAGCTCGTCGAGCGGGTCCTGACCGACCGGCAGGGACAACCGCTAGGCCGTACGCTCGACCTGGGCACCGGCACGGGGGCGATCGCCATTGCGCTGGCCCTGGCCTGCCCTGAGGCCCAGCTCACCGCCTGCGATAGCTCGGTGGAGGCGCTGGAACTGGCTCAGGAGAATGCGATGCTCAACGGCGTAGCCGAGCGCATCGTCTTTCAGCGCTCCGATTGGTTTGCCCAACTAAGTGGGCGCTTCGACCTGATCATCTCCAACCCGCCCTACGTCAGCTCGGAGGAGCTGGCCGGGCTGGCCCCGGAGGTCCGCTGCCATGAACCGACCGTGGCCCTGGACGGGGGCGCGGACGGGTTGGAGTGCCTGCGAGCCATCATCGCCCAGGCGCCCTGCTATCTCAATCCCGGGGGGCAGCTCTATCTGGAGATAGGCTTCGAGCAGGCCGAGGCGGTGCAGCGGCTGCTGGAGGCCAGCGATGGCTTGAGCCGGCCGCTGATCGGCGAGGACCTCACTGGTCTACCCCGCTTCGCCTGCGCCCAGCGCGCTGAGTCGCTACAGGAGGCATAGATTATCGCTGATGGGTATCATGGTGCAGATCTCAGAACTAAGCTACGCTTCCCCGCAGAAAGAGCCGATATTCTCTGACTTCCACCTGCGAGTGGAACGGGGCAGCTTGCTCTGTCTGGTCGGGGAGGCCGGGGTAGGTAAGACCCTGCTACTCTCGTTGCTTTGCCGCGAGCAGTGGCCGACGCGAGGGCAGATCTTGGTAGCGGGTCGCAATATTGTCCGGCTCAGCCCGGAGCACTTCCAGCGCTTACGCTATCAGATCGGGGTGGTGCCCCAGCGACCTCAGCCCCCCTTGCAGCGCACTCTGACCGCGTTGCTGCGCTTCCGACTGCGTGCTCTGGATTGCCCGACGGCGGAGCTGGAGCCGCGGATCAACGGGACGCTGCGGGCGGTAGGGCTGAGCGCTCAGCGCGATCGCTCGCCGGCCGAGCTCACTCCGGGCGAAAGGCGTGTCTTTCAACTGGCGTTGGCCCTCTCCAGTGATCCGCTGTTGCTGCTCTTTGACGATCCCACTTCGGGGCTGAGCCCTGCCGAGGGTCGGCAGGTGCTCGAGACGCTGCGCCAGATGCAGCAGCGTCGCCGACTGACCGTCTTGGCCACCTCCCGTCTGTCCAAGACGGCGGAGCTGCTGGACGCTCCGCTGGTGGAACTGCCAGCGCCGCCTAGAGCAGGCCGATGATGATCTCCCAGAGGCAACGGCGATGAACCGCACCCTTTACCTGCTGGGCCAGTTGCTCCGTTCCTTCAACTGGCGGCTGGCGCTCGGTACTCTGCTGCTCACCGGTCTGCTGGCCCTGGAGGTGCTGTTGCTGGCCGCGCTGCTCTTCCTGAACCGCGGGCCGCTGCCGCAGGCTGGCGGCGACCAACTGCTGGCCGCGCTCACCCGGCCCACCGCCCAGGCTCGGCTGTCTCAGTTCTACGAGCGGAGCCGCGGTTGGTCGGAGGTGCAGCGGGTGCGCTATATCTTCCCCGAGCAGGCGGCGGCCTCCTCACGCCCCCTGCCTCTGGAAGCCCGCCGCTACGGTTATTGGCAATTTCGACTGCGCAGTCCGGCCGACCGGGCAGCACTCCTGGTCCGTCTGCGTACCCAGTCACCCTCGCTGGCGATCATCATCCCGCAGCAGCTACAGGTCCGCCGCCTCTGGCAGGATCATCCTGCTCTGCGCTCTTGGGCCTTCGGCGCGCTGGGCGCGCTACTATTGCTGATTATCGCCCTTGTCTACCTGCTGCTGCGCACCATAGCGCAGGGCTGGCAGGCAGAGCTGGAGCTGCTCAACCTGGCCGGCTTCACCGCCCGCCACCTGGCTGGGCCCTTCGTGCTGTTGGGACTGTTGCTGGGGGGGCTGGCAGCGATCGCAGCCGCGCTGCTGGCGCTACTCGCGCCGTTGCTGCTGGGGCCTCTACCCTGGCTGGGAGCGCTGTTGCCCGCGCTGAGTTCCAGGCCGCCGGCCGCTCAGGTCAGCTTGGTCACCTTGCTCATTGGCCTGGCACTGGCTGGCTTGGCGGGCCTAATTGGCTTCGTTGCCTCCCGGCCCATCCTGGGGCAGTTGGGTATAGCCGGCCCACGCCCGCCAAAGCCGTCGCGCGCCCAAGCGGAGCAGAAAGCTCAACCCCAGCGCCACAAAGAACAACTCCAGCGGCTTGAGCGCCAGGGAAAAGGCCACCGCCTTGTCGGCCGAGAGGCCAAAAAGGGCAAAGATGCCGATCTGCCCACCCTCAAAGACCCCCAGGCCGGCCGGAGTGATCCAAAACAAGGTAGTCAGCACCAGCGTCAGGGCAAAGATCAGCGCCAGTTGGGTGAGTGAAAAGACCAGCCGCTCCGAAAAATAGAAGAACACCTGCGGACGTAGATAGAGAAAGATCGTCCCGGCAAAAGAGACCAACCCGGCCTGCAAGGTCGCGCGCCAATGGTGATGAAAAGCTTGATGGATCTCCTCTTCCACCTGACGGACCCAGCCGGCGGCCGCCGCTGGCAGCAGCCGCCCGACCAGCCGCCCGCTCAGCCAGATGGTGATCCGGGTGCCCCAGAGGCGATTGGCCCAGAAGTCATAGGCTCCCAAGGCCATTGCCAGCCCTAACAGCAGGTCGGAGCCGAGCAGTACCCAGCCTAGTGCCGAGGGCAACTGCCCGCGGAACAACATATAGAACGAGCCCAGATAGAGAAAGAAGAGCAGCGTCAGTCCTTCCAGAAACTTGGCCACGGTGACCACGGCGATCAGTTTGTCCGTCGGCTCACCGGTCTCTTTCACCAGCAGATAGACGGCCACCGGCTCGCCGCCCACGAAAGAAAAAGGGGTCAGGTAGCTGACGGCATAGCCGGCCAGCCGGGCACGCACCACCGTCTGCCAGGGGGTGCGCAGCCCGTAGGCGCGCAGCAGGATGATCCAACTCAGCAGCCAGCCGCCGATCATCAGGGCTACATCGGCGAAGAGGGCCAGAAAGCCGACCAGCCCCAAGCGGGCCAGCAAGCCCCATATCTTACCCCCGCCCACCCACCAGATGATCAGCGCGAAGCTGCTCGTTCCCCCCAGCACCGAGCCGGCCAGGATGAGCCTGCGTTTCACAGATAACCAAGCCCCTTCAGCCGGGCGCGCAACTCCTCCTCCTCTGCTTTAGAGCGCTGGCGGGCGCTCGGCCGGGCCGCGTGGTTGGCCCCATTGGTGCCATCTGGCGCGGCAGCGACCAGCGGCAGTGGAGCCCCTTGCAACAGGCCGGCACTGGCTTGGCCATCCAAGCCCGGCGGGGTAGGTAGACCCAGTAGTTGGGTGATAGAAGGGAAGAGGTCCAGCAGCCTGAGGCCCTCCAGCCGCCCGTGCCGCAGACCCGGACCCCGTCCCACCAGTACGCCGTCCAGATGATGCCAGCCAGAGTGGGCCACCGGCTGGGTCACCGGCCGATTGGCCAGGAACTCCGAGAGCCCCAGCGGGGTGCAACCCTCGGCGGGCAGGAAGACGATCTCCGGCGCGGTGGGTAGCGCCGCCTCACCGTAGAGCTCCTCGCGGCGATAGGCCACCGCCACCACCGGCTGACCGGTATAGGGATTTTGCCAGGACCGCAAGGCCTGCAGTAGCTCCTCAGTCAGCCGCGGCACCTGCCAGGCCGGCACACAGCCCTGGGGCTCACGCCCCAGGCGATTTATATATATCTGACCTACGTTGCCATAAGAGTAGGCCAAGGTGTGCGGCCAGTCCACGTTGTCGGACGAGAGGAAGAAGCGGCGCATGAGGCGATATGATTGGTCCTCTTTGAAGGCCCGTCCCAGCCGCAGCAGGTGGAGCCGCTCATTCCAGGGATAGAGGTTCTCCGGGGTAAGCGCCAGCCGGAAGGCCAGCCGCTTGAGCGCCGAGGGCCAGGAGCGCTTCAATTTCAAGTAGCCCTGCTGCCATAGCCAGGTGTTTAGGTGCAAGTTATAATATAGCGGCCCGAAGCCATGATCGGAGATGACCAGCACCGTAGTCTCTTGTGATTTGGGCAGGGCATCCACAAGCTCACCGATGGCTTGATCAGCGAGGCGATAGATGGACAGGATGGGGTTCTCGCCGCGGGGGGCTCGCACCCGATAGCGCCGCCGGGGCTGGCCGTCGAGTAGGTGCCACATCTGGTGCTGCACCGTGTCGGTCTCCATGAAGTGGACCATAAAAAAGTCCCAGGGCTGGCTTTGCAGCAGGTAGCGCGCCGCCTTGGCCCGCTGTGCCAGCGAGCGCTGCAATCCGGCCAGCCAGGAGGCCACTTCATAGCGCCCGCGCCAGTGCTCCGGCATCACCGGATAACGCCCGCCAATCGCCCGCTCTAGCTCCGGTTGCAGGGTTGAGGGCCAGATATAGGGCTGATCCGCCGGGGTGAGCAGGTCGGTGATCATGAAGCCGTTGATCGGACGGGCTGGGTAGCTGCCGGGCACGCTTAACACGCCCAGGCGAGCGCCCTGCCCGCTCAGCCACTCCCAGAGCTTCACCCCGCGTATCTGGCCCGAATCTATCACACTCAGTCGGTAGCTACCTTCCTGACGGGTCAGCCAGTCGAATACCCCGTGGCGACCGGGCAGCAGGCCGGTCTGAAATGATCCCCAGGCCGCGCCGGTCACCGGGGGTAGGACGCTCTCCAGTCTGCCGTAGCCTCCCTGCTCCATCAGGGCTTGCAGGTGAGGCAGTTGGCCTTGCTGTGCCCAGGGTTCAATCAGATCCAGCGTGGCGCCGTCCAGCGCGATGATCAAGATCTTCTTCAAGGGCAGATGTCCTCCTCAAGTGAGATACGGAACGTTCATCCTGTGCGTACATCCAGCCGGGTTGCCGCCCCAACCAGGCCAAGTTGAAATAGGCCCGGTAACCCTCGATCGTATACTGCCGCCAGTCCGGCCCCCAATGATAGCGGCGGCTCGAGGAGTAGACCCGCATCCCCGGCGCATAGCGGATGCGTTCGCCCCGCCGGCAAGCTCCCTGCAGGCGTAGAGCCAAGTCCAGATCTTCCCCCAAGCGCAGCCGAGTGTTAAACCCATCGATAGACCAGAATTTTTCCCGTCGCACGGCGAAGTTGAAGCCCCAAAAGTGCGGTCGCCTCAGCCCGATGTGCAGCCGTTGATGGAACTCGATCAGTCTTTCCACATGAAGCAGGCGCTGTAGGCGCGTTGGTTGATGAAAACCCACCCGCCCACAAAGGGCGATCACCTGCGGGTCGGCGAAGCCGGCGGCGATGGCCGCCAGCCAATCACGATCGACCAGCGTATCGGCATCGGTGCGGGCGATCAGGGGGTAGCGCGCAGCGCGAAAACCGGTCTGCGAGGCGGCCGCCGCGCCGGGTTGGGCCTCCTGGAGCAGGCGCAAGCTCAGCCGGGGATGCGCCCGCCGGAAGCTCTCGATGCAGGCCACCGAGCCATCGCGCGAGCCGTTGTCCACCACGATCAATTCGAACTCACCCGGCCAGCTCTGGCGGGTGAAGGCCTCCAGACAGGGGATGATGAACTCCTCCTCATCGCGCAACGGAATGACTACGGAGATCATCAGGAGAAGAGGCCGCGCCAACTGTAGCTGCCGGCGACGATCCGGTATGCCTGCTCCTTGATAAATTTCCTTGCTAGCTCTTCAGCGAGTTCGCCTGGCTTTACCTTTGCCAATCCTCTATCACCCCGACAATGATAATATCTCGCATACCCTAAAATCAAGCGCCGCCGCAACACTTGGCAAATGCTGCCTAAGCTGATATAATGTCGTTCAGCAAGGAGAGGGGCGACAATCGTGAAATAGACCGTCTAATGGTGTTATAAGGATCGGAAATGTATAAACCCAATCTCAAGATCACCAGCAAGATCGTCAATTACATCGCGGATATCTCCGCCGCGCGGGAGGTCATCCTCAATGCCCCGATCTTGCCCCAATGGGAGATCAAACTGCGCAAGGAAGCCATCCTCAAGATGGCTCACCACTCGACGAGCATCGAGGGCAACCGGCTGACCCTGGAGCAGGTCGAAGACTTCTTGGCTGGCGAGGAAGTACCGGCCTGGGAAAAAGACAAAATCGAGGTCGAGAACTATGTGAGAGTATTGGAATATATCGATCAACTGGAGAACGACGGGGAGGGGGGAATCGCTGAGGAGATCATCCTGGAGACTCATCGGCTGACAACTAAGGGACTGCTGGATAAATCTGAGTCTGGACATTACCGCAAGGTTCCAGTGGCGGTCGTGAACGGATTGGGCAGGACGGTCTTCCAGCCTCCAGCGGCTGGAAAGGTGCCGGAGCTGATGAGAGATTTTGTGGCCTGGCTTAACGGCGAGGAGGCCGCGGAGTTATATCCCGTCTTAATGAGTGGGATTGCCCACTATGAGCTGGTCCGCATCCATCCGTTTGTAGATGGGAATGGACGGACGGCGAGAGCTCTGGCTACCTTGATCCTATATCTGCGCGGGTTCGATACGAAGAGATTCTTCGCACTGGATGACTATTACAATGAGGATCGGAGTCGCTACTATGCCGCTCTCCGGACCGTCGATCCCGAAACTGTAGATGTCACGGAATGGTTGGAATACTTCACCGAAGGCGTGGACGTTAGCATGGGCAAGGTGAAGCGAGCCATTCTTGATCTTAGCCTGGATCGGCGGTTGAAGGAGGCCAAAGGTCCGATATATCTGGATGATAGACAGATGGCAATTCTCAAGTACCTTCAAACCAACTCTAGGATCACAATCGGCAAAGTTCAATCGACGTTCGGTATCAGTCGCGAGATGGGCAATCGCCTCATCCGGCCTCTGCTAGAGAACGGTTTACTTGCCAGGCGGGGCAAGGGCCGAGCCACTTACTATCAGCTTGCCCGGTAATCGTCAACCAATCGTCAAATTTGCGTCAACAGACGAGATCATCAGGAGAAGAGACGCCAAAGCTCCACAGAGTGCTCCGGCCGCTCCGCCAGCCCGCTCCTCACCGTTTGGTGCTTCCGCCGCCGGGTCGGGCCGGCTGGGGGCGGGGTGCGAGTCAGATGCAGCACCCGGCGGTAGAGTTGCTCCAGCCGTCGGCCGATGAGTGGCAGGCCGTTCGCCTGGGCCAACTCCAGCGCCCCTTGGCTCAGCCGAGCGCGCAGTCCTTCGTCCTCGGACAACTGCCTGAGCGCCTCGACAAAATCGTTTTGGTGTTCACCTTTGAGACAGTTGACCCCCTCGATCAGCCAGTCCTGATATTCGGGCAGGTCGCGCACCACCAACGGCAGGCCCAGCGAGGCGGCTTCCAGGATGACCAGCCCTTGGGTCTCGGTATGCGAAGGGAAGAAGAGCACGTCGCCGGCGGCAAAAGCCCTCGGCGTGTCGGAGACGAAGCCCGGCATACAGACGTTGGGCGGTCGCTCTTCGATCCGCTGGTACATCTCGGGATGAAAGGCCAGCAGTTTAGACCAGATCTGCCCATACCAGATGAAGTCAAACTGTGGCAGGCGCTCGGCCACCTGCAGGAAGGTGATCACCCCTTTGCGCGGGATGACGTTACCGGCGGAGAAGGCGGTGAAGCGCTGCAGGTGAAAACGCTTGCGGGTGGCGGCCCGACTTTGGGGGCTGAAGCGGAAGCACTCGCGGTCTATGCCGTTGCTCAGCACGGCGATCGGCCGGGTGATCCCGGAGCCCAGCAGGCAACGTTTGGCAAACTCGGTGGGGGTGAAGATATAGTCGCCGGTCTCGTAGAAAAATTTGAGATAGCTCTCATAGAGCGGCGCCAGCACATTGGACATGGTGAAACTATCGCGGAAGTCGTGCGCCCCGACGCTGTGGGCGTGGACCACCACCGGAATCCCCTCGCGCTGGGCCCGTTTGAGGAAGTAATAGGACTTAGGGCCGGCGGCCTCCAGATGCAGCAGGTCGTAGGGCACCGCGGCCGGATCGGTGGTCACGCTGACCCCTTGCAAGCGCAGCGCTTTGACGTGATGCTCGAAGGCCCGTTTGAAGCCGGACTTGGCGAAGGCCTCATCGGCCTCTAGATAAAGACAAACTCTCATCTTTTGCTCCCACTCCTTCGTCATTGCCAATGGCGTTCATGCTGATGGCCTATTCCCATTCGATCGTCGCCGGCGGCTTGGCAGTGATATCATAAACTACGCGAGTAATCTGGTCCAGTTCGTTGGTGAGGCGGCTGGAGATGCGGGCCAAGGTCTTGTAGGGCAGCGGGTACCAGTCGGCGGTCATCCCCTCGCGGCTGCTGACGGCGCGCAGGGCGACGATCTCGCCGTAACCTCGCCCGTCGCCGCGGATGGCCACGGAGCGACCGGGCAGCAGCACCGCAAAATATTGCCAGATCACCCGATCTAGCTTGGCTCGTTTGATCTCTTCGCGCAGGATGGCGTCGGCCTGTCTCAGCAAAGCCACCCGCTCCGGGGTCACCGGGCCCAGAATGCGCACTGCCAGACCCGGTCCGGGGAAGGGTTGCTCCCAGACGATCTCAGCGGGCAGGCCCAAGGAGAGGGCGAGCTGCCGCACCTCGTCCTTGAAGAGATCCCGCAAAGGCTCGACGATCTCCAACCCCATCTCGGCGGGCAGTCCCCCGACGTTGTGGTGGCTCTTGATGCGTCGGGCGCCGGATGCCCCCGCACTCTCGATCACGTCAGAATAGATCGTCCCTTGGACCAGGATATCAATCGGCCCCTGTCGCTGCTCCAGCCGGTGGGCTGCGGCTTCGAAGGCGCGAATGAACGCCTTGCCCACCGCCTTGCGCTTCTCTTCCGGATCACTCAGGCCGCGCAGCGCGGCGAAGAAGCGCTCCTGGGCCTCGACTACCTGTAATCTCAGCCCTAAGCGGGCGGCCACCTGCTCGGCGTGCCGCCGGTCCCCCTGGCGCAGCAGGCCGGAGTCCACGAAGACCGGCAGCAGTTGGGAGCCGATCGCCCGTTGGGTCAGTGCGGCGGCGGCGGTGCTGTCCACGCCGCCGGAGAAGGCGATCAGCGCGCGCCGGCCGTCCAGTTGCCGGCGCAGAGCGCCAATCCGTTGCTCCAGTGTCTCGCCCGGCTGCCACCGCCCCCGGAGGCCGCAGATCGTTCGCAGCCAATTGGCCAGAATTGTCTGGCCCTTGGGGGTTTGAGCCACTTCAGGGTGAAATTGCAGCCCATAGATCAAGCCATCGGCGCTGCGAATGGCCGCATAGGGGACTCCACTGGAGCGGGCCAGCGACCGGTAGTCCAGCGGGAGCAGTTCGACCCGGTCGCCGTGGCTCATCCAGACCGGCTCGTCGTCGCCCAACCCCTCAAAGAGGGGATCGGGGCCGGCCAGCTGCAAGGTGCTCAGGCCATACTCTCCCCCCCGGCCGCGCACCACCTGGCCGCCCCGGTCGGCCGCCACCCGCTGCAGGCCGTAGCAGATGGCCAGTATGGGGATTTTCAAATCATAGAGCGCCGGGTCGAGCCTAGGGGCATCCTTCTCATAGACGCTGGCCGGTCCCCCGGAGAGAATCAGTCCCCTGGGGGCCTGCCGGCGGAGCTGCTCTACTGAGCTCTGAGCCGGGATGACCTGGCAGTAGACCTCCAGCTCGCGCACCGTCTTGGCGATCAGTCGCGTGTATTGTGAGCCGAAATCCAAGATGAGAACTTGCTCTTCGTCCACAAAGGCCCCCTATCCGTCTGATCACAACGATAGCAGACCATCAGTGGGACTTGCAACCCCGCTGCTCAGCATTGGTGTAGCGGAGAGGGTTAGCTTATAATGCTTAATTGACGCTTCAGACAGATCTGAATTCCGAGGAGGGATTCGCGTGCAAGACCTAGAAGGGGATTTTCAAGAGAACTGGCGCAAGTGGGGCCGACGGCTGGGGAAACTCGGCAGTTGGACCGGCTGGCTGATCATCTTGGTCATCGCCGCCTTCTACCTGATGAGCGGCTTCTATCAGGTGGGACCGGCCTCGGTGGCTCTGGTGAAGAACTTCGGTGCCTACTCCCAAACCATCGGACCGGGCTTTCACTATCACCTGCCCGCGCCCTTTCAGAGCGTGGTGCTGGTGAACGTCAGCAACGTGCGCAACGAGGATCTGGGCTTCCGCACCGTCCGGCCCGCCCCCAACCCCCAATACCAAGCTGTGCCCCAAGAGGCGCTGATGCTCACCGGGGACGGCAACATCGTCTACGTCGAAGCGATCGTTCAATATCAGGTAAAAGACGCCCAGATGTTCGCCTTCAACCTGATTGACCCCCAGCTGATCGTCCGCCAGGCCGCCGAAGCGGTCATCCGTGAGGAGGTGGCCAAGCGCACGCTCGATGAGGTGATCACCACCCAGCGCACGGCCATCGGCTCCCAGTCCCAAGTGTCTCTGCAGGCCCTGCTCGATCGCTATCAGACCGGCATCGCCGTTCGCACCGTCAAGATCCAGGCCGCCCGGCCTCCCGACCAGGTGCTGGCCGCCTTCGACGACGTCAACAGCGCCCGGCAGGATCACGATACCTTCATCAACAAAGCCAACCAATATAAGAACACCATATTGCCCAAAGCCCTGGGCCAAGCCCAGCAGATCATCAACAAGGCCGAGGGTTATAAGGCGCAGCAAGTTGCCCTGGCTCAGGGGACGGTGGCCCGCTTTCTCGATGTGCTCAAGGCTTATCGCGCCGGTGACCCAGGGGTGACCCGCACCCGGCTCTATATCGAGGCCATGGAGCAGATCTTGCCCAAGATGAATCTGATCATCCTCGGGGCGGGCGAGGGTAACCAGACGCTCAACCTGCTCGATCTCTCCAAACTGCTCGGCCAAGGGCCAAGTAGTCCCAAAGGGGGTAAATAATCATGAAAACTCTCGTGGTCTTCGTGGTCGTGGTGTTTTTGGTCTTCATCGGCTACCGACTGGCGGCCTTCACCGTGGATCAGACTCAGGTGGCCGTGGTGCTCCAGTTCGGCAAGATAGTCAAAGTCGTCACCCAACCCGGCTTGCACCTCAAGACGCCCTTCCTCCAGTCGGTGGTCTACATCGATCATCGCTTGCAGGACTACTCGGTCAAACCGCAGGAGATCATCACCAAAGACCAACGACGTCTGGTGGTGGACAACTATGTCATCTGGCAGGTCACCGACCCCCGGGCCTTCGTGAAGACGATGGCCGGCAGCTTCGTCCAGGCACAGCTTCGGATCGATGGGGTGATCTACTCCAATGTGCGCAACGTGCTGGCCGATCATACCGTGACCGACATCATCTCCCCCAAGCGTCTAGCATATCTCCAGCAGGTCACCAGCTCCTCGCAGGCGCAGATGAAGAGTTACGGCCTGAAGCTGATCGACGTGCATGTGAAGCGGGCCGATCTCCCTGAGGCCAACGAGCAAGCGGTCTACAAGCGCATGGCCTCCGAGCGCGAGCAGACCGCGGCTCAGCTGCGGGCGCAAGGTGAGCAGCAGGCAACCCAGATTCAAGCGGAGGCCGATAAAGAGGTCACCATTACCATCGCCGAAGCGCAGAAAGAGGCCGATCAGACCAAGGGCGAGGGGGACGCCACGGCCCTCAAAATCTTCTCCGACGCCTATAAGCAGGACCCGGACTTCTATCGCTTCTGGCGGACGCTGCAGTCCTATGAACAGACCTTCAGTGGGAAGGATACGCTGGTGCTCTCCTCCAAGGCGGACTATCTGCGCCTGCTGCAGGGGTTTCAGCCAGCACAGACGGCGCAGCAGCCCTGAGTCAAGCGTCGGCGCAGGCTGATTTGCCGCAGAGGAAGTCGCGCACCACCTGTGAGAACTCCTCCGGGCGCTCGATCGGCGGGGAGTGGCCGCAGCGCTCGATGAAGACCAGCTGCGCCCCACGGATGTGGGTTTGAAACTCGTGAGCTACTTTCGGGGGAGTAATCCGGTCTTGGCGACCCCAGACTATCAGCGTTGGCAGGCCGAGCCGCCCCAGCTCGCTCTTCACGTTGTAGTCGCGGGTCGCCTTGGCCACCCGGATCAAGAAGCGCACATAGTTGCGATCGGAGAGCATCCGATAAATATCTTGGACCAGCGCATCGGTGACATAACCTGGATCGTAGAAGATTTGACTGGTCTGCTCGCGGATGAACTGCTCCGAAGGCCGTGGGATCTTCCGACTGAGGCTATATTCGAACAGGCCGGCGCTGCCGGTGAGCACCAGTTGGCTGGCCCGCTGCGGATAGCGCAGGCAGAAGTCGAGGGCCACCTGGCCGCCGAGTGAGTTGCCCCCGATGATCGTGCGCTCGATCCCCCGCTGCGCGAGGAAGTGAGCCACGTACTCGGTCAATTGCCCGATGGAGCGAAGGTCGGCCGGCCGGCGCTGGGGCTGATAGTCCACCGGGAGCTGCAGGGCCAGCCCGTGGAACCGATCGGCCAGCCGTGCCAAAGTTACCGTCCAATTCTCTGGGCCGCCGAAGAGGCCGTGGAGCCAGAGGACCGGCGGGCCGCTGCCCCGCTCCAGGTAGCGGAAGGGCCCGGTTTTGAGGCTCATCAGCTCGTACCCCCTCCTGGGGGAAAACCCCCATTTTAGAGTTTAGGCTAGCATAGCAAGCCACAAAGGTCAAGCGCTCTCACCGCCCAGCGGCTTGCTTTTGGGCCGGGGCCTGCCTTATCATCATCGCGCTATGAACCAACTCAATTTGATCTTCAGCCCTATCTGGAGTGATGCGGATGAACGTTGCCCAATTATTGGATGAAGCGGCCGAGCGCTACGGCGAGCGCACGGCGATCGCTTTCGAGGGGGAGACGATCAGCTATGCCGAGCTGGCCGATGCCTCCAGTTGTTTCGCCGGTGGGTTGCAGGAGCGCGGCATCCGGCCCGGCGATCGGGTGGCGGTGGACCTGCCGAATCTGCCCCAGTTCGTCGTGGTCATCTGGGGCATCTTCAAGGCCGGAGCCATCCCCTCTCCGATGAACCCTCAGATGCGCCGGCGCGAGATCGCCCATCAGCTTCAAGATTCGCAGGCGAAGATGATCGTGGCCCTGGTCCAGGTGCTCGATGAGGTAGAGGCCGCCACCCGGCAGTTCCCCCAGTTGCAGATCATCACCGCCGGTGGTGAGAGCCGCTATCCTCGTTTTCGCCACCTGCTCAAGGGCCAACCGACCTTTGTGGACCGTCAGGACGACGATCTGGCTCTCTTGCCCTATACCAGTGGCACCACCGGCCGACCCAAAGGGGTGCTGCTCAGCCACGGCAACTTAAGCTCCAATATCAAGACCGTCTCCCAGCTCTACGATCAAAAGGGCCCGGCTGCAGAAGAAGACCGCCTACTGGTGCCCATCCCCATGTATCACATCACCGGGATGACCGTGCTGATGCTCACTCCCTTGGCGCGCGGGGCGACGATCTATCCCATGCTGCGCTGGGATGCGCGTGAAGCGCTGCGCCTGATCCAAGCGGAGCAGATCAGCGACTTTCTGGCTGTGCCAACCATCTACATAGATCTGCTTCATCACCCTCGCAGCAAGGAGTACGATCTCTCCTCACTGAAACTGTGCAGCTCCGGTGGGGCGCGCCTTCCTGTGGCAGTCATGGAAGCTTTTGAGGAGCGCTTCGGCGTGCCCATCTACGAGGGCTACGGCCTGACCGAGACCTCACCGGTGACCCACACCAATCTGGCCGCTCCCCATCGCAAGCCGGGCACCATTGGCTGGCCCATTCCCGGTGCCGAATGTAAGATCGTTGACGATCAGGGCCAAGCGCTGCCACCCGGCCAGACCGGAGAACTGCTGGTGCGGGGCCCGATGGTGATGCAAGGCTATCACAATAACCCCGAAGCCACCCGTCAGGCGATCGATCCTGACGGTTTCTTTCACACCGGCGACCTGGCCCAACTGGACGAGGAGGGTTACTATCACATCGTGGATCGCATTAAAGACATGATCAACGTGGCCGGCCTGAAGGTCTTTCCCAAGGAGGTAGAGAAGGTGCTCTACGAGCATCCGGACGTGGCCGAATGCGCCGTGGTCGGCATACCCGATGAGCGTAAGGGTGAGACGGTCAAGGCTTATGTGCTGCTCAAGCCAGGCGTCGGTGGCACGGAGAAGTTGGCGGCCGATATGCAGCAGTACTGCCTGGATCAGCTTTCCGCCTACAAGCATCCCCGCCAGATCGAGTTCGTCAAGACCCTGCCCAAGACCGGTTCGGGCAAGATTCAGAAGTACCGGCTGCGGGAAGAGCAATGAGCTGGACAGGCAGAGCTTGGCACATATTCTACTTTAGAGTATAATACTTACGAGTAGAATGACAATCTTCATCGATCGAGCGAGCGAATTAGCAGACCTGGAAAGCCGCTGGCGCTCAGAAGTGTCTGAGCTAGTCATCGTCTACGGGCGCCGCCGGGTGGGCAAGACTGAGTTGCTCCTAAGATTCGCTCAAGGGAAGCGTGCCCTCTACTTCTTGGCCGCTCAGGTGACCAAGACTGAACAGTTGCGTCAGTTCTCCCAGCAGTTGCGTAGCACCTTCGACGACCCTCTGCTGGCCCATCTCACCTTCACCGAATGGGAGAGCGCCTGGAGTTATTTGGCTCAAAAGGCGGAGGGTGAACGGCTGTTGGTGGTCCTAGACGAATTCCCCTATCTCTGTGAGGCTCAAGCGGCCCTACCCTCCCTGCTGCAGCGCTTCTGGGATCTGCAAGGGCGTCATACTCAACTATTTCTAGTGCTCTGCGGCTCACAAGTGAGCTTTATGGAACGAGAACTGCTAGCCCAGCGAGCTCCTCTCTATGGGCGGCGCACCGCTCAACTTCAGCTTCGCCCCTTGAGTTTCCGCGATGCAGCGCAGTTCTTTCCCCAGTATTCGGCGCGCCAACAGTTAATGGCCTATGGGATGCTAGGTGGTATGCCCGCCTATTTGCAGCGTTTCGATCCCCACCGTTCATTGCGTCAGAACCTGCTGCGCGAGGCCCTCAGTGTTCAGGGTTTTCTCTATGAGGAACCGCACTTTCTCTTGCAGATGGAGCTGCGAGATCCTAAGACCTATATGGCTCTCTTGGGGGCTATCGCTTCCGGCTGTACTCGACTGAATCAGATCGCCCAGCGGGCGGGACTCACCGTCCAGGTGGCTTCTAAATACCTTAACGTGCTGCGCGGACTGGCTCTGGTCGCGCGCGAGGTCTCGCCACTGGAGCGCGCTCCTGAGCGCAGTAAGAAGGGACGCTATCGGGTGGCCGACCCCTTCCTACAGTTCTGGTTTCGTTTCCTCCAGCCGCACCTCAGCTTGGTCGAGGCCGGCGCCGGGACGCTCGTCTATCAGCGCTTCATCGCCCCACAGCTCGATACTTACCTGGGAGGCGTCTTTGAGGAGGTCTGTCGGGAGTTCATCCGCCGCTACGGAGGAGAGTTGGGTGAGGAGTCGGTTCGGCGGGTGGGCCGCCATTGGGGCGCAGAGTTCGATTTGGACATTGTGATCGAGCATTTGGATCGGAGTTGGTCCTTTGGAGAATGCAAATGGACCCGGCGGCCGCTGGGAGAGCGAACGCTCAAGCTATTGCAAGCGCGTATCGCCCAACTGCGGCCGGCGCCCGCTCCGGTCCGCTCACTGCTGCTTTTTGCCAGCTCCGGCTTTACTGAGAGGCTGAAGCGCCGGGCGCGCAGCGCTATCGCAGGCGAAGGTCCCCTGCTACACTTGGTGGATCTGAAGGCACTGCTCGCTGCGCCGGATTTGGATCAGCGGTCTGCTTGAGACCCCCCCCCTAAAGCCGGCCCAGGAGATAGTGCAGATAGCCGTAGAAGAGCGGCAGGCTGAGCAGCA
>ENA-ORDP01000258-ORDP01000258.1-marine-sediment-metagenome-genome-assembly--contig:-NODE-258-length-35839-cov-28.786217_pt1 | contig 35839 bp, 32 predicted proteins | sample MGYA00248627_ERZ508539 | MGnify/ENA primary metagenome ERZ508539 (study PRJEB26208, sample SAMN05571518) | marine sediment metagenome | biome: deep sea; feature: Hydrothermal vent; material... | reverse complement strand
ACGCTTTTAGCAAGGCTGGTATACAGGCCCCGCGCACGGCAGCAGCACAATACCGAAAGACTAAACGGGTGCCGATATCGGACCTGCAACCTGGTGATCTGGTCTTTTTCACTCTGTCCCGGGGGAAAGTTTCACACGTGGGTATTTATGTGGGAGATGGTCGTTTCATTCACGCGCCTTCAAGCGGCAAGCGGGTCGCATACGCATCACTTCACAACCCCTATTGGCGAAAACGACTGACTGGTGCTGGACGGCTTCAGTAGAGGGTATGCCGGAGCACGGCCATGCTCCGGCATACCGATCAGCCAGTCGGTTATTTCAGTTCCAGCTTGGTGGCGATGTTGTCAGCCCCTGAAACGTAGTACTGGAACTCGACATTAGGGCTTCCTGCCAGCAGGTCGACCATGTTAAACGCATCGCCATAGACATCCGTGCTGTCATCCATGGTGGTCCCAAGCGGATTCACTACAAAGGTTTTCTCGGACGAAGTGCCACCATCCAGCGTGACCAGATAGATTTTGTTCACCGAGTAGTTACTGCTTGTCAGCGCTGTACCGGTACTTTTCTCAACAACACTGGTGGCGATGCCGGCGTACTCCAGATTACCGGATTGCTCTGCTTCCAGATCGCTGGCGACCAGAACCTGGTTGGTATCGTAAGCACCTTCCACTTTGACTTCCTTGCCTACGATGAGTAGTGCCGTCATCGAGCTGTCGCCTGCGAGCTCAGCATCGAGCTGCACGATATCGGAGCCATTCATTTCGAACTGGTCGTTCGCCAGATCATCAGAGGTATCACCGGGTGTTCCGTTATTGTCTCCAGGACCTCGGGTAATGACACCTTCAATTTCTGCTTCGTTACCGTCTGATTGCCCGCATTCCTGGAAGCTTTCGTCTTCCAGTTCGAGTTTGAAAGCGGTTGCTGTCCAGTTACCGCTGCCAGGTGCGCTCTCCACAAATGTTGCAGGATCGAGTTTCGCTTCGATGAGCTTACCGACAGCCGAATTATCAAGCGTTAGGCCATCCACCGTTGCGGTGGCGTAGTCGATGGTAAGATTGTTTAAGGCGATAGTTGAATTATTTGTGTCGATAGTGTCAACCGTACCTTTGATCTCAGTGTCGGCAACGACAGCTTTGACTTCGATTCTGGTGGCGTCAATGCCGTTTGTTCCCGGTCTGCCGTGTACTTCAACCAGCGACGTTCCGGCCACCAGATCACACATCGAATTGACCCCGGCACTGTTACCATCCAGCACCAGCTCGGCGTTATAATTCACGGTAGTACCGAGCACTTCCAGGGAGCCGCTGGTCGGGCAGGGTGTGCCTGTCGGCGCGGAGGTCACAATGCCCTCCAGTTCATCATTGGAAATTACGTCGGCTGCCATCACGCTGCCATCGGAGCGAACCCGGGTGCAGATCTTGACTTCAGCACCCACATTCAGACCGCTGCCGTCGTCTGATTGCCCATCTACGCTGTAAGTTGTTGAATTATCGGTCAGTACGTGTTCACCATTCACATGGATACTGCCAAAACCGGTAATGGTCCCGGCAATCAATTTGTTGCTGGAGGAGGCGGCGGTGTTGGTGGAGGAACCGCCTCCGCCACAGGCAGCCAAGCCCAGGGTGATTGCTACGGCGCTGCTGAGAGCTACTAAGCTATTCAATTTCATGGTTACATCCTCATTTTGATCAAGTTAACCCGGCCTGAGAAGTCGGTATATTGCATAACACGCTATTCGTAATTGGGAAAATAATCCCAAATACAATAAAGGTCAAGTTCTTTCAGTAGCCGAATGTCCGTTCTGAGAACCCCGTCACAAATGGCGCTGGCAGTGAATGCGGAATCTATGACAAGCTGCAATTAATATGACCCCCTGGACTTTGCTCGATAGTGCGCCGGTGCCCGGCAACGGCGGGGAGCTGCGCCTGTACCAGCGCCGTGATGAATTCTCGATCCGGGTAGGGGGTTGCAGCGAGCTGATGAACAGCCGGACTCATGGTTCCGAAGATGCGTTGGCCGAACATACCTGTGCCAGGCTGACGGATTGCTCGGAGTCGCGATTGCTCATCGGCGGGTTGGGTATGGGGTTTACACTGGCTGCGACGCTCCGACACGTCGGTGACCAGGCGCAGGTAGTGGTGGCTGAATTAGTGCCGGCAGTGGTGACCTGGAACAGGGGTGCACTTGGAGCGTCTGCCGGTCATCCGCTCGAGGATCCACGGGTAACTGTGCGTGAGCAGGATGTCGCCCGCATTCTGGTGTCCGGGCAGCAAACGTACGACGCTGTCTTGCTGGACGTGGATAATGGCCCTGAAGGACTCACCCGCAAAGAGAACGATTGGCTCTATAGTATAAACGGATTGACCGCAGCCTACGCGGCGCTGCGTCCTCAGGGTGTGTTGGCTGTGTGGTCGGCCGGTCCGGATAAAACATTTTTTCAACGGCTGCGCAAGGTGGGGTTCGAGGTGGATGAGCTGCGTGTGCGCGCCCATGGATCGAAAGGTGCGCGGCACATCATCTGGCTTGCCAGACGCGGGCGATAAGGTAATTCTCATGGCAAATTCATTTGGCGATCAGTTTCTAAAAGCCGGTCTGGTAAACAGGGACAAGCTCAACAAGGCAAAGAAGTCAAAATACAAACAGCAGAAATCCGAGAACAGGAAGAAGAACGGCGATGTTAACGAGGCCACGGCGTCTGCCCGGCGGGTGGCGGCCGAGAAGGTGGCCCGTGATCGCGACCTCAATCGACAGAAAAAAGAGCTGGCTGAGCACAAGGCGGTCCAGGCGCAGATTCGTCAATTGGTCGAACTGAATCATTTGCCGCGGGATGACAGCGAGGTGGGTTATAACTTTCAGGACGGTGCTGCGATCAAAAAGCTTTTTGTCTCGCAGGATATCCACGACAAGCTGGCGCGCGGATTGCTCGCCATTGTCAGGTTTGATGGCGGGTACGAGGTAATTCCATCCGTTGTGGCGGAGAAAATAAAGCTTCGTGATGAATCCTGCATTGTCAGCAAAGCCGCGACTCTACCGGAGGATAGTGGCGATGATCCCTACGCGGATTATAAGGTCCCCGACGATTTGATGTGGTAGCTGTATAGCCATTGCCTGCTAGCGTGATGCCTTGACCTTTTGTGGTTCCGTATCCTGACTACGCAGATAATCTTCATAAGTGCCGCGGAAATCGACAATACCGGTGGGTGTCAGCTCCAGGATGCGTGTCGCTAACGAGGATACGAACTCGCGGTCGTGGCTGACGAAGATCAACGTGCCAGGATAGTTATCCAGGGCCAGGTTCAGCGATTCAATAGATTCCATATCCAGGTGGTTAGTGGGCTCGTCCATCAACATAATATTGTTACGTTGCAGCATGAGTTTGCCGAACAGCATGCGACCCTGTTCACCACCGGAAATCACGTTGACGGATTTATTAATGTCGTCCTGGGAAAACAACAGGCGACCCAGGGTGCCACGAATAACCTGTTCATCGTCGCCCTTTTTGCCCCACCGACCCATCCAGTCGAACAGGGTTCTGTTTTCCTCGAAATCCACAGCGTGGTCCTGTGCATAATAACCAAGCGCCGCATTTTCGGACCATTTCACGGTGCCGGCGGACGGCTCAAGATCACCGACCAGGCATTTTAACAAGGTGGTTTTTCCAATACCGTTAGGACCGATCACGGCAACACGTTCACCCACCTCGATCATGAGATTGAGGTTGGTAAACAGGTCTTCATCAAAACGTTTGCCCAAACCTTCCAGCTCGAGTGCCAGACGATGCAGTTTTTTGTCCTGGTCAAACCGGATATAAGGGTTCTGTCGGCTGGATGGCTTCACTTCTTCGAGCTTGATCTTGTCAATTTGTCGGGCGCGCGAAGTCGCCTGTTTTGATTTTGAGGCATTGGCGGAGAAACGGCTTACGAAGGTTTTTAATTCAGCAATCTGTGCTTTTTTCTTGGCATTGTTTGCCAGTAAACGTTCGCTGACCTGCGTTGCAGCGATCATGTATTCATCGTAAGAACCCGGATATACACGAATCTCACCGTAGTCCAGATCCGCCATATGGGTGCATATGCTGTTGAGGAAATGGCGGTCATGAGAAATGATAATCATGGTACAGTTACGGGCATTCAACACACCTTCCAGCCAGCGAATGGTATTGATGTCGAGGTTGTTGGTGGGTTCGTCCAGCAGCATGATATCCGGATCGGAGAATAATACCTGCGCCAGCAATACGCGTAATTTCCAGCCGGGAGCGACTTCGCTCATGGGGCCTGAGTGTTGCTCGATGGGTATACCGACACCCAGTAGCAGCTCGCCGGCGCGAGCCTCGGCCGTGTAGCCATCCATCTCGGCAAATTCAGATTCAAGCTCGGCGGCCCGGATACCGTCTGCTTCGGTCATCTCCGGGTTGGCGTAAATTGCATCGCGTTCGGATTTGACGGTCCACAGTTCCTCGTGTCCCATGATCACCGTGTCAACCACACTGCATTTTTCGTAGGCGAACTGGTCCTGTTTCAGTTTGCCGATACGTTCGTGAGGATCTTTTGAAACGTTTCCGGCAGAGGCTTCCAGATCACCCCCCAGGATTTTCATGAAAGTTGATTTCCCACAGCCGTTGGCTCCGATCAGGCCATAGCGATTACCATCGCCAAACTTGACAGAAACGTTTTCAAAAAGCGGTCTGGCGCCAAATTGTATGGCGATATTTGCGGTTGTCAGCAATGTCTTGTTCCGAATAAAAGTAGTTGATGGGTGCGATTAACGAGCGCCTTGTGAACTGCGGTTTGAACGATTCCCTGACGGGCGACGCCTGTTCCGGGCCGATGATGATTTCTTTCCAGCTGGCTTTCTTGCCGCCTGTTGCTGTCTGCCGCGCCCCTTGTTAATGGGTTCCGCTTTGATAGAAGGATCGACGTCAAAGCCATCGATGGGCACCCTGGGGATGTCGCATTTCAGGAGCTGTTCAATATCTCTTAGCAACTTCAGTTCATCCACACACACCAGCGACATGGCTTCACCCTCATTGCCGGCACGCCCCGTGCGGCCGATACGGTGCACGTAATCTTCCGCTATGTTGGGCAGCTCAAAGTTTACCACGTGTGGCAGCTGGCTAATGTCCAGCCCGCGCGCGGCGATATCAGTTGCTACCAGTACCCGTATATTGCCGGCTTTGAAATCTGCCAGTGCCCGGGTACGTGCGCCCTGGCTCTTGTTGCCGTGGATAGCGGCGGCGTTGATTCCGTCCTTGCCCAGTTGTTCGGTGAGGCGATTGGCGCCATGCTTGGTGCGATTGAATACCAGCACCTGTTGCCAGTTGTTTGAACCGATCAGAAAGGAAAGCAGCTCACGTTTGCGATTTTTATCTACTGGATGAACCACCTGTGTGACGCTTTCTGCAGCGGCACTATGTCGTGCAACTTCAATAAGGACAGGCGACCTGAGCAGATCTTTTGCCAGTCGCTTGATATCATCAGAGAAGGTGGCCGAGAATAACAGTGTCTGTTTCTGTTTGGGTAACAGCGCGAGGACCTTGCGGATATCGCGAATAAAGCCCATGTCGAGCATACGGTCGGCTTCGTCGAGCACCAGGATATCAACCTTCGAGAGGTTGACCGAGTTCTGGCCGACATGGTCCAGTAATCTGCCCGGGGTTGCGACCAGGATATCCACGCCCCTGATGAGCTTCTGCTTCTGCGGGTTGATGCTTACACCGCCAAATACCACCGTGGATTTCAAAGGCAGGTGCTTGCCGTAGTCCACTACGCTTTCGTTGACCTGGGCGGCCAGTTCGCGGGTCGGGGTAATCACCAGCGCGCGGATGGCACGACGGCCTTTCCCCGCTTTTTCAGACGCCATTAATCTTTGTAACAGCGGCAGGGTAAAACCGGCGGTTTTACCCGTACCCGTTTGTGCGCCGCCCATAATGTCGCGCCCTTCAAGGACGGGGGGGATGGCCTGTAGCTGTATCGGGGTGGGGTCGCTATAGCCTTTTTCGGATACAGCACGGAGTAATTCGGCCCTGAGACCGAGGGATTCAAATGACATGCTTGGATGTTCTCCAGGGATCGGCCTACCCAACACTCATGGTTTGGGGCGGTCCAGGCGGAAACTTTTTGTGTGTTTCGAGGTGAGCCGGGAAGGATAACCGCGATAAAAACAGGTGCAGACCGTAGTGCACCAAAACCTGGAGCGCATCATACATGAAATTTTGCTGAAAAGGTGCCCGAAGCGAATATTATTTTATGCGCGGCCCCGCAGCGTATCGCGTTTGTATCTATGTAATACTGCATTTCTGGACCCGGTTGCCACACAGGTATAATCAACCGTGCGTAAAATTACAGTCGGTCTTCTGATTTTCCTCACCGGTTTGGGTTTTGGCTGGTACACCCGCAGTTATTGGGGTATTCAGCCGATCCAGACCGCGCAGTCAGCTATCCCCGCTCCATCAAAACCCGTTAGCGCGGGTGAACCGGCAGTAGATCGCACACCGTCGTTGCGTGCCCGTGTGGACGATATAGGGGGTTTGCTGGAGCGCGGTGATTTTGGAGCGGTACTGGAACGCTATGCTGTTGCAGCTTTTCCTGGTTACTGATTACCGTGATGTGGAAGCACGAATCCTGTTAGCGGCAGCGTACCAGGGGCAGGACAACTTTCGTTCGGCGATCGATGCACTCTATGAGGCCAGGGGGTATGCTTTTCATCCCGCCATGTTGCACCGAATAACCCGGCACATCCGGAACACCAAACGGCCTGGTTCGGGCGCCTGTCTACAAACTTGACGCTCTTTTGGTGGGCGACTGGCAGGTCAGTCAGCTCGAAATCGGTGTGCTGGAGCTGGGCGGAAGCTCGGCTATCGATGGCTTGCTGGGTATGAATTTCCTGAGACATTTCCAGTTTTTTATTGATCAGAACGAAGCGATGCTTCGTCTTTCTATCAATCAGGGTGGCTCATGAGCCTGGCTGCGGGAATAATCAGGCTGTGAAGTTCATCTATTGTATGTGACGGTCTCATTGGGCTGTCTTTTCCTCCTCTTCTTGGCGGCTCCGACCAGGGCCGCCATTTTTTCAGATGCCTTCGCGGTACGTTTCTACCATCTCAAGCATGGTTTTCATCAATTTTTTTGATTTTACGCCATGCATTTTGTTTCCGGATGCTGAGTGTTGTTCGAAATATTCCGGTCGAAGAATCTGTTGTTCCACGAACGAGCAGACAATGCGGCTTAGCTCTGTCGATGTGAATTTTCTTTTGTTTTTTATCAGGTTGTCGGTCACATAAATGAGTGCATCGCCGGTAGCGCGATCATAACGGTTTATCAGGCTTGAGCGGAAAGCCATCTTTTGAAGTATTTTCTCCGCGTTCGTTCTCGTGATGCGAGTGATAGAGCCTATCAGTTTTTTGTATACCGTTTGGAACTGTCGGATCTTTTCTCTTCGTCCAGCAGTCAGGTTCAGGTCTTCTTTACCGGCATAGTTGGACTTGATGATGTCGATAAATGTTTCCGGGGCGATGGATGCGGAATCACTGGCCAAATAGAGGACGGGCAGTTCTCTCAGTATGTCGCGCAGGCAGAATATAGCGTCGCGGGTAATCCCGTCGCCCACGCTGTGCGTGCCTTTTCCGGATTTGGCGTTTTCAAAGTAGCGGCACAGGTTTCTGAAGGAGCGTATGTCAGCGCCGCTTCGGGTATCGTTCATCAGGGAGCGGATCTGCTTATTGTCAAATCCCGCCTTGTACAGAATCACTTCATCCCTGGTGCGCTCGTAAGTCTGTGAGAATATTGTCAGGGAAGCATCGTGTTTGAAATCCCGGATGGGTTTTTTACTGCCGGTGGCAAGGAAGTCTGCGATCTGTGCGAACGTCTGGACGATATATTTCGCCTTGTTTTTCTGTTCGGAGATGGTCGTTGAGTAGCGGTCGATATCTTCATAGCGGTACTCGGAATGGAACAGTCCGAATTGCCGGACAGAACCGAAGTCGATGATGCCCCCGTCATTCAGAATATTGTCACCGTCCCAGTCCATCCAGCAGAAGATATATTCCATTTCGAGCACGGCAGCAGCCTGGCCGAAACGGGTGGCTACCCGCTCCAGGAATGTCCGGTATCGATCCGCCTTTTTCGGGATCTTCGGCCAGTCGCCGTTCCCTGTCTGGCGGTCTATGTAGCAGTCAACGGCGCCTTTCAAAGCTTCATAGTTGTTTTGTTTTACGTGGTGGAAAAAATGTGCGGGCCGCAGCAGATTGCTGGATGCCCGGATATTGATCGAGCTGTTGTCTCTGAAAGCGATGATCGCGAGTATACGTTCGGTCGGAATATTGTTGTGATGAAAGATCTCGCTATTGATTGCGGCGCCTACACCTTCTGAAAGATCGGCGCGTCCGCAGCCATAGGAAACGGTTGGGTCACCCGTTTTGATGAAGCACCCTGCTTGCGAAGTGGCCGGACTCAGTCGTGTAGCGCCGGTTCCGCAACTCGATATATCCCAGGTTGTTTTCCTGCCGGCTCGACGGTTTGTGAAGCAACCGTTCCATATGGAACGGCCGTCACCTGAACTCAGGCCTTTTTTATCTGCGTGTTGTAACTGCAGATAACGTGTTGCCATGTATTCGTTGGCAAGGATATCTTTCTTTGGGATTCGGGTGTTATGTTCAACGTCGTACTCGTTAATGATTTGCAGGCTGAACGTATCCAGTATGGTCTGACAAAGTTTCCTGTTGAGTGTGTCCGGGTGGTTCCCGGCAATCAGGCCCATTTCCCTGGCCAGGGCAAAGTTGAAATAGAACACCTCACCGCCGGATTTTCTTCGTGCAGCATAGTTGACGAAACCGTCAGGTACCGCTTGCCTGAGCGGGTGACTGCCGTCTAATTGCCGAAAGCCCGCATAGGAATGGTGGCAGGATGCATCAGTCGTCTTACGGTGTCTTTTTGCATTGCCCATACCCGTTGTATCGGATAATTATAAAGATTTATAAGAAAGTGTAGTAACCCATTGATTATTCAGGGAAGCTCTGATTAATTCATTAACCGTCATTCTGGCGTATGCCAGAATCCAGGAAAATCAGCGTATTAGATTCCGGCATACGCCGGAACGACGAATTAATCAGAGCTTCCTTAGGTGTCTATCTAAGCCAGTAACGCAATGTCTGCGTGAAGGTACCATCGTTATTGTTTACGGATTCCATCTCTCCGGTGATGCCGGCATATTTGCCCGTGCCACCGACAATACTGATACCTGACGCTCCCTGGTCCAGCTCACGCCCGGCTACCTGGATGCTTCCGTCTTCGAGGCTGAGAGTCCATTGGCATTGAAAACTGTGGCCCACACGCGTGCGTATGCAAGTGCCGCTGTTTGTGCCAATCTTTTGTTTCTGTGTGTCGAGCAGTGGTTGATCGAATGCCAGGATATCGCCCACCGAGTCACCGGACTCTCCGGTATCGATGAACTGGGCCTTGTCGACGCGGGCGTCTGCGATGGTAATGAGTGTGTGCGGTTCTTCCAGCGCGCAGGCGGCTATCGAAAGCGCGTATGCGATTACGAACGTATGCCTGGTAAAAAAAAGAAACCTGCGCATCTGAAAGACCTGTCGGCGTCATTCCATGCAAGGTACTATAGCAGGAGAACAGCGTTGTTGTTGATGGTAAATCCGCAGAGGAGTGGGTCATGACAGAAGTCAATCTTGGTGGCAGTTGCCTGTGCGGTGCGGTGCAATTCGAAATTATCGGTGAGGCGCAGCGATTTTATCATTGCCACTGCAAGCGTTGCCGCAAGCTGACAGGGTCCGGGCACGCGAGCAATGTTCTGGTGACGCCTGAAAGCAGCCTGAGCTGGAAGACAGGTGAAGAGTTGTTACGGCGTTACAAGGTGCCGGAGGCTGAACGTTTTTATAACTGTTTCTGTTCACAGTGCGGCAGTCCGATGCCAAGAGTAGTACCGGAATTGAACGGAGTGCTCATTTCGGCCGGTACGCTGGATTCAGATCCACCCATTCAACCGCAGGCGCGAATTTTCTGGGATTCCCGCGCCGACTGGTCGTGTTCTGCGGGCGACGTACCAGTGTATTCTGAATACCCGCCCGGTTAGGTGTGCTATGCAGACAAGGTGCCACTCACAGGTAGTCAATGCCCCTGCATTTTCTTCGCCAGTGGCCGGAACTGCAAGGCATAGAACATTTCCAGGTAGCGTTGCGTTTCAGCCCGATCCAGATCGGTAACATAGCGCCAGAATCCGTATACTCTTGACAGGGTCATCAGCCGTTCCGCATAACGCTTCCAGGTATAACGTTCTTCGACCCGCGCCAGTGATCCGCGCGAGATGCGCTGCCACTCATCGGCATCATCAGCACAATGCTCAAAGAACTGAACCAGACGTTCGGCTGCCTGTTCTCCTGTGTTAGGGTCGATATGGAAACCGGAGATACTATCCTCGATGATCTCCATCGGTCCGCCGTAGCGGGTGGCAAAGGTCGGCAGACCGGTGCTCATCGCTTCGATAACCGTCAGGCCAAAGGCTTCAAAAAGGGCGGGTTGTACGAAGGCGCCCCGTAGGTCGGCCACCACCCGGTACAGTTCGCCGGTCATGCTTTTCTCCAGGTGTTTGCCCAGCCAGCGTACCTGGCCATCCAGCTGGTAGTCATTCATCAGGCGATGCATGCGCTCGATCTCGTTGCGTTCTTCCTCGTCGCCTGAGCGTTGTGGATCGACATGACCGGAAACAATCAGCAAATTGGTCATCTCTCTCAGTTCAGGATTGCCACCGTACCACTCGACCAGACCGGTCAGGTTTTTGATACGATCCATGCGCGCCATACTGAACAGCAAAGGCTTGTCTCTGGTATCCAGGACACCCCTTATATCAAACGCCGTCTGCTCCCCGAAAATCAATTCATCAATTTCATCATGCAGATGGCTCAGGCGTCGATCCGTATCGCTGGCAGGGAAGTACACATCGGCATCGGCACCGGGAGAGACAATATTGAACTTGGGATCAAATACGTCGATACCATGTACCACGCGATACAGGCCGGGCATGGTAAATGCCGTATGGGCCTCGTACTGTCCCACACCATCGTTGGTACCGGCGATCTCCTGGTAGGTCGAGGTGATAATGAAATCCGCGGTATTCATGGCAATCAGGTCAGCGGTGAACTGTACAGAGAAATGATACTGTTCATCATTATCCCGCCAGTAGAGGTCCGAATACAGGTACTTGGTTTTTTCCAGTGCATGGGCGATGTTGCACTGGGTCACCTTGAGCCGCTGTGAAATAAGCGCCGATACCAGGTTGCCATCGGAATAATTTCCGATAATGAGGTCCGGACGCCCGCCCAGCTCCGCCAGCAACTCGCGCTCGGCTTCGATTGAATAGCGTTCCAGGTAGGGCCAGATCTCAAAACGTGAAATCCAGTGCGGCACCACTTCACCGTTTTCATTATGAAAAGGGACGCGCAGGATGCGCGCATCATGTGTCCCGGCAATAGGTTCGATGCGCTGGTCGCAAGTGGTTCCTTCAGCTTCCGGAATCAGGCGAGTTACCACCAGGATCTGCGGGTCTATATCCAGTCCCTGCTCATGAATGCGCTGACGCATCTCTTTTTCCAGCGCCCTGACCTGGTCGAGGATGTATACCACCTGGCCGCCGGTATCCGGTCGGCCCAGTACGCCGGCCTGTCCGAACCAGCCGTGTGGTGACAGGATGGCGATGGAAAATATCATCGGGATGCGTGCCAGGAATTTTTCCAGGTTACCAGGTGAAGGTGCCTCCAGAATATCCAGTAGCAGCTTCATGTTGCCTACCATGACGCTGCGGGTACGGCCCCAACCCGGTTCAAGCCCCAGTATCCGCAACTTGTGTCCAACTTCGTCCCAGCCAGCTTCTGCAGTCTGTGTTTCCAGGAAATCACGCGCTGCCCGCAAGGCGCTGCGCAGGCCCTGTACGTCTTCGATTCCCTCGTTCAGCATTAACTGCTGGCCCCGGTACTGATGCACACGCAGAAACTCCAGCAAGCGACGATCGCCTTTGCCGAGGTCCTCGAACAGCCGGCTGGATAAACGACGGTTCAGAAACTCCACGCCACGCCCTATGGAATGGGCCTCTTGCAGTTTCGGAAATTCCCTGGAAAACGGGCCCAGGTCCAGTTCCAGCACCTGCCCGGTATCATATTTACCCATCCCGTTGACCAGGCGTTCCCTGGCTTCCAGATAGGTCGAGACATCCAGCTCCTCCACATCCAGGGTATCCAGCTGAAAGCGGATATAACTCCAGCGCGCCACACGGGTGCGCAGCGCCAGGTAACAATAGGTATTGTCCAGTGCACCTTCCTGGGCCCAGTCGATCATTTGTTGCATCGGTGTATTCAACAGGCACTGGCCGTCCGGCTCGGCGCACAGTTCACTGAACATGGATTGCAATTCGCTGCGCAGAAGAAATTTCTGCCCCTGTTCCCGGAAGCGATAAACTACCCGATGGGCGTTCTTTCGCTTCTGTTTCAGGTACGTCTGCAATGATTCCAGAAAACCGCCATTCAATCTCATACCAGATCCCAGTCCTTGAAAAACGATCGATAGAAAACCGTATCGGATACCGTCGCGCCGCGTACGCCGACAATGGAAGATGCAAAGTCTTGCGCGCGCTGTAGTGTCAGCTGCATGGGCCAGTCTTTCAGCAAGCCCAGTATCAGGACACTGGCAAAAGCATCGCCGGCGCCTACGGTGTCGACAATGGCCGTTGACCGATCCGGTGCTACAGACAGAATTTCACCTGCTGCCGTGTAAGCCTGTGCACCCTTGTCGCCTAACGTGACAAGTATCCACTCCAGCGCATAGTCGTTAAGCAATGTTTTCGCCCGTTTCTCCGGCTCATCCAGTTCCGGAAGCAGTAACGCGAGCTCACCCTCATTCATCTTGGCCCAGCGCGCGCGTTGCAGCAAAGACAGTGCATCGTCCCTGGTCCACCACGGGGTGCGCAGGTTGATGTCGATAAATACCGGCACGTCACCGTGCTGTCGTATGACGTCGAATGCACGCCTGGAGACCGGATTTCTTAGTGCCAGACTTCCATGGTAAAGCAGCGCGATATCATCCAGTGGCGGCAACTGTCGGTCATTTATGAAGTCCCAGGCGCGATTTTCAACAATATCGTAAGACGGCTCACTATCATTGAATGTAACATCCACCGTGCCGGTAGGATGCCGGCTGTCCAGCTGCAGCCCGGCAGTGGACATTGCCTGACTCTCCATGGACTGTCTGATCTGGTGACCGAGCGGATCATTCCCTACCCGGGATACAAGCACGGGAGCTTTAGCAAATGCCTGCAGGTGCCAGGCAACATTGAAGGGTGCTCCCCCCAGGACTGCGTGCCCGTCCGGAAAATGATCGAACAGGACTTCGCCAAACATAACCGGGTATGCCCCCTGTAGTCTATTCATGCTGATCGTTTCCATTCAGCCATGCGCTGCTTTCCGGTATATAGTGAGCCACACCTTCAATGATGCCCGCGCTGTAGTTGCCGTTCATTCCCGGATAGTCGCCTTTTGCGAGATACAGCGCGTCCCTGTTGCCGCTTGCCTGCGCATCGGTGACCGCCTGCGCCTTTACATCAACTGCCGCATTGGCAACCAGTACGGATGGAATCGAGCTGGTCAGAACCTGCATATCGTTACCACTATCGCCTGCAAACAGGGTCTGATCTCTTTCGTATCCCAGCTGGTTGCGCAAAAACTCAACAGCGTGAAATTTTGTTGCACTGGCTGGCAGAATATCGAGGAGTCCTGAGCCCTTGAGCTCATCAACACTCCAGACAAGGCTCGCCTGAACACCTTCGGTGTGCAGAAGATCCTGCATTTTTTCCATCATGGCGGAGGAATCGTTATCCAGGCGGACATAGTAGCTGAGCTTGAATTCATTTTGTTTGTCTGTTTCCTGCAGCTCAAGCCCGTCGAGCCTGCTAAACATAGCCGCCAGATGTGCATGATCATAACCCGCCCAGTCGCCCGCTATCTCATCTTGCCAATCCTGTTGGAGTTCCCAGCTGTTGCCCCGCACCTGGTAGAGCGTGCTACCAACGTCACCGATGACATAATCAGGCAATGGAAGCCGGTACTCGTCAATCGCTTCCTCCACCAGTGCCCGGTGTCGCCCGGTCACGTAGGCCAGCGTTACCTCTTCCCGGCTCACCAGCCGGTGAAACAGCTCACGCGCCCGGGGTGATTCGGGTTGATGACCGTTTGGCAACAGGGTCCGATCCATATCGGTACACAACAGCAAACCGCACGTCACTGCGGTGGAACCCCGCAGGTATCCAGGAACTTATAGTGTTTGATGGCCTCAAGGATGCCGGCTGCATAGGGCTGTTTGGCGTAATAGATATGTTCGACATCGGTAAGCTCTGACAATTCCTCATGGTGGCGGTTGGCCACCACAACCGCCTGTGTGTTGCCGCGCATCATGTCTTCGTCGGCACCGGAACCGCCGGCAGCCAGCACATTTTTAAGCGAGATGTCCCACTGGTCGGTAAACCAGCGCAGGGCAAAACCTTTCGATGCCCGCACCGGGACGATGTCCAGGAACTGGCCAAATGAATAAAACACGTTAACGGTCTGGTCATTCTGGCGCAGCAGACTGTTAATCTCACCGATCTCCGGTGCCTTGTCCGGGTCAATATAATAGCTGATCTTGAATCGGCTCTGTTCCGAGTTGGGTTGGCGTTTGAGGCCGGGCAACTCGGCAAGCACACGACGCACCGCCCTGGGATTCCATAGATAATCGATATGGCGGGACCAGCCTGCATCGATGCTCAGGCGCGGCGCATAGTGGATCTCGGTACCCAGTGAGGTGAGCAGCAGGTCAGGCTGTGGAATACCAAAACGTTTGAGTGTTCTCAGGGCATCATCCAGACGCCGGCCGGTGGCGATTGCGAAGGTCGCACACTTTCGGTTGTTCTTGATCACTGACACAAAATCGGCAAGCGATTGCGGGTCTCCCAACAGGCTCTGATCCATATCGGTTATGATGGTGCGGTCATGGTACAGCCTGGATCGCCGTGGCGGCAGTCGGCGTTCTACCGGTTCGACACGCTCTATCAGCGGCCGGATCGCGGTGAGATAGGTTTCTGCATGGGCGGTCCATGAATAATGCCGGCTTACGCTGCCAATCCCGTTATTGGATAACGCGTGCCATAACGTACTGTCACCCAGTATTTTGAGCAGGGTGTCGGCAATCTGCGCTTTGTCCAGCGAATCAATCAGGTAACCGTTATGGCAATTATTAATAATGTCGATTGGACCACCGTCCTCGGTAGCGGTAATCGGCAATCCGCTGGCGGCTGCTTCAATCAGTGTCAGACCGAATGGCTCAGTCAAGGCCGGATTGATGAAAACCCCCTTTGATGCTGCAGCCAGCCGATAGATAACCGGTACATCGTCAGGCAGATGATGCTTCGGGTAAGCCACCTTGCCGTACAGGTCATGCTGATCAATCTTCAACAGGATATCCGTGAGCACTTCCTGTGAGTCTTCTTCCATGTCCTGTATATCGTCACGATTACCGGCAATGATGACCAGGTTGGCAGCGTCCTGGAGCGCTTTTGACTCACCATAGGCGTTTACCAGTGTCGGGATATTCTTTCGCGTGTCAGGACGGGACAACGCCAGTATCATCGGCTTGTCCGGCTGTTGCAAAAAACGGGCGATTTGCCTGTATATCAGGCTTTCCCGCTCACTACCATCCGGTGGATAGAAACTGCCAAGATCGGTCCCGGGTGGAATGACCCGCATGTTTTGGGGTTGATAATAATCGTAGAGTTCATATTGTGCTTCGATTTCCTGGTGTGTGCTGGTTATGACCAGCTCCGCAGCACCCAGCGTGTCTTCCTCGGCGTTGATCCGGCGCGACATGTTGTAGCGTTGTTCAATATCATCGCGCTTCAGTCCGCGCGCAAGAAGACGCCGGCGTTTCACCCGGCCCAGCGAATGGCCGGTATGTACCAAGGGTACGCCCAACATGTTTGCAATGCGTGTTCCGACATAACCGGCATCGGCATAATGCGAGTGCACAATGTGCGGTGTGCGGCCAAGATCGCGCAGATAATCGAGGGTCCGGTCGGAAAAGCTGTCCAGAAAATCCCACAGCTGCTCCTTGAGGATGTATTCCTCCGGACCGGCATCCAGGCGCACGATATGGACCTTGCGGGACGTCTGTTCATCGGAACGGGAATATTCAGCGCCTACCTGCGGGTCGACCACACGTCGGGTCAGCAGATCAACACGGTCAATTTGTTTGCATTGACTCAGGGCCTGGGCAAGTTCAACGACATACCGGGTCTGGCCCCCGGTATCGGCATCCCGGCCCAGTTCCAGATCATGTCCACGGATGAGCCCGTGAACACTGATAAGAAGTATGTACAATCCCTCTTGTTGTGCTGCCATCGACACGTTTTTTGGTATCACTTTCCTATGATTTCACATGCTTAGGCTAGCACATCGGACAGCGAACTAGCTATGTATCACGGAGAACGATTTAACAGTATCAGCCACCTGGTCGGCGCCGCGCTGGCCCTCGCCGGTCTGGTGGTGCTGGTGGTGTTCGCTTCCTTGCAGGGTGACCTGTGGAAAATCGTCAGTTTCAGTATCTATGGCACCTCCCTGTTTCTGCTGTACACCCTGTCAACGCTGTATCACTCGTTGCACGGGCGCGCCAAGGACATATTCAGGAAGCTGGATCATATAGCCATCTACCTGCTTATTGCCGGTAGTTACACGCCGATTACCCTGGTAACCCTGCGTGGCGCCTGGGGCTGGACCCTGTTTTGTATCATCTGGGGGCTGGCTATCGTCGGCATCATTGTGGATAGCCTGCACAAGAAAGGGTCACGTGCCGTGCAGATGGTTATCTATCTGCTGATGGGCTGGCTGATTCTGGTTGCTATAGATCCCCTGATCCATGCCTTGCCTCATGAAGCTCTGGTGTTGCTGGTGCTGGGCGGTGTGTTCTACACCACCGGTATTGTTTTTTATGCTATCGATGAAAGAATGAAACACGCCCATGGTATCTGGCACCTGTTCGTTCTGGCGGGCAGCGTTGCGCACTTCCTGGCATTATTTATTTACGTCCTGTAAATCCGGGTCACCCGGCAACGGGTCGCGTAGACGATAAAATTCCCCTGGTGCGACGTATTGCAGTATGTCCTTGCCATCCTCGTTGAGGATCAGATCCAGACCTTTGTCCGGATAGAGCAGGTGTGTCGTCTGTTCGTTGCTGTTGATGATTTCTGCGGGCCTGCCGAAGCGCTTGATCGCTGTAGGCTGATCGAGATTGACGGTGGGGATAAAGGTGAGTGACTGCACGGTTGCTCGCCAGGCTAACGGCAAGTCATCGGGATGAAGACGGAATTTACGCGCGCCGGATTCCATATAGCTAGTCTTCGTAGAGCGTTCGAGCATCTGCGCCAGTTGCTCCGCTTCGGGTTCTGCGCCCAGTACCAGCTTTCCGGAAAACACCCCGGCAGTATAACGGTTATAATACATCTCCAGACTGTAGTCGTTAGCGCTTGCACTGATAATCGCCAACTGCATGTCCGGCCCGAGCTGCTCACGCGCCTGGCCCAGCGTGTCTTGCCCAAGTGTTACGCCGAACACTTTTGAGCGGCCATCAGGCAGTACTTCTATCTGCCACGGAAGTCCGCTGACAGCGACTGTGGATTTCCCGCCACCGGGCTTCAGGGACAGAAAAGCACCAATAATGATTGACAGAAGTATCAGTAGTGAGAAGAGTCTCGTCATAGATTCAGTCGGTAGGCCTTTATGTAAAAAATTCCATAATTTTGTCGAATAAGTTTACATTTCCTATTGCAAGGAATTATAGAAATATCCTGTAACTGACTTATATCACACGAAACGTGGTTTGTGCACGAACCTTGCTTACATAATTGGGTGAGAGAACTTTTTGCCTCTTTATGTAAGTCACTTCGAATTGGGGGTAGGTGATATGGAGCGCCGGGCATCTGCGCGTAAGTTGGTTGAAGTCAGCGTGTACCTGTCGGACACCGGGTATCGCGTTGCGCACTGCAAGGCGAGCGATATCAGTGATGCGGGCGTGTACCTGAAAACCAATCCCCTCTACCTGCCGAGAGACAGGCGCTTGAATCTGACTTTTGCGCTGCATCTTAAATCATCCAACATTGTGCGCCTGAGGCGCCTGACAGCGGTGGTCACCCATACCGAAGACGACGGTGTGGGCCTGAAATTCTGCGCAAACAGACGGGCATAGTCAGTCGTAGACCTTTCCACGCAGAGCCTTGGTACGACCGTGCCGGTTTTTCCGGTCCAGGCGTTTTCGTTGTGAGCTGCGTGTGGGTTTGGTTGCCGTGCGTTTTTTTACGCTGGCTGTGGCCTGCCGAATCATCTCCTGCAGGCGGCTGATGGCAGCATCCAGGTTTTTCTCCCGGGTTCGGTATTGCTGGGCCTTGATCACAATTACGCCGTCTTTGCTTACCCGCTGATCGCGCAGTGACAGCAGGCGTCGCTTGCACGACTCCGGTAGCGATGAGGCGTGTATGTCGAAACGCAGATGTATAGCCGAGGAAACCTTGTTCACGTTCTGACCGCCCGCGCCCTGGGAGCGAACTGCGTTGATCGCGATTTCGTTATCCGGGATGCTCAGCTGCGCAGAAATTCTAATGCTCATCAGTGTGTCTCATAAAAAAGCCCCGCAACCGGCGGGGCTTTTCGGCGTGTGCTCTGCCGGGCATCGGTTACTGTGGCATAACCTTGGCAGCCTGCAGACCTTTGGGGCCGTTCTCCACTTCGAACTCGACAGTCTGGCCTTCGACCAGGGTCTTGAAGCCGCTGGCTTCGATAGCAGAGAAATGTACAAACACGTCGGCGCTGCCATCAGAAGGAGCGATAAAGCCAAAACCCTTGGCGTCGTTGAACCACTTGACGGTACCTGTAACCATAATTGGAAAACCTCTGATTTGAATTAAAAATGTGTGTTCAATTGCAGATCGTTAAAGGTGATGTACAGGAGTTACCGCGCGGAGCTTCTGAGTAGACCTATAGAACATGCAACTAATTTTATATAAGCGGCTCATTAATTAATGGAATATATCTCGCCTTGTTGAACCTGCCTATACGAAAGAGTATATACCAGATTCCGAAAAAAACATCTATATCTTTGTTCGGTGAAGATAAAAAGCGGCACGTTTCATGTGGAGACAATCACCCTGACGGCATCCAGGCGCAGCGTGGCCGAATCCAGCAGTCCGGTCACCAGTGCCAGCTGCTGTTCAAAGTATTCAATTTCCTCATCGCGAACATTCGGGTTCACCTGGCGCAGTGCCCTCAGCCTGTCGATTTCCCCGCTTAATGTATGTTGTGCCCGTTGGCGGGCGCTGTCGAGTACGCCCGGCGCTTGTGTATTCGCCTGTGTTTCGCATGTGTCGACAAGTTTTCTGAGCATCTGTTCCCTGGCGCGCACTACCCTGGCGGCAGTATCAGCACTCACCACTTCCCGGTGCTGCTGTATGTAATCATGGCTCAATCCCTGCTCGTGGTTGCGACCCTGTTCGTCCATGACGACGCGAATAGTTGTGGGTGGCAGGTAGCGGTTGCTTTGCAGTGTGCTGCTGGATGCGCTGTCCAGGATATACAGGCATTCCAGCAACAGAGTGCCGGGCCGAGTGCCCCGGTATTTAATCGATGTCAGCGCGGTATTGCCGGATTCGTTACCCAGCACAAGATCCATGGCGCCGATGACCATGGGATGTTCCCAGCTGATGTACTGCATATCCTCATAGCTCAGCGCAGTCTCGCGCTGGTAGGTAATGGTCATACCGTCATCCGGCAGGCCGGGGAAGCGGCTCAGCATATGGTCACCCGGACGAATGATATAACTCCCCACACTCTGTTCTTCGCTGTTGACGCCAAAGGTGTCAAACACGGCATCCATGTAAGCGGGCAGGGTAGACGCTGCATCATCGGCCAGTGCGCGTAGTTGCAGGTCGTTGGCGATATGCGGGCGGCAGGAGTTGTACTCCAGCAGCTTGTCGCGGCCACGGTGCAGGGCGTCATTGAGTGCATGATATGCGCTGCGGGTAGTCTGGATGAGGTCTGTGGTGTCACTGCCCGGGTGGCTCAGGGCCTCACTCAGAGCAGATCCCATCTGCGTGTAGACCGTTTGACCCGCCGGGCAGGTATGCTCGAACGCCGACAGGCCTTCTTGATACCAGTGAAACAGCACGGCCTGCGCACTCTGTTCGAGATATGGCACGTGTATCTGGATGGTTGCACTCTGGCCGATGCGGTCCAGCCGTCCGATGCGTTGCTCCAGCAGGTCGGGATTGAGTGGCAGGTCGAATAGAATCAACTGGTGTGCGAACTGGAAGTTGCGACCCTCACTGCCGATTTCGGAACACACCAGCACCTGTGTGCCATAGTCCGCGTCAGAAAAAAAAGCGGCGGCACGATCACGTTCGACCAGGTTCATGCCTTCGTGAAATACAGCGCTATGAACACCGTAGCGGGTACGTAGATGGTCAGCCAGATCCAGTGCGGTCATGGCACTGGCCGTGATAACCAGCACCTTGTGCGGCTTTAGTACAGACAGTGTGTCGCTGAGCCAGCTAACGCGGGGATCCAGTTGTGTCCAGTGTGCACTGCCCGTTGTTTGTGTGGCCTGGTAGAGAAGTTCCGGAGTCAGGCATTGTTTGCCGCTGCCTGACTGAATGGCAGCCTGATAGGCCGTTGGCATTGGCAGGGGATAACCGGTGACCTGTCGCTGCGGGAATCCCTTGACGGCTGCGCGCGTATTGCGGAACAGCACACGACCGGTGCCATGACGATCCAGCAGGTGCTCGACCAGCGCCTGCCGCGCCGCTGCGTTTTCAGGATTGTTGACGTCAGTGTGTTGCAGCCGGTCGAGCAGCGGTGGATTGTCTGTTTCGCCAAGTGAGTCAGCGAGGGTATTCAGTGTCGTTTCATCCAGTGGTCCCTCGCCCAGCAGCACTTCGACAGCCCGAGCAATGGGTTCGTAGCTGTTTTCTTCTTCGACAAAGGTGTCGAAGTCCGGGAAGCGGTCCGGGTCGAGTAGCCTGAGGCGGGCAAAATGACCGGTCTTGCCAAGCTGTTCGGGTGTCGCTGTGAGTAGCAGCACGCCACCGGTATGCACGGCAAGCTGTTCCACCAGGCAGTATTCGGGACTGGCCTGTTGCGGCGACCACTGCAAGTGGTGGGCCTCATCAACTACCAGCAAGTCCCAGTCACCATCTACGGCCTGTTGCGCACACTCCGCATCTGCGCTCAGAAATTCCAGCGTGCACAGCACCAGTTGCTCGCTTTGAAACGGATTTTCATGTTCACCGTTTGCGGTGACAGCCTGGCAGCGCTCCTCGTCAAAGATGCTGAAATACAGGTTGAAGCGGCGCAGCATTTCCACCAGCCACTGGTGCAGCAGGCTTTCCGGAACCAGGATCAGTATCCGTCTGGCACGCTCGGTCAATAACTGGTGGTGCAGGATCAGTCCTGCCTCGATAGTTTTCCCGAGACCGACTTCGTCTGCCAGCAGCACACGCGGCGCGTAGCGATTGGCAACTTCGTGGGCGATATACAGCTGATGGGGGATCAGGCTGGTACGGCAACCGGTCAAACCGTACAGGTCGGATTTCGCCAGCCGGTTCAACTGTTGTAATGACTGGTAACGCAGCTCGAACCAGGCATCCTTGTCGATCTGTCCACTGAACAGGCGTTCGGTGGGGCGGTTCAGCTGGATAAAGTTATTCAGCCGGCCCTCTTCAAGTTGTACCGTTTTGCCGTCTTCGTCAGTACCTGTGTAGGTCAGCAGGCCATCCTGTTCTGATACGGATTCAACAATCAGTCCACGGCCGTTGTGGTCGAGCAGGGTGTCGCCGGGCACAAAGCTCACTCGTGACAACGGCGCGGTCTGCTTGGCATAGGTGCGGATCTCGCCGGTGGCAAGAAAAAGCATCGTCACGGTACGGTGTTCAACCTTCATGACAGTGCCAAGACCCATCTGTAGTTCGGCGCTGCTGATCCAGCGTTGGCCGGGGATAAAATCCTGCACGCTAATGTACTGTCTCATTTTCTGAAATCGGCGCTATGGTAGTGGAAAGTGTGGGTCCAGGAAACGTTTGTTGCTAGAATTGCGTCGCATGAAAGCAAACGAGTTAAAAAAAGGCATGGTTTTCCAGATGGGGGGCCAGAATATCGTGGTGAAACACGTGCAGGTGCAGGCGCCTTCGTCGCGCAGCGGTAACACCCTGTACAAGCTCAGGGGCCAGGACGTGTCCTCGAGACAGAAATTCGAGCGCAGTTTCAAGGGCGAGGAGAATATTGAACAGGTCGATATTTCCCGCCGCGCCGTACAGCTGCTGTACCGGGATGCCGACGGCTGTACCTTCATGGATGCTGAAAGTTATGAACAGTACACCCTGGCCGATGCAGTGGTGGTGGATGAACTGCCTTTTCTGAGCGATGGCCTGGAAGGGATTTCAGCACTGATAAGCGACAGTATCCTGCTGGGTATCGAGCTACCTGCCACCGTTGTTCTTGATATTGAAGAATGTGCACCGGGGATGAAAGCAGCGTCTTCGTCGGCACGCACCAAACCGGCAACACTCAGCACCGGGCTGGTGGTGCAGGTGCCTGAATATCTGACGCCGGGTGAAAAAATAAAGGTTAATACCGAGACCCGGGAGTTTATCTCCAGAGCCTGACCAAGCCGCGCTACGCTCGCAATGACAAGCACACATCAGGGTTTCCCTAGTGTATGTGTGTTTCCTGCCGTTCTGTGTTCAGCAGTATCAGGCCGGGTGACGACGCATGGAGCCCCTGATTTTCAGGAGTGCTGTCCTTCAAGCCACACATGTCCCGGTACAGTTCAAGATACTGCGCGGCACTGGCGGGCCACGAATAATCTTTTTTCATGCCGGTGATGACCAGTTTCCACCAGTTGATGCGGCTGGCCTGAAAGTAAGACAGGGCGCGCACACAGGTATCAACAATCGCCTCGGGAGTCGCGTCATCGAAGCTGAAGCCGGTGGCGGAATAGTCACTGGCGGTGGTTTTATCCAGATTGACAATGGTATCGGCCAGGCCCCCGGTGCGGTGTGTGATCGGAACGGTGCCATAGGCCAGGCTGTACATCTGGCTGAGACCGCAGGGTTCGTAACGCGAGGGCATCAACAGGCAGTCGGCGCCGGCCTGGATGCGGTGAGCAAGCTGCTCATTATATCCAATGTGTACTGATAGCCGATCGGGATAACGGTGTGCGGCGTCTTCGAAACGTTTTTCGAGCGCCCGGTCGCCGCTGCCGAGTACCACGAGCTGAATCGGATGCCTGAACAATTGCTCAAGCATGACGAGTATCAGGTCGACCCCCTTCTGTTCTACCAACCGGCCGATATAACCCAGTAACAGCGGTTGCCCTCCACGTGGCAGGCCGTGGTCGCGTTGCAGGGCCAGTTTGTTGGCGAGCTTGTGTTGCAGGTTGTGGATGTTATAGGTCCTCTCAATGAAACGGTCGGTCGCGGGATTCCAGGTTTTGCAATCCATCCCGTTCAGTATGCCGGTAAGGCTGGCCGACCGGTACTGCAACAGTCCTTCCAGTCCACAGCCAAAGGTGCTGGTGCAGATTTCCTGAGCGTAGGTTGGGCTGACTGTAGTCACCTGGTCGGCGCAGGCGATGCCGCCCTTGATAAAGGACAGTTTGCCATGAAACTCCAGACCGTCTATCGACCACAGGCTTTCCGGCAACTTCAGTGCGGTAAAGGTCTCGACAGGAAACAGCCCCTGGAAAGCCAGGTTGTGGATGCTGAACAGGGTGGCCGGGCGTACCTCGTGCTGCGACAATAGCGCAGGCACCAGACCGGTCTGCCAGTCATTGCAGTGAACAACCTGAGGTCTCCAGCCGGTATCGGCCTGGCCCAGGGCTAGCGCAACAACGGCGCGGGCAAAGAGTGCGAAACGCTCTGCATTGTCCGGCCAGTCACTGCCGTCTTCCTGTACATAAGGATTTCCCGGACGGCGGAAGTGTACCGGTGAGTTGACCAGGTACAGGCCAACATTGCTGTCGTTAAAGTGGCCGGCGAGAATCTCTACCGGCTCGGTTGCGCCGATGAGCGTGAGTCTGGCCAGCGACGTCAGTCCGGTCGCGTGCTCCAGTACTTCGGGATAGGCCGGCAGGATGATACGCACGTCATTGCCGGGTGCGCTCAGGGCTTGCGGGAGGCTGCCGCAAACGTCCGCAAGTCCTCCTGTCTTGATGAGCGGGTAAGCTTCGCTGGTGCAAAACAGTATGTCCATAAATACCCTCCTGATCGGACTGCAATATACACCCTTGCGCCACGAGCGCCAGCGAGGCGGGTGCATATCCATGCCGATAATCAGGCAGTTATGTCGGCCCGGCAGGCCACAAGCTGGTATACTGTGGACGTTCATTGTCGCCCGCGGCCGTTGTCGCGCAGGTCTCCGCTATGCTCCAGGCAAAATCCCTGTTCTCCTACCGTCCCTACTGGGCGCAGCGTTTCGGTATTGCACCGGTGTTGCCGTGCACGCGTGAGGAGATGGACGACCGGGGCTGGGATTCCTGCGACATCATACTGGTGACCGGCGATGCCTATGTTGATCATCCCTCCTTCGGCATGGCGGTCATCGGCCGGGTGCTTGAGGCACAGGGGTTCCGCGTCGGCATTATTGCCCAGCCGGACTGGACCTGCGTCGATGACTTTGCACGGCTGGGTCGACCCAACCTGTTCTGGGGCGTCACGGCCGGCAACATGGACTCCATGGTCAACCGCTATACCTCGGATCGCAAAGTGCGTTCCGACGATGCCTACACGCCCGGTGGCAAGGGCGGCAGTCGCCCGGACCGTTCGGTGCTGGTGTATGCGCAACGTTGCCGCGAGGCATTTTCCGGTGTGCCGCTGGTGATCGGCGGTATCGAGGCCAGCCTGCGGCGCATCGCCCACTACGACTACTGGTCAGACAAGGTGCGTCGCTCGGTGTTGCTGGATGCAAAAGCTGATTTGCTGGTGTACGGCAACGGTGAACGCCAGGTAGTAGAGATTGCGCACCGACTGGCGGCGGGCGAACCAATCGAGCAGTTGCGCGATATTCGTGGTACCGGATTTGTGACCGGTAATGTCCCCGAAAACTGGGCCGAGATCGATTCGCAGGAGATCGACGTACCCGGCAAGGTTGATTCACACAACGATCCCTATGCTTCGCAGGCACAAGACAAACCCTGCGACAAGGCTTCATCTGCCGATGACGAAGTCGCCGTACCCGTGCTGCGCCGGCAGCGCATCGATCGCGAGCGCAGTTTTGTGCGCATGCCGTCCCATGAAGTGGTGAAGCAGGATGCCGTGCTGTATGCACATGCTTCGCGCGTCATGCACCTGGAAACCAACCCGGGGAATGCGCGTGCCATCGTGCAGCGCCACGGCAAGCGCGAAGTGTGGCTTAACCCGCCGCCGATTCCGCTTACCACTAAAGAACTTGATTATGTATTCGAACTGCCTTACACACGCCGGCCACACGCCATGTACAACGATGAGCGTATCCCCGCTTATGAGATGATCCGGTTCTCGGTCAACATTATGCGCGGCTGTTTCGGCGGTTGTACTTTCTGCTCTATTACCGAGCACGAGGGGCGCATCATCCAGAACCGCTCGGAAGACTCCGTCGTGCGGGAGATCGAAACCATCCGCGACACCGTACCCGGTTTCACCGGTGTGATATCCGATGTCGGAGGCCCGACCGCCAACATGTATCGACTGGCCTGCAAGAATTCGAAGATTGAAGCCGCCTGCCGACGACCTTCCTGCGTGTATCCCGGCATCTGTTCCAACCTCGAGACCGACCATGCGCCATTGGTCAGTTTGTATCGGCGCGTACGCGAATTACCGGGAATAAAGAAGGTGCTGGTGGCCTCCGGCTTGCGCTATGACCTTGCGGTAAAATCACCGGAGTATGTCAAGGAGCTGGTCACCCATCATGTCGGCGGCTACCTGAAAATTGCGCCGGAACATACTGAAGAAGCGCCACTGTCAAAAATGATGAAGCCCGGCATGGAGGCCTATGACACTTTCAAGGCCATGTTCGAGAAGTACACAAAAGAAGCGGGCAAGAAGCAATACCTCATCCCCTATTTTATTGCAGCGCATCCCGGCACGACTGATGAGGACATGATGAACCTCGCTCTGTGGCTGAAACGCAGTGGTTTCCGTGCTGACCAGGTGCAGACCTTCCTGCCATCCCCTATGGCCACGGCAACCGCCATGTACCACTCCGGCAAGAACCCGCTACGCGGCATACGTCGCAACAGTGAAACCGTGCCAATCCCCAAAGGCCTGCGCATGCGCCGCCTGCACAAGGCTTTCCTGCGCTACCACGATGCCAACAACTGGCCGCTGCTGCGCGACGCCCTGAAACGCATGGGCCGTGCCGACCTGATCGGTAACGGCAAGAAACACCTCATTCCCAGCTGGCAACCACGCGGCACCGGCGATGCGCAGGAGGGTCGGCGTGGCAAGAGTAAGACCTTCCGTACCCAGCACACCGGCCTGCCGGATGCCCCTGCGACGGATCGGCGGGGTAAGGAAGGAAAGGGTTCCAAAAGGCGAGGCAGGTCGGTTGTGAGATGAAGGCGTTACGCTAATTGCTTTTTCACCGATAAGTCTTCTAGAATTGCATGCCTGACATCGGGCGATTAGCTCAGCGGGAGAGCACTGCCTTCACACGGCAGGGGTCACTGGTTCGATCCCAGTATCGCCCACCAATCAAATCAATCAGTTAGGAACCACGACAGTCCCGGAATTGGTTTCCAACTGATTATTTGTCACAGCGTTGTCACACTCGTTCGCGAACGAGCGGAGTGTGACTGTGGCAACCTTCAGAAAACGCGGCCCTTACCAATGGCAGGCCCAGGTCCGAAAAAAGGGCCAACCCCTGCAAACCAAAACTTTTGAGACACGTGCCCTGGCTGCGCAGTGGGCACACACCATTGAAGTTGAGATGGACAAGGGCATGTTCGTCTCCCGCGCCGAAGCCGAGTCCACCACGCTCAAGGAACTGCTGGAACGCTACCTGGTGGAAGTCACACCATTGAAAAAAGGCGCGGAACCCGAGACAAACCGTCTGCGGGCCTTCATGAGACATCCTCTCGCCCGGCGATTTGTCGCCGGCATTCGCGGCATCGACATGGCCCGATTTCGGGACGAACGGCTGCAGAAGGTTTCGCCATCTACCGTCAAAAGAGATCTTGTGCTCCTTGGCCATGTATTTGAAGTGGCCCGCAAGGAATGGGGTATCCACTTCCACAACCCGGTACGCGATATTAAGCTACCAGCGGATGGCAGGCCACGTAACCGGCGCCTGCAGGATGGGGAAGAAACCCGTCTCTTGGCCGCCTGCCGGGAAGCACGGAATCACCACCTGTTACCCATCGTGCAACTGGCCTTGGAAACGGCCATGCGACAGGGTGAACTGATCCGCCTGCGTTGGGAGCACATCGATCTGAACCGCCGCACTGCTCATTTGCCCGACACCAAGAACGGCGAGGCACGGACCGTACCGCTATCCACGATAGGCATACGAGTACTACGCGCCCTGCACCGCAGTCTTCATGGGCAAGCATTCCCCGGCGTGACCACTGAGGCCATCAAGCGTGCCTACATCCGTGCAGTACGTCGTGCCGGCATCGAAGACCTCCGGTTCCACAACCTGCGTCACGAGGCCACCACTAGGTTGTTCGAAAAGGGTCTGAATATCATGGAGGTCGCCAGCATCACCGGGCATAAGGATTTGCGAATGCTGCGCCGGTATACGCATTTGAAGGCGGAGGATTTGGCGAAGAAACTAGGGTAACTGGGAACTTGGCCTGTTCCTGAACATAAACACTAGGATTTCAGGAACCGACCTGGCTCCAATACCATCGCGAAAACCAATAGGAATGCTATTTGTACAACATCTGAAGGGACGGACCCATCAGTGGTTAAGAAAGTTTTTTCGAATTGTCCGCCGACCAAGAACGCGCCATGATCCTTGGCATTCCTCACTGTGCGCAAATATCCCAGCCACGCTCCTTCGTCATCATCTCTGGTTATCTGTCGCAACTCACTGTGCAGGTGCCCATAAGACTGTTGAACTAACCGCGATAACCTATCGCCCAGTTTCCTATAAACATTCCGTCCATGATGCTTGAGTATACTTGCCACCAATTGACAGGAATCATCAGAAAACATCTTTTTAAAGAGAGCCGATTCTTCCTCTCTTCCTTGTCCAAGATGCCGTTTCAGATTGGCAATCTTGTCCACAATTGAAAAGGCAAGTTTCTGCTTGATATAGGAGGAGTTTGCAAAGTTTATTGCAAATAATTCCGTAAATATCAGATGTGCGGCACAGTGAGCTTGCACAAATGCCTGGAAATCTACTGTCCCATCAGAAGATTGGTAATTACGTAGATCATTCAAATACGCAATGAAACGGTTAAGGCCAGCAATGACAAGTGAGAAGTATCTCCGCTGCCCAACACTTCCAATATGATCCTTTCCTAATACATCACCAACACCTCGACTCGTCATCGGATCAAGACTTGAAAATAGTGTTTCAAGCAGCCCCTTATTTGAATCATGCACAAATTCTTTTGGCTTATCTGACAAGAAATGTAACGCTGAGGCTACTCTGGAGAATGGAAGAGAGATCACAAGTGGGACATGAATCAACAATGCATCAGCGTACGTCATAAAGTGCGGCGGGTGTGGTAACAATGATTCCAGTGACTTAGAGCCAAAATTAATTCGATCCACTTCTTCCTTGCTTTGAAATTTCTGCATCAGCAGAGAAATCTTTCCTAATGAAAGTACGGCCTGTTGACGATTACCATTTATTCGTAGAGGTATGGAGTATGCCGCATTAAATTGCTGCTTCATGAACGGACATATAGACTCGATAATAAGCAGCCTCAATTCTTCACGATCTGAGAAAAAGAAGTCTATGGCACGCCCCTTCAGTTCTGCTGACAAACCTAGCTTGGCGAATACAGGTATATTCCTTGGCTTGTCTCCCTCGTAAGCCTCGTATTCCTCTGCCAAATGGCCAATATAGTTATCAGCAATTTCTTCATATTTTTTCTCAGTAACTTCTGTTACTCGCCCTACCTCAAACACAGGAAATCGGCGCTGATCTAGCGAGGGATCATTGTCAGGGATGATCAAATCTTTCCCGGATATAACCAGGTTATATCCCGTCAGGTCTTTCATTCGCTCGATTCCAGCTGGATCCAGCGCCCCTGTATTTGGAAAAAGGATGGCTGCCATCTTGTCCTGAATCACTTAATACTTCGTGGTCACATACATGCCGGTACGACCAGGACACGGGTAACCCTGCTTATCCTTATGCGGGTTCAGTCTTGTGCTATTTGATTTCCTGGTGAACTTTTTGCCGCATAAAGTGCACTGATGAACATATTTCGGCCCGTAACTTGGGGCTTTGCTTCTCCTTGGTGTACGACGTGACGTTAATGTTGAGGTACGAAAGGGATTGGCCCCGATCGAACGTCGCGCGGTAGCCGGTGCCGAGAGCGGGCCTGACGCACTGAATTCAATCGCGTAACGTGGGACAAATGGTTCTTGTGTGGCCTCGGCACCCTCGATGCGATCCACACGGTAAGACCTGGGTTCTCCTGTTTGGTGCTTGACTGCATGAAGTAACAGATTCCCATCCTGCGTGCGACCCAAGGAATATGGCTCGATCAAGCGCTGACTACCCTGATAAGCTAAATTCACACACAAATGGTTCGCGGCTGCAAATCGTATAATTTCCAGTGGAACTTTGGCATGCCAGGCCTGAACCATTGGCGGTGGACGCCAGGCTTTATCCATAACATAACGCTTGTCTGGAGGAATGGACTTTGATGCAGCCTTCTCGACAGCACCATACAACCAGTCGAAGACTGCCGGCAACTCACTCCAGAATTGCTCAAATGGTGGCAATGCCGGTAATTGATGAGCAAGCATGTTAGCCCACTCAGCCTCGAGTTCTGCTCGTTCCGGACGACCTTCGAGATTTGCCATGGTAGGCACTTCTATACCCTTAAAGGCACACTTCTCCTCAAGGGTACGCAACACACTGGTACGATCCGGCCGTTCACTCGTGTGCCGAAATAAATGCACAACATCGTAGAGATCCCGCGGGCGCTCCCGTTCTGCCAGTGCCCTGATTTTCTCCGCGAAAACTTCCTCATAACTGTAACACTGGACCTGGATTCCGCCATCCGGTTTGTCAGAGTAAGGATGGTGTACTTCCCGGAGAGTTGACTTCAAAACAAGAAGCTCATCGCTGGTCAGATCCAGCTTGATACGTGGTGAATCGCCACGGCGCTGCATCGGTCCCCGATAACCCACCCGCCCTTCCGCAGATATTCCACCCCGTTTGTTTTTATAGACTTCAAATCGAAAGGTATCATGCGGGCATTCAATGCCCGCCTGATCGTAGACCCATTCAGAAATATCGTTGAATATTTGTCTGAGCCGGATCTCATCAAGTGTTGTCGCATCTGGAAGCGTGAAGTCCAGATCCTCGGAAAAACGATAAGTCTCGAAGTAACATTTCTTCAGGCAGGTACCGCCCTTGAACACCCAGGCATTGCCTAACTCTGAATGGTTGGAAATGCCTGCCAGCAACCAACCCAGCACGTAATCTTTCTCGACGACATTCGGCGCAAGCCCGAATTCTCTGGCGAGTTCCATGATTTCCGGCCGGTCAATCAACAAGATTCTCCTTTGCCCAACCCTCCGGCACCCACAGTCGCCAACGTGTTACCAATTTGTTGGAGGCAAGCACCGGGTCCAGTTTTGCATTTCCTGTTGTCATTCTCTCCCGGCACGCATCAATCGCTTTCTGCTCTTCCGGAACCAGGCGTTCCAGCAGGAAACCCATCCGCTTGAACACGGCACCATTACCCAGTCGGTCGGCATAGTCGATCAGCAAATCAAGATTACGGTTGTCCGATTTCAGATAATTGACAAAAAAGTCCGTGGTCGACCGCAGTCCTCCACCGAGCAGTGGATCATTCAACACATCCAGAATAGTGCGACTCGGATCGGACACCGACACCTTCACTTGACCACGCCATACCGGCTTCAGGCCAAACAGTGTTTCATTCTGTACTGTTCGCAACAGGAAGCTCGTGCCGTTGATAACCGGTGAACGGTCTCGTGGCTTTTGGGCAGTCATCACCACGATGGTGCGGAATATCTGCTCAGTCAGCTCCCAGTACTCGGCTGCGCTCCAACCACCGATGTAGCAGGGGGCATACAACCGGTCAGCAATCAGCCAAGGATCTTCCAGCGCGATGTCGGAAGTTCGGGATTCCAGTGGCACAGAAACATAAAGCCCGCGCTGCACACGTGACAGCCAGCCCTTGCTCGCCCACCGTGCCAGCTTCTTCGCTGCAGCGGCCCGCGGCACATCGAGAATCGTGGCTGCCTCGCCGACAGAGACAGCACCTTTCGTGCCGCGAATTATCGCAGCTAGTTGTTTTCTATCACCTTTTCCAAGACCAGATACAGCCTGCATAGTCTATCCTATATGCTCTATTTCATTTAATAGACGAAGTACTACTCATGCAATATACCACAAGTGACGCAAAATAGTATAATGCATATGTTGTTTTTCATTGTTTATGTGAATGTGTGCTTATGGGCTATACTTTTAGTTTGCGCAACCTGGCCTCCTACCTCGGAATTTCAGGATTCCTCATACTCCAATTTCTTGGTATTAACGATGAAATCACTCCTTGATAACAAATATATTGACTGTCAGTAATATTTTCCATAGTATGAACATTGGCCGGGCGTACCGCCCGGATGTTCTTTAACAATGCAATCTCCAGACATCGTTAACAGCGAGTCGCAAACCGGGCTACGACCTTAGAGTCGTGGCCACTCGGAGCCACAGGGTATCCGAGCGTACCGGGGCGGACACACGTGGCAACGCGGTAGCTCAGCAAGCGCAGCAACAAGCACTCACCTGGCCCTGCCTGCACGCAGATGCATAGCATCAGTGAATCCATGTTGTCCGTTTGCCGTGTTGACCAGCCAATTACGACTGGTCCTAGGGTTGATGGTTTGCAGGGCCAGCTCGTTCCGTTCGACTCGCAAGTGTTGACGACTGGCGCCACGTGGCGTCGAAACGGAGATGTTTCTTATGAAACGCGCATTGTTAGAAGAGTGTCTTGTTACCTTGCAACGGGTGCGAGTACTCAAACATAACGAGCTGGACCCCAGTGTTATAGCGGAGCTGGATGCTGTCATCACCAAGATGACACTCCTTCTGGAAACTGAAGGTCAATTTGTCGTAGTTGATCGTGTGCTGACTGAACGGATTTTAACGACAATAGGACGTGTCGCAGTCTGCCTCGATTGGGTACGGCGGATCAGCCAACAGTTTCTGGAATAACACAGCAAACCATTAGTTCTTTGAGTAAAGCAGATATTATGAATCTTGGAAATGCAATTCGGTTCTGTCGCACCCAGCGGGGGATGACCCAGGAGAAACTTGCCAGCATGGCAAATCTATCAACCTCCTACATCTCCCTGCTGGAACAGAACAAGCGTGATCCGACATTCAGCACGATAGAAAATATAGCCAATCAGATCGGTGTGCCGACAAGCATCTTGCTATTTCTAGCCTCCGATCCAGCCGAGCTTTCCTCACTCGACCAGCAACTTGCCGAAAAACTTTCGTATACCGCCTTGCAGTTCATCCGGGAAAAAGCCAGTGAACCAACCCTGTTTTAAGGATAAACCGATTGCCTCCACTGCAGCGCTTGCTCGTGCACTGCACATCCCGCATCGTCATTTAACCTGGGCCACTAACCGGGCCGACCGACTCTACCGAGCGCTCCAACCAATGGTTAAGCCGGATGGCAGCATTCGACAAGTGTTCAATCCGGCCCGTCCGTTAAAAGACATTCAGCGCCGCATCAATCGCCACATATTTGGCCGAGTAGATTTCCCTTTCTATTTACAAGGCGGTATCCGCGACAGGAAAAACCCAAGGCACTGCTTGGCCAATGCCAAACTCCATTCAGACGCCAAAATAGTAATCAATGAAGATATATCTGGATTCTTTCCTTCGATTACTAAACGTCAGGTGCAGAACATATGGCAGCACTTCTTCCGCTTTCCACCTGATATTGCCATTATTCTGACCAAGTTAACGATCCACGATGGCCAGCTTCCACAAGGTGCGCCAACGAGTTCATACCTTGCCAACCTGGCTCTGTGGGAGCATGAACCACCAACCGTAGAGGCCCTATTCATAAAGGGTATTCGTTATTCACGCTACATCGATGACATTACCTTATCTTCAACGTACTTTCAGAATGACCACAGTAAGACGGCAATGATCAGAAAAGTCAGATCAATGTGCAACAGGAATAAATACGAGGTCAAGCGAAGCAAACACAGGATTGAAAGCTCAGGCCAACCAATGCGTATAAACAACCTTCAAATCAATAATGGCATATCCTTGCCAAAGAGGGAGCGTGCCTGCATTCGTGCCGCTGTCCATTCATGCGAGAAACATATTGAAGAAGAACGCACCGCCAATGAATACCACGTACTTTTCAACAGCACGGTGGGTCGCGTGAACCATTTACGCCAATTCCATCGGCATGAAGGCAAGCGGCTACTAAAGCGACTAGATGCATGCGCACCATTGTAACCGTCTAATCTGGACCCCGTTAAGCCCGTCAGCGGGCAAGGGTGAGTACGCGCCGTCATGATCCGGAAGAGGTGGCTAAAGCATCCGACTTGTAGGTATGCTGGTTAATAAGCATGGCTACTGCTAACCGAGAGCATCATTTTGTACCACAATTTTATCTCCGGTATTTCTCTGATGATGGAATGCGAATTAATCTATTCAATTTTGCAAGGGATAAGGTTATTTCTAATGCCAGCATTAAACATCAATGTTCAAAGCACAAATTCTATGATTTTGCACCGGAATTAGAACAGGCATTTTCTGGACTTGAGGGAGAAGCAGCAGGAGTTATACGAAATATTCAGAGTTCTGGCGTACTACCTACGCATGGATCCCATGAATGGTTATCCCTGCTTGGCTTTATCATCTTTCAGAAATTGAGAACTACTAGCATGGGTCACAAGCATGATGCCATGACAGATTACTTTGCCAAACTGTGGCTTGAGAATAATCCGAAATTTGATCACATTGATCCCGATAGTTTTGAAATGCGAAATATTTACCCAGTAGCTATTCCACTGTCTATTGCTGGAGAAATGATTCCTGTTGCAGAAGATTTAAGAATGCATCTTATGGATAACTGCACATCACTTGAATATATAACGAGCGATGATCCAGTGGTTGCGCATAATCATTATTGCGAGGGCATCGACTATCGAGGTGTGACAGGTTGGAATTGCTGCGGCTTACAAGTATTCTGGCCCATATCTCCAACAAAGTTATTGCTTCTTTTTGATCCTGCTGTGTACAAAGTGGGTTCATCGCATAAAAGGAAGGCCGTTACAAATATTACGAACGAGCATGACATATCGCAATTGAACTCCCTGCAAATACTTAATGCAAGGAATAATATATATTTCGCTGGTACACACCCTCAAAACAAAACAATAAAACAATGCAGAAATCTCTCTTCTAAACGCCCAAATGAGCGCATGACATTCGTAGAAACTGAAGGCGTCGAAATTGGTAACGGTGAAACCAGTTCCTTGTTACACAGCTATGAACCACTGCTACCACTAAAATTATCTGTAAGCTCGATAACTATAAGAAAAAGGGCAAGAAAAATACCTCTACACACGCGAAGCGCCATGAACAGGAAACCAATTGAGCGATCGGAGGAGGAACGGGCTGCCTATGGTCTGATGCCAAGTAGACGATACCCTGTTAAGAAAATAACACGTAAATAACACCCCAACTATATTCCCCCTATCTTGCCATCAGCCTGCACCTAAGGGCTTCGTTATACATTTCTTCGAAGAATGGCCTTAGCGGGCGACTAAAGTGCTCATGCTCTCGCATAATATCGCCTCTATCTGAATCGACCAGGTATCCCTTGAAGAATAACCAACCAAATAGCTGCGGCGTTGTATGTACACAATTGCTATCAACAATTGCGCTCCCCAATTTACGCGCCTTCTGGTCATCGGTCATAAAACCGAGTCCCGCTTTCTTTGCAAAGGCAATAGAAGATAACTCCCCCTTACCCAGACGCATTCTTTTATCCAGAATATCTACTTGTTGCAGGTCTGTAATATCCAGCGAGCAGCTGCCAAATAACTGTTTATCCTTTTCATTTCTCAGTCGCTCCTGAAGCTCAACGTCTTCCTTTGTTACTGTAGTTCTGGGTTTATATAAGGCTTCGTAATAAACAAATGAAGTCGCCGTGAAATGCCGCTTTGCCTCTTTTGTTGCGGCTGTTAATTTCCGTGACGATAATATATTCCAGATGGAGCATGTATCTATAACGGCAATCTGTGTAAAGCGAGTACAGTCAATCGCCATAGGCTAAGCTCCTGCCATATAAACCAGCGACTTCCTGTAACTCGGTGTCATCTAATAGTAAGCACTCGGCTAGCTTTCCTCTAGAAATTGTCCCCTTGTGGTAACCCTCAAAGCAAAGCCCTACATAATAGTCAGAGAGCCCTAGTTCAAGTAGTTGCTGTTTTCGCTCGTGTGATCGAGCTGACAGGTCCGCCGGGAGTTCGGGGTCGATCTTTAAGCCTGGGGAGCGCCCGCTCAAGTGATTTGAGTATATGGGTTTCTGCTATTCGTTGCTCCGAG
>ENA-ORDP01000256-ORDP01000256.1-marine-sediment-metagenome-genome-assembly--contig:-NODE-256-length-36035-cov-5.224597_pt1 | contig 36035 bp, 34 predicted proteins | sample MGYA00248627_ERZ508539 | MGnify/ENA primary metagenome ERZ508539 (study PRJEB26208, sample SAMN05571518) | marine sediment metagenome | biome: deep sea; feature: Hydrothermal vent; material... | reverse complement strand
CCAGTTCAGTCGTGAATTCAAGCGCTATTTCGGGCAGAGTCCCGCAGATATGATTCGACAGCAACGCCCGTAATAGGTCTACGGTGACTGTGCATAATCTACACTGTGCTGTACCCATTTATGCAATGCGTCATTGAGGCTTTCGCAAAACAACGCAGTTGGAGTGTTTGCACTCAAGCGACATGTCGTCGGGAAATTGTATTGATTCTGGCGATACCAGATGGTTTGTATCATTCCGATACAGTTGTTGTATCAGGTGTAGCGTTGTTGGGACACATTACTGATACATCTGGAAATAGGGTTAAGAAGCTATAGACTCGCTGAAGCTTCCGAAGATTCACTATCCCTCTATCGTCACCGCAACAGTCACAGCGGTCTGGTGCTGATTGTTCCGCCAACGCACACTGTGTCACGATTTGTGCTGTTGGCGGCTACAATGAAGCAAAAAAGCATTGTGCAAGTCGTTGTTATCCTGTCAACGGTTGAATGGCACAGTGATTGCTTATTCCCCAGTTATTCCGATTCATCGCGACACTGGTTCGCGATATCGCAGTTTTGCTAACGAAAACAACTGAGGGATTTAGTGACTTTGGAAAAAATTAGTATCGTGGTGGTTTCCGAGACCAGAGAACGCCTGCAGATGGCCGCCATGGTGGCTTCGGTGGGCGCTGTAAGTGGCTGTCAGGTTTCCGTGTTCCTGTCTATGAATGCACTGGCGTACTTTGTGGACGGCGACAGCCCGGAGAAAATACCCACCGAGGGTCACTTTGGCGAGCTGCTGGCCAGTAAAAATGCACCGCCGTTCCTGGATCTTTTTCAGCAGGCGGTTGAACTCGGCGACGCGCGTATATACCCGTGTTCCATGGCGATGGACATGCTCGGGTTGAAAAAGGCTGATATGGCCGAGTATGTGGAGAAACCCATGGGCCTTACATTGTTCCTGGATCATGCATCGGGGGGGCAAGTATGGTCGTTTTGAGTGTGAGCTACTGTTTATGAGTGATAAAAGGTTGATCGATGCACGCGGAACTTTCTGTCCGGGACCGCTTATGGAGCTTATCGCCGGTATCAGGCAAGGCGAAGTCGGTGATGAGTTCGAGGTGCTATCGAGCGATGAGGGTTCGGCCAAGGATATCCCCGAATGGATCAATAAAGTCGGGCATGAAATATTAAACCGCTTCGAGAGCGAGGGTGTCTGGCACATCGTTGTTCGGAAGGCCAAATAACCATTACAGGGTTCAAGAGGAGAGCAGGTTATGAAAATACTGATCGTAGGCGGCGGAATGGGCGGCACCATTCTGGCAAACAATCTTGCTCGCCGCCTGACGTCCGAGCTCGAAAGCGGCAGTGCAATAATCACGATGCTATCGGCAAGTGACAAACATATGTACCAACCGGGGTTACTGTACGTGGCTTTTGGGCGCATGGCGTCCGACGAACTGTACCGCGACCAGCGGAGCCTGCTTGAACCCGGTATAAATTTCCATGTGGATCCGGTCGAAACTTTCAAGCTTGCGGAAAATCACGTTATCACCAAGAGCGGGAAGCGACATGACTACGATATTATAGCAATCGCCACTGGTTCCCGGGCCACGCCGGAGGATATTCCCGGCCTCGCCGAAAACTCTATTAATGTGTATACCGAAAAGGCTGCACTCAACTTTTATAAGTCGCTGCGAGAGTTCGAGGGTGGCAAGATTGTTATCAGCACCGGTGTGCCGCATAAGTGTCCGATGGTCCCACTCGAAGTTACATTCATGATGCGGGACTTTTTCCAGGAACGCGGGATCCTGGACAAGGTGCAGCTGCACTATACTTATCCTATTGGCCGGTTGCATAGCCTGGAGCCGGTCGGCAAGTGGGCGCAAAAGGAATTTGATCGCCTCGGGGTTACCTACGAAACGCTGTTTAACATGAAAGAGATAGACGGTGATAAAAAGGTAATCCACAGCGAGGAAGGCACCGAGCTGGCCTACGACCTGCTGGTGGCCATACCTCCGCACAAAGGTATGGAAGTTATTGATGCAAATGGCCTGGGCAAATCGGGCTGGATTCCCACCGATCGGCACCGTCTGAGTATCGAGGGGTACGAGAATGCTTTTGTTCTGGGGGATACCACCAATCTCCCTATCAGCAAGGCCGGTTCAACTGCGCACTTCGAGGCCGAAGCTCTGGGAAACAATATCGCCTCGATGATCAAAATCGGGACACCAGGGCGCGACTACGACGGCAAGGTATTCTGCTTTATTGAAGCGGGCGAAGAAAAAGCGACCTACGCCATGTTCAACTACAATAACCCACCTGACCCCAGGCCACCTACCAAGTCCATACACTGGTTTAAAATGGCCTACAACCAGCTGTATTGGGCCAGTGCTCGCGGGCTTCTCTGAGGTATTGATTATGAGCCAATTGGAAGAGTCATTTTCTGACGTCGAACCAAACACAGCACTGCCGCTGGAACTTGAACGTCTGCTCGATAGTGTCCGCGACGTCCTCACCGACGACATGGTTTCCCGCCTCAGTAACACTGCCACCGAGAGTTTGGACCTGCTGGACCGCATCAATCGAAGCGGCATAGCAGAGGCACTGCCGACATTGGCACAAATGGTGAAAAGCGGGGATTTAGAGCGGGTTGCCAATATGGTACGGTTGGCAGGTTCTGTGCAGGATGCGTTGTCCGATGACATTGTCAACCGCCTGGCACAGATTGCCGGCGAGCTTATGTGTTTGATGGACCGGCTGGTGCGTAATCCGAATTTCTTTCAACTGGTGGATCTGCTGGGACGTAGTGACGTGCAGTCGACGCTGGTGGCAATGCTGAACGGGCTTGTTCAGGCGCGGGAAGATGTCGCCGGGCAGCCCCCAGCGAAGGGTGGTCTGGGCGCACTTCTGTCGGTTGTGCGGGACCCGGGCACCCTGGAGATATTACGCTTTGCGTCAGCTTTCGGGCGCGGTCTGAGAGCCCAGAATACGCAGGGGTAGCTCGTTTTAAACAGGCCCGCCCACGTCATCCAGTATGCGCCAGATAGCGTTGCACCAGTCCATGTGTTCGGGTTTCATCAGGCAGGAACGCAAGCAGGTGACGCTGTCGATATCGAAATCCACGTTGGGCCAGTGTGCCACCAGCAGCGTGGCCGGCAATTCAAGCAGCGCCAGGTGTAAGCCCGCTTTGGCAGCCCGGTTGAACAGGTCCCGGGTACGCTGTGAGATCTCGCTGGCGCGCTGTGCGCGTACACCCCAGGTTACGATGTCGAGTTCAGGTTCCTGCGTGGTCAGGTAGCGGTCATCGTTGTACAGGTGCTGGTAGAGCATCTGTGCTGCCGTCAATGACTTGGCGAGATCGCGGGAAAAATCGCCACCACGTTGCAGGGGTAGCAGTTGCTGAGTTGCCCATAATGCGACTGCTGACGCGCCCGGTCGCGAACATTCAAGGCTGAATTCTCCCAGGTGCGATTCATCGGAGGTGAAATAAGTATAGGGTGATTCATGTCGATAAATGGCGCCGACAGCCGGATCCCGGAACAGGATGCAGCCGCAACCATAAGGTTGCAGACCATGTTTGTGCGGATCCACCACAATCGAGTCGGCTTCCTGGACGGCATCAAAAATGTTGCGCATTTCAGCATTCAGCGTATCGACCAGTGTAAAGTAACCACCGTAGGCGGCGTCAACATGCACCCTGAAATCGTATTGTCTGCGAAGTTCGATAATCGCCGGCAGGGGGTCCAGTGAACCGGTTCCGGTGGTACCCAGTGTTACCACCACGGTACCGATATCGCCCTGGTCCAGCAGCCGGCACAGGGCATCGATAGCCATTTTCCCCCGCACGTCGGATTCAACCGTGCAAAACGTGTTACCCAGCACCTTGCTGATACGTGTATGAGTGTAATGTGCTTGGCTGGATGCCAGCGTTTTCTTGCCGGGGTGCAGACAGCCGGCTACCCACAGTGCCTCCAGGTTAGCCAGTGTGCCACCACTGCACAGGTGGCCGAGATGGGTGGACCAGCCGAACATGGCAGCAATTTCGGCGACGGCTTCCTTTTCCATGACCGAACTGGCACGCCCCCCCTCCAGGGCATGATTATTTGGGTTGATCCATTGCGCCAGGCTGTAGGCCAGCCGTGCTACAGGGTGGGGTGGTTTCATCATCTGACCTGCATAAAGCGGGTGGGGATAGGGGAGATTATCCCGTAGCCGGTCGATAACCCTGTCAAGTATCCTGCCGAGCGCTTCGCAATCCACCTGCGGCTGGAAGTTTGGTAAAGAGTCGAAATTGTGGTCAAGTTTTTCAAGTGCGTCCTGTAGTAGACGGATACTGTCTTTTTCCAGAGTCAAACCAGTCTCCTTATGATCGACAAAACGTGGTTCCGTGTTCAGGTGGTCGAAACCCGGATCGCGCAATACTTGAACTCCGGAATCTTGGCATCAGGGTCCAGCGCCTCATTGGTGAGCAGGTTGGCAGCTGCTTCGTGATAGCAGAAGGGCAGGAAAACCTGTCCGGGTTGCATGGCATCATCGGCGCGTGCGGTTACTTCAACTTTCCCGCGTCTCGATGACAGGATAATCGGGGCACCGGGTTGTATACCCAGTGCGCGCAGGGTATCGGGGTGCAGGCTGGCGACCGGTGAGGGTTCCAGAACATCGAGCACCCGGGTACGTCGTGTCATGGCACCCGTGTGCCAGTGTTCCAGCTGGCGGCCGGTGATCAGTATAAACGGGAATTCGCTGTCGGGTGTTTCCTGTGCGTGTTTGTACGGTGAAATAACAAATTTTGCACGACCGCTGGCGGTCGGGAAATCCTTGATGAAAATAACCGGCTGTCCCGGGTCACTTTCAGTTTCACAGGGGTAGGTGACCGATCCCTGCTGCTCCAGGCGCTGCCAGCTGATGCCGGCAATACTCGGCATGGCTTTGCGCATTTCCTCGAATACCGGCTCCGGACCGTCGTATTTCCAGTTGCAGCCCAGGCGGGTTGCCAGTTGCTGGATGATCCACAGATCTTGTCTTGCTTCACCCGGTGGATCGATGGCCTGGCGTCCCAGTTGTACACGCCTGTCGGTATTGATAAAGGTGCCGGTTTTTTCTGCAAAGGCGGAAGCCGGTAGTACCACGTCAGCATAAAAGGCGGTTTCGGTGAGGAAGATATCCTGCACGACCAGGTGGTCAAGGTGGGCCAGTGCCTTGCGGGCATGGTTCAGATTGGGGTCCGACATAGCCGGGTTTTCACCCATGATATACATACCGTGAATTTTGTTATCCAGGACAGCATGCATGATTTCGACGACGGTGAGTCCTGGTTCCGGGTCCAGTTCGGTCCCCCACAGCATCTCAAAGCGCTTGCGGGCTTCTACATTATCGACACGCTGGTAGTCGGGATACATCATGGGGATAAGACCGACATCGGATGCACCCTGTACATTATTCTGGCCGCGGAGAGGATGCAGCCCGGTACCGGGGCGTCCGATCTGGCCACTGATCAGTGCCAGTGAGATCAACGCGCGTGCATTGTCAGTGCCGTGCGAGTGCTGCGAGACACCCATACCCCACAGGATGATAGATGATTTTGCACTGGCGTAAACGCGCGCCACTGTTTTCAACATGTCGGCAGAAATACCGCACAATGGTGCTACCGACTCAGGGCTGAAGTGTTCCAGATGTGTCTTGAGGGCTCCATAACCCTCTGTGCGCCGGGCGATAAAGTCTTCATCTATCAGACCCTGGTCAATCACTGAATGCATAATGCCGTTCAGCATGGCGACATCGGTATCCGGCTTGAACTGCAAAACGTAGCGGGCATGGCGTGCCAGGTTGTTGCGTCGTGGGTCTATGACAATCAGTGTCTTGCCGTTTTTCGCGGCATTTTTCATAAAAGTTGCTGCCACCGGGTGGTTCTCGGTTGAGTTGGCGCCGATAACAATGATGACATCTGCCTCGGCGACATCCTGCACCGGGTTGGATACCGAGCCGGAACCGATCATTTCCAGTAGTGCGACCACTGAGGATGCATGACACAGGCGCGTACAGTGATCGACGTTGTTGCTGCCGAAACCGGTGCGCACCAGCTTTTGGAATAAATAGGCTTCTTCGTTTGAACCCTTGGCAGAACCGAAACCGGCCAGTGCCTTTCTGCCCAGCCGGTCGCGAATATCGCACAGACCGCCAGCAGCCTTTTCCAGCGCCTCTTCCCAGCTGGCTTCACGGAAAATACTGGCATAGTCGGCTGGATCAACATCCGGTGATACAGTCTTGGGCGCATCGTCGCGGCGGATCAGCGGTCTGGTCAGACGCTGGCGATGATGCACATAGTCAAAACCGTAACGACCTTTGACGCATAAACGGTTGTGGTTGGCGGGACCGTCGCGTCCCTCGACAGTGAGAATACGGTCGTCCTTGATGTTGAAGGTGAGTTGACAACCGACACCGCAATAAGGACACACCGAATCAACGTTGCGATCCGGCACTTCCATTCCAACATTGTTGGCCGGCATCAGGGCACCGGTCGGACAGGCCTGTACACATTCGCCACAGGCCACACAGGTGCTCTCGCCCATAGGGTCGTCGATGTCGAACATAATATGGGTGGCTACACCACGCGCGGCATAACCAATGACATCGTTAACCTGTTCTTCACGGCAGGCACGCAGGCAGCGGGTGCACTGGATACAGGCATCCAGGTTGACGGCAATGGCCGGGTGTGACAGGTCTGCGGTGACCACCTTGCGGGCTTCAAAGCGCGGCTTCCCCAGCCCCAGTTTTTGCGACCATATATCCAGTTCGTTATGTCGTGTGTACTGTGTTTCCGGCATGTCGGATTGCAACAGCTCCAGCACCATGCGCTGTGACTGACGGGCACGTTGGCTATCGGAGTGTACCCGCATGCCCTCGGTGGGATAACGGCAGCAGGACGGCGCCAGAACACGATCACCCTCGATCTCGACCATGCAGGCGCGGCAGTTGCCATCGGCACGCAGGCCGTCGTTGTAACACAGGTGGGGGATTTCCACGCCGTGACGTTGTGCGGCCTGCAGGATAGTTTCATCCGTGCGAGCTTCCAGGCTGGTGCCGTTAAGGTTGAACCGGACTATTTCCAGCATTTGCTGTCATCCGTTAATTCTTCGGGAAAGTATTTCATGACACAGAGCATGGGGTTGGGGGCAGCCTGCCCGAGACCACAGATAGAGGCATCCATCATGGTTTGGGCAAGTGCCTGCATCAGTGGCTGGTCCCAGTGAGGTTGTTGCATAAGCTGCGTGGCTTTGGCGGTACCGACCCGGCAGGGCGTGCACTGGCCGCAGGATTCGTGGGCAAAGAATCGCATGGCATTAAGTGCGGCACGTTTTATATCATCCTTGTCGGACAGCACCACGATGGCGGCAGACCCGATAAAACAGCCGTATTCGTTCAGGGTATCGAAGTCCAGCGGGATATCGCTCATGGAGGCCGGCAGTATGCCGCCCGAGGCGCCGCCCGGGAAATAGGCATGGAACACATGGCCATCGAGCATGCCGCCACAGTATTCATCAATCAGTTCGCTTATGGTGATACCGGCCGGCGCCAGATGCACACCGGGTTTCCTGACGCGCCCACTCACTGAAAAACTGCGCAGCCCTTTGCGACCATGGCGACCCTGTGAGGTAAACCATTCCGGACCCCGTTCCACAATATCACGTACCCAGTACAGTGTTTCCATGTTGTGTTCCAGTGTGGGACGTCCGAACAGGCCGACTTCGGCCACAAAGGGTGGACGTAGACGTGGCATACCGCGTTTACCTTCAATGGATTCGATCATCGCCGATTCTTCACCACAGATATAGGCGCCGGCACCTCGGCGCAGGTAAACAGGTGGATGAACCAGGCTATATGCCAGCCGCAGTGCATGGAGTTCATGTTGTAGTATCTGGCGACAGGCCGCGTATTCATCACGCAGGTAGATATAAATTTCACTGACATCGACCACGTAGGCGGCGATTAATACGCCTTCCAGAAAACGGTGAGGATCCTGCTCCAGGTAAAAACGGTCCTTGAAGGTGCCGGGTTCCCCTTCATCGATATTGACAGCCATGAGGCGCGGTGCGTTCATGCCACGAACAATGTTCCATTTACGGCCGGCTGGAAAACCGGCGCCACCCAGACCACGCAGGCCGGAGTCTTCCAGTTTACCGATAATGGTTTTTGCGCTGATATCACCGGCGATCAGTGACTCGTAGAGTGAATAGCCACCTTCGTTACGATAAGCGTCCAGATTGATATACGGTTCTGATACGGCATCGATTATATTTGCTTCGACACAGGTTTTTATGCGGGCTTCGTTAGCATTTTCGATAGTGTGCCTGCCAACGACGGCTACTGGCGCGCTGTGACAGCGTCCTACGCAGGGTACGCGTTGTATACGCACATCTTTACCGAGTATTTTATTGAGACGCTCCACCAACTCATCTGCACCAAACATGTCGCAGGTTATCGAATCACAGACCCGGACTGTCAGTGATGGTGGTGCCGTATCCGATTCCCTGACGACATCAAAGTGATGATAGAAACTGGCGACTTCATAGACTTCGGTATGTGATAGCCCCGTCTCCCGGGCAAGTGCTACCAGGTGAGCGGCGGACAGGTGTCCGAATGCATCCTGGATGTTGTGCAGATATTCGATGAGCAGGTCACGACGTCGGGGTGTATCGCCCAGCCGGGCCTGTACCTGTGCCAGGGCTTCAGGTTCGACGCTGCGTCCGCGTGGTGTTGAGCGTGTTTTACGTCGTTTGATCGGGAGGGCTGTTTTGGCTTCCACGGTTACGTTGCTCCTGCGAAAGATGAACTTTTTCAGTATTGTTTATGGGAAGGGAATATTGTTGGTCATACCCACACCAGAACTTCACCTTTTCCATCGACGGCAAGGTCACCGGCATAGCGGCGCACACGACAATTACCGTTGCAGAGTTCAGAAAATCGAGTGTCTAGCGTTGCAAAGGAATTTATCAACAGACGCAGGAAGCCGAGGTTGTGTTCGCCGCAGTCATTAAATGTGGATGGCAATTGTTCGGGTATTTCACACAGCAAGAGGGTTCCACGTTTCATAGCGTAACCGGGTTTCAGTCCGGTTTTGCCCAGTACCACAATGGTCCCGGCCACCATGCGTGAACCGCAGTAGGCGCCGGCATTGCCTTCGACAAGAATGTGTCCGCGGCGCAGATGGTCGCCGGCACGGTCGCCGATGTTGCCGCGTACCAGCAGGGTGCCGCCGCACATGCCCTGACGGTCACCGGGCAAGGCTCCACCAGCGAATTCGCCGCAGTTACCTTCGACCAGGATTGTTCCCTCGCACATGCCGCTGGCGGCCCAATGGCCGGCATTGCCGCTCACTTCGATAAAGCCGCCACGCATGTCCTGACCAAGGTGGTCGCCGGCGTCGCCTTCAATACGGATCAGGCCGGATGCCATACCGGTGCCGATACCGTGCAGGTGTTTGCTGCTGTTGCGAATGACCAGTTCCCGTGTATCGTCGCCCCTAATATCGAACAGGCCGGACAGTTGCTGGCGGCGGTTGCCGTTGCACAGTGGTAGCGCACTGATGGCTTCGTGGTCCAGTCCCGCCAGCCGGTCCGGAGACAGGAACGAAACATCGAGTGCGTGCCGGGGTTGTTCCCGAAGGGTCAGAGTCAGGGCATTCATGCCATGATCTCCTGTAGGTGAAAATGAAATTTTCCGAGCTTGCCACCGTAGTTGCCAGCGGAAACACGCTTGATGCCGTTCTTGGCGCCGAGTTTGCAGACGGCATCGATGCCGAGGCACATGGCTTTGCTGATATCATCGTCGGTCAGGCCGTTGATGACGATTTCCATGACGGATTCTATATCGTCCGATAGCTGGCTTTGTGTTATGCCTTTCAGTGTCGGGCAGAACGCCTGGTTGGTGGACGCGGGCAGAGCTTTGTACCTGGAGCCAACCTTGGAGCCGGATCGCACCACACCACCGGGGAAGGGCATTATCACGTTGGGGATACGCTGCATGACATCAATAGCTGCTTCACAGGCGGTTAATGCCTGTTCCTGGGATTCGGCCAGCACAAGAAAGTTGCCGCCGCCGATGGCGTTGCAATAGGCGGTGCTCTCCTCCGCAACAAATTCGCCGTCCATGACCGGTATGCGCCAGTAACGGCGCCTGTCGATCAGTTTGGAAATCTGATAGCCGTCACCGAAGAAGCGCAAATTCCTGCCCAGGTTAATGGTCTCGTCGCCGTGCATACCGGCAAAAATGGCGCTGGTCGGCGAGGTCAGCACGCACTGGCCAACCCGTTTCTCCAGTTGTTTACTCAGATCCTTGCCGGACATGCCGAACATCAGCACGGAGACGCCCGGACGTCCGTCCGGGGTTTCCCTGGCGGATAATTTGTTTTCAATGCCGGCCTCGACGCCGCAGCCGATGACCGAGGTGGCAAAGCCGGTCATGGCGTCTGCGGCGTTCCTTGCCCAGCGGTGATTCAGCGCGGTGATCAGCACGCGGGTGGCTTTCATATCGAAAGCTTCGGCAAAGGTTTCATCGATGGTGACGCCGTTGATAATCATGCCACCCCTCGTGAAACACAGTCCGTCACCATTACCGTGCTGCCGATGTTGTTGGCCATTTCATCGTCGCTAATCTTGAAGTTTTCCATACGCACGCTGTGATAGCGGTCAAAGTAATTACCGAGTGATTTCTCGATGCCAGGATCAAATTCGGGGTGTACCACATGGGTGCTGCCGCGCACCACGTTGCAGATCTTGCCATGGCGTACAACCAGTTCACCGTTCTTGAACACATAGGCCGGGCGCCTGAACATGTGTTCGTAGTTATTGTCGAGATCGTACACGGCGATATCGGCATAACCACCGGCGGCCAGATGACCGCGGTCATTCAAACCGAGAATTCGGGCCGGACCTGCGCGGGTCATGATCGCTATTTCATACAAGCTGTACTCGCGTGTCAGCCCGGAAAGGCGTGAATACGCTGCGGCTTCAGGATGAATTTGTAGTAGTTTTTCTTCACGGAAACTGCGGTCCATCAGCAGACGGATAAGATGTGGGTAGCTGGTGAACGGTGCTCCATTGGGATGGTCAGTGGTCAGAAACACGCGCCAGGGATCGTCCACCATCAGGAAAATTTCCAGGCCGATGGCCCACTGCATGGCGTTGACAAAATTTTTGTCGCGGTAGCGGAACGGCACCACGCCGCAACCGGCGTCACATTCGATGTCGGTGCATATCCATTTGTTGGGATGTGCGTATTTATGGTTGGCGTGTTGGCGCATGGTATCGCTGGAGATAGTGACCGTCTGTCCGAACATTATCTGACCGATATCTACGCTGATGTTGTGGTTGGCGTTAATGGCTGTGGCGATTTCCGCCGCTGCGGAGGAAAACTTGTAGTCGCCCTCGGTGCCGTAGCTGTGAAACTGAATGTGAGTCAGGTGCAGGGGAAGGCCGTCGGCGGCTTTCATGGTATCCAGCGTGGTCTGGAAGTTGCCTGGTATCCCCAGGTTGCTGGCGTGTACATGTAGCGGATGTGGCACGCCGAGTTCATACAGGGCACGGTTCAGGCGGCTGATAATATCGCGCGGTGTGACCTTGTAGTAGGGCGTCTTTTCGTCGAGATCCAGTTTGCGTTGATTAAATTTGAAGGCATTGATACCGCCCGGGTTGACCACCTTAATGCCAATACACTGGGTGGCGTGCAGGGTCCAGGCGACGTAGTCGTTGATCAGTTTCTGATCGGCGCCGTTGGATAACAGGCGCAGCAAGAAATCGTCATTACCGAGAATGGCGTAACCACCGGTATCGAGTATCGGCGTATCGGCCATTTCCATGTGTGCCTGGCGCGCATTGATGGGTAGCACGGCGGGTTCGAAGGCCGAGGTGTAACCCATTTCCGCATAACGGTAACCGGCCAGAAAGGTGGAGGGCGTGGCATAACTGCAGCCAGAGCTCGGCCGGGCGCGACTATTGCCCGGTTCGTTGCGGTAGAATTCCGGTAACAGAGTACGTGCGATATTAACTTTACCGCCACCAATATGGGTATGCAGGTCGATGGCACCGGCCATAATCACCTTACCGCGGACATCATACTCGGTGTCGATATTTTCATCTGCAGCCGGTGTGCCGACAATTCGGTTGTCGCGTATATAAATGTTGCGGACTTCGCCGTTCACGCCATTGGCTGGGTCGTAGACAGTTCCGCCACTCAGTTTGATCAGCATAAGAATTCCCTGGCCTATAGACGGTCGGTAATGGCCTGCAAGACGTCGGATACGGACAACAGGTTAGTGTCGCGTATCGATTGCAGGGGTAACACTACACTGGTGTCGCAGCGGTAGATGTTTCCGCTGTGGTCGATACCGGGTGTTGCTACCGGGATGAAGACCTGGGGCGGGGTGTCGCATTGCATACCAGCGCGGCCCAGCACAATCGACGGTGCACTGGATGCCGGTGGCGTGCGCCCGATGTCAAACGCCGAGATCCACAGTAAAAGATCTGTTTCCTGTTCGGACAGCAAACGTTCACCGTCGAATAGGACAGGGTCGAAATGCGATTTGCCTGTGGCCAGTCTGAAGCGGGTCGCAAAACCCGTCTGCCAGGTCGATACCTGTGCAAAGGTGTCGTCGCCGTTACTACCACCCAGCGGTAAGGCTGAACAACGGGTGTCGGTATTGAGGTTCTTGACCAGTTCACAGATCGCCTGCACGGTTAATTCGGCATGCGGGAAATTAAGTTCGGCACTGTTCCAGGTTATAACACTGTAGCGGGCGCTGCGCAGGCGTTTCACCAGGTCGCGCAACTCACCCTGCTGGATGCCTGCGACGCTGTCCGCCTGCAATAGCTGTCCGTTTGCCAGAGCGCGCAAGGCCATGGCGACATCGCCGAGTTGCTCGGGTATACAGGTTAAACGGGTGACCGGGTTGTTTTTGGGCAGCACATCGTTATCGTTGTGCACCCCGATCAATACCAGTTCACGCTGTTGCGTATCCTGACCGAATATGGATTCCGCGTTATAAAAAAAACGTTCATAAAAACGCGGCGTATGTTCCGTTATGCCGTTACCGAATACCACCAGCAGGTCGATGCGGTTACGTACCTCGGTCAGTGTAGTCGTCATCCAGCCGCTGTCCTGCACCACCAGGGTATTGCGCAACATGGCGTCGCTGTTCATATGGTCGAGCACGGCGCCGATGCGGTCGGCCAGGTGCAGTGTGGCGCGTGCGCCTGAAACGTCGGTGGCTAGCCCTCCGAATAGCGGATACCGAGAATCACGCAATAAATCGGTGGCGCGGGCAAGCGCTTTGTCGAGTGAGCAGGTGTGGCCGCGGATCTGCGGCTGGCAGGTGATGGCCGCAAGGGGTGGCAGTGGTTCACCGAATCCTGCCTGGCATAGCGCGCAGCCATTGTCGACGATGAGAGATTGCTTGCCATCGACCCGTATAGTCAGGTCGTCACAGCATAAACCACAAAACGGGCAGGTTATGTTGCGGTGTAGATTGTCTGTTAGGTGTGTGTTCATGCGGTTTGGCGCGGCTGAAAATAAGGGCAATGAAAAACTGCTGAGTTAGAGGACACGGGCGCATAGAGCCTGTGTAGTAGTCCAGCATGGATCATGCCAGATATATCCGGCGCACAGCCGGTGTATTAAGTGCGTGTCGTGGACTGTGAAAAGCCTATTTTCAGGCAGCTTATTCGAAGGCTTAAAAATATCCTTGTGTAACTGTCGCGGTTGTCGTGCATAAACTGTTACAGCGTGGGTCAAAGGGTGTTACATACTGTTTCAGCGATGTCGCAGTACGTCGCTGACAGACATGTAAGTAGCTGGGAAATACAGGAAAAATCCAACTGGCATGTACGTTGCTCTAATGGACGCATGAGCAGCACACAGGCAATCAAGACACAGTTTGCATCTGTGCGGGTGGAGGCACCGGCACGCCTGCACCTGGGCTTCATGGATCTCAACGGTAATCTGGGACGTCGATTCGGTAGTCTGGGTCTGGCGCTGGAAGGTATCGCCACCGAGATTGAGGTCCGTCCCTGTCGTACCTTGCAGGTCGAAGGTGGTCCGGTTTCGACACAGGTACGCGTGTCGACTTGCGCAGTATCCCTGATCGAAAAACTGGGTTTGCCACGAGGGGTGCGCATCGCCATTCACCGTGCTATTCCCGACCATGTCGGCCTGGGTTCCGGCACCCAACTGGCATTGGCCATCGCTACCGGCCTGTCGCGTCTGTACGGCGTTGAACTATTGACGCGCCGTATGGCGAGTCTGATGAGTCGAGGTAAACGTTCCGGAATTGGCATCGGTGCTTTTGATACCGGAGGTTTTATTCTTGATGGTGGATGCGGTAGCGAGAATATGCCGCCGCCGGTGATAATGCAAACTGCGTTCCCTGAAGATTGGCGCCTGCTGTTGATATTTGACGAACGCGGTTCGGGTATCCACGGCGATGAGGAAAAGGAAGCTTTCAGGACGCTGCCGGTCTTTCCCGAGAAACAGGCTGCGGCACTCTGTCGTCTGGTGATGATGCAGGCCTTACCTGCACTGGCGGAACAGGATTGTGAACGCTTCGGTGCTGCCATTGGTCACCTGCAACGGGTGGTCGGTGATTACTTTGCGCCGGCACAGTCCGGGCGTTTTGCCAGCCCAGACGTGACGCAGGTGCTGGAGTGGCTGATGGAGCAGAATATCCACGGCATCGGTCAGAGTTCCTGGGGGCCTACTGGTTTTGCGATTCTCGATAGCCAGCCGCGCGCCGATGCCTTGTTGCGGGCTGCCGTGGAGCGTTTCGGTAATAACCCCAGACTAAGTTTTATGATCAGTCGTGCCCGCAACCACGGCAGTCGTATCGAGATCTTGTGCAAAACCGCATCGCAACCGCCCCTATGTGCAGCCGTGTAAGACAGCAGTAGGGGATTAATGGAATGAGCAAACCTCACCATATATTGCACATGATTACGCCGGCTAAAAACCTCAGCCCGTTCGATGTGAATATGGCTGTCGACGCCGGATGGACAACGGTGGTTCCCTACACGCAGATTGAAGCATCAGAAGTGACTGGCCTGGTACAGGACGCAATTTTTTCGCGTGGCCGCAGGGGCGTACGTTGTACCGGCATGTTTATCGGTGGCCGCGATATCGATAAAGCCATGGACATGCTGCAGCTGGCGCAAAGCGCCATGGTGCCGCCTTTCGAGATTTCCGTGTTTGCCGATCCCAGCGGCGCCTTCACCACGGCAGCTGTCCTGGTGGCGGCCGTCGAGCGGCAGCTGCAGAAAGTGCATGATACCGGCCTGGCTGGTCAGCGTGTGCTGGTGTTCGGTGGTACCGGTCCGGTGGGTACCACGGCTTCCGTGATTGCAGCGCGTGCCGGAGCGAAAGTGTCCATTGTCGGTCACAAAGGCGACGAACATCCGCGCCAGGTGGTCTCCGCTTGCAAGGAACGCTATAACGTCGATGTGGAACCGGTTGACGGCAGCAGTGATACATTAAAGGAGCAACTGCTGGTGGATGCAGATGTGGTATTCGGCACGGCCAAGTCAGGTATACAGGTACTTTCGGCGGACAACCTCAATGCCGCAACAAAGCTTAAGGTGGTCGGGGATCTGAACGCTGTACTGCCGCTGGGTATTGAAGGCGTTGGCCTGACGGACGACGGCAGGGTGATCGAAGGACTAAATGGTGCAGTCGGTATTGGTGCATTGACTGTGGGTAACGTCAAGTACCAGATACAACAGGCACTGCTTAAAGACATGATAGCTGCTGAAAAGACGCAGTATCTGGATTTTCAGTATGCTTTTGACCGGGCCAGGGACTATGTTGCGCAACACTAACCCTGTCCTGATCGTTGCCTTGTCCGGGCGCGCACTAGCGCGTTCGGCGCATACCGCGATGATTCCCGTCTCTGTGCTTGATGTGTTCTGCGACGCAGACACGCTGGTATGGGCAAATTCCGCCGGTCGTATCGGTGATGTCGCCAACGGTATCGATGATCGGCGTCTGTTGACACTGGCGGACAGTCTTTGCCCACCATGGCGTTGTGGGGGCCTGGTGTACGGCGCAGGTTTTGAAGCCAGTCCCCAGATACTTTCGGTGCTAAGCGGAGGGCGTAAACTGTTTGGTAATAAGCCGGAAGTGCTCGCCGACATCAGTACACCGAAGTGTTTCTTTGCAGCGCTGGAGCGCCTGGGGGTGCCATTCCCGACGGTATGTTTCCAGCGCCCGCTTAAGCCGGATGGATGGCTGGCGAAACGTGCCGGGACCAGTGGCGGTGCACATGTGCAGCCTGCAAAGCGTGTCGTCGGGCAGGACGGTTATTACTACCAGCGTGAGGTATCGGGCCGGGTAATGTCGCTATTGTTTCTGGCGAACGGCCGCGAGGTGAACATTGTTGGCGTCAGCGAACAATGGAATACCGGGGTCGAGGGTGCGCCTTATGGTTATTGCGGAGCAGTGTCACACCAGCGAGTTAGCGAATCTTTGTATCGCGAGTTCAGGCAACTTGTTTATACTCTGACGCTGCAATGGAAGTTGCGTGGCCTGAACAGTGTTGACCTGGTGGTCGCTGGTGATGACTTCCAGGTACTGGAAGTCAATGCTCGCCCCACGGCTACTGCCGAGCTCTACGATTTCGAAAGCCGAGAAAGTCTGTTCAAGCAGCATATGGACGCCTGCTGTGGTGCCGAGCTGAATTACCGTGGTAGCGCTGAACGCATGTATGCGCACCGGCTGGTGTACGCTGAACACGACCTTCATGTGCCATACCACTTTATCTGGCCGAACTGGTGCAGCGACCGGCCCATGGCCGGGTCAGACATCCTTCGCGGCGAGCCGGTGTGCACAGTGCACGCCAGTGGAAACAGCCTGTTTGGTCTGAACGGTTTCCTGCAACGTCGCACCCGTTTTATCCAGGAAGTGTTTGTGCCCGCCTGTGTATCAACAAATGAAACCATGTTCCTGAACGCCGGGGTTAATTCATGACCGCCATGGATAATCGTCCCAGCATCAACCTGTTAACGTTGCCGCTGCTGGATGCACTGTGCCGCGACGCAGGACAGTTACGTGTTGTCGAACAGCGTCTGTCCAATGGCTGCCAGGTGATCGATGCCGGCATCAATACCCCCGGCGGACTGGAAGCAGGGAGGCGTATTGCCGAAATCTGCATGGGTGGTCTGGGTCATGTCGCACTTAATGGTGATGGAAAGATCAAACGCTGGCCTTTAAGCCTGAATGTGCATAGCAGCGACCCGGTGCTGGCTTGCCTGGGCAGCCAGTACGCCGGCTGGAGTCTGGCGTACGACGAGGGCAAGAAGGGGGCTTTCCATGCGCTGGGCTCGGGTCCAGGCCGTGCGCTGGCTGGCAAGGAAGAACTGTTCGGTGAGCTGGCCTACCGAGACAGCTGCGACAGCACTTGTCTGGTGCTGGAAGTCGACCGGTTCCCGCCCCTGGAGCTGACCGAAAAAATCGCACACGACTGCGCGGTCGAACCTGCCATGTTGACACTGATACTGACGCCTAATCACAGCCTAACCGGCACCACGCAGGTGGTTGCGAGGGTGCTCGAAGTGGCGCTGCACAAGGCGCACGCACTGGGCTTCCCGCTGTACGACATTGTTGACGGTTCTGGCAGTGCACCGTTGTCGCCGCCGTCACCTGACTTTGTTACCGGCATGGGCCGTACCAACGATGCTATTCTGTATGGCGGTCACGTACACCTCTTTGTCAAAGGCAGCGACTCTGCTGCGTGCGATCTGGCCGAAAGTCTGCCTAGTGGCTCGTCACCCGATTATGGCAAGCCGTTTTCCCAGGTGTTCAAGGCATACAATTGTGACTTCTTCGAAATTGACCCCATGCTGTTCAGTACGGCGCAGGTTACGGTGTCCTGCCTGGAAAGCGGTAATACCTTCCATGCCGGTGAGATCGACGAACAGATGCTGGACCGCTCCTTCGGTGAGGATTGACGAATGCGCATTGCACTGATCACTGATGACCCCGGTTGGCACGGTGCGCGCCTGCGCGATGCCTTTGTTGCGCGTGCCTGCGAGGTACAGGTGGTGTCATTGTGCGATTGCGCCATCGATCTGGTGAATTCACCGCAGGGGCTGCACATGCCGGGTTTTGAAGAACGACTTCCGGATGGTGTGTTTGTACGCGGTGTGCCCGGCGGTACTCTGGAACAGGTGGTGTTGTACCTGGATTTTTTGCACGCGCTGAAAGCACTGGGCATTCCGGTCTATAACGATGGCCGCGCTATTGAACGCAGTGTCGACAAGGGCATGACCAGCCTGTTATTACAGCACGCCGGTATCCTGGTACCGCCCACCTGGGTGGTGTCTTCAGAGGAACGAGGGCAGCGTATCTGGGCACGGGAACGCGCCGCCGGTCACCGCCTGGTGGTCAAACCGCTGTTCGGTTCACAAGGACAGGGCCTGGTGCGATTATCGCAGGATGATGCCTTGCCGGCATTGGCAGACTACCAGGGTGTGTATTACCTGCAACGTTTTATTGAAGACCAACACTTCGACTGGCGCGTGTTTATCATCAACGGCAGAGTGGTGGCCGGCATGCAGCGCCATGGCAAGTGCTGGATCAATAATGTCGCCCAGGGCGCGTCCTGCATTGCAGCGCCGAAAGACCGGGAACTGGAAACACTGGCAGAAACTGTGACACAGGTACTGGATATGGACTATGCCGGTGTAGACCTGATGCGTGATGCAGACGGTAACTTTCAGGTAATCGAGGCCAATAGTATCCCTGCCTGGAAAGGTTTGCAGACTGCCTGTGATGTGGACATAGCAGTCTGCCTGGTAGACGATTTCTGTAGCCGTTACCTGAGGCGCCGTAGCCGTAGCGCTGTGCCAGTGGAAGAATGAACATGAGCCAGCCAGGGAATTTTGATACGACCTCCATTGCCGAGGCTATCCGTTCCGCGTGCATTGCAGAGTTGAGCGCGCTAAAGCCGGGCAACGTTAGTACACACTCGGAAGGTCACAGCATGGCTGTTTACGACTTTGTGCGCAGTGCCTGCGCCATTGCACCGGTTCTTGCAGGATCAGGTTTGTCCGTGGGGGAACGTATCCTCGCTGCTATCCAGGCCACCCGGCGGGTGGTGGACTGCAATACCAATCTCGGGATAGTTCTGCTGTGCGCACCGTTGGCGCATGCTGCCCTGAATCTCAGCTTCGGTCAGTCGCTACGCGACGCCTTGGGCGAAACGCTACGGGCATTGGATAAAAATGATGCGCGCCTGACTTATGAAGCTATCCGCCTGGCGGATCCGGCTGGGCTTGGCGATGTCGCACAACACGATGTGCACAAGAACGAACCTGATGTCAATCTGTTTCAGGCCATGCACACGGCACAGGGACACGACCGTATTGCACAGCAATACGTTAGCAATTACGCAGATGTTTTTGATATGGCCATGCCGCGTTTGTACGACGGTATAGAACGCTGGCATAACGAGGAGTGGGCGGTGTCGTCGACCTATCTCGGCCTGCTGGCGACATTTCCCGACACGCATATTGAACGTAAGTTCGGCATGCAACTGGCGCATGATGTCAGTGCCTGGGCGAAACACCTGGATAACAGGTTGCTTAAGGAAAAAGATACACCGCAGCACATGGCTGGATCATTGATGTATTTTGATACGGAGCTTAAACAGAGGGGAATTAACCCGGGGACCAGTGCGGATATGACGGTTGCCGCCCTGACCATCAAACGGCTGATGGATCATTTTCGAAGTACCGGGCGTCCGTTTGCTGCACACGCTTAAGTAGCAAGACATGTTATCCCGAATTACCGGGGCGATATGGCTTCAACCCTGAACTCAGCGAGGTAAGTGTCATGCAATGTCTGGAGTGCGGAATCGAGCAACAAAGGCTGGACAATGAACACCTGTTATCCTGCTGCGGCTTGACCTTGCATGAATATGCATTGCGTCATCATACGCCGTTAGACCTTATCCTGTCGCCCGACCAGGTGAATGTGCCTGATCATGTTAAGAATTATCCGCCCGCTATACCTTGCCCCGGGGAAACCGCGCGCTACCTGTTGCAGGGGCTTCAGTTAGCTGGCCTGTTAACGGTAGAGAATGAATTATTCGTGGTGCCTGGTGATATCCGTCGCCTGGACTTACTGCTCTGGAATCTGCAATACCTGAGAGACTTCGGTTTTCGCTTCCAACAGGAATACCGCTTTGATATCTCAACCAACCGGGTCGTTGCAGAGAACCGCCTGAAAGCGCGATGCGGTAATTTCCCCGAAACGAAGTCCATGCGACTGTCGTTAGTACCGCCACCGGAATTTTTAATGGTTCTGGCAAGTTGTGTTGCCCAGGTGGGCGAGTTGCATGCCGGTTACCTTTTTATACCCATCCCGGGTCATCATGATGCAAAGGAAATTGTGACCCGTCTGAAACAGTACTGGAATATCAACATGGTGATCCTGGAAATAGCCCGGTCGCATGATGGTGTGACATTGCGCAGCTACAGGTGTGCCGACAGCGATAGCCTGCTTACCATTTTGAAGGAGCTGTTACAGGTAATGCCAGGAGTCTGGACGCGCTTTAACGATACTACACCCGAGATAACAGTGGTCAAGGAGCTGGTATTTGATTCAGCACATTTCATTACTGATCATCCCGCCAAGTGTTCCAATTTACATGGCGGTCGTTACACCCTGCAGGTAAAAGTGGCGGGGCGCATCGACCCGGTGACCGGTTGTGTGATCGATTACGGTTATCTGAAACGTGTCGCGAACAAACATGTAGTTGAGCGCTTTGACCACCACAATCTGAATTATGTCACCAGTGAACTGGCTTGGCGTTCCAGCACCGAAATGCTGTGTGTGTATATCTGGGAACAGCTAATCGAATATCTGCCCGGCCTGGTCGAACTGCAATTGTACGAAACCGCGCAGTCCTGGTGTCATTACAGTGGTCCGACGCTGGAAAGTTTTCAGACGTCGGGCAGCAACCAGCTGCTGCATTATTTTAATGAGCTGGATAGACATGATTTACCGTTTCGTGAACAAATTTCCGATGACAGAAAAAAACAACTCAGTGTTGTTGCCTAGGAAAACGCTGATTAAGTCGTCATACCGGCAAGCAGATCTGCGGTTAATCGGCCGTCGTGCAGCGCACTGGCGAGCAGTACGCCCGCACAGCCCATTGTCTGTAAAGCAAGCAGATCATCCCTGTTGCGCACACCTCCTGCGGCGTAGAGTGCCACCGCGGGTGCTGTACGGTGCAGTTGCCGGAGCCGCTCCAGATCTGGCCCCCGGTGTTTGCCGACACGGTCCAGCGTCATGGCAATAACACGCTCAGGCCACAGCGCGGGTGTTGCCAGTAGCGTGGGCGGTCCGAGAAAAAACGGAGGCTTGAAATCCAGTGAAAGGACGGCTGTTTCGTAAATTTCAGGATCTTCCAGAGGGCTGGTATTGGACAATGTTTCGCTACCCAGCACGAGTGTGACCGGAACGACCTGTTTCAGGGCGCGAAACTGGCCGGCATCGCGGATACCGGCGTCGATCCACAACTGCAAGCCGGGGAAATGTACGTGCAGTTGCTGCACGACGGCAGATTGAACAGGGCGGCCCTGGATAGCGTCGAGATCGGCAATGTAGAGGTGGGTGAAGGGATGCAGGTCAAGCAGGCCTGCTACCACATCAATCGGTTTGCTGGAACGGCAAAGGATGCTTTGCAATGGTTGATAGGTTTCGCGCTGTCCACCTCTGGCATGAACGACAAGACCATGGGCGAGATCAATAACAGGAATAAAATTCACGGATAAGACCAATGCGTATCTTTGTAGTTGAGTATATCACTGGTGGTGGCCTGGTTGGCGAGAATATGTCGACCGGGATGCTGAACGAGGCGGAAACTATGCTGGGTGCCTTGCTGGACGATTTGTCGGTTCTGCCAGATGTGGAATTGCTGGTAAGCCGAGACCCGCGTTTGCCAAAGCTGAATTATCACTGTGATGTTGTAACACCGGGACTCACCGATAATATTTGGCAGGTCTGGGAAAACTGTATCAACTGCTGTGATGCCGTGTGGGCGATTATGCCGGAGTCGGATGGATTGCTGCATCGTATCTCCCTTATGACATTAGTGTGCGGGCGTCGTCTGGTTGGCAGTCATCCAACGGCTATTTCAGTTGCTGCCAGCAAGTCGCTGACAGCAGAATATTTGCGATGTACGGGGATTGACGTAGTACCAACCTATGCGGTGGATAATGTGATTCCTTTCCGTCATTCACGTTGGGTTCTCAAACCCGATGACGGTGTAGGTGGGGAAGGCTCTTGTATATTTGAAACTTATCATGCTATGTATCGCGCCTTGCAGGATCCCGAACGTTATACCGGCTTTGTTGCGCAGCCCCTCCTGGATGGCGAAGCGGCCAGCCTGTCGATGTTGTGTTGCGACGGGTCGGCAACGCTGTTGACTGCCAATCTGCTGCAAGTCCGTGAAATCGGGGGACGATTTGAACTGGAAGGTATTCTGGTCAATGGTCTTTCGAATTCGCAGGTTCATTATGCACGGCTGGCACGCTCGGTTGCACGTGCGATTCCCGGCCTGTGGGGGTATGTCGGCGTCGACCTGGTGATGACGGTAAACGGTCCCGTGGTACTTGAAGTAAATCCACGTCTCACGGTTTCCTATGCCGGTTTACACAATGCCCTGGCTGTTAATCCGGCGAAACAGATTCTGCACATGTTGGAGACAGATGCCGTATCGCCATCCTGTACACCAGCCACCTATGGGAGTACCCAGGTGGCATTGGGAGTATCCCATGTTGCCTGACGATATCATCGGTTGGGATCTCGGAGGTGCACACCTCAAAGCAGCGCATCTGGATGCACAAGGTCATGTACTACGGGTCATCCAGCTGCCGTGTCCGTTGTGGCAGGGTATCGATTATCTGCGCCGGGGTGTAGACGAAGTCCTCAACCAGTGGAGCGTGGATGTCAGGCAGCATGCGGTAACCATGACCGGTGAACTGGTCGATCTGTTCAGTACGCGCGCAGAGGGTGTACGCACGCTGGTTAGCGTTATGGAAGACCGGTTGTGGCCTGCAACTATTGAGCTGTTTGCCGGTTCACGAGGTTTTCTGGCACCACATGACAGTTATAATGCCGAAGACGCAATTGCCTCCAGCAACTGGCTGGCAAGCGCCTCCTTTGTCGCGCAGCATTTACCGCAGGCCCTGTTTGTCGATATTGGCAGTACAACAACAGATATTGTCGCCGTCAGGGACGGCAAGGTACTTGCGCAAGGAGAGAACGACCATGACCGTCTGTGCTGCGGTGAACTGGTGTATAGCGGTGTATTGCGTACCCCGCTGATGGCAATGACGAACCGTGTACCCTTTAACGGTACCTGGGTGCCATTAATGGCGGAACATTTTGCTGCAAGTGCCGATGTGTACCGCCTGACCGGTGAGTTACCTATGTCTGCGGACCAGTATCCTGCTGCAGATAACGGACCCAGGACCCGCAAGGGAAGTGCGCGCAGGCTGGCGCGAATGGTAGGTCTGGATTTTGAGGCGGCCACAATGAACGACTGGTGCCGACTGGCGCGTTATTTTTCCGACCATCAGACCCAGACCTTGCTGGCAGCCATCAATCTTGTGTTATCTCGTCATGACCTGGACATCGATGTGCCACTGGTTGGTGCCGGGGTTGGTCGTTTTCTGATCAGGCGCCTGGCGCGCTGCTGTGGACGCCGTTATATCGACCTGCTTTCATCAATTAAATCCGAACGGCTGGTCATGGGTGATCCGGCAGACTGTGCGCCGGCCGTTGCCGTCGCCTGGCTGGCAAGGTGTGCCAGATGATTCGGCCGATGTTGACGGAAGTTCCCTATCACACCGACAGCGCCGCGCTGTTTGCTGCCATTGCTGACTGGCCGTGGGCAGTATTCCTTGATAGCGGGCAGTCGTTTGTCGAGCAGGGGCGCTACGATATTATCACTGCAGATCCTATGTTGACGGTGACTACCCGGGGTGCGTTGACCGAGGTGCGCAAGGGTTCGGGCGTGGCGTTTTCTACCGAAGATCCTTTTGCCGTTTTGCGTCGTTATCTTGATAAACCCGGTGAGTCCGTTCACGGTCTCCCTTTCAGTGGAGGTGCACTGGGCTACTTTTCCTATGATCTTGGGCGTCGAATCGAATACCTGCCCGAGCAGGCTGAAAATGCTGAACAGATCCCGGATATGGCCGTGGGTATTTATGACTGGGCACTGGTGGTGGATCACCAGGCATGCCGCAGTTATCTGGTTTCACAGGGTCGCGACAGTCGTACCGCGACCCGCTGGCCGGATTTGTTATCGCGTTTTCGTTCTGTGAGTCACGAGCTTAAACATCAACCGTTTCGTGTTACCCGGGCGCCACAATCGAATATGTGCTTCGAGCAATACGCTCGCGCGTTTCACCGCATCAAGCGCTATATCAGTGAGGGCGATTGCTACCAGGTAAACCTGGCGCAACGTTTTGATACCCAGGTCGAAGGTTCGTTGTGGCAGGCTTACCGTGTCCTCAGGAAGCGCAACCCGGCACCTTTTTCCGCCTATATAAATACACCATTTTGCCAGATACTGAGTTGTTCGCCGGAACGTTTCCTGCGAGTCAGGGACGGCGCGGTGGTAACCCGGCCCATCAAGGGTACGCGCCCACGTTCACCCTGCCCGAAGGAAGACCAACGACTGGCACAAGAATTGAAATCCAGTGGGAAAGACCGTGTCGAAAATGTCATGATTGTAGACCTGCTGCGGAATGATCTGGGTAAGGTCTGTGTCCCGGGCACAATTCGGGTTCCCGAATTGTTTGAAATCAAAAGTTTTGCCACAGTCCATCACTTGATGAGCACGATAACCGGCGAACTGGCAACGAACAATGACAGCCTGAGTTTATTGCGCGCCTGTTTTCCCGGTGGCTCTGTCACCGGGGCACCAAAACTGCGTGCAATGGAAATTATTGAAGAACTGGAGCCACACCGGCGTGGTGTGTACTGCGGTTCCATCGGTTATGTGGGATTCGATGGTGCAATGGATATCAATATTGCCATTCGTACTCTGGTACATTCCAACGGCAGTCTCAGGTTCTGGGCTGGCGGAGGTATTGTTGCAGATTCCGAACTGGAGGCAGAGTACCAGGAAACCTTTGACAAGGTTGCTGCCATGTTGAAACTACTCGATCAGCTGGGGACAGATTATGTGGGTTGTGAAAGTTGGCGGCAGTCTGGCAACGGCTGAAGTATTGCCATTCTGGCTGGATGTGCTGAGTTGTTACGGCGGCGGTAAAGTTGTCGTCGTGCCTGGTGGGGGACCCTTTGCCGAGCTGGTGCATGAATCCCAGACATACTGGAAGTTCGATGATTCCAGTGCCCATTTCATGGCACTGCTGGCGATGAGCCAGTTTGGTTTGATGTTGTCCGGCATGCAGCCGGATCTGGTCCCTGTCGAACACGAGGAAGACATTAAACGCGTACTGGCCAACGCCGGGGTACCTATATGGTTGCCGACCGAAATGGTAATCGGGGATGACAGTATCGAGCATTCCTGGGATGTAACATCTGACAGTCTAGCCGCCTGGCTGGCCGTGCACCTCGGTGCCAGCCGGCTGATGCTGGTGAAGTCGGTTGATCTCGATAGTCCGCTGTCGATCCAGGAGCTGGCCCGTCAGGGTATTGTTGACGCACATTTTACCGATTACGTGCGACAGGGAGATTTCCCAGTCAGCGTGATGTCACAGAAAGAGTTTGCCAAGATCGCACAGATGCTGGCGCACCATGCACCAGCATCCGATCGTAACGTGCTGCTAAACGAGGTACCTCACAAGCAGCGCATTCCTTGTCCCAATGCCTGAAATACATGGATTATTCAGGCATTGTTTCAGATGCTTTAGCCTGTGTTGTCGAAACATTTGCGGACACACGCGAGCGCTTTTGGGGATAACTGCCCGGTACGCTTTCCAGCATCACACAGGGCGCCGCGAAAGCCCAGGTAGTCGGGATTCAGGTTCAGCAGTAGACCGATATTGTCTACCGTTAACGATCCGGCAAGCCCGCTCAACAGTCCCAGTCTACGGGCATGCCGGACAAAGATCGACAACGAATCCGGATCGGTAATGTTGCACAGGTTGCCGGCAGACTTGTTGGCAGTGTCCAGCATGACACCAAAACATCCGGCATGGGCAAGTTCATCCAGTAATTGCAAGGTCGGCTTTTGTTCTGCAAACAGGACGGCTACGATATGAACGCCGCGTTCGGCGTTGCCTGACAGGGCCTTCAGGCAATCAGGATGTTGTTCCAGGTACGGCAGTCCGACCTTGACGATGTCAACACCCGTATCCGCCGTGGCTTCAATTGCCTGCGACAGTGTTTTCGCCCTCATAGGGAAATCACCGACAGTGGCACTCACCGGGCGACGCTTCATAACCAGTTGAACCACTTCCTTCTGAATTTCGGGCGATACAGCACCCAATACACCATTGGCAGGTTCCTTGAGATCAATGATGTCGGCGCCACCGGTCAGCGCCAGGGCGGCTTCCCTGGCGTTGGTGACACTCGCGAGCAGTTGGGTCATGCAAGATGTTCCTCGTGTTGTTGTGCGCGAAATGTGGCGATGCGTTGCATCAGCCAGCTCCAGGCGAGTTGTTCGTGCGGGCCAGCCGTTTTTTCAATGGCGATGGTCAGGTTGTCGATATCGGTTTCGATTTGTTCCAGCGGTAGAATATGCAGGCGGCTGACCAGAATCGAGGCCTCGATTACTGCCGCCTGGGCGCGGTTGAAGCCACGGAAGGGTGCATGGGTTTGTTCGTACACCGGGCGGAATAGTAGCTCGGGGCGTTGTTCGTCATCCTTGATCTGTTCGAGTTCCAGTTCTATATGGCTAAGACAATGTTCCAGGCGGTGAGCATTTATCTTGACGGCCGGGCATAGTGGCCAGTCCCGGTGCCCGGTGAGGCATCCGGCAAAAACCCTAACGTCATCCGTGTGGTTGATAATGGCGCGGCCTTCACGTTGCATATTATCGAGTGAGCGTGATGGTTTGAACGGTGCCAGCATAATCAAACCATCCTGTTCGCGTATGCCCATGGGGGCTATATGTGTATGACCATCCTCATCGTGGGTGGTAACAATGGTCTCTATAATCATGACCCGGTACCTGTCTTGCCGTGCGTGCTGTCCGGTTCACTCGTGCGGGTGAGGTCATCCTGCTTTTTATCCATGGCACAACCCCAGTTGAGTTCCTGGTCCTGGACGTAGCGCTTTCCGAGTTGCCAGGCGATCTGGGCACGTGCCAGTTCAGTACCCATATAAAACGCGTGGCCGGTGTCATCCCCTAGTTCGAGTTTCTGGAACAGGGCAAACGGGTCTGTACCTGTGTGCAGGCCATCGCGGTTATACACATGGATGCCGTCCTCACTGATCTGGACGCGGTAGCTGGGATCGCGTACGGCGGTGGCGGTTTCCTGGATTTCCGCCTTGCTGTAGGGGAATGGTCGGCGTTCATGCATACATAGCAGTCGGTCATCGAAGTCGCGCGGCAGACTGTTTTGCTCGCACGCCAGGAACATGGTACGGCGTGCTATATCAATTTCGCTAACGGCACGGCGTGCGTGAGGACTGACCTGGGTGGTAAGGATGTGAGTAATGCCCAGCTCCTTGGCGATGCCGATTAACAAGGCATTTATACCATTGGTATCGGCGTCGGTGAGTTCAGTGACATTGCCAATACCCATAAGGATTTCTGCATCGGGACGCTGTTCATGTAGTTCACGGTAACGGAACAGTGATTCGGTAAAACCGAAGAGCATGGGGTCGAGGACGGGATCTGCCAGGTAATGAAGTCCCTTTTTATCCAGTATGTCCATGGCCTGTAACAGGCTGTTCAGATCACCGGGTTGCGAGGGGATGATAACCGGTATCGCTGCGACTTCGTCAGCAATCCACAGTGTATTCCCGCGCAAGCTTAACAGGTAATCGGCACCGGCCTTGCCACCCGTCAATAGTTCTTCGCTATCGACAGAATCGACACTGACCAGGAAACCTTCGCCGTGTAATGCCTGGATGGTTTCGGTCAGGTGTGGGAAGGGCGTGTTGGGCAGGCAGCCGATATCGATGATATCGGCACCCCAGCCCCGGTAGACCTGCGCGCGTTGCAAGATAGTGTCGATATCCAGGTCGGGGGCATCAACGATTTCAGCAAAGATTTTTATATCATAGCGACTGAGGTCGGGAGGTTTTTCACCATAACCGAAATACTGTGGCAGGTCCTTCAGTTCCTCAGGGCCACGTTCGACTGGTATATCGTAGTGCAGGCTGAGTGTACCCAGATCACCCCGACAGCGGCCAGGTACGATAACACGGTCGATACCATCCGGCATATCCAGTCGGCGACGGATCATATCGGTCGTCATCAGGCCCGCTACGTTAATACCGAGTTGGTGTACGACGGGCTCGAAAGTCGTCGGCTGCATCGATTCCAGAACCCGGTGCAGATTTTTCTCGGCGAGTTTGCCGGTCAGGAACAGGAGACGTTCGCACATGGTGTTCGAATCTCGATGGCCCGGCGTAGTTGTGCCATGTCAGATACGACCTGGGTGGCTTCGAATTTACGCAGACGTTCAGTGTTTTCCAGGTCTATACGACGCGGGTAGACCTTGACGATATGGTGTGGTGCTTCGCTTTCCAGCTCCGGCTCGGTATCGCAGGCAAATACGATTGATGGAATACGGCACTTTCCCGCCTGGGCATAAATATTGGTCACCAGGTTATCGGAAATACCGTAGACGCACTTGGCAACGGTATTGGAGGTCGCCGGCGCGATGATCAGGGTATGGTAATTACCGCTGTAGAATAGGCCGACCGGTACACTGCTCGCCGTAGTGTCGCGGAACACGCGCATGTCCTTGCACAAGGTATCGATATTATAGCCATACATAGGGAGGACCTCTGCGGCAGCAGCACTGAGGAACAGATCGACATTTTCAAGTTCTTTCAGCAGTTCCAGGCATTCGTGCAGATAGTGTCCCGAGCCGGTCAGGGCCCAGGCCAGTCGTGCTGCACCGTGATCAGTCACCATGTGTTATCACGCTCCGGTATATGCCCCACTGGTGACTGGATTCTTCCACAGCAATACTCAGTTCGCTCATATTGGAGACCGCATCTTCCTGTTGCAGGGCTTCAATCAGGCATTCGCCGATATACCACGCGAGCATTTCCGCCGTGGTATTGCTGACCGGGAGCAGGTAACAGTTGTCGTCCGGTAGCATGAATTGCTTGCCGTAACTACTGATGTAGGTCTGACTATTACGCTGCTCAATCCTGACGACATTACTTTCAGCCGGCAGAAGCACCTTGTCGTTGAGCTTGCTACAGATGCCGGCTGCCAGGCGGGTTATCAGTACAAAGTCGGCCACCAGATTATCACTGCCATTTTCACCGCGCGCATCAATACGCACATGAAAGTTATGGCCGTGCAGGTTCTCGCAATGGTTATCGAAAGTGATGAAGTGTGCAGCATTGAAATACAGTTCACCGGGGTCGATGCTGATAGCAAAGGCGGGTGACGCAGTTGTCACTGAGAGATCTCCCTTGGGTTATTGTATTTATCAGGAGTGCAAGTCGCGTACCAGAGGTGCACTCCCGTAACTAACCGGGAAGCAAGACCGTTTTAACAGAGTGTTCCGATAACAGGACACTCCAGTGTAATGCTTTCGGGACATGTCCGGGGGTGCTGTTCCAGTTCCTGCACCAGTGCCATACGGCATTCAGGAGATTTGGCTACCGCGGGTTATCCAGAAGGACCAGGCGAAACTGAGCAGCAGAGTGGCCAGGACGGTGGCAGCTACCAGTAGCTCGCGCCCCTCGCTCCACAAATTGATTTCCGGCGAGTACAGGCGTAGCACACCGAACAATGCTACGAGCAGGCTAAGGCCGGCTATGGTCAAACCCAGCATGCGCGAGGCCACCAGTGCACGTCGATCGCTGCTGTGGAGCAGGCGCGCCACCCATAGGCCGTTAGCGCTGTCGGTGACCATCATTCCGGCCATGAATACAAGGCCCAGCAGCAGCGAGAACCCTGGGCCAGCGATTTGCTGCGCGGCGAGTGCAAACAGTGATATTTGCGAAATGGTGTCAAAAGACAGCGCAAACAGAGCGCCGATCAACAGGATGGTAAGTGGCCGGCCGTTATGACTGATGCGCCCGAACAGCCGGCTTCGCAGGCCCATAGTCCGTACCACCTGGTCTCGTGGGCTGCGCAGGACCGCGTACAGGTTAAGTAGGCCCAGTGCAGCCAGGAGCAGGATGGATGTCAAGGCGCCCAGCGTATCCAGCCAGGTCGGCGTATCCCAACGGTGTGCCCACAGGCTGATCGCCAATGCCACCAGCATTACCACAGCGCCGTGTCCGAGTGAAAACAGAAATCCCGCCCAGCGCGCTGCTCGAGGGCGCTCAGTCAGATTGTAACGTGTTAATCCGTTGATTGTGGCGAGGTGATCGGCATCCAGGCCGTGCCTGAGGCCCAGAAGGAAGACTACGCCCAATAAAGCGGTTGCGCTTGCAGGTAGTTGCTCGATCATCATTATAAAAACCTCGATAACTTGGTAGGACCGAAATCTCCGTCTATTACAGTGTTCTCGCGCACAACCATCGTAATCGCTGATTGAGGTTTAAGCCCTTTTATTCTTCCTGTTTATGGAGTGGTAGTGTATTTGCTTAATCTTTCCTCTTACCTCAGGAAAGTACAAGTTACAAAATTGACAGAGGACGTAGGCATTTCTGCCACTATGAAGACGAATGCGAAAGTGCTGCCTGGGGCGTAACCACAGATACAGGAGTGGCGAACGTCAGCACCTATGGTTTGGCGGAAATGCCTAGCTTTTGTGTCCAATTAGCTAGCTTGTGGGTGTCCAGTGTCTGGGATATAAATTACATCCCGTTATTGTATAAGCACCAAATTATTCCAAGACTACTTGATATGAGGTTGTGACGACGATACAGATCTATAACTGGGTTACTGCTGTGATGAGCAGTCGCGTACAAATTACGGGATTTATATTTCCTGTACGCCATGTCATACCTCAATGGAGGATTAACAAATGACAATACGACTTATCGACCTTGTTGGAACCGATCCGGAAATGATGTTTAGCCCCTTTACATGGCGAACCAGAATGTCACTGCTTCATAAAGGCCTTGATTTCGAACTAGAGCCATGGCACATGGCACCTGAAGGGCATGAAGAGTCGGGTTACCCATCCGTACCCGTTATGTATGATAAAGGAAAGTGGATTGGCGATAGTTGGGAAATTGCCAAATATCTGGATAAAGAATATCCGGACAAGCCAGCTTTGTTCCCTGGTAAACACGGAGTGGCACACGCGAAAATTGCGCTGGCAATGTGTGGATCGGTATTTCCAGCGATGATTGGCTGTGCTGTCCTGAATTGTTACGAAAATGTAATCGATGATGAAAGCAAAGACTACTTTCGTAAGAGTCGGGAAGAAATATTTGGTGCAACTCTGGAACAGGTGACTTTACCAGAGGCAGAAGCAAAAGAGAATTTAGCTAAAGTGCTGGCACCGTTTGACGAGGTGTTAGAAAAGGAATTGTTCCTTGGTGGTTCGGAACCAACCTATGCGGATTTCGGATTATTCGGAATTTTGAAATGGGGTGATATGGTTAGCAGTTATAAGCCACTTGACAGTTCTTCAAATACGGGTAAATGGTTTGATCGTCTAAGCCGTATGTACGGAGGATATGCTGCAGGTGTCAAGACAATTCGCGACTAAGCAAAAGATGAAGAGTTGAAAAGCAGCAGCGTATCCGGTTGTTTTGTCGTTGTGATACATCAAAACAACCAGGATACGCAACCATGAGCAAGGGTGATGTTGTTGAGCTGGCAGGGCGAGACACGATTATCGAACTGTTGACGGCTTTCTATGGTTTTCCGGCTCAGCTTTAACAATTATTCTGAAAAATCAGGAGAGAATTATGGGTGCCGTCAAGAAAAATGAGGCGGAACAAAGTGAGCGAGAGCAAGTTATTCTTGCGGCGATTACTGGTGCTAACGCCAATCCGAACTGGCTGACAAGTGATATGGTGGATGCATTACTCGGCGGTCACGGCATGTTAAATATAGCGGTAGTCAATATAGCAGATGTGCTGGTTACAGAACTGAAGCGTGGTGTGGACAGCAAGCTGCGCCTGGTTAATGCACCAACACAACCGCTTGATGACGTCCTGGCCAAGGCGATAAACGCAGCCAGGGCAGCCGGTGCGGCACCTGCAAATGCGGCGCTTCTTAGTGCAGCAATGCTATATCTTACAGGAACAAAAGCACAAGTGGGTATACCTGCGGGTAACAGAAAACTTGGTGCGAGCGCGCGGATGATCGCCGGCGTTGACCGATGTGGCGTGGCGGCTATACCAACATCAAAAAAGAATAACAAAGTATCCGGGTTCGCCGCCGTCATGGCGATACATCAAGCCATGATTGAAGGTCGGCTATCACCGATCAGTGGATACGATATGGTGGTATCAGGAGGGCCGCTCGTTGGTCACGGACGTCTGGGGGAAGACATTATATTCCCTGCAATGGCCGAGAACGGTGCCAGGATAGGTACCAAAGCGATGATGGATGCAATGGCGGGAGCGGGCATGAAGCCACATAAACTGAATGCGGCTGTTTTTGGTGCTGCGGCTATTCTGGAAATAATTCATCCTGACGCTGACGTTGCAGAAGAATATGGTCCACATGGCAAGGTGACATCCGCTTTCGTAGCAGGACAGACAGCTGCCGAGACAGCCGGGCTTCCAGAGACCTTGCATGTACGTATTACCGGTCAGGAATATTCGACAGGGAGGTTGATCGGTGACCTGGGGCTTATTCTTAAAGATATCGGTGGTCCAACGGTAATAGGGATCATGGCTTTGGATGAAATAATCGGTGTTTTTGAGGAGGGTATATCCGGAGCATCGGCAGGGCCGGTCAACCCGCCGCTCGGGCACGTATGCACAGATGCTGTCATCGCGATGAAGTGTCTGCTCGAGGAAGGTGCTACACCGGAATCCGTAAGCAAAGCATTGCGTAAGCGCCGTTACGACTTTTCCTTTGACCCGGAAGTCTCACATGTTGCAATGAATATCATTGCAAAAAAGGCAGCACAGTTAATGTCAGGGCCGGTCACAAATTCCATGCTATTGGCTTCTGAGCCAGTGCTGGCTAAAGCCTTGTACTGGCGTGCTGCGAAGACATATGACGGCTTGAGAACTGGCAAGAGTCTGGCTGATATCGTACGTGAACTGGATGAGGCGCGTAAACGTAATATAGAAGAGAAAGTGGGTAAGTTTTTCAGCAAGATTATGGATAAAGATGTTTCAATGCGCCTTACCTACGTAGGCCCAGGTGCGCGACGTAGCAGTAAACTGGCAAAAGAATGGTTTGCATTTGATGCGCACCTGGATGCTGAAGTCACTGTTGACGGAGTTACAGTAAAGTTGGAACGGTACTCGGATCAGGTGATACCGGACGTTGCGCTGGGTAAGCGCACCGATATCGCATGGGCGGTTCCTTTGGTTGTACCGCTGGCAAGTGAAATACTCCTGTCGTCCAATGTTATTATGAACGTTACAGTTCCAGCAGCGGTAGCGGCGGCAATGGGGCATATGAGCGCTGGAGAGGCCGGCAAAACGGCACAGCGTGCGGCATTTATATCATCGGGAATTCCAGGATCGAATGTACACGCGGAGGCGGCTGCAAAGGTCGCAACGATGGTTATGGAAGTTTTCAGCATGACCGGGGAAGTATGCGCCTGATAATGGCACAAGTTGATGACGTGTCAGGCGAGCTGCTTGGAGAATTTATCCAACGACTGGAAAAGCTGGGCGCATGTAATGTTCAAATAGTTTCAACTGTAACAAAGAAAGGACGACCTGGACATATTATTTATATAGATGTTCCGAATGAGCTCGAGTCCGATGTCGCCTATCTGCTTGTTAGCGAGCTGGGAACATGGGGATACCGCGTATTGGAAGCTGAACATAAACATTTTAATATCAAACATATTAATATCACATTGATTGTTGTTGTCGGGGGTGGACGCTACGAATTCGATTTGCGCCTGAAAACCATTTCACACGCCGACCAGATGCGTGTCAAAGCGGAGCACGATGACTTGTCATCTATTTGCCGGGTTTTGCGGGAAAAACGACAGTATGTCCCTCTTGCTGTACTTAAAGCGCAGGTAGAGAGCAGGTTGATGGATCTGAATACGACGGATGCAAGCATGGAAGTGTGTCTTGGCGTATGAGCACTTCAACTTCACATATTCATCTTGATCCTGTTGGGGGGATTGCAGGAGATATGTTTGTCGGTGCGCTCCTTGAGCTTCGACCCGATCTTTCAGACGCGACAATCGAGGCGGTGCGTTTAACAGGGCTTGATCAGGATGGGTTAGACATTACGCATCGCAAGTACTCCGATGGAATACTGACTGGTGGCCGGTTTGATGTGAAATTAACGAGAACCGTCAACAACCACCGGCATGTACACTGGTCAACAATAAGAAAACGACTCTTAAATAGCGGCCTGTCACGGGCAGTGTGTGAACGCACTATAGCCATCTTTACTCATCTGGCAGAAGCAGAAGCCAGCGTGCACGGTAAGGTAGTGGAGGAAGTGGAGTTCCACGAGGTCGGTGCATGGGATTCCATCGCAGATATAGTCGCTGCAGCCTTTTTGATCGAGTCTCTGGAAGGATTCAGCTGGTCAATCGGCCCTATACCGGTCGGTAGTGGCAGTGTATCTACGGCACACGGACTGTTGCCAGTACCGGTACCTGCGACCGTGTTGTTGCTGGACGGGTTTCATTGTTTCGATGATGGTACACCTGGTGAACGTGTTACACCCACTGGAGCCGCTATAGTACGCCATCTGAACCCGGGTTACGGAATTGGCAGGCTACCGAGGAAACTGGATAAGACAGGATATGGATTCGGGACTCGTCGCTTTAGCGGTATGAGTAATGTATTGCGTGCACTTCATTACAAAACGGGCAATGTCTGTGTGACCCGGTCAGACCAGGTTAGAGTCATTTGCTTCGAAGTCGATGACCAGACGGCAGAGGACCTGGCAATAGCGTTGGATAAGCTTCGTAAAACAAAGGGCGTGATTGATGTAACTCAACACCCGGTTACCGGAAAACGCGGACGTATGCTTGCAGGTATACAGATACTGGCAGAACCCGGGATGACAGAACAGGTAGTGGATACATGTTTTCACGAGACCACAACGCTTGGTATACGGCTGCAATTGACAGATCGTCTGGTACTCAAGCGAAGCGATTACAGATCAGCGGAAGGTATCGGCGTAAAAGTTGTTGATCGTCCGTATGGAATAACGGCAAAGGCGGAATTGAAAGATGTGGAGAATAGCAAAGGGCATCAAGGGCGACAATCGCTCCGTGAAAAAGCCGTGTCAGAGGTGATTAACAATGATAGATGAACACGCTCTGGCAGATTTAGAAAGGTTGTCAGATATACTCAGGACGACCGGGCCGGTTGCTGTTGCAGTGTCGGGTGGTATAGATAGTCTGACATTAGCCTTTGCAGCGCATCGATGTCGTGAAGGAGATGCGGTTATGTTCCACGCCGTTTCCCCTGCTGTTCCACAAAGTTCAACGAATCGGGTAGTGCGTTACTCAGAAGTCGAAGGTTGGCAGCTGAAAATTATCAATGCAGGAGAGTTTGATGACAAACGCTACTTGCAGAACCCGGCAAATCGTTGTTTTTACTGCAAGGATAATCTGTACGCTGCCATAGCAGGCAGGATCGAGGGTGAGAGGCAACTGTTATCCGGGACAAATCTTGATGACCTGGATGATTGGAGGCCGGGTCTAAAAGCTGCGGAGGCGTATTCTGTCAGACATCCATTTGTTGAGGCGCAAATAAACAAAGCTGCAGTACGTGCTATCGCCCGTCACCACCAGATGAATGATGTGGCGGAGCTACCATCGGCTCCC